>ENA-UOJE01002235-UOJE01002235.1-human-gut-metagenome-genome-assembly--contig:-C23-NODE-2235-length-15141-cov-28.399841_pt1 | contig 15141 bp, 8 predicted proteins | sample MGYA00242341_ERZ723888 | MGnify/ENA metagenome assembly ERZ723888 | reverse complement strand
GCTTGCGTACGCGCCCGAGCGGCGACGCCTCGTAGACCTTCTCCGTGAAGGAGCGCTCATAGTCGGAACTGTATCGTTCTTCATAATAGTTTCTCTGCTCCGAAATCGCCGTACTGTTCGGCAACTCTGTCTCGTCCGAATAATAAGTCGCTTCGAAAGGAAGGTAGGCCGTCGCATCGCTGCGCAGCAGGGCATCGTATACGATCGGCGTCACGATGTTGTACCCGTTGACGGAGGCTCGGACATTCGTCGTTTGCGACGGCAGTCCCAATCCGTTGTAATAGGTGATGTCGGTAATCGTCGTTCCGGTTTCGGAGATCGCCGTTCGGGTCTTGATCCAGTTCGATCCGGAATCTTGTGCCCCGATCCGTCCTGCGGAGCAGAGGAGGAGGGCAAACAAAAGAATATGTCGTTTCATGGGATTGCAGGATTTGTATTACTGGTCGAAGGAATATTCATACTCGTTTACGACCTTGCCTTTGTGGTCGCGCACACGCATCAGGTGGTTGTGGGCGTTGTACTCGTAGGTGGTTTCACGTCCCGAAGGATCGGTCATCGAGGCCATCCCCACCAGCGGGATGTATGTCGCCGTGGTGACGTGCCACTCCTTGCGGCTGGTTCGCAGGCCGTCGAGCGCCGCAAGATCGCCCTCCGACAGCACGACCGAGGTACGGATACGCTCGACGGTCGCCGCACCCAAGGCGGTCGTCGCCTCGTCGTATGCGGCGTTGCGGATCTCGGCCACGAGGTACTGACCCTTGTAGCCCCACAGATAACAGATCGGAGGCTGTCCCACGGCCTGCACCTCGCAGATGTTGCCGTCGGCGTCGTAGCGCAGCGACGCCCGTCCGATGTAATGCGTGTCGGGCGTATAGGCGCCTTTCCCGCCCGTAGAGCTGCGGTTCGAGAAGCGGAACGACGCGGGCGAGAGGTTGAGCGAAGCCAGCGTCGAGAGGCTGTCGGGACGCCCGTAGAGATCGTAGCGGAACGTATCGCCGTGCGTGACGGTCTCGTCGGTGTAGACGACCCGTTCGAGCGGGAGCGAGAGGAGGTTGCGATCGAGCATCGTCTGCACGCTCGACGGCAGGTAGTCTTCGGCGTAGAGCGTCCGTTCGGTGACGGTTCGGCCGTCGGCGTAGGTCGTCTCCTTGCGGCTGGCGGTATAGGGATTCGTGTCGTAATAATAGTTCGTCCGTCGGCGCAGGATGCGTCCGTCGTCTTCGCGCTGCTCGATAACCTCCTCCGAAAGCTGCATACAACCCGGAGTGATGCCGTTGTAGGAGTATTCGAACGTATGGCCGTCGTCGATCTGCTGCGAACCGCCGAGCAGGTATCCCACTGCGGAGGCCCATACGCGGGCGCAGAAAATCCGTTCCGAGGCGTCGTATCGGTTGTAGGTATAGGCGCGGCGTGCAACCCAGTCGAAACGGCCGCCGTCGTACTTGTACTGGACGACCGAATCCAACTGTCCGAGATACCACGTGTCGCCTTCGACCGGATAGGGCGCGTTCGGATAGGCGAAGACCTCGCGCACGGGCCGCGCGTGGCGGTTCGTCAGGTCGTATTTGTAGACGGTCTTGCCCGAGAGCGTGCCGCCGGCACTCTGGTATTCGGCCACCTCGTCGTACTGGACATGGCTCCCGTCGTCGTAGTTGGTACGATAAATTGTGTGCGGATAGTAGGTGCGCAGACGCAGCGTCGCGCCGAGCGAATAACTCCCCGACCACGAGTCTCGGGGATAGTAGTAACTCACGGTCTGTTCCGTGTGGCAGTTGCCCATATCGTCGTCCATATCGGGTTCGTGGCGGATGATGCCGCAGCCGTCCTCGCCGGGGCCGTATTTGTACGCGGTCTCTTTGAGCAGCGTATCGTCGGTGTCGTAGTAGCGGATGTATTTGATCCGGTAGCTCGAAATACGGCGCACGGCATCCTCCCCGTCGCGGAAGCAGTTGTGGTCGCACACGAACTCCGTACGGCCGCCCGTGGGATAGGTGATGCTCAACAGCCGCTTCTCCTCGTCGGGCGTGCGGTAAATCTCGTCGGGAAAACTGTTCGACGGCATGGAGAACTCCCGCTGGAAATAGTCGCCGGGATAGGTCAGCTTATCGCCGTACATATCGACGGGATCCGTTCCCAGATCGAGCAGTACCTTATGACAGGGAACGTCGGCCGACCCTCCCGAATAGTGTCCACGGTAGCCATAGCCCCAGAAGTCGGCGATCGCATCGCCGATATGCTGCATGCCGTAGGAGAAGGAATAGGTGTCGTTGCCGATCTGCACCGATTGCAGGTAACGCTCGTAACGCTGGTCGACGTTCGACTGCGTGAAGACGATGGTTTGACGCGCGACACCCTGCGTGTCGCAGATCACGATACGCTCCAGCACGGGATTCAGTATCCGCGTGCGCGTGTCGTCGTACGCCTCGTACTCGAATTGCGCATAGCCGCCACGGAAAGTGATCCGGTCGATGTAGTGGCTTTCGACCCATTTGCTGACCGTCGACGAATTCTCCGGCTGATCGGGCAGCTCCTTCCAGAAGAAATTCGTCGGGCCGTAGCCCTCGTCGTCCCAGCCGAAGAGCAGCGTACACGAATAGATGATCGAGCCATAGCGCTCCTCACGCGGGTAGCGGGCGGCATAGCGGACCTCATCATTGGTAGTGTAAAGCTCTCCGCGATCGTACAACGATACGGATCCGGGTGTTTGCAGCACACGACTACGGTACGGAAGATACGAGAACGTTATGCTGCTGCCTCCGTCGGCGCTCTCGATCTCCGTACATTTCCATGCCGTTTTCGAAGCCGGTTGAATCTGCGAGTCCGTCGCTGTATCCGCAACGGCCGAGCTGAAGCGGTAGATCGTGCCGTCCGTATCCGTGATGACGAAGGTCTCCGTACCCAGCTCGTCGAATACGATTCTGTCGCCCGTCACGGGAACGGTCTTGGGGCCGAGTTCCCGCTCGATATAGAACGAACCGCCGCCATTGAGCAGTTTGTAATAGAATCTGTCCGGATCTTCATCGGCACCTTTTCGCCAGAGCAGCCGCATCCGATCCGTCGTGGAACGCACAAGCGTCGTACTCGTAATGTCGGGCTTCGAAACACCCGTATGGAGGTAGCCCGTCGTTTTCAGGTCGTCCACGCCGTTGATGATGCGCGAGACCTGCAAGTCGCAGCTCAGCGACCATCCTGCGCCGGCCGCGCCGGCGAGCTGGTTCACGCGCGTGAAGTCGTCGAGGTGGAAACTCAGGTTCACGGGCAGCTCCAGCGATCCCGATCTGACGGTGTAGAGCGGGATCGAGATTTCGGGAATTCCCGTGCGGTGCGAAACGGGATAGTCGATGTACTTCATCATCGACACCGCCGACGGCGGATAGAAATGGACGTCCGTCAGATCGGACGTCTCCTGCGCCTGTACGGACGTCGCTCCGAGAAACAGGAACGACACGGCGCAACATACAAAGGCCGGATGCTTCATAGCCGAAGGAATTTAGGTTAGAATGAGAATGTGTATGGAGTTCGGTTCGTAAACCGGAAGATGCGCCTTGAACAAAGATAGGAAATCTTTTCGGAAAAAGAGGATGAAATAGCAATGACAGAATTTTCGCAAACGGTTTATAATCAATTCATTGAAAAATAAAAATCTTACATTTTCCTTACAGGCCGTCCAAAGCGTAAAATCGCACTCTTCATTTCCGCTTTTCAGCACGGACGGCAGGCCGTGATAAACGGAAATAGGCGGACTTGTCGATCCGCCTACTTCTTCGCCAACAGATGCCGCAGCGCAGGGTCTTCGGCGATGCGTCTGAGTTCCCGTTTTATGATTTGCGTGACGTCCTCCTTGATCTGCGTATAATTGCGTCGGATGATCTCCTCCATACGATCCACGCCGTCGGCATCGCGGAACGAGGATATTTCCGGGATCGGAACGTACGACGCCGTCTCCCCGGCGAGCTTCTCCCTGTCGATGACGATCTCGGCGTGGAAGATCTTCTGTTCGATGCGTTCGTCGAAGTTGTCCGCCACAGCACCCACGAACATGCCTTGCGAGAGGTTGGAGATCTTCGAGGCGGGAATCAGGCTGTCGAGCTGCGTATTGGTCGAGGTGGTGAGGTTGTCGTTGCTCAGCGAGTTAGAGGTCCGCAGCTGCACGATCCTGCCGAAGCGCTCGCTCAACGTCTTGGCCGTATCTCCCAAAACCTGACCTGCGAAGATGTTGCCCACGGTATTCTCGATGACCTTGGCTTCCTCCTGGCCGTAGTCGCGTTCGAGCTGCGAGAAGTCCTGAAAGCTCTATTGTCCGATCGGATAGTATTTCTCCAGCAGCGGATCCTGCGTGAACCATCGACCCCAATCGGGATTGTACATGCGCGCCCCGAAATCGACATAGGGAAGACTCAGAAATGCCTGCTCCTCCTTTCCGGAGAACCGATGACGGTTGTCGGAAATCGGAGCCTCAACCGCAGCCCATCGTTTGCCGAAGGGATAATAATCGTTCTGTTCGATCACCGAACCGTCGGCGGCGACAACCTGCCGCACGCTGCCCAGATGATCCGTCAGGAAATAGCGCGTTTCCAGACCCTCCGACGAGACTACGAGCCGTCTCCCGCCGAAAGAGGCGCCTTCGAAACTCCCGTTGTCGTATACCAAAGAACTTGCATATTTGACCGGATAGCCTTCGTCGAAAGCACTTACTCCGACCTTTGTTCTGTCGGTGAGATGGGTCTAATACAAGTTAAATTACATTTAGCAAGTTAAGAAAATTATAATAAATAAAAAAGCCCGTCATGGCATCCTGCCGGATATTTCCGTTTGTGTCGTATTCGGCCTAAGATTTAATTAAATTGATCTATAATGTATTAAAAAATATGTCTTTTTTGTCTTTTTCAAAAGGTCATAGATAATATTAAAAAAGTGGCGCTATGAAAAGTTTCATAGCGCCACTTTTTCGAATAAAGTTATAAATTTAATAGACTGTTTATTTTATTGGTCTATACAATCCAACCATGCCAAATATAAATCAAAGATCCCATGATTAATATTAAATACAATGTATAAACACAGTTATTTATTGGGAAATGTTTAAATTTATAATAGAATAATAAAGAATATGTTATGCTAAATAATGCGATTGGAATATCTATAATAGACAGCCAGATGAAAAGAACAAAATCATCTCCACCTTGCAAGCTAAATATATTGCATATTAAATAATATATTATTAGAAATATAAAATATAATATTACCGACATCAATGCTATTATTGCATGGGTTTTCTGTTTCATAATTTATGGAATTATAAATTAATTTTGTAAAATCCAATTGTGTCCATCATAGACATAGATGCCTTCTTGTAACTGTGAAATATCATTGAAAAAACTATATATACTATGTCTGTCTTGTTTGGAGTCTTTCCTATAATTGTCATCAGGGAGGTCTTTTTGTCGTTGGTCTGCAATGATTCCTTTATGTGTAAACTGTAAAGTATGAATATTAGGATCTGCTGACAATTGAGATGCTTGATATGGATCAAAATCAGCAACAAGCGATATTAATATGTCTGAATGCCCATATTTTGCTAATAATTCCTTTAATTTTTTTACATACCCTTTTCCAAATGCAGCACCCATGCTATGGGTAATGATTTTTATAGTTTCTTTCGGAATACCGTCAATACCTAAAACGGCTTGTAAAATAATATCATAATCTTCTACGGCTTGAAGCTCTCCCTGAAGCATTCTGGTTTCCACTTTTAGTCCCGTACCTCCATGGCGATACATTACATTGTTATCATCCAATTGCGCTTGAACTGAACTCGCAAAATCAACACTATATGTTTTATATGTTTTTCTCCAATAAGCAGCAGTTCCTTGCTGCGCTTTATTGGCTGTAAATCCATTAATAAAAATGATTAAATTACCATCAAAATCAATTTGGTTAATCGGATTCCCCGCACAGTAACAGTATTGTCCGATCGGATAGTATTTCTCCGCCAACGGATCCTGCGTGAACCATCGACCCCAATCGGGATTGTACATGCGCGCCCCGAAATCGACATAGGGAAGACTCAGAAATGCCTGCTCCTCCTTTCCGGAGAACCGATGACGGTTGTTGGAAATCGGAGCCTCAACCGCAACCCATCGTTTGCCGAACGGATAGTAATCGTTCTGTTCAATCACCGAACCGTCGGCGGCGACGACCTGCCGCACGCTGCCCAGATGATCCGTCAGGAAATTGTGTACTTCCGACCTCCTGCCGTTGTTCGTGCCGACGATCCAGCCGTCGTTGAACGAGGCGCTCTTGAATGCGTTTATGGCTCCATCATTCGTCGAATATATCAAAGAACTAATATAGAGTGTCTGTTGACTATCATAATCCTCGTGCCCGCTTGCAGTTCCATCCGTAAGATATTTAAGAAATGGGAATAACGGGCTCAACAGAATACCCGTGTAGGCAAGTTAGGAAGATTATATGTAATATCAAAATAGAATAATAGAATCATGGAGCCATCCGGCTCCATGATTCTATTATTCTATTATTCTATCTCTTCAACTCGATTTATTTCAAGCCTCAAAGGGTATAAAATTCCCTAAGCAGATGTTAATATATCATTATCGTCCTTTCGTATAATTTTTCATTAATGTCTATATATTCTTCCTGCAAAAAATACGTGTCAAAAGGCACTTTTTTTATTCTTATTTGCAACAAATCTTTAATAGTTTCTTTGAAAGCTGAATTTCCTTTCAATGCGAAATAGAAAGAGATAGGTGTCAACCCCAACAGATTGGGAGAAAGATAATCTGGTATATCGTTATATGCGGGAGAGTCACATAAAGGTATTGATAACAATATTTCATAGTTATCCGACGTCGTTTTCATAATTTGAAATATCGCTAAACACATCGGTAACCATACACTTTTATCTGTAGGCATGGAATTTATCTCGTCGATATGAATATCGTCGACTTGTGTTTCTTTACTTATCTTGTTTGAGGCCCAATTATTGAGTTCTGCAATAATGTCATTCAATCGTCCATCCATTTTCCTGTAAATAATTTCGTTCTTCTTGTGTAAGTTCTCGTTGACCATGTTTCCACGATCCGTCTTTATTTAAGGCTGCTCCATCATCAAAATGGACATGATCCTGTTCGCCCTTTATTTTTCCTTTGTCAAATCGCTTGATGTTTTTATTTCCTTTATTCTTATTCTTTAGTGATCTATTTAGTTGATTGATACTTTTTGTAGAAGATTTTGACGATTCTACCTTTTCTTTACCCCTATTATATCCTTGCGATACATTCTTAGCAGAATTTCCCATCAGGGTGACACCGAGCGTTTTTGCCCCTAATCCTACTAATGCCGTGGTTTTTCCTACTGCTGCGAGTGGGACTGTAACTTCTGCGGATGCACCGGCCGTCGCCATGGTTGTACTGGCAGCTAACGATCCTACGGCCGTTCCGGTAATCATCATTCCCTCTCCTGACTCTGACAACGTAACACCTGCAACGCCAGCAAAGAGATCTGTTGTTTGCAAAGCATTGTTGTAGTCTACAGCGTCGGTCGGAGTGTAGCTGTCTCGCAGTCCAGTTGTGCCCGGAATGATATTGGTAACAAAACCAACGGCATATCCTACGACAGCATCTTTGATTGATTGCCCTTTTTTGTCGCTGAACCGGATAGGATTCCCCGCACAGTAACAGTATTGTCCGATCGGATAGTATTTCTCCAGCAGCGGATCCTGCGTGAACCATCGACCCCAATCGGGATTGTACATGCGCGCCCCGAAATCGACATAGGGAAGACTCAGAAATGCCTGCTCCTCCTTTCCGGAGAACCGATGACGGTTGTCGGAAATCGGAGCCTCAACCGCAGCCCATCGTTTGCCGAAGGGATAGTAATCGTTCTGTTCGATCACTGAACCATCGGCGGAGACGACCTGCCGCACGCTGCCCAGATGATCCGTCAGAAAATAGCGCGTTTCCAGACCCTCCGATGAGACTACAAGCCGTCCTCCGCCGAAAGAGGCACTTTCCAGGTCGAACGTTCCGTTTTGCGTGCGATATACCAAAGAACCCAGATAACACAACCCATTGCCGGCGGACTCCGTCGCCGTGAGTTTCCGTCCATCTGCAAGATACGAATATTTTGCCAGAATCGCACCGCCCTGTTCGACATTTTTTAGCAGGTTCGAACTGTTGTAGGTCATGTCGAGATTGTTCGCACCGTCACGAATCATGTTTCCGTTGGCATCGTAGGCAAACGAATGGCTTGCGCCCGTCGTACTGTCATGCAGTTGCGTCATGCGATTGCCCGCATAGGTATACCGGTAATTTTCCGTCTCGGAACCGGCGGCAGTACGGCTCAGCGTCTGGATATTGCCGTTGGAATCGTAGGTTATTCCCTTTTCGACGAAGCCGTCGGAGGTTACTCCGTCGATATATTGCTTCGTCTCGACCAGCCGGGCCGCCCGATCATAGGCAAAAGCGTATGCATTTGTTTCGGCATCGGTGCCGTGCTGCCACTCCCATTCGGAGATATTGCCGGTATAGGTCGGCGTCGTACCTTCGAATCGCGGTTCGTAATAGTGCAACTTCGTTTCGAACAGTGTGTCGGCTCCGGCGCTGACGGTATGGTTCGTGCGCCATCCTTGCAAATTGTATTCGTAGGTCTCGACGAGCAGATCGGCCCCCATACTCTTGCTGCGGAGTTCTCCCAACGTGTCGTATGCATAGGATACAGTTACCGGCTCGTTGTCGTCGAGGGTTGTTTTTTCGGTCAATAACCGCCCCCGGTGGTCGTAGGTGAACTCCGTGAGTTTCCGATGGCTGCCGCTGCGATCGGCAGTGTTGGCCGGCGAAGCCGATTGCATGTCCGATGTATGCAGTTCATGGCTTTTCAAAATATTTCCGACAAAATCATATTCGGTACTGTAATAGCTGAGACCTCCCAGATGATTCGTCTCTACGATTTGGATGATTCGCCCCCGATAATCGTAATAGAAAGCCCGCTCGATGAATTTCCCGACGTCTGCATTGGCCCCCAATATTCCGATCTTTTCGTATGTTTTTAACCCTGCGGTACGCATATCCCGATCCTCCTCGGAGACGACACCTGCGATCGGTCGGAACGAAAGGTACTCCGCGATCGGCTCTCTGACCGATACGGTAACCACGTTCGAGTATGCGGCTTCCTCGCCGGAGACGGCCTTGCGACGGAATTTGGTCGTAGTCGTCAATGCCGGCGGATCATAACTCAACCCCTTCGCATTCGGAACATCCGTCCAATTCCCCTGCTCGGTTTTAGCTTGCCACTGATAGGTGATGTCCGAACTGCCCCCGAAAGCCGCTGTTGAATTGGTGAAGGGCAACGGGATGCCGTCGGGAAAGATCGTCTGGTCTCCCGATACGGTCCCGCCGACCAACTGGGGGCTCACGCGAACGATTGCAGGCTCCGTATGCTCGATATCGGCGCCTTTGCTTCTCGCGACAACGCGAAATTCCGTCGTTTGGGACAGCGGCCTGGGAGAATAGGTGTAGCTGTTTGCTCCGGAAATATTTATCCAGTCACTGGTATAGACGTCCTTTTGCTGCCATTGGACGGATTGAATAGATGGGCGGTCATCCGATGAATAGGTCAGGATTTGAGGAGACTGTCGGTAGGCGATATCTTGTTCGGAAGGAGTGATCTCACCTATGCTCAATCCGGGCTGTACCGTCCAAAAGTCCACAGAACACCATCTGTCATATTCTAAATCAAAGGTAAACTCAATATGACTCCTCAGTCTCTCCCCGAAGTCCATGGCCGGAGCGATTTCAAGATGCAGCTTGTAGAGATGTTCCCCTTCTACGGATTCTACATACGTGCAACTCGTTGCCTTCATCACGATGTAATCGCCTTCGAGTACCGTCACTTTCGGGAGATTCAGGCTCTCTGTATAGCGAATCCCTCGAACGCCAATCAGAGCATCGAATTCTTGTCCGTTTTTATCGATATATTCAATGATATCCTGAATATATACACTCTGAGCCTTCGTTTCGAAACTCGACAGACAGAAAATTACAGACAGAGCCAACCAGGTCAATATTTTATTTTTCATGATTGTAATCGTTGTTAGGTTAATATGGGGTACGATCGGGATGTTTTCAACGCGGGCGGATTCTTACGACTCGTTCGAAGCCCCATTCTTGATCATTCCCCTCGGGAAGATCGTTCTTCGTCACGATATAGTCCTGATCGTCCTTGATGGTGAATGTATATTCGTCATCGGGTAACGACCAACCGCCGTCGCACAATGAGCCCAAAGATTCTGCTGTCGCATCGATCCTCGAATTACAGCTTACCCCCACGTTATCACCGTCATAATGAGTTATGACCATCCACTCTTTTCCATTAATGTCCATACTGTAAATTACGTCGACGGGTGATTCCGGCTGCATGTCCATACGTGTTATTCTGAATGTCCAGCCCCGGATATTCGTTCCGACGGGGACGCGGTTCATCGGAATGATTTCCATTTCGTCCTCGTAGACATAGGCATCGTATACTGTCACCGACAGCATGGCGGTTTCCGTAAAACCGGAGTTCAGCGGAGTGTACGAATTTTCCCAAGACTTGTCATAATCTTGTTGAAGCGTCGACGGTGCGACGGCCTCTGCACTCGCGAGTATACTCTGGCGGGTGGGGCGATCCAACCGGTCGTATTCGGTGTAAACCCATTGATTTTGTTTGCGCATATTCCCGTTCTGGCTCATCACCAGTCTGTCATTGTTATCGTAGATCATATAGACCGGATCTGTGCCGGGCATACGTTTTTCGATACACCGCTTGCGCCCGTCGTATTTATAGACATAGGCCAGTTCAGCAATTGCCGTATCCGGCAACGTTCCGGGACTTCGCCCTTCGATCGTCTTGCTCAGTTCGGGCGGTAACACATAGCAGAGGTTGCCCCGATCGTCATAGACGTAATAGGTATCGTACGTCGTAGTACTGTCGGACATACCGACAGTACGTTCGAGGATGGTCTGCTCCATATAATCTTTGTATATCGCTACTGCGATACCGTCCTCGTTCGTTTCCGTGGTCTTGAACAGCGTATGAGGAGGATGAAAGCCCGAAAACGACAGCCCTTGCGCCGTGACGGTGAAATACGCCACCTCGTTTTCTGCGTTTGTATCATAAGTGACCGTTTGTTTCCTGTCTTCTGTACGGAAAACCGTTCCGGCATTGTAAGAACCCACTTTCCGATTCAGCGGTGAGTTATCATACAGATGCTCCATATAGGAATGAGCACCCTCTCCATAGAGACTGTTGTAATATTGGGCCTGTTCCGAAAAGGCGTCCGAACGATAAAGCCCCGAAGAGCTGCTCGCAGCATACGGCAGGTATTTACGGCTTTCACGCATCTTGGCATCGTAGTAAAAGGGGGTGACGATACTTCGCCCGTCCGGCGCAGCGCCAACCTGTATGTTCTGATCCGGATGCCCCGTATCGTTATAGTAATCGACATCCGCGACATGGGACGCATTGTTTTTTGCCGTGTAGGTATAGGTTACGATGTAATTGGTGTCATTCGTTACTCCGATTGCGTTGTTTGCGGAGAGTGCCACCGTATTCGAGTATGCGATCCGATCCCCGGAAGTGGCTTTTCGACGATAATAAATGCCTCCGGACGCAGGCCGCGACTCACAGGATTCCGAGGTTGCGTCGGGAACAGAAAACCACGTAAGAGCATCTGCACTCGATTCCCATGAGTATACGATTGGAGCAGAGCCTCCCGATGCAGCCTCGGTGCTATACAGAATAACCGAGGTCGTATCTTGGACGGTGAGCTGACGCGGCTCGATCCTACCGCCATTGAGCGCCGCCGTTTGTGCGAACGACATTCCACAGATGCACGAACAGATCGTGAACAAAACTATTATTCTCTTCATAACCGACCCCCCCCCTAATTATTTTTCAGATGATATTCAAATTTTTGCAAAAGATTCCCTGTATCTTGATCATCCCGGATTTCGGATAGCCTGTTGGCCGAATCATACTTATAATACGTCGTTCGGCCTGAAGGGTCTGTTATACTGGTACATCCGACCAACGGCTTATAGGTGTATACCGAAACTCGGGAATTCGGCAAGCGACTGCGAAGAAGGGCGCCATAGGCTTGAAAATCCGGCACGTCGGAACTTTTCCCGTCGTAATTCTCGATAGCATTAACTGCCGATCTACCCAATGCGTCATAAACCTGTTGATAGCTCGCATTCTTAATTTCCAAAACCGGATATTGCCTGTTATAAGACCACAGATACGTTGTCTGCACGCCATCGCTTCTCATCAATTGGTATACGTTCCCATACGGATGATTGTAATTCATGGTGATTTGCGTGTAATAATCTCCGGAACTCGTATTGAGTTTGTAATAAACTCGAGGCTGATAGGAGTAATTTACTTGAGTAAATTCTGTTTTAGAGCCAGATACGATATTGCCGTTTTTATATTCGGTAACTTCGACTGGAACTCCGATCATGTTCGCATCGACCAGATACTTCAACTGTCCGCCGAGATCCGTCGGATAGGTGAAGCGGGTGAGATAATGACCCTCGCTGTTTCCGCTTATCACACTCCGCGACACCTCCTTAGGCAGCCAATTCCCGTCATTGTAATCATATTCCGTCTTGATGGCTACCTTATCCGGAAAATATTGGTATTCAGTCTTTTCATACATTTCCCATCTCTCGGAATACAGGTCGTAGAATTTGATGTTCAGAGGGCTATTCGACCTGCAAAGCGAGTGACACATCACACCTTTGATACTGGTTTGCTCTACTTGATGGTGAGAGAATACGATTGCTTTGACCAGATTATTCTGATTGTCATAATATTTGATCTCTTTCGGCAAACCGTTGTCCAATGCCGGAATCGTCGGAAAATCAGGTATGATCAGATCCTCCAAACCGTTGTTGCCGTCTGCATGGTTTTCAAACCGATAGGTTACATATCCATTATCTACTCCGTTCGTGATATTTCTTTCGGTGACAACGGAGTATCCGACATGCATTCCGGCAGCCGATCCGGTGATCGGCCGATAGGAATGCGAAGTTCCGTATATATATGACCCCCAGACCGCGCTCACATCCGACGCATCGCCTGCCGTAACCTTGTAGTGATATTCCGGTACCGACATCAAAGTACCGGAAGATTTCCCGGTTTCATCCGTATATGCAAATGTTCTTACCGATATCGTATCGCCTTTATCCGACAGATCGCATATCGTTTTAATGCGCAGTCCGCCTCCGGATCGGATCAATGAATCGGCCGAATCCTTGAAGCCGTTACTAAAATCATTCAACTCATACTCAAAATGCGTTTCCGCACCGGTCGGAAATTTTATCGAAGTCAGGACGCCGTATTGACTTCGGTCCGAGCACGAGTTCTTGTTGATGCCTTTCCATATTCCGGTTTGGATTTGTCCTTCGGAATTTCTATAAGTTCTGTAGTATGACGGTGCATAATGAAAGGTCTGGTCGGAAGTCGACTTGGAATTTACGTTGTAATATCCCCAATGATCGGTACTGCTTGAATTCTTTGGCGGCAGGGGGTTCCTGTTGTATGAAAACACATAATTCCGATCCAACTCTCCATTGTTCCGGAATATGGATATCTTGTCAAGCAGCAGCCGGCAATTCAGGGCCGTTTGCTCTCGTTCCCGATGGTTCGCATGTTCCGGATTGCCGACGACGGTCCCCAAATACGAATGCCCGAACCTCACATCGAGAACTCTGTCGCCGGAGATATTCTTCACTGTCAGCCGATCTATTTTTTTTGCTTTGGGTTCCCAGTCCGCAGCGGCAATATCCACTCGATCCGTATACGATATATCTATCTCTCCACGGTTGAAAGTGATTTTTTTCAGCAGCAGTTGATCGCGCTCCAAATAGGTTAAATTATAATGCTTGAACGAAGGCGGGGGTGTCGAAAAGAATGGCCTCGGACCGCTGTGTACTGCCATTATTTGGCCGACCGTCTCGTTCACTCCGACCGAACTGAATAGTTTCTCCGTTTCATACTCGAATCTGATCGTATCTTTCTTCGTCGTAATGATTTCATCCAGATACCATGCGGTTGTTGCATTTCCGTCATTGCCTTCTACCGGATCAAAGTCCTGTTGATCGTATCGATTCATGTGTTCTTCTCCCGGAAATTCTGTTAAATTACGAATATAAGGTCTCGTATGCTCCCGGGATTTGAACAGATAGGTATTGCCGTATGCGTCGAAAACCTCGAATCGGATAAAATATCCGCCCTCATAATATCTATGACAAACGATTTTCAACCACGTGTTTTTATTGGCGATAATCGCCTCGGCGCGATATTCCGGACCCATCTCGCGGTCCTTATTCTGCTCGAAGAAAAATCGGCCGGACATATTGTTGAAGTTGTAGGTGAAAATGTCCGGTTCCGAATCGAACGTCTTGTTTAAGTAATTGGGATACCTTGCATCTTCCGGGTCTGAGGCATCGTTGGATTCGGTGCATTCCGGGAGAGAGGGGCCGGAATAATAGCCGCCGGATCCGAAATCATCCATATGCCTTATCTCCCGGGCAATACATCCTCCGGCAATCAAGGCCCATCCCAAGCCTGCGGAACTCGCTTCCTGGGCGACCTTAATCCCCGACGCATGATACGAAAGCGTGATCGGCAGGGTAAAATCGCGTGTCTCGATTTCATAGAGGGGAATCTTTATTTCCGGAATTCCGGTGTAATGACCGACCGGAATGTTTCCATAAATTCCCAATGACGAGGCATTGGGGGATGCCGGTACGATAGGGCTGGCGTTTCGCACGACATACTGATCATTATCATCTTCGGATGATTGTCCATAGCTCGCAGATATCCAGAAAACATGGAGCAGGATGAAGAAGTTGAGAATTCGTTTCATGGTTCGTAATGTTTGGGTTTGGTAGTTTTAGGCATGCGGAGGATTTCCGGTTTGTCATCGCGGTATGTACTCGGGGCCGAGTATCATCTCTACAATGTTCATTTCATAAGCAATTGGATTCAGGTTAATAAAGAGGATTGGTATTCGTATTTACTACCCCATGATTCCTCCGAGGGAGAACATGGGCATATACATGGCGATCAGGATCA
>ENA-UOJE01002224-UOJE01002224.1-human-gut-metagenome-genome-assembly--contig:-C23-NODE-2224-length-15178-cov-13.545394_pt1 | contig 15178 bp, 8 predicted proteins | sample MGYA00242341_ERZ723888 | MGnify/ENA metagenome assembly ERZ723888 | reverse complement strand
CAGGCAGCAAAGGCAGCGGCAATACCGACAATCACGCCAGAATCGCCGCAGGAACGTCCCACCCCAGCTGTGCCAACACGGGAAAACGTGCCGCGTCAAAATCTGCAATCTCCGCGCCAACGCACGGAAGATATTCGCACCCGTCCAGAATCACGCACACCACAAAACGCACCAGCGCCCGCGCCGCAGGAACAGGGGCGGCGTGCATACATACAGCAGACAGCAAAAGCAGCGGCGGCACCGCCGATCACGCCAGAATCGCCGCAGGAACATCCTGCCCCAGTTGTGCCGACACTGGAAAATGTGCCGCGGCAGGTTCCGGAAACACCCCGTTTCCGCGCAGACGATATACGATTGCGCCCTGAGTCAGATGCACCACAGCACACTTCATCCCCAGCACCACAAGAGCTTGGGCGGCGTGCATTTGTACGGCAAGCAAAGAAATCCCACGCAGAAAAAACGCCCGCGAAGGATATTCACACAGAGCCACCAGAAATTCGTATTGCGGAAGATCTTCCCGAGCGTGAACCGCCGCGCATCCGTGAAAAGCCAACGATCACGGAGCTGCGTGACGAGATGCCGGTTGAGCCGACGCCAGAGAAAGCGCCGAACGTTCGGCATATCAAGCAGGCTGGTACATGGACGCCGCGCAACGCTGAGCCTTCTAACCGTAAGGTAGAACTACTTACCCACGAACGCACAGTAGATGTACCGCCGCATGATCTACCGCCCACGCCGCAGGCGCAGGCACGGGAAATCTTTGCAGAAAAACAAGCGCAGCTCTCCCAAAATCCATCCATCGAATCCATCTATCCACCCGAACCGGCTGTCCCAGTTCCACCGCAGTTGCCCGTTTCGGATGCACCTGCGACCACGCCGAAGCGCCAGCCGGTCACGGTCGGCAGCAGAAAATCGGCCCCACCTGTCCAGCAGTCGGCACCGACGCAAGCTCCATCGACGGAGCAGCTGCCCGCCATCCGCGAAAAACCGAAACCAAACGCCGCACCGAGAGAAAAATCCCGGCGCGGCGTTTCTATTCGGACAAAGGATACGGAGCAGATCAGCACTCCAAAAGCACAATCAAAAACGTCTGTATCAAAAATTGATACAAAGCGTGCGCGAAAAGCGGCAACGCAGGACGCACAACGGAAGATGCTTAAAAAGAGCAATTCCCGCGCAGCAAGAGCAGCCGTCGCGGCGGCAAAAAAGCTGGGTGAAGCGGCAGCAAAGGCGACAAAGGAGCTGATAGACGCGCTTATTGCGCTGGGCGGCGGTGCTGCGCTTTTTGTTGTGTTTTCTATCGTCATTGTCGCGGGCGCGTTCCTGGCTTCTCCGCTCGGCATCCTCTTTGCGGATGAACAGCAGGCAGACGATACTGTTCCGCTGGCAACTGCCATTGCGGAAATCCAGGGCGAGTATCACGCGGAACTGGAGGAATTGCAAAACGGCGATTATGTGTCTATCCAGATCGTTGGACAAGCTCCCGACTGGCGCGAGGTCGTAGCCGTGTTTGCGTCCAAAGTGGCAGGCGCGGAGGACGGAATGGATGTGTTTACGCTCGACGAAGAACGTGTGGAGCTGCTGCGTCAAGTTTTTTGGGATATGTGCGACATCACAACAGAAACGCAGGACGTTGACGTTCCGGACAGCGATCCGGACGACGATGTGGACGACAGCCACACGGAAACGGCGCTAACGATTACGATTACCGCCAAAACCGCCGAGCAAATGCGACTGGAATACAGCTTTACCAAATACCAGAACGACGCGCTGGACGTTCTGCTTGAAAACCTCGGCAGTCTGAACGTGCCGATGGGCTCTTTGAACATTTCGCAGGAGGATGCAATCGAGCTGCTTGAAAATCTCCCGGATGATCTTGAGCCGGAGCGCAAAGCCGTCGTGGAAACGGCGGTGCAGCTCGTCGGTCGTGTGTCGTACTTTTGGGGCGGAAAATCTTTGACGCTCGGTTGGGACGACCGCTGGGGAACGCCGATGGAGGTCACAGCAGCAGGCAGCGGCTCCACTGGCACGGTACGCCCGTTCGGACTGGATTGCAGCGGTTTCGCCGATTGGACATTCTACAATGCAACGGATGGCAGCTACTATCCGGGACGCGGCGGCGGAGCTGCAACGCAGCACAGCTATTGCACGAATATCGCATGGAGCGACGCGCAGCCGGGTGATCTGGTGTTCTATCCCGATGATTCCCACGTCGGCATTGTCGGCGGCAGAGACGCGGACGGCAATCTTCTGATCGTCCATTGCAGCGGCGGCGCAAACGGCGTTGTTATCACCGGCTCGGCAGGCTTCACAGTTGTTGCCAGACCGGATTGCTTTACAGACTAATTGATATGGAGGAATATTGAACTTGAAAAAAATCAAATACTTATGCTTGACGCTGGTGCTGTCCTTTTTGTTGACAGTACCGGCGTTTGCTTCTCAGCCGCAGTTTTCCGATGTGTCCGCCCGCGCCGCCTGTGCGGACGCTGTCACATACCTTGCGCAGAGCGAGATCGTCAACGGCACGGGAAACAACCGGTTCCAGCCAAACGCGAAGATCACCACGAGCCAGTGGGCGGCTATGCTATGCCGCGCGTTCGGAACACCGGAGACAGGCAGCACATGGGCGATAAAAAGTATCCAGCAAGCCTGTCACGCCGGTTGGCTGAATGTGACCGCGCTGCAAACGCCGAATGACAAGGTATGCCGTGCGGTACTGTATGAATCCGCCTTTGCAGCCGCGACGATTCCTGTTTACGATTCTGTACTCTACGACGGCGTGATACTCATGCCGTATGAAAACATTCTGCGCGTCGGCGCGGAACTTGGCCTATGCGCGGCAAACGCATCGCCATTAGAGCTTGTGACCCACGCAGAAGCTGCGCGGCTTCTCTATGCGCTTTTGACGCAGACGCTTACTGTCACCGAGCCGCCGATCCCGATTTCGTTACAGAATTGCATGGGCGTCAATATGAACGCCTATCTGCTGGAGCTTCGCCGTGTCCCCGCGCCGATTCTCGAAGCGTTCAGTTCGGAGGACTGGACGCTCTTGCTTGACACGAAATACCTGGCAGAGCTGAGTCGGGAGCTGAACGTGAACTGCATCGGTGCGACGTGCTGCGGAGATCAAAAAATCTATGTCTCCGAAGCAAGCGCCGTCACACATGAGTTTGGACACTTTCTGGATGATATGCTGGGATTCCCGGAAGAGCATGACCGGCTCTATGCGCTGGAGGCCGCCAACGCGCCGATGCGCGCGCACGGAAAATCCAACAGCATGGAATACTTTGCAGAGTTCTTTTATCACTGGCTTGTTGGTGGGGACACGCTCCGCCAGCTCAAGACCGCCGCACCGCAGACCTACGCATACTTTGAAACGCTTGCAGCCAGCGGATGGCTGGTACAATAAATGCGTCTCACCGTGAGACGCAATTCGACGCAATCCGGGCTGGCACAAGGAAGACCAGCCCGGATGTTCCTATACATTATATATAATGTGGAACTTTGACGAAATACGTCTCATAGTGAGACGTATTTCTGTTCTGGTGCGGTTTTCAGATTAAAAAACGGCATACGCACACAAGGAAGTCTGATATGCCGGGCAGACAATTTTCAATATAATAGAATTAGAAAAAACTTCGTAGATTCCTAGAAAGTTATGATGGCTGAATGAATTTCGCCTACGGACACCAAGCATTTTCAAATCGCATTGACTACGATTTTGACGGCGAATAGACTTTTACGCCGCGCCGCTGAGGAAACTGATTTTCTGGACAGCTTGCTTCTTACTGTCCATCGACGGATGGACGTACAACCGCAGCGTCGTTGTGATGTCTGAGTGGCCCAACATCTCGCTCACGCTCTTAATGTCGATCCCTTTTTCAATACAGCGCGTTGCATAGGCATGACGGAGTGTGTGATAGCAGCGTTTCCGGACACCGCACCGGCGCAGGACAGACTCAAAGTAGTATTGATAGGTGCGCGGCTCCATCGGCTTGTCCGTTCGACCGGTCAAGATATAAGCGTCCTGCGGCAGACCGGCGACTGCCTTTTTCAGATATTTCAGTGCATCGGCTGGCAGCGGCACTGTGCGCACGGAGGTTTCGCTTTTGGGCGTTTGGACGACAAGCTGTGTCTTTTCGCCCTGTTTGATACGCTGTACCGCTCTTTCAATGCGGAATGTGCCGTTTACAAAGTCAATGTCGGATACCTTTGCCGCGCAGACCTCACCAAGCCGTGCGCCGCAGTTCGCGGAAAGAATAATGCCGGCATCTTTGTAGTTAGCAGCAGGCGTCAACATTTTTGCGATGATTTGAAGCTCTGTACCCGTAAATGGCTCAATTTCCCGTTGTTTTGCCTTTGGAAGTTTGATGTTCAGAGCATCGCAGTAAAAGTGATACTCCGTGACCGCAGCCCGAAGCGCCGCTTTTATCAGAACGCCGATGTCCCGGACGCTTTTATCAGATAATCTGCCGCCATCCAGCCGCCCGCTTTCCCGCTGCTGATTCAGAAAATCTAAAAGCTGATTCGCCGTCAAAGATGCAACGGAAACAGAACCGAGATGCGGCAGAATATGATTCTCAATCTGGAACTTATATCTGGAGCGCGTGGACGGCTTCACGTTGATCCTTGCCAGATACCACGAAAAAAGCTCCTTTACCGTCATGCGGCAACTGCCAGTGGGCTGTGTGGTGGCCAGCAGTTTCCGTTTTTCCAGCTTTTCTTTGGTTTCCGTGCGGGTCTTGCCGTAAACGTAAGTGTATTTTGCCCGTCCATCTGGTTTCCGACCGCTGATAAAGCGGCCCTCCCAGCGCTTATCCTTTCTTCTGTAAATGTTATCACCTGTATTTGCCAAATCACGTCCTCCTTTTTTGACGGCTATTCCGACTGCGAATGGAAATTCAAAAGCGCTCATTCTACCACAAAATGAATATATAACGTCTGATGCACATTGATATTTGCAGAAATCAGGAGAAACTTAACATGTTTTCATGGGTAGCACATTGACTTTTTTCCAGACTGCTGTATAATGAAATCAGAAATTAGTTCATTTTGCGTTTTTTGAGACTTCGTAGAGTTCTAGGAATCTACGAAAGCTGACCCGTCAATTTTTGTATGTGCAGATAGTATGTCACGCTTTCGGCGGTAGATGCAAAAGGAACTGTCTTTACAATTACATATTGCAGGTTTTTGTTTGCTGGGAATGTGTAATCACAGGTCGCGGTCATATATTGGACTGAGCTTGTGATGAAAGAGGAAGGCTGTGTGCATTGGGATTGTACGCGGCTACTCGCCCGGAGCCGTAAAGGTGAGCAAGGTTCCGAAGTGGCACGCGGCAAAGCGTAAGACAGCGTTTTGTTTGTGCGTCATGTGACCGAAAGGTCGCCATTGTGGGGTTCTCCCTATGAGAAGGTAGGAATCAGAGCGCGGATGGTATCATCCATAGCCTGAGTTCGGAAGAATCGCTATTCTCGCTGCATGGGAGTCTGTCTATTCAATGTTCCCGTTAAGTGCAGAAAGCAAACAAAAGCGTATGGTAGGCGGCACGATGATCTGTCTATCGTACTTGACACGGGCGTCAACTTGTTTCTCTTATAAGGAACAGGTAGCGCTATTTTTATTTGTGTCTCATCCAAATTATCCCATGATAGGGGTAGTCTGTGAAAAAGTACGATAGGAGGAAAAACGTATGCACGGCGAAGAACAGCAGCTTCAATCCCAGCAGCCAAGCCAACAGGAAACCCTGGACCCGCAGCTTTTGTCCCGCGTCAAGCAGATCATCGCACGAAGAAACACGGAGTTTATTTTAGACCACCAGAATGATAGCCTTGAGCAGCTCAGCGCTTACCTGAAAGCCTGCATGGAAGACATCGGGCATCCGCCCGCGCGAGGAGAAGTAATCGGCGGTGATTTCTTAGAATACCGTTTTGAATCATGGCCGAAAGCTCTCCGCAGCTTTTATAGCGGCTCAGTATCTGCCAACCTTAAAAACCCGCCGCCGTTTGCAAATCGAAAAATCGTGCGCGACCTTTATGCGGCGTTAGATTCGCAGCTTCAAAGGGCGGATGCAGCCTGTACCAAGGAGGTACGGGCATGAAAGGAAAGCCGTTTCGAGATCGAGACAATCAGGCTCTGCACGACAAGCGCATGAATGAAAGCGTGCGTGTGGCGATCTCCCGAAAAAATATTGAATTTATCCTTGCACATCAACACGATTCCCGAGAAGAACTTGCTCGCTACCTACGGCAATGCAAAAAAGAGCTGGGGCATATTCCTGCGCAATCTGAGGTTATCGGCGGCGATTTACTGGCGCTTCGATTTGGCTCGTGGGTAGAAGCGCTAAATTACAGCGGCTATATGAACTGCAAGGGTACAGCCGTAAGTGCGCTGCCGTTGGAACGCACGGCAATCTTTCAGGAAGAATATGAGCGTCAATCAAAACAGCATGTAAAGGACAAAGAAGCTCGAAAGAAAAAAGCAAAAGCCGACCGACGGGAGCAGAAATCTGCTAAAAAGCGCGCAAAAAAAGCAGCGATAGCAGCCGCAGCCGGAGGTTCCAAATGAGCGGCGGCGCGAGAAATCGCTTTGATGGGCAGCGCTGGATAGAAAATATAATTAAAGAGCGCACCAGAGCAGCGCTGGAGCGTTTCCCGGCTTCTGAGCGTTATCTGCATTACAATCAGGAATACAAGCGGCAGGAAGAGCTTTATAAGCAGGAACGCGCCGAAAGAGATCGTGTCCGAAAAGAGCGCAACGAACAGCGGAACCAGCGTCGAGCCGAAGCAAGAACTAAAAACGCTGCCAAAGCGCAGACAACAAATAAATCCGAAACTCTCCTTTCAGAGAATTGCGAACGAAAGGAGATGTGACGGATGTCAAAAGGTAAAGGTAAAAAGCTGTTTCAGGGCGCAGGTCGCCGCTTTCGCGCCGATATTTGGATGGACGAAAAGGTAAGCGCCAGCTGAGCAAGTGCCGGCAGGAGCAGACGGCAGAAAAGGAAGCCAAGCGCGCAGCACGGCAAGCCGAACGGCAGGAACCGGCTGCGGAGGAAAGCACACAATAATTTATTTGCACAATCCGAATTGGGAACGGATTTGCACATAGACCTGATCTCATCCCCCTGAGATCAAACTGCCAGCGCGTCATCCCCTGACGCGCAGAAATCCCCGGTTCCGAGCTGGGAACGCGGAACCGGGGGATCTCAAAATCTTGTCAATCTTTGATTGGGAACACCGTAGGTTCCGCAAACCTACGTTCCACTTTTTCAAAATTGCGGGCAGCGTGGTCAGTCCCAGCCCTGCTGTCTAACATGGGACAAAATCTAAAAAAGGAGAATGTAAAATGAGAACAGCAAAGAAACTCACAGCCCTCCTGCTGGCAGTCGTCATGGTTCTCGCCATGAGCGTCAGCGCATTCGCAACGGATAACAGCACCGCAACCCTCAAAGTCTCCGTTATTGGCTTCGCGGATCCGGACAGAACGGTTACGCTTACAGGGACAACTACGGTCAAAGATGCTATTGACCAGTATGCAAGTGAACTTGCTCCCGTTTGGAAAACTGTAACTAACTCCAACCCCAACTTTGGCGCTACTGCATATGTCGCAGAAACGATCTACGGTGAAGGCACAACCCCGATTGGTTCTGATTCTGGAATTACAGCACAATTCTGGAGCAGCCAGTATCCTGGCTATGGCATCGAGTCTACGGAAACCACCAGTGAGGGAACACTTTATCACTATATCTATGTTGGCTATGATTGGGTCTACACTGTAAACGGCGAGACTCCTGTTGATGCAGCAAACGGTTATCAGCTGTACATGGATCAGTGCGTACTGACCGCTGGTGACAGCATCGAATTGACATACGATGTTCAGACTACTCGTTGGACTAGCTATGATTACTGGCTGACCGCCTAAACAATCAAGTTGGTACAAACTCTGAATTATCTGAGTTAGCCTAGCTATCCCGGCTCAGTGTTGATATTCAACACTGAGCCGGGAAAACCAAAATCTTGGAGGATGTCTTTGAATGGTGAAAGCAAATATAAGGCGCAGGAGATTTTCTCTCACCTGTAGCCTGCTTTTTTTGTGTGCGGTTCTGATTTGTGGACTGCTCACACCGATTTATGCAGCTGATTCGGAAGGTTCAGATGCAAATAAATACGTTGAGAATATTTCGGTTTTATCAGGCTTTGGTAAAAAAGTAGAAATATTAAATCGTGCTTTCAATCAAGAAATAACAAGCTATAGTTTATCTGCTTTTGATTCGCAAGCTCCTGCTATTAACTTAACCGTAAGCGAAACAGCATTAAGCAATAAAGCGTTAGGATACCAGATTAAAGTAGACGGAAAAGTTCCTGCGCCGGCAGTTCTATATACAAAAGCCATATCTACCAAAACAACTCAAATCAATCTGGGAACAGTAGCGCGCAATTTCAAGTTGGGACCGAATAAAGTATCAATTTGTGTTGGCACCAAAACTGGTAATAATATCTCTAACTACGACGAATATGTATTTGACATAAATTACAAGCCTGCACTTTCAGCGATGGTGCTTTCTTCTGATGGCACACAGATTGCTACAGGCTTTTCGGTGGATCAAAGTTACTTATCAAATGTCTTTACAGCCATCAGTGATACAGAGACTGCGTCACTGAAACTGACTTTTAATAATAGAAGCGGAACCGTTAAATGCTATCTTGGAAGTGACAAGACAGTAGAGTGCGCATCAGGGGTTGAAAGTTCTATCACCTTCAGCAATTATTCTGTCGGTGAGAGCGAAAGCGCAAATATTCCGATTACCCTCGTCTATGAGAATGGTGCGGATACGATTGAAAATCAATACTTTTTATATATTGCCAAAGGGAGCGTTGCCCCTATCATAAAAAGTCAAAGTGAAGATATAGAGTGCGAAAAGGGGGAGACACCAACCCTTTCGGTTGCGGTACAGGCTCCAGAAACTTGTGGAGTTTTGTCATATCAATGGTATTCCACTAATACAGGCAACGAGCATGCAATGCAGAAAATTGTTGGCGCAACGTCCAACACTTATAAAATCCCGGTACAAAACACAAATCGTGCTGCTGAGTGGCTGTATCGCTGTGTAGTGACAAATACTGTTGATGGCCACTCTTATTCAACATATGGCGATGTTATTGCTGTAAATGTGAATTTGACGTATGTTTCTGCCCCAAATATCGTCTTACAAACTGGCTCTTTTAGCTGGTCAACGAATGGTACAGTCATAGAGGATTATCAACGAAATTATACTGCGGGCGAAAAGTTTAACGCATTATATACTTGTGTGGAGCTTCCTGAAAATGGAGTTTCACTTGACTTTTCCTATTACTACTCCCAGTCGGCAGATTATGCCACCGGAACTTTGATGAATGTTCGAGACAGTGCTGGTGCTGAAGCTACCGTAAATGGAAAGCGCTGCAAAATTGTTAGCGTGCAGCCAGAAGATCGATTTGAGGCCGGTACTTATTATGTTTACTGCGTTGTTACTGCGAAAGCAGAAAATATGCCAACAGTATCTACAAAGAGCGAATTTGTACGGTTTCAGTTTGAATCCATAAAACTCGATTTTACAGGCGAAGGTACGGCTGAATCTCCTTATGAGATTTCTACAGAAGAAGACTTGAATAAACTCCGTGAACTCGTAAACGGCGGACAATGGTGTTCGGGCGTGCAGTTCAAAATGATGAATGACATTGAGCTTTCTTCTGAATGGCAGCCGATTGGTACGCGCATTGACTTAACTCCAGATATTACAGATGAAAGCAAAAAGCAATACAAGATTGAAGCATTTGGTGGAATCTTTGATGGCAATAATCATAAATTGACGATTGCTGAAGGCGGAAAACCTCTGTTCAATTTGGTAAGTGATGCAGTTATTAAAAACTTAGACATTTTCGGAAAGAAAATTAACGGAAATGGTTTGATTGACCAGTATTTTGCAGACTACGGTGAGGATGGAAACTACTGGACCGGTGTTCCTGACTGCGTTACCCTTCAGAACGTTCGTCTGCTGGAAGGATCTTCGACACTTCGTTCTGGCCTTATGGAAGGCAGCGGCTCCGGCGCAAACACCATTACGATTGAGAATTGTGTTATCGAGAATGGCGTTACGATCGGCTATGACAAGCAACAGAGCAATATCGGCTCTTTTGTTGGCTCCATGTTCAATGGACAGATCAACAACAGCTACAGTGAAGCAGATATTTACGGAAAAGATGTTGTTGGCGGTCTAGCTGGTAAAAAGGGACAAAGTATGGGCTTATGCGTCATTCGCAACAGCCATTTCAGCGGTAATCTCGTTGCAACCGGCAACTGGATTGGTGGTTTGATCGCTGGCGGCTACGTTAGCGATTCCGCTCCGAACACCATGCCTGTCTCTTTCATCAATAGCTATGTCGATGCAGATATTACTGGTGCTGATTACGTCGGCGGTCTGTTTGGCGGCGAAGAAGGCTTGGAATCTGCCATGAATGACTGCTATCTGGAAGATAGCTTCTTCTATGGCAAGATTACAGCTACCGGCGAACATGTTGGCGGTATCATCGGTTGGTATCAAGGTATCAACCTGTATCAGCACATCGAAAACAACTATTATTACGAAACTTCTGAAAAAGAGCTGCCCCTGATTGGCGGCGTCGGCAAGTATTGGTATACAGACGAAGAAAAAGAAGCCGTCATTGCTAAGATGGGCTCTGCTAAGACCGCAGAGGAGTTCAAGGATGGCACTGTTAAAAACCTCCTGAACGAAGGCAGCGACTATAAGAACTGGACACAGGGCGAAAATGCACTGTACCCGACGCTGCTCGGCGCATCTGTCGTTACCCGTCTGGACATTTCCGGTACTTATAAAACGGAATACTATCTTGGTGAAGACCTTGATTTGACCGGCATGAAGATCACCGCTGTCTACAGCGACGGCAAGACCGTCACGGTCGATCCGACGGATGCCGATGTCACGATCACCGGCTATGACAAGAACAAAAACGAGGTCCAGAAGCTCACGATCTCCTACAAGGGCGCGACCGCGGAGATCACCGTCAAGGTCCTCAAGTCCTCCAACATCACGGTCTATTTCACGCTCCTTGGCGACATCGTACACGACGATGGCACGACGCATACCCTCGCAGACAATACTCTGACCGAGTGGCTCCCGCGCACGGGTTATAGCGTTGATTTGAACGCAACGGTTCTGGACGTTGTCCAAGCTGCCTTTGCGGCAAATAATATTACATTCGTCAACGAAAAGGGCAACTACATTTCTTCTGTCACTTACAACGATGTAACGCTGACGGAAAAAATGAATAGTGCCGAGATGAAGTCTGGCTGGATGTACACGCTCAATGGCGTTCATTCCGGTAATGCTGTCAACGAGCAGTTCCTGAACAGCGGCGACGAGATTATCTTCCACTGGACGGACGACTACACTAAGGAAAGCAGCATTGACGGCGATGACAAGCCCACGCCGACGCCCGGCAGCAAGGTAACCGCGGAAGAGCTGGCAAAAGCCTATAAGGACACCGGTGACGCGCAGGCCCTCAAGACGCCGGGAACCGGATCTATCGAGGGTGAATGGCTCATGCTCGGTCTTGCCCGCGCAGAGCATACGATCACCACGGATAACCGCAACACTTATCTGGATGCTGTCCGCAGCTACATCAACGCAAGATACAGAGACGGCAAGCTGTATGATGCTGAATTAAATACGACCGTATCTACAGATAATTCCCGTATTATTCTTGCGCTGACTGCTTTGGGCGAAGACCCGCAGACGTTCGTAACTGGCAAAGACCTGTTGAAGGGCTACAGTGACTTTGACTGGGTCAAGAAGCAGGGTATCAATGGCACAATTTGGGCGCTTATCGCTCTGGATAGCAACCAGTACGAAATTCCCACAGGCACCACGACCCGTGACAAACTGATTTCTGATATTCTGGATAATCGGACAACTAACGGCGGCTGGGCGACCAGCGGCGACGTGGCGGACGCAGACATGACAGCAATGGCAATTCAGGCGCTTGCTCCGTACTATAGCAGAGCAAACGTCAAAACAGCTGTCAATAAAGCGCTCAATCTTCTCAGCAAAACGCAGAATAACGAAACCGGCGCTTACTACAACTCCTATAATGAGCTGAGTGTGGAAAGCACCGCGCAGGTTATTGTCGCATTGACCTCGCTTGGCATCAATCCCACCAAGGATGATCGCTTCATCACAAACTCTGGTTTGACGCTGCTTGATGGTCTGATGAACTTCTACAACGGCAGCGGTGAGTTCAAACACACTGTAAACGGTCAAGGAAACCCGATGGCGACCGAGCAGAGCTATTATGCGCTCGTTTCGTACTATCGTCTTCTGAACCAGAAATCTTCGCTCTATGATATGTCTGACAATGGCTCTACGCCTGAAAGCGTTGAATCCGTAATCGAGAAAATCAGAGAGATTCCCGATCCGGTTGACGAAGACAGCTATGAAGCAATCGTTACGGCGCGTGAAGCGTACAAAAAGTTGAAAGCGAGTGAACAGCAGCAGGTCCCGGCGCAGTATTTGAATAAACTTGTCAATGCCGAAGCCGATTACGCGACACTCCTGGACGAAGCAAAGACCAGAGCTAAAAATGAATTGACAGAGCATTATCTCAGCTTCAATCAGGAAGACTACGGAGAAGCTGGTAGAAAGAAGCTCTCCGAGATTCTTTCTACTGCGCAGAAGAATATTGCTTCTGCAAAGACCTGCAAACAGGTTTCGACGCTGCTTGATCGAGCCATTCAGAACATGAACGCTGTCAAGAAGGGCGATATGACAGTTACTTTCCGTCTCATCGGCGCTCTGGAAGCAACGCAGGATGTCAACCTGACTTCGGACAGCTACCTGCCTGAATATGTAACGTGGATTCCTACCACAAAGTATGAGATGGCAAGCAACGCAACGGTTTATGATTTGTTTACCGAAGCGCTGCGCGACGCAGGTCTTAGCTCCACCGGCGCAGAAAACAACTATGTCAAGACGATTTACGCACCGTCTTGTCTTGGTGGATATGCTCTGAGTGAGTTCACCAACGGTGCGCGTTCTGGCTGGATGTATACCGTTAATGGCTCGCATCCCTCGCTTGGCCTGAAAGAACAGGAGCTGAAAGACGGCGATATGGTCGTTTGGCACTATGTCAACGACTATGCGCATGAAGTGTCCGATTGGAAGAGCGATTCGCAGCATCCCTCGCTTGGTAACGGAACGTACTACAACGGCTGGCTCCGCGCATCCGACATCAGCCCGGAACGCTATGTTGAGCAGCTGCTCGGCAAGATTCTGACGGTCGGAAAGAACGGCACGGTCGAGCCGAAGCTTACGCTTTCGCATCTCGGCAAATCGGTCACGTTCACATTCAAACCAGACAAGGGCTATCGTGTGAAGGACGTCAAGGTGGACGGCAAGTCCGTCGGTGCAGTTACAACCTACACCGTGGACAAGTTGACCGTCTCGACACGCATTGAGATTGAGTTTACCAATGGCACACTTCCGTTCACGGACGTGCGTGAAAGCGACTGGTTCTACGATGATGTTGTGTTCGCTTACGAGAACGGGCTGTTCTCCGGTACAAGCGACACGACGTTCTCCCCGAATACCAGCATGACCCGCGCGATGCTCGTCACGGTTCTGTACCGGCTGGAAGGTCAGCCCACGGTCAACGGCAGAAGCGGCTTCTCCGATGTGACCTTCAACAGCTATTATGAAGATGCTGTTACCTGGGCAGCCGACAATGGCATCGTCAACGGCATTTCGGCATCCACGTTCAGCCCGAACGCGAACGTCACCCGCGAGCAGATGGCGGCAATTCTGTACCGCTATGCGCAGTACAAGAAGTACAATACCGCCGCAAGCTCCAGCTTGAACAGCTTCTCCGACCATACAAGCGTCTCCGGTTATGCCGTAGCGTCTCTGCAATGGTCCGTTGCCGAAAAGCTGGTCAACGGCAGCGCCGGTAAGCTCATGCCCACTGGCAACGCGACCCGCGCACAAGTAGCGGCGATTCTTCATAGATTCGTCACGAACGTCGCGAAATAACACTTTGCAGCACAGGACTGCCCCCTTTTGGGGGCAGCCCTGCTTGCCGCATTTTAGGGGGATTACAATATGAAGCAAATTCGTAAGCTTGCAGCACTGATTCTGGTGCTTTCCGTTCTGTTCTCGCTGGCGGTTCCCACCCTTGCAGCGTCCAGCGTTCAGACGGAAATGCAGGGCAGCGCGGCGTATATGGTTTCCGCCGTGAAAGCGCCCGAAGTAAGCTCCATCGGCGGCGAATGGGCGGTGCTTGGTCTTGCCCGTTCCGGTTATTCCGTTCCTAAAGATTACTTTGATAACTACTATGCAAACGTCGAAAAGTATGTAAAAAGCTGCAAAGGCGTATTGCACGAGCGCAAATACACTGAATATTCCCGTGTCATCCTCGCGCTGACTGCCATCGGGCGCGACCCGTCGAACGTTGCAGGCTACAATCTTCTCATGCCGCTCGGCGACTTTGACAAAACCATCTGGCAGGGCTTGAACGGCCCCATCTGGGCGCTCATTGCCCTTGACTCCGGGAACTACGACATTCCGAAAAACACCTCTGCAAAAACGCAGGCCACGCGCCAGCTTTACATCGATGAGATCATCAAGAATCAGATGAAGGACGGCGGCTGGAGTCTGACCGGCACCGGAGATTCCGATGTAGACATCACCGCCATGGCGCTTCAGGCCCTCGCCAAATATCAGGATCAGAAAGCCGTCAAGTCCGCAACGGACAGCGCTCTCTCCTGGCTCTCCAAAAATCAGGACAGCAAGGGTGGCTTTGCGTCATGGGGAACAATGAACGTAGAATCCGTCGCGCAGGTCATTGTTGCCCTGTGCGAGCTGGGAATCAGCCTTGACGATTCCCGCTTTGTGAAAAACGGCCACACGCTGACAGAAAACCTCCTGTCCTTCCGGCAGTCGAACGGCGGCTTCTATCACGTCCTCGACGGTTCGGACGGCAATAACCAGATGTCCGCCGAGCAGGGCTTCTATGCCCTCGTTGCCATCAACCGGGCGGAAAACGGCAAGAACAGCCTGTACCGCATGGGCGATGTCATAAAGGCTACCACAAAGCCCAGCACCACCGTTAAAAAAGGCAGCGCCGATGCGTCC
>ENA-UOJE01002212-UOJE01002212.1-human-gut-metagenome-genome-assembly--contig:-C23-NODE-2212-length-15260-cov-5.383690_pt1 | contig 15260 bp, 13 predicted proteins | sample MGYA00242341_ERZ723888 | MGnify/ENA metagenome assembly ERZ723888 | reverse complement strand
ACTCCCTTATCGCGACGGCGACCCGCTACTACGCCGACCGCCCCGACTCTCCGGAATTCATGAAATCGCTCTTCTACTAGGCGCGAACATATTATAATGACCGCCGATTTGACCGAGCGGCTGCCGACGGTACCCACGCCTACGAGATTGCCGTCAAACTCGACGACCCGTTCTGGACCGGCAAAACAGCCGAACTCATCGCCGACATATTTAACTCCACTTACAATTACGATGAATGTATTAATTACCGTAATATAGCAGTCGCTTCTTATGCCAAAACGGGAAAACAAAATTTTCATCAATGGGCACTTCTAAATCTGTCAAACGACTATATAAATATCGGCGACTATGAGAAAGCACGTTCTCTTATTGACACAATACAGGTCCAAGAAAACGATGCTTTGTCAGACTCATCATTTATACACAACTATATAAATACGCTATTCGAATATCACTTTGCCAAAGGAGAATATCAAAATGCTAAAAATGATTTCGACATCCTTATTAAACCTAATTTTCCAAAGTTATCAGCAATAGAATATGGAAATATCGGATATGTAGAAACCATACTTGGGAATAAAATACTTGCGAAACAATACATCGATTCCGCATACCAATTAGCACAACAAGATAATATTAACGACTATTTTGCGGCAGACATTGCTAATTGGGGATATCTTAAATTATACGGTACAAAAAATGAAATAATAAATTTTACTCATCGAATCATCGAGACACAAAATCGATTAGTTGAAGAATCGATAAAACAATCAGCCTTAGGGTCACAACGCGATTTCTATAACCATCAGACTGAACTTGCCGCTGTGAAAGAAAGCAAGATGCGGGAATATGTCATCGTAGGTATAATTATCGTTGTGGCTATCATAGCAGCCATTATAGCCTTCTTCAAGACAAAAATGACACTGAAAAACAATGCCATCGAACTTAAAATAAACGAAGTCGCTCTATTATCAGCTGAAATAGATAAACGGGAAAACGAATGTCACCTTTTGAAATCACAGCTTACTGATATCACAGAAAAAGTTGATGCACAACCGAAAGTCTCTCCACAAGAAGCAAAACTACGGCAACTTGTCAACCGGTTGCTTGCAGGGCGCTTCAGCTCTATTAATAAAATTCTTGATGAGTATTACGAAAACACCGACACTCCGACTGCTAAAACAGCCATATATAACCGGGTTGAAAAAGAGCTGGAAAATCTCGCCTCTTCAAAAAGCATGGGCGAGATAGAGGAAATGGTAAATGATGCTCTTGACGGTATCATGACGCGTTTCCGCAATGAATTTCCCGACGCAACCAAAGAAGACGCAACCATTTTTATGCTTAATGCCGCCGGGTTGTCACAAAAAGCCATCAGCCTCCTGACAGGCATAAAGCTAAAATCACTATATACAAAAAGAGCGCGTCTAAAAGAGCGAATTATGAAATCTGACACGGCTTACAAGCAGGATTTCATCGATTATCTATCATAACACGCTAAACAGCAAAGCATTATACCACTTTTCGTCAATCGTTTTATAATCATTTGATAGTCAACCCATTATACCTTGAAGAAAATTTAGTTTTTCTTCAAGGTGTATCTATCTAATATTCAGCATATTACAACTGACATTGAAGAAAATTTTGAATGTGGAAATTTTGTTAAACCCACAATTATTACGCTAAATTTGCAACAAATCCAATCTAACTAAATTATGAGAAATTTACATCTACTATCAATCGGAGTGCTTTTAATAAGCATGTCGGTATATTCGCCGGTCAATCTTTCGGCTCAACAATCACAAAACAACAAAGATAAAAACATAAAATTAAGACCAACTAATCCTAATAATAAGAATCGACCGCGTATGCCCGCTATGATAACAGTCGACTGCTGGTATGGAAACAGGGAACTAAGCATCAATTTCCGTAACCCGGAAGGCGAATGTGATATCACGGTAACTGATACTTCAACCGGTTTTACCGTGACTGACACTTTTGACTCGGCACTACCCTATACCATATATATAGGCACACCACAGTCAGCCGTCATCACACTCACCACTGAAGAAGGCAACACCTACTATGGTGAAATAAATTAATGCAAAAAACCTAAAATTTAAAATTTATTTGCGCAAATAAATTATATTTATTAACTTCAAAAAAAATAATTATGTCTAAATTCAAAATGACCGTATTCTCAGAAATACCGGTTCATCCAATCACCTTGGATGAAGTAAAAGAACCTAATTTTTAAGAGTTGTTATGAAACATTTGCTATGTTGCACTATTTGTCTGTTAACAGGATTCTGCGCCCTGCCGGCGCGGAATCTTTCGGGACGTGTAATCGCCGCTGACAGTGGCGAGCCACTTGCTTTTGCCAATGTGGTGACGCTCTGTGTGGTTGATTCATCGCTCATTGCCGGAAGCGTGTCAGATGAAAACGGATTGTTTAAAATCACGCTGCCCGATGATGAGAAAAAAGAGATGTTTTTACGCGTCACTTATGTAGGATACGAGATGAGTGACACGCCGGTAACATCATATACCATGGGCGACATAGCGATGACCACATCAAGCACAGAACTTGGCGAAGTGATAGTCTCGGAAAGGAAACCATCGACAAAACTGACGGGGACAGGACTTCTCACCAATGTGGCAAACACGGAATTAAGCAGCATCGGCACGGCGAAAGACCTGTTGCGCTTTATTCCGCTTCTGGTAAATGTAGGCGACAACTGGACAGTGCTGACAAAGGGTACTCCGGTGTTTTATATCAACGGCAGGGAAATGCGTGACAAGAGCGAACTTGAAGCAATACGCTCAATGGACATCGTTAGTGTGGAGGTCATAACTAATCCGGGCGCACAATATCCGCCGGGAACCACTGCCGTAGTCAGAATAAAGACACGCCGACCACAAGGCGAGGGTCTGAGCGGCATGATAGATCCGCATATCGGATATGCCGACAACCTGCTTCTAATAGAGAATGCCAATCTTAACTACAGACATGGAAAACTTGACATATTTGCCCGAGGACATTATAATAATATGCCGAAATGCCAGACCGTAGACGGACATACGGTACTCAATACACATCCGGAGGTCGAGTTCAAAAGTAACTCGACCTCAAGAATCAGAAACAGCGGCGCATACGTAAGAACCGGAGTGAGCTACACCGTCAACGAAAACAGCTCATTCGGGGCAAGCTATTACTTTTTCGGATATCCGAAAAGCAGCACGCGCTCTTCAGGCTGGATGGAATCGACAGTCGGTGGTAAAAAAGAAGCGATGACGCTCATTGATAAATACAGTAAAAACGGACTTTCACCCTACCATTCGGTCAACGCTTACTACATAGGCAACATAGGCAAAACCACCATCAATTTCAATGCCGACTATTACAGCAACATCGATGACATCGACCAGACCATTAAAGAGACTCCGGAACAGGGCGATGTCAATGAAGTGCTTTCAACAAGTCACGCGTCAAGAGACGGTGTGACTGCAAAACTCGTAATGGAAAACAAGCTGTGGGGAGGCAGACTGGAATATGGCGCGCATTACTATTTTTCTTCTCACCGCTCATCATATACAGAAAACGGGAACTTCACCGCATATTATAACACAAAACTGCGTGAACAGAGCATAGCCCCTTTCATCGAGTACACCCGCGATTTCCCATTCGGGCGCATCGTGGCAGGATTACGGTATGAGCATCTCGACCAAGATTATTTTGAGAACCATCAGAAAAACGCAAGTCTGAGTCACACTTACAACGACCTCTTTCCGTCACTCTCATGGGCACGACAATTCGGGCAGGTACAGCTGCAGCTAAATTACAGACTTTTTTCATCTCGCCCCTCCTACTCCGCCTACTCAAACGAGATACAATACATAAACCGTTATCGCCGGGAGACAGGCAATCCGGCTCTTAAACGTGCAAAATATCAGAGTGTCGACCTGATGGGAATGTGGAAATTCCTTATACTTAGTGCTTGGTATAATAATATGAAAGACCCGCTTGCACGTCAATCTTATATAGACCCGGACAATCCGGAAGTGGAGATAATAACTACGGTCAATCTGCGTCATAACAGTCAGAACGCGGGAGTTTCAATAACGGCACAACCACAATTCGGCTGCTATCAGCCCCGGCTGTCGCTGTCGTTCAACAAACCATGGTACCGCATATATACGGGAGAAAAAAGCATGTCGTTTAACAAGCCGAATTTCGGGGTATTCATGTTCAATACCCTCACGCTGCCTAAGGACTGGATGATAATACTGCAGCTGATATATAATACCAAAGGCGACCAAGGCTCATCAAAATTATTACGCGACAGTTTTGACGTAACCGGGGTCGTGTACAAATGGTTTTTCAACCGTACAGTCAAGCTATCGTTAATAGCAAACGACATATTTCACACATCCAAATACGGAACTGTCAACTATATGGGGGGTAGTACCACTACAAACTGGGTCACCTCCGACTCCCGCTCCGTGTGGTTTGGAATATCCTATACATTCAATGGCACACAAAGCAAATATCGTGGTAACACCTCGACCAAGGATTCAGCCAATTAACCACCGGTACACATAAACAATCAATCACTTAATAATGAGAATTACAATCGGCTTGTTTGCTTGACATTATGAAGATGTGTCAGAATGAGCTATTCGAATTTTGACACATCTTCATCTATCCATCAGATTATTTCTAATAAAATGTTTTCCGGATTTCCTTTTGTAGCGCAACACGACTCCATGCAATGCGGTCTTGCCTGTCTGGCAATGATATGTCGGCATTACGGGCACTATCAAAGCCTGTCGAGACTTGCCCACCTGTGTCATGCCACAAAAGAGGGTGTATCCATGCAGGCAATCTCGGAAGCTGCAGAAAATCTCGGATTCATGGTACGCGCCGGAAAAATCGCATCTTCCGACCTGCGCCGTTCGCCACTCCCCGCCATACTCCACTGGAATCAAAATCACTTTGTGGTGCTGTATAAAGTCACGCGCTCCGGAAAATATCATGTAGCCGATCCCGGAAAAGGATTAATAAAATATACCTCGGAAGAATTCCTGTCGCACTGGGCGACATCTCAACCCGACGGCACACAGGCGGGAATCGCGATGTTTCTAAAACCCGACTCTGCATTTTATTCAGGGAAGCCCGGAAAGAAAGGGAGTGAATCGCGCTCGCTCAGATTTCTTGCAGGATACGTGAGCAACTACAAAAAATATTTTCTGCATATAATTGCGGGTATGTCATTGGGCTGTGTGCTACAGCTCATAATGCCATTTCTGACCCAAGGAATCGTTGATCTCGGTATAAAGCATAACGACATAGGGCTGATATGGCTGATACTTCTCGGAGAGGCAATGATAATAGCAGGCAGCACGGTCACTGACTTCATAAGGCGATGGCTGCTGCTTCACATATCGATGAGAATAAACATATCGCTTGTAAGCGACTTCCTGATTAAACTGCTGAACCTGCCGATGGCTTACTTTGACACAAAACTGATAGGCGATATCATGCAACGTATCGGCGACCATGAACGTGTCGAGAGTTTCCTGACATCGCAACTTCTATCAATATTATTCACCATGATAAGTTTTACGGTGTTCGGGATAGTACTGCTCATATATAATCGCACAATATTCCTGATTTTTTTACTCGGGAGCCTTGCTTATGCCTTGTGGATGGGTGCATTTCTCAGGCGGAGAAAAATTCTCGATTATGAAATATTTGAATGTGAAGCCGTCAACAGGGACAAGACCTACCGCTTTCTTTCAGCAATACAGGAGGTTAAGCTACAGGATTGCGAGCGTCGGCGCCGATGGGAATGGGAAGATATTCAAGCTGACCTGTTCACCATAAGGATGAAGTCGCTGAAACTCCAACAGACACAGGAAGCAGGGAGCATATTCATCAATGAGCTTAAAAATGTAGTCATAACCGTACTTGCCGCCACGGCTGTAATCAACGGACACATGACGCTCGGAGGGATGCTCGCGATACAATATATAATCGGTCAGCTTAATTCCCCGGTGGAACAGCTTATGGGATTCATCTACTCCATACAGGATGTAAAAATATCATTGGAGCGCATAAACGAAATTCACAATGAACATAACGAAAGCGAAACTACCGGAGGGAAAACGGAATTTGCAAGAGCAAAAAGCATATCGCTGAATAATGTCAACTTCAAATATGACCCCCATTCAAGGAAGTTAATACTGGATGATGTGTCAATAAATGTCGCAGAAGGCAAGCTGACAGCGATAGTGGGCGCCTCCGGGTCGGGCAAGACTACCCTCATAAAACTTATGCTGGGATACTATCGCGTAAATTCCGGTGAATTGTCGGTAGCAGGACGCGACATAAACGAATATGACCTGAAATGGTGGCGTAGACACTGTGGCGTAGTGATGCAGGACGGCGTGATTTTCTCTGAGTCAATCAAGCGCAATATTGCTGTCGATGATGGAGAAATAGACATGCAGAGACTCATGACTGCGGCACGTATTGCCAATATCCATGATTATATCGAGTCGCTTCCTTTACAATATGAAACAATCATCGGAGCTGACGGTATGGGTCTGAGCCAAGGTCAAAAACAAAGGATACTGATAGCGCGCGCCGTATATAAAAATCCCGATTTCATATTTCTTGATGAAGCCACCAACGCCCTTGATGCTAAAAACGAGCGGGAAATTGTGGATAACCTCACACAATTTTATCAAGGTCGCACGGTTGTGGTAGTGGCACATCGCCTGTCGACAGTGAAAAATGCCGACACGATTATAGTGCTCGACCATGGGAAAGTCGTGGAAACCGGCAACCACCATTCTCTGACTGAAAGGAAAGGCACATATTATAACCTTGTAAAAAATCAACTTGAACTGGGTAAATAGGATGAAAGAAAACCAAGATGAAAATACATCTCTGCGGTCGGAAAAAATCAGGCATCTATTAAGTGAGATACCGGCAAAGCCACTGCTTGCAGGAATCATTGTAATGATTGTCATCGTACTTGCGATAATCATCTCAGTAACCGTTCTACCTTATCCACATTCCTCCGGAGAAACCATACTGAACCATATCATGCACAAATAAATTTGGCATTAGTCGTGATTTATGCGTAAATTTGTAGGAAATAGATTTCACGACAATGAGCGAACAGATTAAACAGCATATCGAGCGGCTCCGCGACGAGCTTAACCGTCACAATTACAATTATTATGTGCTTAACGCGCCGGAAATATCCGACCGCGATTTCGACATGATGATGAAGGAGCTTGAAAAGCTCGAACAGGAGCATCCGGAGTATGCCGACCCGCTGTCGCCCACGCAGCGTGTGGGAAGCGACATCAACAAGGCGTTTACCCAGCATGTGCACCAGCGTCCCATGCTGTCGCTCGGCAACACATATTCCATCGAGGAGGTCGACGAATTTGTCAACCGCACCCGCGACGCACTCATGGGCGAGAATTTCACCATTGTCGGCGAAATGAAATATGACGGCACGTCCATATCGCTCACCTACGAGCATGGCAATCTTGTAAGAGCCGTGACGCGCGGCGACGGAGAGCGCGGCGACGTGGTGACCGACAATGTAAAGACCATCAAGAGTGTGCCGCTGAAACTTCAGGGCACAGGCTGGCCCGATGAGTTTGAGATACGCGGCGAGATAGTGCTTCCGTGGAAAGAGTTTGACCGCCTCAACGCCGAGCGTGAATTTAACGAGGAGCCGCTCTTTGCCAATCCGCGCAACGCCGCCTCCGGCACTCTAAAAATGCAGAACTCCGCCGAGGTGGCGCGCCGAGGGCTCGACGCTGTGTTTTATTACCTTCTCGGCGACAATCTCCCCGCCGACAACCATTACGACAACATGATGGCGGCTAAACAGTGGGGATTCAAGGTAGCGCCGGTGATGCAGCTGCTCAACGGCATCGACGAGGTGGACAAGTTTATCGACCACTGGGACACGGCGCGCAAGGAACTGCCGATGGCTACCGACGGACTCGTGTTCAAGGTCAACGACCTGCGGCAGCAGCTCAATCTCGGCTACACGGCAAAGTCGCCCCGCTGGGCGATAGCCTACAAATTTCAGGCAGAACGCGCGCTGACACAACTGCAGTCGGTATCGTTTGAAGTAGGCAGGATGGGTATCGTCACCCCTGTTGCCAATCTTGACCCTGTGTTGCTGTCAGGCACAATCGTGAAGCGCGCGTCGCTTCACAACGAAGGCATAATCAAGTCGCTCGACATTCATGACCACGACATGCTATATGTGGAGAAAGGAGGCGAAATCATACCCAAGGTCACCGGAGTTGATGTCGACGCCCGGCAGCCCGAAGCCAAGCCTATAGAGTTTGTTACCGATTGCCCGATATGCGGCACTCCGCTAATAAAAATAGAGGGCGAAGCGGCTTGGATGTGCCCTAACAAAGAGGGTTGCGCACCGCAGATATGCGGAAGACTTGAGCATTTCGTGGGACGCCGCATGATGAATATCGAAGGTATCGGTGAAGAGATAGTCGTGATACTATACCGCAACGGATGGGTCATCACCCCCGCCGACCTTTACTCGCTCGGAAAATACGCGCAGGAGATGCTGCGTCTACCCGGAATGGGTCCCCGCACTGTCGAGCGCATACTCGACGGCATCGAGGCATCTAAGACAGTGCCGTTTGAGCGCGTCGTCTATGCGCTCTCCATCCCCTACGTTGGAGAGACAGTTGCAAAGAAACTTGCCCGCGCCGTACGCGACATCGACACCCTCATGAATGCCGACATCGAATTTCTTACCGCCATCGACGATATAGGCCCGCGCATCGCCGAAAGTGTGAAACAATATTTCAACAATCCGGTCAACCGTGAGATGGTCGAGCGTCTGCGCGCCGCCGGATTGCAGATGTCGCTTCCCGCAGAAGATGAATCATCGCGGACCGATATCCTGAAAGGGAAATCAATCGTGATAAGCGGCACCTTCTCCCACCACTCGCGCGACGAATACAAGGAAATGATCGAGCGTAACGGCGGCAAAAATGTAAGCGGAATATCAAAAAAGACCGACTTCGTTTTCGCCGGGGAAAACATGGGCCCGGCAAAACTTGAAAAAGCACGGACTCTCGGCATACCCATCATAAGCGAGGACGAGTTTCTTGCCATGATTAATCCGCAAGAATAAATCACACATTATATATTTAATATAATATACACAGATAATGACTCCCGAAGAACGACTTAAGATAGAAGAGCGCGCGGTGACGCTGCTCAAGACAGTATATGACCCGGAAATCCCGGTCGATATATATAATCTCGGTCTTATATACAAGATTGACCTTGACGACGACGGCAATCTCACTGTCGACATGACACTGACAGCACCCAACTGTCCCGCCGCCGACTTTCTCGTAGAAGACTCGCGCATAAAGCTCGAAAGCATAGAGGGCGTGAAGAGCGTCAACATCAACATCGTGTTTGAGCCGGAATGGAACAAGGACATGATGAGTGAAGAAGCGAAACTCGACCTTGGATTCCTTTAAACGCGACCAATGAGCCAACGACGCTACACCTATTTCATCTCCGACTTGCATCTTGGAGCCAGGTACCTGAAAAATCCGCGCGATTATGAACAGCGGGTAGTCGACTGGCTCGGCATGATTAAGGATGACGCGAAAGAGCTGTACATGCTCGGCGATGTGCTCGACTACTGGTATGAATACAAGACGGTGGTCCCGCGAGGCTACATCCGTTTCTTCGGGGCGCTTGCGTCGCTTGCCGATGCCGGAGTAAAAATCTACTGGTTTATCGGGAATCATGACATCTGGCTATTTGACTACCTGCGCGACGAGATAGGCGTGACCGTAATCGACGGATATCTTGTCAAGGATATCGAGGGTAAACGGTTTTTCCTCTCCCACGGTGACGGTGTGGGGCGGTTGAAACCGTCGTTCAGGATGATGCGCGCGATATTCCGCAACAAGATATGCCAGAAACTTTACAGCGGCATACATCCGCGCTGGACCATCCCCTTCGCCCTGAGCTGGTCATGCTCAAGCCGCAACTTTTCCGAAGAGATTCCGGTGGTGGATAATCCCGATGACGAGCCACTCGTGCAATTTGCCCGCGAATACAGCGCGATTCACCCTGACATTGATTATTTTGTGTTCGGTCATCGTCATGTGATACTCGACCACAATATTTCCAATCATTGTCACGTTATCATATTAGGCGACTGGATTCACCATTTCTCGTTTGCGAGATTTGACGGTGAATCGATGGAAATGTACAAATATGTACAAGAATTTAATAAAATAGTGTCTATTTAGGAAAATTTCAAAGAAATACATATTCGTTAACAGTCATAACACATACCTGTATATCAACGGCTTGCAACCATAAAAGGCTATATATCGCGATAAAGCCACACAAAAAGCATGTTGCTAAACATGTTTTTTTGCTTGGTCAACTCAAAAAAAAGGATGACCTTTGTAGCACAAACCTAAAACAATCTTTTTTACCTTAGAAATTGTACCTATTGGAAACCCATAAAAAGGAGCTTAAGTGATTAAGCTCCTTTTTATTTTTGTTAAAATCGAGAGCTTTGAGTAACTTTGTAAACATGACTGAATCATCAATATATTGCATAATCGTCGCTGCAGGAAGCGGTTCACGCTTCGGCTCGGAACTTCCCAAACAGTTCTGTGAACTGAACGGAAAACCGGTGTTGATGCACACGATTGCCGGGATACGCAACGGTTGTCCCGATGTTAAAATAGTATTAGTACTCAATCGTGCCCATCAGGATTTATGGCATGATTTGTGTTCACGCCATAACTTCATGTCGCCCGATGTCAGATTTGGAGGCTCTACACGTTGGGAATCAGTCAAAAATGCTCTTTCCGACATTAATCTACCCCACAACCGCAAAAGCATAGTCATGGTACATGACGGCGCGCGCCCGATTGTAAAACCGGAATTGCTTCACAGAATTATCGAAGCCGCTGCCGATGCAACGGGAGTAATACCCGTTATACCCGTAAGCGACTCACTGAGAATGATATCGGATGATGGACGCTCCGTGCCGGTCGACCGGGGGCTGTTTCGTGCCGTTCAGACCCCGCAGGCATTTGACGGGCAGCTTCTGCTTGATGCCTACAAGCTACCTTACCATGACACATTCACCGACGACGCTTCTGTAATGGCTGCGGCAGGATACCCCGACATAAAGCTTGTCGACGGCGACCCATGCAACATTAAAATCACCCTCCCTTACGACCTCAAAATAGCATCACTGTATATTGACCGATGAACCGCCTGCGCAGCCTCGACATAAAATTTTTACGCGGCATAGGTCCGAAACGCGCCGAACTGCTCAACAAGCAGCTCGGCATATCATCGTACCGCGACCTGCTCTACCACTTTCCCCATCGCTATGTCGACCGCTCGACTTTCTACAAGATTTCGCAGTTTGAAGGCGACATGCCCGCTGTTCAGGTCAAAGGAAGGTTTCTTGCAATGGCTATCCACGGTGAAGGAGCCAAGACGCGCCTTGTGGGAATATTTACCGACGGCATCACCACCATGGAGGTAGTTTGGTTCAGAAAAGTGAAGCAGATACGCGAAAGCTATCACACCGGCAACGAGTATATCCTCTTCGGGAAACCGGAGGTGTTTAACGGAAAATGGAGCATGGTACATCCCGAAGTCGACCTGCCCGACTCCGCCGGTGCCTCGCAAGGACTACGTGGCATCTATCCGCTCACCGACACCCTGCGCAACCAAGGTATCGCTACCCGACAGATTTTCACGTGGATTCAGACAGCCCTAAACGCCGCGCCACATATCTCGGAGACGCTGCCTGACTATATAATACGTAAACTCAGGCTCATGCCGCTCCGTGACGCATTGGTCAACATACATAACCCGCAGTCACTCGAAGCACTCAACGCGGCAAAACTGCGGTTGAAATTTGAGGAACTGTTTTATCTCCAGCTTAATATTCAGCGTTATTCCCGCCAGCGCAACATGGCGCTCGCAGGTTTCCGTTTCTCACGGATAGGCGACTATTTCAACCGCTTCTATTTCGAGCAGCTGCCGTTTGAACTTACCGGCGCACAGAAGCGCGTGATAAAGGAGATACGCGCCGACATCGCCACCGGCCGACAGATGAACCGTCTTTTACAGGGCGATGTAGGCAGCGGCAAGACCCTCGTGGCGTTACTATGTATGCTCATCGCCCTCGACAACGATACCCAGGCATGTCTCATGGCACCGACAGAGATTCTCGCCACCCAGCATTTCGAGACCATCTACAAACTTGCCTCCCCGCTCGGCATCAACATAAAACTGCTTACCGGCTCCACGGGAAAAGCGGAACGCGACATCATCCATCGCCAGTTGCGCGACGGCTCGCTACACATACTCATAGGCACACACGCCGTGATTGAAGACAATGTGCAGTTCCGTAACCTTGGTTTCGTAGTAATCGACGAGCAACACCGTTTCGGGGTGGCTCAACGCGCCCGGCTCTGGGCAAAAAACCGTATCGCGCCCCACGTGCTTGTTATGACCGCCACCCCTATTCCGCGCACACTCGCCATGACCATCTACGGCGACCTGAGCGTGTCGGTAATTGACGAACTTCCTCCGGGAAGAAAGCCTGTAACCACTCTGCTCAGATACGATGACAACCGCATGAAGGTATATCAGGCTATCGGGCGTCAGTTGAAAGAAGGTCGGCAGGCGTATATAGTATATCCGCTCATAAAGGAGAATGAAAAGCTCGACCTTAGATGCCTTGAAGAGGGATATGAACTCATAAAGGAGACATTTCCACAATACAAAGTTTGCTATGTCCACGGCAAAATGAAACCGTCGGAAAAAGATTACCAGATGAATCTTTTCGCCTCGGGACAGGCACAGATATTGGTGGCTACGACTGTAATCGAAGTAGGAGTTAATGTGCCGAATGCCTCGGTGATGCTGATTGAAAATGCAGAAAGATTCGGACTGTCCCAGCTGCATCAGTTGCGGGGACGCGTAGGTCGTGGCGCCGACCAAAGCTATTGTATACTGATGTCACATCATAAAATAACCAAGGAGACACGCCGCAGACTCGAAATAATGACATCCACAACCGACGGGTTTGTCATCGCCGAGGCAGATTTGAAAATGCGTGGACCGGGCGACATAGAGGGAACCATGCAGAGCGGAATGCCGCTTGAACTCCATATCGCGAACCTCGCTACCGACGGTCAGATTGTGCAACTCGCTCGTGATACAGCCATCGAGATACTTGACCATGATCCGGAAATAAGCAGCCATGAAAACGCTATATTGCGAACCGAGCTTGCCATAGCGAACAGCAATATTATAGATTGGTCACGTATAAGCTAATCAGAGTGTTACAACATATTTTAACACTCATTCAACCCAAACAACATACAAAAGTCTGCCTAAGTTTGGAAATATGTTGTAAAACATATTTTATATAATTCATTGATTGTGAGCAAATTATCAACAGATTTCAATTTTAGATGATATTTTTTACACTTTTTGTCTTGACAAGTTATTCAACCCAAGCGGAAAATTTCTTATATTTGAAGTACAGACGTAAGAAAAGGTTAAAATATTAAAACTGACATGGAGCAAACTTTAGTAATACTCAAGCCTTCTGCCATACATCGCGGACTAATCGGTAAAATTATCAACCGGTTTCAGGAAAAGGGACTCATCATCACCGGCTTGAAGATGATGCAGCTTGATGAAACAATACTTCGCGAGCACTATGCACACTTGGTAGAGAAGCCTTTCTTCCCCTCACTCCTCCAGTCAATGATGGCTACACCTGTCATCGTGATGTGTCTTGAAGGGAAAGATGCGGTTGAGGTGGTAAGACTGATGACCGGAGCTACTAACGGTCGCAAGGCATTACCGGGCACTATAAGAGGAGATTTCTCCATGAGCGGACAAGAAAATATCATTCACGCATCAGACAGCGTCGAAAACGGGAAAATCGAATTGGCAAGATTCTTCAAGCCGGAAGAAATCTTTAGCTATGTTCCATCAGATTTAAGATTTTACTACTCGCCTGACGAAAACTAACTGGAAAAATTAAAAACCGATGCAATTTAATATCAAAAGAATAACCGTAGCAACCGCAATAACTTTAGCCACAACATTTGCGGTGACGGCTCAGACTACCTTCAACCGCCGCCCCGCACAGCATAACGCCGAACATCAGGATTTACTTGCCTACCAGACAAACATCGAATAGCAAATCAAGCTGAAAGAGACGCTGGATTATATGGACAACATCTTTAACGAAGAGGAAGAGCCCGAAATGGATATCTACACTGAAGGCTGGGACAGCGGCACTGTCAATCCTTATCGTAGCGCAGATGTACCTGAAACAAAGAAAATCGATGTAAGCAATTATGCAATGCCTACTCCGGGTTATGTAACATCACCCTACGGATATCGTCCGAGATTCCGTCGTATGCACAAGGGCATCGACCTTAAAGTACAGATCGGGGATACTATCCGCGCAGCATTTGACGGCAAAGTCAGACTTACAAAATATGAGCGTAAAGGCTATGGATACTATGTAATCGTCCGTCATGAAAACGGGTTGGAAACGGTATATGGCCACCTTTCAAAATTTCTCGTAAAACCTGATGAATATGTAAAAGCAGGTGACCCGATAGCCCTTGGCGGCAATACCGGTCGTTCTACCGGCCCGCATCTCCATTTTGAGACCCGCTACATGGGCTATGCGATAAATCCGGCAGCAATATTCGACTTTGCCAACCAGACAACCCACACCGATGAATTTACGTTCAACAAGAACACATACAAAAATTCACGCGACTACTCCCCGAAGAAACGCAATAAAGCAATTGCATCGGCAAGCAAGTCAGGGTCATCAACCGTAAGAATAAGAAAAGGCGACACCCTTTCAAAAATTGCAAAGGCAAACGGCACCACTGTCGACAAGCTATGCAAACTTAACGGCATAAGCCGCACCACAGTGCTTACAGCAGGTAAACCGCTCAAAGTGAGATAAAACAATACGCTTCAATACATTCTTCTCAATAGGATTTATACAAAAGGTCGTCAAATATATGACGGCCTTTTCCTTTTTTATCGAGATTAAAAACGAAATTCCTGTAAATAACTTTGTTGATAACTTTGTTGATAACTGTTGTACAAATAAAACTAATTAACATTTTGAAATATG
>ENA-UOJE01002210-UOJE01002210.1-human-gut-metagenome-genome-assembly--contig:-C23-NODE-2210-length-15265-cov-7.112558_pt1 | contig 15265 bp, 17 predicted proteins | sample MGYA00242341_ERZ723888 | MGnify/ENA metagenome assembly ERZ723888 | reverse complement strand
TGTAATGTTGTCCTGCATTGCTTTCTGATCTGCCGCCGTGAAATATCTGCCGATAACGTCGCCCGCAGACCACGCCCGCGCGGTCGTGCCGTCCTGCCCGCGTACAACGGTCAGCACGTTCCCGCTCTTTTCGGTCATCAGCACAGTTTCCGCCGTAGACCCGTCCGCGCCGATTGTCAGCAAGTTCGGCGCATCCGGCAGCATTGTCCCGTCAACGACGTTTACGGTCGTACCCGCCGCCGTCAGCGCGCCGGACAGGGACGTTTCCGGCGTGTTCGCCTGTGGCGGGTACATTTTTGCAAGTTCTGCCATTGCGTAACCTCCCGTTTTAGTAATCGCCGCCGCCGCGCGAATTGCAGAACGTCTGCATGAATACCGCGCCGACAATGCGGCTCATGGAATTCGGTAAAATCTGAATCGTATGCCATGCGTTGCGCTGAATCTTGCCGCTGCCGTCCGTTTTCAGGTACTCGACAATATCCAGATTGTCATACGATGCCGGGGCAGGGATTTCCACGCCGTCAACCTTGATCGTTGCCGAAGATGCCCGCGCGCCCTCATAGATGCCGAATTCGATTTTGTGTGTATGATCTTGAACCGTGTGCGTGTGCGCCTTTACCGTGTGCGTATGGGCGCTGACGCTATGCGTATGCGCGCTGACGCTATGCGTGTGCGAACCGACGGTATGCGTATGCCCCGGATGCGTATGCGCGCCGGACGGCACGAAATTCACGCCGCCGATGATATTGTTGTTGTAGTCTATCAGCGCAAGGCGGTCGCCGCGCGCAAGACCGTGATTGTGATTTTCGCCGCCGCTGCCGCCATTATCCGAAGAATTGATTGTGTTGCTGCTTCGCAGACTTGTTGACGATGACGTTGTTCCGCCGCCGGACGAGGTTGTAGACCCGCCGCCGCTGGATGTGGTCGAACCGCCGCCGGATGACGTTGTTTGTCCGCCGCCGCTGGAGGTTGTCTGCCCGCCACCGCCGCCGATTGCTTTTTCATACGCGCGGAATGCTTCAAACTGGATGTTTAACAGCATTTTGTTGATACGCACGACGGAATCAGAAATATACAGTTTCAGCGTCGCCGGATGCGTTGCGTCGGCGTTGTCCGTGAAATTGTAAATCTGCTGATTCGTCGCGCCCTGCGCATACGTTTCGTTGATGAGGGCGCGGTTTTGCAGTTCCGAAATGCTGCCCGCAATGTCCTTTGACTTGTTGGCTATGGTCACAGTCACGCTTCCGGGGTCGCCCTGCGCGTCGCTTTTCTCCACGCTGACAATGCGCGTGCGGAGGTTGATGCCGTCGGCTTCATCCACGACGCGGACGATCTCGCCGGGGCGGAATTTTGAAAACGTGTCGCCGGTCAGCCTGTGAAGGTCGATTGCGCCAATCTCATAGCTGACATATGGGTTTTTCAGTTCTGCAAGCATCTGTTCCGCGTAGCCCTTGAGGTTTTCCGCGACTTCATACCGGCTGTCTACAAGGATGGTTGAACATAGCCCGTACTGCTGAATGCTCATTGCATCCTCGACATACGGCTTGCCGCCGTTCACGCCCGCAATGGTCAACTGATTCACGCCCTCGCCGTAACCGAGGGCATAAATGCGGTTTGCGATGCCGGATGCGTCCACGGTCTTTTTCATCGAGGTCATGTTCTTCGCGTATCGGACTTCGCTTTTCATCGTGTCCGACGGCGCTACAAGCGAAATCGTCCACGGGTAAACAGTCGTGTCCCATGTCCACATATATTCGCTGCCAAAGCATTCCGGCACGGCGAACAGCGCCGCAAGCAGCGTTGAATTTTCCCAGTTGTACTCGAAATACCGCTTGAAATCGCAATCGCCCAAAACCCAGTTGCGCGTTGTCTGCCGCGCAAGCACGTAGTTCAGCACGTCGGCGGTCTTGATGCCGCCCCCGCCGTATTGATGGTACTGAAACAGCACGTCGGACAGGAGCGTAGCAAGGACGTGTTCGCAGTCATAGAACCGCGTCGCGCCGTTGCTGCGCTCCAAATCTTCCCCGATGATGCGAAACAGGTCAATTCTTTCGTCGCCGTCAAAGATTTCAACGAAATTCAACGGCTGGCAATAGGCGTTCTTGTCATCGTCCGCCGGAAGCGTAAACGTCGCCGTCCATAACGAATTGATTTCCAGCGAATAGCCGACGGAAACGGCGTTGTCAAGGAACGCAAGGCGCTTCATATTGCGGTCAAAAATCTGTGGGACTTTCATTATAGCCACCTGTCTTTCCACAAAACTTTAATGTCCGCCGTCGTGCCGCCCTCTACGATAATGTCGTTTTCGCCCGGTTTCAGCTTGAAAAATTCGCTGTCATCGCTCAGAAGGTCAATGACATTCGCACCGTTCAGCGTGATCGTCATGTGTCCTGTGTCAATAATCAGTTCGTCACCGGCTGTCATGGTCAGACCGGGGAATTGCATCGTAATCGAACCGTACGTTGAAACGCCTGTTGCGGTCGCCGTCGCTACGGCTTCCGCCATCGCGTCAAAGAACAGTATGCGGATGTAATCACCCACGCTGGATGATTCTGCTTCTGCAATGGCAGACGGCAGCACGACGCGGATAATCACGCCGCGCGCTTCTGCAACCGCTTCGACCGCTCCGTTCAAATGCCGGATGATCTTGACCGCCGCCGACGCATCCGTTTCCGCGTTCGCCGTCGCAAGCCATTCAAAGACGATGGACGATGAACGGTTAAACGATGTTCTGTTGTATGCAGAGCGGTTAAACATGGTCTTGCCCCCTTATGACAGCGTACAGACGATTGCCCCCGTCGAAACCGTGATTGCGTCGCCGCTCAACACGTTCTTGCTGCGCGAAAACGAGCCATACCAAAGCAGATTGCCGCTTGACTGTGCATCGTAGATGCCCCAATACGCGACCGTGCCGAGGTCTGCGGTCATCGTGCCGAAATCGACGGCAGCGCTGTTTGTGACCTGTTCTTTGCCGGACACAAGCGACGGCGTACCGAACGTGATGATCTTGCGGGCGTATCCGCCGCCGCTGACTTCCGTGCCGTTTCCGCTTGCCGTCGGGTCAGTCAGAAACAATGCAAGGTAGTACGTGCCGCTGCGCAAGGATGTGTTCAGTAGACTTGTCGCGTGGACGTTTGATAATGCGCTCATGTTGAAATACCTCCGTTCTTTAATTCACCTTTAACCGCGTAACGGTCAAATTCGTAATTGTGCCGCGCGCTGTAATGTAAATCAGCCCGTCGGTTTCCTGCGTGCCTTTTACGTTAATCGTGACCGTATCCGGCAGGGAAACGGACTGCACGGCTTTCTGGTTGTAGCCGATGGATTCCGCGAACGGCTCACACAAAAACGTAACGCTGCAATGCCCGGTAACGGCAATCTGTTCAATGCCGATGCCGTCAATGACCTTTGCGCTGTACGCCTTTTCTGGTTCGTCATCGAAAATAAGCAGACCGTCGCCGGAGAGCCATTCCGCGACGGCACGTGCCGTCTGCCGAACGCCCGCGTATGCGTTGCCCGCTCCAACAAAAGCGACTGTGCATGAAATCTGCCGGTTGTCGTAGCCGTCTGCAATGTCATACGTGCCGGACTTGCCCGGAATCTTGTATTGCGTGATTCGTTTTGCCGGAAGCAGCGTCCTGTCATCGGACTTGAATACTACGCCCATGTCCCGGCTGTGTACGTTGTTGAATGTAAATCCAATCATTACGTAACGACCCCCTTGCTGCGCGTTTTCGTTTTCTGCATATTGTAGAGTTCCTTTGCAACCTTCTTCACGTCGGCTTCTTCCCGCACTTGCAGCGCCGCAATGTGAAAATGATTTGTAACGGTCGTTTCGCCGCCTGCGGTCGCGCCCGCTCCCATGCGTCCAGCGTTCAGGGATGCCGGAATAGACGCGGCGACTTCCTGAATGGTCGCCCGCGCGGTAAAGCCCGTTTCAATGTCCCCGATGCCATCCGCGAGGGAAGCGTTGACCTTTGCCATTTCGGACTCGACTTCCGCAATCATGCCCGCCGCCATATCGTCAACGGCTGCAACGGCTTTGTCGCCGTCTTTGTCGATTGCGCCCGCCAGACCCTCGACAAGCATTGACCCCACCCATGCCATCTGTTTTGACGGGGATGCGATGCCGAAGAAATCTTTGATTCCGTCCCAAATGCTGGAAATCCAACTACTAACCTGATCCCAAAGCCAACCGGCAAGGGACTGAATGCCGTTCCACAAGCCGCGCACAATGTTCGCGCCGACTTCCGTTACCTGTGAAATGCCCTCTGACAGCGCATTGACGATGCCGGTAATGATCTCCGGCATTGCCCGCACGATTTCCGCGATGATCTGCGGAAGATTCGTAATCAGGGACGTAAGCAGCTTCACGCCGGTTTCTACGATAAGCGGTATATTGTCTGTCAAAGCCTTTATGATTGCAGAAATGATTTCCGGAAGCGCTTCGACAATGGTCAAAATGATCTCCGGCAGATTGTCAATCAGCGCCGTAAGCAGCTTGAAACCCGCGTCAATGATCTCCGGCAAATGCGTCAAAAGCGTTTGAATGACGCTTGTGATGATCTGCGGCAATACCGCAATGATCGTCTGAATGATCGTCGGAAGGTTTGTGACGAGGGCGGTCAGGAGCGTCACGCCCGTTTCGATGATCTGCGGGACGGCTTCAAGCAACGCCGAAATCAGGCTTTCAATCAGTTCCGGCAGCGCCTCCAGCAATACGGGAATCGCTTCAATGATGCCCTCCGCAAGCCCTGTGACAAGCTGCAACGCCGCTTCAATGAGCAGCGGAATGTTGTCAATCAGTGATTGCACAAGCTGTGTGACGGCTTCCACCGCCGCCGGAATCAGCGTCGGCAGCGCCGCCCCGATACCCTCAACAAGCGCGGTCAATAATTGCGCCGCCGCTTCGACTACAAGCGGCAGCGCCTCCACGATGCCCGTAATCAGCGTCGTAATCAGTTCCGCCGCCGTGCTGCTCAATTCCGGCAGCATATCTATGATGCCGTTTAGCAGGGCTTCAAACAGATTCACGCCGAGTTCCAGAAATTCAGGAATTAGCGGGCTGATCGCGTCCAGAATCCCCTCCATTGCATTCGGAATCGTCTTTGCAAGATTCTGAATGACGGGAGAAATATTCTTTACGACGGATTTGAACGAATTTACGACGTTATCGCACAGTTGGTCAATATTTGCATCCGCGTCGCCCATGCCGGTAATTAGGTTTTGAAACGACGTTTTCAGCATTCCAATAGAGCCGGAAATCGTTTCTTCCGCTTCTTTCGCCGTCGTTCCCGTAATGCCCATTTCCGTCTGGATGACGTGAATAGCATCTACAATGTCGGCGTAGCTGGAAATATCGTACTTGATGCCGGAAATCTTTTCCGCGTCATCAAGCAACCGTTGCATTTCCTCTTTTGTGCCGCCGTAGCCCAGCTTCAAGTTATCAAGCATTGTGAACGTCTGCTTTGAAAATCCTTTGTAGGCGTTCATAATGCTGTCCATGTCAGACCCCATTTTGTTTGCGTTGTCTGACATATCCGTAATCGCTTTATCCGCGTAGTCTGCGGCTTTTTCTGTGTCCCCGCCGAGGCTGGATAACAAACTTGCGGAAAAGCTGGTCACGGTTTCCATGTATTCATTTGCAGACAGACCCGCCGTTTTGTAGGCGTTGTTCGCGTAGTCTAAGACTTTGCCGCTGCTGTCCTGAAAAAGCGTTTCCACGCCGCCGACAAGCTGTTCATAATCCGCATACGCGGTCACAACTTCAACGCCCAGCTTGACCGCCGCCGCGCTGATCGCCGCAAACGCTGCCGCTGCCGCCGTCGCACCGGCGACAAGCCCGGTTTTCAGCTTTTCGGAAAACTTCTCCGTATCTTCGTCGGCTTTCTTGACCTTGCCGCTGTATTTATCGACGGAATCAGCGCATTTGTCGGATGATTTTGCAGCTTCGTCCATGCACTTGTTGTTTTCGTCGATCTCATTGCCGAGTTTATTCAATTCGGCTTCGGCGCTGTTTGCCTGCGTCTGATATTTGTTGACGGCTTCCGTCGCTTTCTGCTGATTCGCTTCGGCGGTCGCAAGTTCCGTCTTGTATTCTTCGAGTTCCGCCGTCAATTTTGCCTGCTGTTCGGAAGTGTCCCCCTCCGCATCCGCAAGCGCATTCAGGGCGGCTTCGGTTTTTGCAATTTTGTCTTTCGCGCTCTGGACTTCGTTCCCGAATTTGCTTTGCGCGTCTTTTGCTTCTGACAGAATTTTGTTGATCGCGGCAAGTTTCTTTTCCTGCTGGTCATACATACCCGCGAGGGTTTCGCCCTTTGCAGACAACGCCGCGTAGCTGTTCAAATGTCCCGCAAACTGCGATTCTGTCAATTTCAGTTCACTTTTCAGCGTGCCGAGTTCGGAATTGATATTTTTTAGCGACGCGCGGTATTCGGCTTCGCCGTCAAGCTGCAATTTCGTTGATATTGTGCGCGTTGCCATCAGTTACCCTCCCCGTTGTTGCCTTTACCGTGTGCGATAAGGTACAGTTCCCACAAGTCAAATACTTCCCCCGGCGGCATAAACAGCGCATCAGCCGGGGAAATGCCGCACAAAACGGCTATTCTGTAATAGTCCGCGCGGCGAATCTTGTTTTTTTTTGATTCAATTCTTCAAGCCCTTCGTCAACTTCATCGTCGCCGGGGGCTGTGATCTCGCGCCCGTAACCGAGTTTGATTGCGTTCGCAATCGCACGTTTCAGCGGGACGATTTCATACGGCTGCGTCAAAAGCGCGAAATCGTCGCGTTCCGGGATGCGCCCCGGCTCATATCCCAACCGGCGGCGGACGAGTTCGCCGCGCTCTGCAAGGATAGCGGCGGCGTTGCACGTTTCAAGGAAACCTTCGCGCGTGTCCTGTTCCATCTTTTCCAGCATCAGGCGCGTGCCGCCGTAAATGTCGCGGATGGTAAACATCGCTTCGCCGTCCATGACGAGGAAATACGTTGTACCCGCAACCGTGATTTTTGCCGCTTTCATTGTCTTTACCTCCATAGCGCCAAAGCGGGCGGCGGAATCATCCCGCGCGCCCGCTCTGCTGATTGTTTAACCGCCGCCACCCGTTGCCGGTTTGCCGAGTTTCGTATCGCACCACGCAATACAATTCGCTTCCGCGCCGTCACCTGTGAATTCCTTCGTAATGCGCCATGCGCCGGAATTGCAGCGGAAGATTGTAAACGTCGTGTTGGACGTGCCGAACGTGATAGACGAACCCTTTGTTGCGGCGCTGTCGTTGCCGAGGATTGCCTTTGTTTCTGGATGGAAGATGCCCTTGAAATAGCGGATACCCTTGCGCATGATGACCTTGTAATACACAAGACCGCCGCGCGGGGCTACGTCGCCGTCGGAGTCCGTGACTTCGCCGCTTTCCGTGTCCTTCGTCGCACCATGCAGGGCGGTTTGCACTTCGTCTGTCTTGTCATCCGTTTCCAGCGCCAGAGAGCCGGACGCGAACATATCGACTTTTTCCGCAAGCGCATCGTCGCCGTACAGTTCGCCGGAAGCGTTCGTAACGGTCAAATCCGCCTTGACCAGCTTGCCGATTGTGACTTTCTTTTCGTAATCATACGTCGGCAATGCGCCGTCAGGCGTGGTCTTGATGGGCGCAAAAACAGGGCGTTTTGCTCCAAACTGTGCCATAATGTAACCTCCTAAAGATTCTTGGATTTCAAATACTTGTCATAGACACCCGCTGCCGCTTCAACGGCTGCGTCTGCCGATTTTTCGTTTGCTGTGTTGATGAATGGGCGGGCGGGTTGTCCAGCCTTGCCGTATTCGTTGACGAATGCGACCTCGGCGTTGCGGCGCTTGTTTCCGTCGCTGCGCGTCCCTTTCGGTGAAACGTAGATTGCGCGGCTTGCGCCCTTGACCTTCAATTTTTTGTCGTATGAAATACTGCCCGCCGTTTTGCCGGTCGCATATACGCCCATGCTCTGCGCTTCGGACTGCTGCGCGGCGGCGACCACTTCCGCCTCCGCCGTCAGCATTTCCAAAACGGTTTCGTCTGGCAGTTCCATAAGCGCCGTCATATCGTCAATCAGACCGTCAAGCCCCTGTGTCGATAATTCAGCCATCGTCAACGCCCCCGGAAATCTCGCATTCAAAAACGTAATGCTGCCCGGTTTCATCGGAGGCGGGCGTGATCGTCGGGCGCGTAAAGCCCCCGGCGACAAGCCGCCGCGTGATCTCCCGTCGGTATGCAAGCGAATTCTTTTCATGCGGAGTAAATAGCCCCACTTCGACAAGATAACGCCAGTGTTGCGCATCATCGTCCCCGAAATCTTCCGGGATAGCCGTATAGTTGAAAACGATGTATTCCGTCGCTTTGCCCTTGTAGGTATCAGCGGCGACCGGCAGGAGGTCGGAAAACATCGTTTTCAGCGTTTCGTTGACATTCATGCGCTTGCCTCCTTGAATTCAGAGCATTCCAGCGTGTAGAATTCGCGCGCGTCCGTGTATGCCCGCTCGACCTTGTATTCCTTGCCGCTGAACAGCAAACGTTCCTGATTGCTATAATCGCCGTATCGGACTTTCACGGTTATTGCAAGATCAATGCCGATCTGCTTTGCGGCGTAGAATTCCGTGCGCTTGACGGATTGCACGTCCGCGAAAACGCGCGTTTCCTTCACGACTTCCGCCGGGTATCCGTCCGCGTCCGTGTCCGTGACTACGGCGCGGAGTATCACGACATCGCGCCAATACACGGGCTAACCTCCTTCCGCGACAATGTATTTATCCGATAGCGTCAGACCGTTCCGCTGCTCTTTGTACGATGCGCGGTATCGCTCCGCATCATCGTTGTCAAGCCCGAATTCAGCCTTTACGTACGTTTCGACCGCTTTCAGAATCAGCGGGTCAGTTTCGTCGTTTGCTTTTTCCTCAACAACGCCGCCGAGCGCAAGGTCTGCGCGGGCGGCGTTGATGAGGTCGGTAATTTCATTGTCGAAATCGTCGGTTGTCAGCCGCAAACGTTGACGGATAGCCGCGACATATTCGCTGCTAACTGCCATGTTCAGCCCTCCGCGTTACGCCGTTGCTTTTGTGAGATGCACGAATGCACCGAGTCCGGCAACCGGCTTGCAGTCAAAGACACACGCGCCGAGGTAATCAATGCTGTTGGTTGCAAGCCCGGAATGCTCAGAGCGGACAACCGTAATGTCCTGCGAATAGTTGCCGATGATGTACTCGAAATCGCCGTAGTACGCTTCATGTGCCGCAAGCGAACCAGTGAAGTAGACCTCTGCGCCCATGATGTAATACTTGCCGCCTGCGAATTCGATGAGGTTGTTCTTCGACTTGTTCATCAGCGGGAAGAAATCAGTAAAGAACGTCGCCTTGTTCATGCACCAGACGGCATTTCGCTCATAGCCGGACGCAAGCATACCGTAAAGCGAAACTACATTTTCTTCTGTCAGGGATGCCGTTTTTTCAACTGTCACCTGATCTGTGCCGTCCGTGTACGCGCCGCTTGTACCCTTGCCCGCGACCTTCACGCCGCCCGGCTGATCGCTGCCCGTACCCGTGAAGATGTAATTTTCAATCTTGCGGGCGATGGATTCGGCAATCACTTCGACAATGTAGCTTTCAAACGCGGACAGCGCCATTTCGGAAGATGCGCGGGATGCCTTGACCAGCTTGACGATTTCGTAGCCCGTCAGGGAAACGGAAGTCAGGCTGTCGGAGGCGGCGGTAATGCTTGCGTTCTCCGTGTGAAGCGCCGCGTCACTGTTCGTGCCTTCGACGGCGAATTTGAAATTGCCGGGGACGTGGAAGATTTTGCAGCGCTGCAAAATCGGGGCGACCTCGTACATTTTCTTGATGATCTGATTCGCGGTCGTTTCCGGGATGATGGGCAGCGCGGAATTTGCAGCGGTCGAATACGCGCGCTGTTCGTAAACGCGCTTTTCATCGTCCGTCAGGGACTTGCCCTGCAAGGTTTTCAGCCATGCGGAACGATACAGCTTTTCCGTATCCTCTACGGGCAGGCTGCGGGCAGCGACGGGGTTTTCGATGGGATTGCCCGTAGCCGAGCCGGAATTCAGCATACGTTCGATTGCCTGACGCTTTTCGAGTCCTGCATCTTCCTCATTCAGTTCGCGCAGTTCCTTTTCCAGCGCGTCAATGTCGGCGTTCTTGTCATCGGTAAGCAGCTTGCGGATTTCAGCCTTGCGCGCGGCGATTTCGGCGCGTCTTTTCTCAATGTTCATGTTTTTACCTCCATAAATTCAAAAAATGTGGGTTTTCAGTATGTCAAAGCTATCAGACGTTTCCTGCGCGCGGCTTGCTCCAAAGCCGCCAGTTCCTTTGAATGCTCCACTTCAAAGAAACTGCGCGCGGAAATTTCTGTGTCTTTGTACGCGGGAATATCCACCGCCGACACGTCGTATAGCTTCTTGACCTTTGTGATCGTGCGGGTATGCGTTACGCTGTCATACTTGGATTCGCGCACAGAAAAGGAAAAGGACATTTTATCGACATACCCGCCGTCGATTTCCTCATACAGTTCGCGCCCCGCCTGTGTGCCGCCGAGGTCGGCTTCCATGTGCAAGCCGCGTTCGTCGATGGTCAGCGTAAGCGTTTTATTGCGCAGACGGGCGACCACCTTGCCGCCGTGATTGTAGTTAAAAATCACGTCGGACATATCGCATTCGTCAAATGCGTTGCGGTCAATGACCTCGGAATACTTCACGCCGTCGTATTCAAAAAGAACCGTCGGCGTATCAAACACGACCGCCGTACCGCGCACGCGGTATTCGTCCTTTTCTTCTGCGCGGGGAACGAGGGAAAAATCCTGCACGGCGCGGTATTCGCGCCCTTGTTTCATACCCATAACGTTAAGCCTCCTTTGCTTCTCCGCCGTCCGGCTCTGCGGGCGGCGGGTCTTTTTCCTTCTTCGGGTCATCCGGCGGCGTTTCGCCGGTTGCGCCCGTCTGATACTTGTCGGCAAGTTTTGCATTGACCATATTGAGCGTCTGGACGCGGCGCGCACCTTCTTCGCCGCCGATTGTCGGCATATCGAACATCGTCAAAATCTGGTCAAGCGTCGCCGCGCCGATCTCCGTCAGGAATTTCGCCGCCGTCACCTTTTCGGGCAGCGTTGCAAACTGCACGGAATTTGCGGCGAAAATGATGCGGTTGCCGTGTCCGATCTCCCGTTCTGTAAACAGCACGTTCGTGAACGCCTGCGTTAGCTTGCGGAAGAACGGCGCGATTTCGCCGCTGTAAAAAGCCTGTTCCTGCTGCGGGGTAGCCGTGTTTTCGACGATCTCTTTTGTAACGGCGAGGTAGTCATAAATTTCTGTCTTGATGTATTCAAGCTGATTTGCCGGAATCGGCGTTGTCTTGTCGTTCAGCGGCGTATAGTCATACTTGGAATCCGTGACCACGATGCCCGCGCCGTTGTTCTCCATGCGCAAATTGTCCCGTACGAAATCGTCACGGCGGCGGTTCAAATCCTCATTTTTCACGGCGTTTGAAACTTTCAGGATGCCGCGAATGACGGCGACGAGTTCGGCAAACTTCGACATAGACTGATTGAACGTGTTCGCCGTTTTCAAAACAGGATTCAGCGGGCGGTTGTCATCCCCGAAAATATCGTTTTCGAGGAAATGTCTGCGGATGTGGATAATGCGGGAATACTCGCAGATATACGACGCGCCCGTTGCGAATTTGAACCGGCAATACAGCGTTCCCATATATTCAAGCAGTTCAAAATACTGCGCGTTGATGGGATAGATCGCCACAAGCCGCCGTTGACTGTCAAAGACGGGATATGCGACGGCGTTGTTGTAGACCTTGTATTGTGCCGCCAGCTTGTAATAAAAATCAGCCGCCGTCATGTACGGATTCGGCTGATACTGCAAGATGCGGTCAACGTAGTCATTGACGGATACCGTCGTTTCCGGGGACTGCCGGACGTGGCGCGGCTGCGCGGTCGATGCGCGGCGGGCGAATGCGTCCACGGCGGAACGAACCGTGTTAATATCCCACATATTGCCGGAATACGGCGAAAAGGTCGATTCCCACGAACTAAGCAGCTTGTACGCATGAAAATCCTTGTCGCTTTGCTGCTTCTTCCCGAAGATCGACTGAAATAGCCCTCGTTTTTCTGCCATGTTGTCACCCCACCAAATACATATAGTCCTCGAAATCCCGCACATAGATGACCCACGCATTCAGGAGCGAAACCGCGCCGTCAATGCGGCGCTTGTCGGAAATCTTTACGGGCTGGATATTATTGACCCCGCTTTTCTTGACTGCCGTGTTCGTCAGACACCAAAGCAAAACGGGGTTTTTGTTGTAATTCACTTTTTTGTCTGCGAATGCTGCGCCCATTTCGCGCATCGGCTGCGACCATGTAAACGGACCCTGCGCAACGGCGACCATTTCAAAGCCGTTGGAGGTCATTTCATCGACCCAGTAACCCGCGAGGGCGCGGTCATATCCGACTTTGTACGTGTCGATCTTGTATTCGTCGCGCATCTGGCAGAACCACGCCGTAACATCGGAATAGTCCACGCGCACGCCGTCGCATACCGTCAGCAAACCACGGTCAGCCCATGTTTTATAGGGCGCTTCCTGCGTGTTGTGTTCGTCCAGCATTTCCAGCTTCTTCGCCGGTAAAAAGTAATGCTGTAAAACGTAAATTTGCGGGTCATCCCCGGATTTGCGAATCAGGAGCGTCGCGCACGTCAAGTCAGTTGTCGCGGATAGGTCACAACCGCCGATTGCGTACGTGTTATACACGTCCTGCATCGTGAACGTCGCGTCGCTCTTTACTTCGTCGTAGCTTAACCACGCCGCCGCTGTCACGGATTTTACGTTGAAATCCTTGCAGAGAACGCCGGGTAAATCTTCCGGGTTCTTCTTTGCCCGCTCGACGAATGATGCCAGTGTAGAATAACGCTTGATCGTTCCGAGTCCCGGATTCGCCTTTATCCACGCTTGCGGGTCTGTCCATTCGGCGCGGTCATCCAGTTCATACAGCACCGGCAAAAACGTATCTTCCGTTATCTTGCCGTCGGCTATGTTGCACGCCAATTCGTAAATGTTATCAAACACGGATTCGCGTACCGTGCCGGATGTGGTAATCATAATCACGATGGGCTGTCGGCGGCTGGAGGTCGATTGCTTCATAACTTCGTACAAATTGCGGTCACGAATGGCGTGCAATTCGTCGATGATAACCGCGTGGGAGTTTAGACCGTCAAGCGTGTTGGAATCCGACGCGAGGGCTTCAAAGATGGATGCCGTCGCCGGAAAATAAATATCGTTCCGGCGCTTTTTGATGATCGCGCGCAGTTCCGGCGACTGCTTGACCATGTTGACGGCTTCGGTCAGCGTCTTTTTTGCCTGATCTTTTTTCGTCGCTACGGAATAGATTTCCGCCGCGCCCTCATAGTCCGCGACAAGCAGATACAGCGCGATAGCCGCAAGCAGCGTCGTTTTTCCGTTCTTTCGGGCGACCAAAAGCAGCGTTTCGCGGAAGCGCCGGTATCCCGTGTCTTTTTCAAGCCAACCGAATAGCGTCTGAATGAACGCCTTTTGAAATAATTCCAGCTTCAACGCCGCGCCGAGTGTACCCTGCGACTGCTTGCAGAATTGCTCAATGAACAAAATCGGGCGTTCCCCGGTTTCTTCGTCGAAATAGTACGCCGAATCATCCGGGGGCGCGTCCATTTCCTGCATCAGCCGCCCGTAAACAGCTTTGACGCGGCGGCTTGTGACGATCTCGCCGCTTGAAATCCGCCCCCAGTATTCGCGCACATAGTTCATTATCTGCCCGCCGCTTTCGGCTTCGTAATAAACTGCATCAGTTCATCGCCCGCCGTTTTCTTTTCCTTTTCCGGCAGTAGGTTGATAAGCTGATTTGTCAGTGTGGAAAAAGATTTGATCGTCGTGTTATAGGCGCGTAGGGCGGGGGACTCCCGACGCATTTTCTGTGCGCCCTGCACAAAATCTTCGATAAGATCGCCGTTGTTGATCGCGTCGGCAAGGCGTTCCAGCGTAACCGACGTGACCGCGAATTGATTGATTAAACCCTCCGCGAATTGCTTCTTTTCTGTGGGTAAATCACGGAAAAGTTTTTTAATTTTCCGCTTTTTCGCGTCAATTTTTTCAGGGTTTGACATATCTTCGTATGTCTTTTTTTCTTCCGCCATATAATGTATGCCACCTCCTGAATTTTGCGTTACCCCCCCTCATGTGCGCGACCGGGGCGGTTCTAAACGTGGGTGAAGCGCGGTTACGCCGCCGGAAATTTTCAGCGGCGCACCGGGGGGGATATTGCGGATTCGATAACGTTTCCGTCTGCATCAAAAGCAAGACCGTCTGCAAGCGGCGGCGTTCCTTCGTGAATGATCGCGTGACACGTCCGGCAGACGGTTTCAAGATTATCTTCGTTCAGCGTAATCATGGGGTCATCTATGTTTCGCGGCGTTAATTCCGTCTTGTGATGGACGATGCAACCGGGCGCGCCGCACCTGACGCATAGCCCCGCGTCGCGTTTCAGGATGTACGCCCGCGTCCGCCGCCATGCTGCCGATTCGTAGAATGCTTTTGCAAATGCTTTCATTCCGCTGCCTCCTTGCAAAAGGGTAAAGGGAACGCCCTGCGCATAAGCGCAAGGCGCACGGCGGCGAGGTTTCCTCGACCTCCCTTTACGGCTATCAGCATAGCACGGATTTCCAAAACTTTCTGTTCAGACTTTTTTCAAAAGCGTCCGGCGCGGTCAGAGCAGCGCCCCAGCATCCGCACCGAAGTACAGCACAGCAAAGCCCGCAACGGCTTTATTGCGCAAATCGTAGATTGACGTGCGCGACGCATAGTTCACCTGTGCGGCAATTTCTTCTTTGCTTTTCCGCTCTATGTACCATAGGCGCAGTAATTCCGCGTCTTGCGGGTCAAGCTGCTGCAATACGCTGTCGATTTCGTCGATCTTGTCTTTTGTGCAGTTGATCTCCCGTGCAACTTCGGCAATCTCAATGCAATCTGTCAGCGCATCGTTTACACTTTTCGTGCTTGTGTACGGCTTCGACGTATCTAACGACGGATAGCCAGACGGCGCATTGTGGCGCATGATTCTTTCCTGCCGCCGCATCAGGTTTTTCAATGCCTTTTCAAGCATTGAACGTGATCGCAGCGTGTTTTCCGCTGCGTCAAAATAGTTAATCATAGCCCGCCTCCTTATGCGCGCTTCCCGCCGTGCCGGTATTCGCGCCCTTTGTT
>ENA-UOJE01002208-UOJE01002208.1-human-gut-metagenome-genome-assembly--contig:-C23-NODE-2208-length-15270-cov-6.275189_pt1 | contig 15270 bp, 11 predicted proteins | sample MGYA00242341_ERZ723888 | MGnify/ENA metagenome assembly ERZ723888 | reverse complement strand
GGCGCCTTTGAAAGGGCTGGATTTCCTTGCCGATCCGAAGAACAGTCCGTCGGCGTGCAAACTTGCCGAAAAGCTGAAGATCGCCGATCCGATGGATCTGAAAGACAAGTTCATCCAGTGGTTCTGCTTTCTGCTTGCCGCACTGCATCTTTCCTCGGCGCGCGTGTTCAAAACGATTACCGAGATACGGAACTGGCGGAGCTGGGGCAATCTTGGCTGGGCATTCCTGATCTGGGGCAACTTCTTCACCGCGGTGAACCTGATTGTGTTTCCCGGTACGTTCCCGCTGTATTTTGCGGGGACGCTGTATGGCGTGGGAATCCTGCTGATCGTTGTGACGATTACGGGGGAGGCGGCGCTGAACCTGCCGTTTTCGATCATCGGAAGTTTCGTGGACGTGCTTTCCTATATCCGTCTGTTTGCTGTGGGGCTCTCCGGCGTATATGTCGGCACCTGCTTCAACGACATGGGGCGCATGGTGATGGATTCCCTGCCGCAGCAACTGCTGGTGATCGGAGTCGCGGGATTGATTCTTGTGGCGGTCTGCGGGCACGCCCTGAACATCCTGCTGGGCATCATGGGCGTGATGGTTCATGCAATTCGGTTGAATACGCTGGAGTTTTCCAATCATATTGAGATGCAGTGGACCGGTATCAAATACCGTCCGTTCGCCAAAGAAGATAAATCTGAAATTCAATAAACAAATCAAATAGTAAAAAGGAGAACATCAAGATGTTTCTTGAAATGATCGCAAACACAGCGGCGGCCGCCGCCGCAACAACGGGCCTGAGCGAACAGGCGAAGTTCACCATGCAGCACCTTCAGTATCTGTTTCAGGCGCTGACTTACGCCGGAGCCTTTGCCGCGATCGGTTTTGCGGCAATGGGGTCCGCCTACGGATGCGGAACCGCATGTTCCGCGGCTGTCGGCGCGTGGAAAAAGTGCTACTCCCAGAACAAACCGGCACCGTTCCAGCTGCTGGTTTTCGCCGGAGCGCCGCTTTCGCAGGTCATTTACGGCATGATCATCATGTTCGTAATCATGGGCAAGCCGGATGTGACGCAGGCCGCATGGGTTGTCTACCTGCTGGTCGGCGTCATCGGCGGTATCGCGATGGGGATTTCCGCCGTATGGCAGGGAATTGCCGGAGCCGCCGCGTGCGATGCATTCGCTGAGAACGGCAAAGGTTTCACCAATCAACTGATGGTACTCGGTATCGTCGAAACCGTTGCGATTTTCGTCATGGCGTTCGCAATCGTGCTTCTCGGCAAGATCTGAGTCGGTCTTTTCGGAACTGCCGCATCTCCGGATACGGCAGTTTTTTTATATTCTCATTAAAAACAGGTGGTTTTCATGAAGATTATTGTTTTCGGCGGTACCGGCTGGCTTGGACATAGCATCGTATTGGATTTGATCAGGGGCGGGTATGATGTGACGATCTGTTCCCGCGGCAGGAAGAGTACATTTCTGGAAAAAGTTTCCTCCGTGAAAACGGTGTCGGCGGACAAGAGCGACGAGGCGGCGATGAAGGAGATTCTCTCCGCCCGCTACGATGTCGTGATTGATACGGTTCCGAACCTCAAATCCATTGAGTTGATTTCCAGATACGCCGCCGGTGTGAAGCATTATATTCACTGTTCCTCGACGGGCGGCTATGCGCCGCTTCCCTTTGTCCCATGCAATGAAACGGCGCCCTACGGCGGTTTTGAAGGCGCTTCCGGCTGGAAGGCGAAGGCTGATTACGACCACGCCGCGCTCTCTCTTTTCACAAGCATCGGATTTCCCGTGACAGTGATCCGTCCCTGCTACATTACGGGGCCGGGCATGCTTCCGCTGGACAATCTCGGCGGTCGCCGCACGGATTTCATTCCGGATATCCTTGCGGAAAAGACACTGGACCTGCCGGACAACGGTCTGGCGCTGCTCCAGCCGATTCACGTGAAAGACCTTGCGCACTCTTTCCGTCTCGCCGTGGAGAACCGCCGGAGTATCGGGCAGATCTACAACATCTGTCTTTCCCATGCGGTCACTTTGAACCGGTATCTTGAGATTACAGCCGCCGCGCTCGGTAAGAAAGCGTATATCAATCATATTCCTCTGAATGAGATGCTGGAAAAATACGGAGATACGATCTATCCGATCGGCCTGCGTTTCCTTGCAACGCATATGTGCTTCAGTATTGAGAAAGCACAGCGCGATCTCGGTTATGTGCCTCACTGCACGCCGGAGGAGGCGATTGAGGAGACGGCTGTCTGGGCAGCCGGACTCAAGTGAAATTACGGCGGGGAAAGAGAAATCCCCGCCTGCTTTCTGGGGTTACGCAATGTTCAGGTCCGGATTTACCGGACCGAAATGTTTCAGCATGACCAGCGGATCGGAATCGGAGTCATTCGTGATCCTGACGCCGTTTTTTGCCGTAGCTTCCGAGACGAAATATTCATCGCAGGTAAGTTGCCCGAAGCGGATCAGAGCGGGTGTTTCCAGTTTCATGCCGTCCATTGTCCCATGTCCCTGCATCACGATCATCCCGTATGCGGCGGCGTCTTTGACGAGGACACTGCGTCCGGGGAGGATCGTCAGCTCCTTTGCCGAGACTGCGGCGGAGCGGTAGCAGATCCATTTGTCGAGATATCCCTCCGCGCGCATTTCATTTTCCTGCCGGACATTGACCGGGCGCATGAAACGGTGCGCGGCGAAGCCGGGATCGACATTCAGCTCCCAGTCAATGACTTCGATCAGATAATCCACATCGCCGATCCGGTTTGCCGGACAGTCTTTCCAGAGCAGGCTTTCCGGCACGATCTGATCATCGACGAGGCTCTGGTACATTGCATAGACATCGCTGGCGAACTGCGGCTCATAGGTGCAGAGACTGCCCGGTGCATGGAGGACTCCCGGCGGAACATCCCAGCCCGTCCCCGGTTCAAGACGGTATGCTTTGGAGAGATTCGTGATCTTGTTGTCGCCTTTTGCAAAGTTTGCAAGACACTCGCGCACCTGCTCCTTTATTGTCCCCGGTTCCAGTCCGAAAAAGGTGAACGGGAAGTGGCCTCCGTGGTTGTTGAGCTGAGGCGGAAAATAGTAACATTCCGGCTTGCCTCGCTGCCCGACGAGTTTTGCATGTTCCTCGCGGTGGTGGATGTGATGGGGCAGGGGGCCGAGGTTGTCGAAGAACTTCGAGTAGACCGGCCAGCAGCGGTATTGCTTCCAGAGACGTTCCCCGATCAGTTCCGCGCCGAGTTCTTCAACGGCTTCCGTAAGGGGGATGAGTCTGCCGTCCGTGGAAACCAGATGGCTGACGCCCTCGTTTTTACCGGTCAGCGGTCCGTTGTCCGCGGGAGTCGTGCTGCCGAGCCAGCGTTCGTCGATGCCGCCGTGTTCGCCTCCGAGCGCGTAATAGTCGTCGGGATGCAGTTTGATCCGGCGTCCCGGAATGCAGAAGGAGCGCGGCACCCAGTTCGGGGCGAGCCGGAAAATTCCGTTTCCTGCATCGAATGTCCGGCGGATTGCATTGGAATGCGTCATGAATTTTTTCCTTTCCGTTTATTTTTGAAGTTCCAGTATTTCACCGTTTTCAAGACGGGGAATTTCAAAACTCAGCAGTCCGTTTTCCTGCCTGAATGCGACTTCCCGTCCGTCGGAGGCGCGGATTATCTTCCGTATTTTATCCTGTCCAGCCAGACGGATCGTCAGGTGGATGCCGAGCAGCGGGATATTCGGGAGTTCCTCCTGATAATTGACGATGCCGAGGAGCAGGGAATCGGATGTTGTGCTTTTCAGCAAGGTGATCTCCGTGGAGTTCGGCAGATTTTCCGATTCCGTTACGAATGGCGGCAGATGAGCACGCAGAAAATTTCTGCTGAACTCCTGCTGGCTGTGCCGGCGTATTCCTAGCAGATTGGAATGGAAACGGAAACATTTTCCCCTGCCGTATTGATGTTCCGTCAGACTGGCAAAGACGGTTGTTTTTCCCGGCGGGTTGGAATGGATCGAGGCGTAATGAACCGGATCGTTGACGGGGAAATCCGGCAGGTTGACGAATGCGTGAACCTTTGCCGTCGAAGCTGTGGCGAGCGGCGAGATGCCGTCTGATGAGAGAAAACGGTCCGGCAGCGCCAGATAACTGCATGTCTCCGTATCCCTGCCGCTGTCATTTACCCCGAATACATCCGCCAGAATGAAGTTCCCGCTGTATCGTCCCTTGTCGTTGAAGCGCGATGTGCTGCCTGTTGCGATGAAAAGCCCGCCGGAAGCCGTGAATCTGCGGAACTTCTCATATTCCGTATCCGGCAGATAATCCGCATTGGCGGCGATGAGCGCTTTCAGTCCGGAATAGTCTTCCGTACGTTCCGTGATGATCCGGCAGGGAATATGGAGACTCTGGAGCAGGTCAGTAATGCCGAGCAGTTCCTCGACTACGTCATTTTTGCGGAAATCCATGTTGCCGCCGCTCTCTTTCAGTTCGCGCAGGCTGATGCCGCTGTTCCGGCGGCTGACGCAGGAGTTCATGGAAAAATAGATTCCGACTTCAGCGGACGGAACGGGGCGATGGGAGGCGATCATGTTCTTGAACGGCGCCAGTTTTCCGTTCAGTGCCTGGAGACGGCGGTAAAAGGATTCTTCCAGTGTGCCGTCCGGGTTGATTGCATCGATGAAGAAATAGGCGCCGCCGTTTGCAAGCGTGGTCAGTGCATGAAGGAAAAGCTCGTCGTCCGATTTTGCCGAAGTATGATCATACAGTGTGACACAGCGTGACGTCATGAACTCGAACGGCTTTTTTGTGGAATAGGCGTCAAATACCTTGACCGCCAGCCTCTGCTGGCGCCTGCCGCCGTAGAAGTCGCCCGAAGCGTAATCGGAAGCCTCCGCAATGCCGACGGTCTGCCCCAGATGCCAGCCGTGGAGCACCGGCGAAAACTGGTGTGTCACGGTTGCGTCCGGGCGTATCTGCCGCACTGTCTGCGTGAGCTTCTTTGCAAAATCCGCCAGCGAGTCCTCGCGGAAATGCTGGAATGCGAGCCATTGTGAATCCTTCCAGTCGATTTTCCATGGGATTTCCATTCCGGATACTCTGCGGAACTTCGCGCGGCATGCATCGCAGCAGCAGATCATCGGCCAGAACGTCATATCGATAAAGATTCCCTCGACGGGGTAGCGCAGGATTTCCGTAATCTGTCTCTTGTAGAATTCAAGGATGCGGGGCTGGTTCGGACAGGAGAAATGGTAACGCCCGCTGTGAGTCTGCCCGTTGATGTCGCGCATGGCGCATTCGGGAAATCTCTGCGCGGAGTCATTGTGGTAATTGACTGTGTAATAGGCGATCGGGACAATTCCCGCCGCTTTCAGCCCGCGGACCGTTTCACCGAATCCGTCACGTCCCCGGAGTCCCCTGTGTATATGCCCGCATTGCGTCGGATAATAGCAGTTGCCGTTGTGGTCGCAGGCGTAAACCATGGCGGATTCCACGCCGGAAAGTTTTACGAGCCGGACGTATTCCTGCGGATCGAACCGGCTCATGTATTCAGGTTTCAGGTCCGTGATATGGTTATCGATCAACAATCTTGAATAGCATGTTTCAATCCATGACATGATGTTTTTCTTTCCGCTTTTTTTTACTTTATTTCCGGTTTCATGCTTGCCGTTGCCGTTTGATTTCTCTATATTATTATAAATTCAGACCGGAAAAATGACTAGAGGAGAAAACAATCATTGTCAGCACAAAACACGCTTTTGAAGCAGTTCGGGACTTTGAACATTACGCCGGGGACGGTCTATCACGGCAGCTGGGTGTCCGGGCAGGTCGAGCGCAACCGCCGGATTTACGATTATGAGTTCGTCTGTTTTTCCGGCGGAAACGGACGCCTGATTACCTCGGATACCACCTATTACTGCCGGGCGGGGACGGTGATCATCGTTCCGCCGCGGACGGTGCATTGCACGATTGCCGATTCCGCCGTGGAGCGCTGGTGTATCCATTTCGACTGGTACGGCAACTGCCGCGCCCATCGTGAAAAGGAACGTATCTGGGTGTTTCTTGACGAGGAGGAATCATTCGAACCGGAGCTTGCTGCGGCGCCGCCGGCGGAGAGTTTCGGCATTGTTTTTCCGTTTCATAACACTCTGCATGAGAAGGAGCGTTCCATTCTGTTGAATCTGCTTGAACGCTTTTTCAATACGGTTCCCGACACCCTGCCTGATCTTCTGCGCAGGCGCGGTCTTTTTCTGGAAATCCTTGCCCTTGCCCTGAAACGGGAGAAGCAGCAGGTGTTTCCCGTCAATGAAAAACTGAATCCGCGTTTCTTTCAGGCGAAAAGCATCATGGACGCTTCCTTTCAGAATCCGCGCCTGACGATCCGGCTGGTTGCGGAGCGGCTCAGAATTACGCCGAATCATCTGACGAAACTTTTCCGGCATGAGATGGGGATGAGCGCTCTGGATTATGTTCAGAACCTGCGTTTGAGGCACGCCGCGGAACTCCTGCGGGAGAATTCGCTGAATATTCAGGAGATTGCACAGGAATCGGGTTTTGAAGACCCGAATTATTTCACGCGCCTTTTCCGTCAGCGGCACGGTATGACTCCAACCCGTTTCCGGCGTATTTCGCAGACTGCGGAAATATGAGAAAAACGGAACCGGAGCTGTCCGGCGGGCGGTTCCGGGGATGAAAAAAAGACACGAAAACCGTTTTTTCCGACTTTCGTGTCTTTATCTTTTACGATATGGAGAAGAATTACTTGAGGACAAGTTCCCCGTAGTATTCGATCAGGTGATAATTTCCCTGCGGAAGCTGGGGAACGGAGCTTAGCTGGGAACGGTTCTGCCCGAAATTGTAGTTGTATCTTCCGAGAAGGATTGTCCATTTTCCTGCATTGTCAAACTTGACTCCGGTCAGTCCCTGAAGCATTTTCAGGGGAATCGCGACTTCGACGGTCCAGCTTTTATCCTTGTCATTGTAGTTGTTGAGCGTGCCCTGAACTGTTGCGGCGGTCAGAAAGGACGGATCAAGCGTGCCCCAGTCGGCACGGGCATAACCGCGGGATTCAAAGATGAAAGTGGTCTTCTTGCCGTTCGGAGCCGCATAAAGTTCCCAGTATTTCGGAGACTTTTCGGATTTGAGGAAAATCTCGAAAAGATCTCCCTGAAGATAGAGATGCGCCTGATCTTCCTTGCCATACTGAACCACATCGGAATCCTGGAGCACAGCGCCGATATAAAGATATTTGTCATCATAAACCAGTTTTGCCATGCCCGGCTCGAAAGCATCCTGATTTTTCGCCACTTTCGGCATCACCACGCCGTAATTGCGCGCCGGCGGCTGGAATGCGTAGGCGGGAGCTTTTGCCCAGGCACCCTCGTTCAGATTGCCGTCGAGCGTGATCTTGCCTGAGGCTTTTACCGCAATGATCTTCTCGCGCGGTGCGTCGGCGCCGAAACGTTTTTCGAAATCATCGTCATGCGCGCAGGACGCGAGCAGGACAACAGCGAGTGCCGGAACGAGTCCGCGGAACAGCAGCGAAAGTGCTTTCATGGATATCTGTCTCCCTTTGTTGTGTTTGGAAAAACTAATATACACAGGGAAATCTTTTTTTCAACTTTGAATCCGGATTCACTTCGGGAAAATAAGAAGATGTGTGCTGCCGCACCTCCGCCGGAAAATTTTTTCAGAATATTTTATTTTTCCCTATTGACAATTTTCACTTTTTGCTTATAATATGAAGTAACGATAATTCAACAGAAGATCAATCGAATGGCGACAACACTGAAAGAGATAGCAAATCGCGCCGGAGTCTCGGTCATGGCGGTATCCGCTGTGATGAACAAGACGACCAGCACGCGTGTTTCCGAAAGGAAGCGTGCCGTGATCGAACAGATCGCGAGGGAAATGGGATACCGCTCGAATGTCGTTGCCCGCACCCTGCGCGGCGGAGAAAGCCGGATGATCGGAATTCTGATTGATTCCTGTGCGCCTCCGTGGCTTTACAACATCCTCCGCCATATTGAATCGGAGGCGACTGCCGGCGGATACCGCATCCTGATTTCCGAGGGGCATGACTCCGTGGACAATCTGGCTGCCGCCTATGAGAAATTCGAGCAGTATGGTGTGGACGGTGTGATCTGTCTGGCTTATGACTATCCCGGGCAGCAGGAAAAATTCCGTGAACATTTCGGGGATAAGAACAATATTCTGCTGGTGGGTTCCTATGACGAGTCGATGCTTCCGCAGATTTATCTTGATCTGGAGCCGGCGTGGCTTGAAGCCGTCCGGTATTTCCGTTCGCATGGAAGGAAAAGAATCGGCGGGATCATTGCCGATCTGCCGATCTGGTGCCAGCAGGTCCGTATTTCGCTTTTCCGTAAAATCTGCCGTGATTTGAAAATTCCGGAACTGCTCTGGCATCAGAATTACTGTGCCGAGCCGGAGCGTTATGCGGGGGAGGCGGACCGATGCGTGCGCGAGTTCATCCGTCCGAACGGATTGGATGCGGTTCTGGCGCATTCGGATGTCTTCGGGGCGTTCCTGATCTCCGGACTGGCGCGGAACGGACTGCGGGTTCCGGAGGATGTCGCGGTGATTGTGGATGACAGCCGTGATTTTTTCGCCGCGCTCCAGCCGCCTCTTGCCTGTATCGACCATGATGAAAAAGCGATCGGGACGCAGGCGGTCCGTGTGATGTTGAAAATGCTCCGGAAAGAGCCGGTGGACCACCGGACGCTGATTCCGTGCCATTTGATTTTGCGGGAATCCGCCGGATAAATTTATTTTATTTAAGAGAATAATTAAAACTCAGGAGGATGAAGTGATGTTTCAGGGAAAACAAAGAGTACGGAGTTCTGCTTTTGCCAAATTGCAGAAGGGTATGGTTCTTCTTCAAAAAAGAGGAAAAAGGTCTTGTTTCACATTGATCGAGCTCTTGATCGTTATAGCGATCATTGCAATTCTCGCTGCGATGCTTCTGCCGGCTCTCGGGCGTGCGAAAGAAGTTGCACAGGGAATCAAATGCACTTCAAACCTGAAAACATTGGGAATGGTGCATCAGTATTATGTTTCTGCAAATAAAGAATATATCATGCCGGGCATGAACAATAGCTTTTACAGTGCACAGTTTCCTCCTCCGCTCGGCAATAAACAGTGGATGTGGTATGCCTTCCAGCAGGTGAAATACGGTGAAAACGGAGGTTATCTGGTTTGTCCGGGCGCCAGGAAGGAGTATTCGGAGACTGGTTATGCCGACCCCGGTGATAAAACTTCCAAGACTTTTATATTGGGATATGCGCAGAATGCCGATCTGTCCTGCGCTTTTTACTCCGGAACGAATCTTCCATACCGGAAATTGGGCTTCTGGAAGTATCCCTCCCGGACAGTTGCAATGACGGACGGTGCGAAGAAGCTTACCAGCGGTCAGACTTTTGTGCAGGGAACGATTGTCCGTTACTGGGATATTGCGAATGTCTGGCGGTATACAGGCAGGCATTTGAAATATTGCAATATGGTGTTCTTGGATGGTCATGTGCAGAAGGTCACAAGAGAATGGACCGCCCGTCCTGATCTTGCCCCGCATCTCATATGGGAACCTTCCATGCAGAAATGAAAAGAAAGGTTAAAGAAAGGTTGTATTCATGTCAAATCTGAGTTCGTTTTTCATCTTGGTTTTCTTGTGTGCCTGTCTGCCGCTTTCCGCAGCGGTTCTGTTTGATAACGGCAGAAGCGATTACGTGATTGTTCAGGGTCGCAATGCACGGGCTGTAGAAAAAACCGCAGCAAAAGAGTTGAGGGAACATGTAAAACAAATGGGCGGAGTCGATCTGCCTGTTGTCGAGTCGCTCCCCGCAGGCAGGAAAGCAATCCGCATTACATCTGATCTGCTTGAAAAGGATGACACTGTGATTCTGAAAATTCAGGAAGACGGAGATCTTCTGATCAGCGGCAGCTGGAAACGCGGTGTATTATATGCAGTTTACACTCTGCTGGAGGAATATGGCGGAGTCCGCTGGTGGACGCCGTCCGTGACGCATGTCCCGTGGAAGAAGCGCTGGGAGATTCCGAAACTGGATTACCGTTATACTTCCCCGTTTGCTGTCCGGGAGGTCTTCTACCGTCCGATCTGGAAAGATGAGGTCTTTGCGGCGCGGATGAAAAACAACGGTCATTTCGGGGTGACGACTGCGGCATACGGCGGTCACAACCCCATTCTCGGATTCTGCCATACGTTCAACCGGATGATTCCGGCATTTGCTACATTCAGGAAACATCCTGAATATTTCGCGGAAATCAAAGGAAAGCGGAGCCTCGGCATTGATGTCGGACAGCTTTGCCTGAGCAATCCGCAGGTGCTGAGGATCATTACGGAAAAAACTTTGGAACAGTTGCGTTCCAATCCGGATGCGACAATTATTTCCGTCAGTCAGAATGATAACAGCGATTACTGCCGTTGTAAAAAATGTGCCGCTCTTGATGAGAGGGAGGGATCGCCTTCCGGCAGTATCATCCGCTTTGTCAATCAGGTGGCGGATGCCGTAAAAAGAGAATTTCCCAATGTATGGGTGGAGACACTTGCCTATACTTATACGCAGAAAGCGCCGCGTACGATCCGCCCGCGCGATAATATGGTGATCCGGCTCTGTTCTTTCAATGCGGATTATTCCGCACCGTTGAATTCAGAAAAAAATGCGGCTTTTCGCAAAGACATTGAGGACTGGGGACGGATTGCGAAGCAGCTTTATATCTGGAATTATGTGGTCAATTTTGCGAATCACTGGTCTCCGTTTCCGAGCGTGCGTTATTTTGCGGAGGATTTGCGTTTCATGAGGGATCATCATGTGCGCGCCGTTTTCGAACAGGGGCCCGGACTGCGTGAATTAAGCGATCTTGCGCCTCTGCGTCAATGGCTTCTGAGCAGGCTGATGTGGAATCCTGATCTGGATCAGGAGGCATTGACCGGGGAGTTTCTGAATGGGTATTACGGCACGGCGGCGCCGTTTGTCAGGGAATATATGGAACTGGGGTATCAGGCAGTCGATGCTTCCGGAATGCAGTTGCGATGTAACGGTTCGGTTAAATGGCTTTCTCTTGATACCCTTCTGAAAATGCGGCAGGTATTCGATAAAGCGGAAGAAGCGGTCGGGAAAGAGCCTGAGCTTCTTGATCGCGTCAGGACTGCTGCGGTTTCTGTCAATCATGTGATTTTGGGACTGGATGCCGCACGGATTGAAAATGCGAATACACCGGAGGGAGGAAAACTGCGGTCCGCCGTTGATCTGGAAAAGCTGTTCGATGAGACTTATCAAACTGTCATGAAGAATCCGGAAAGCTGGCGCGAACATAACGGGAGCCCTTCCGAACGGTTCAAAATATTGAAAGGCCGGATTTCGGGCAACTGGAATTTCAATGCGGAACGTCCTGCACTTTGCGAAGGACTCAGGGATGATGAATGGGCATTATTCGATACCGGTTCGTTCCGGTATTTCGGTGCAAAGGCTGTTCTTGAAAACGGCAAAAAAGTCGTGAGCATGCCTCAGGACGGGAGCTGGGCGATTCATTTGTATTTTCCGGATTTCCCGGAGCAGATGAAGACATGGCGGATTTATGCGTGGGTCCGGTCGGAATCTTCTGTGCCGGAGAATATTCGTGCCGGAACTTTCGGACTTCACAATCCCGGCGGAAAAACTCCGGTAAAACAGTTGATGACCGGCGATCTCAACGGAAAGGAATACCGTCTTGTTGAATTGGGAACTGCAGAGCTCAAACCGAAAGGATATCTCTATTTTGCCGGCAATGATAAAAGATCGAAGCTTTTTGTGAAGGGGGTTCTCTTGGTCCGCGGCCCGGCAGTGGAACGCCCGAATTTCGGAAAAATGCGTCCGGAACTCTGCTCCGGCCTGCCGGATGATGCATGGGATGTATTGACAACTGGATACTTCCGGTATTACGGAGGTGCGAAAACTGTCAATGACAGCGGAGTGTCGGCCGCGCAGCTTCCACAGAAAGAAATCTGGGCTGTTCAAGCGTCTTTGCCACAGGTTCCCGCAGGAAGCCGATGGCAGCTTTATGCCGTAGTCCGTTGTGAAAGCGGGGAATCATACGGTCTTGCGGGAAAGGTTGGTTTTCACAATCCCGGCGGAAAAGGGGTGACGAAACAACTTCTGATAGAAAAGTTCAAGGGACAGAACGGGTATCAGGTTGTGAATCTGGGGATGACCACTCCACGCTCCGGCAGTTATTTCTTTGCTGCAGGGTTCGATTCCAAAGCGCAGATTTTTGTGAAAGAGTTTATTCTGATCCGGAAGTAATCCTGCCGGACAGCTGGATTTTGGCAGATTGAGAAATGAAAAAGCGGCGGTCTCTTCTGAGTCCGCCGCTTTTGATGTACGAATTTCAGGACTTAGAAATTCTCCTCGCGGGGACCGCCGAAGCCGCCGCGTCTTTCACCGCGGGGACCGCCGAAACCGCCGCGTCTTTCACCGCGGGGACCTCCGCCGAAACCGCCACGTCTCTCGCCGCGGGGTCTGTCCTCACGGGGACGGGCTTCATTCACAACAAGTGCACGACCGCCCTGCATTGTGCCGTTGAGACCTTCGATCGCAGCGTTGGCCTCGCCTGCTTCGGGCATTTCGACGAAACCGAAACCTTTGGCACGGCCGGTCTCGCGATCAGTTACAAGACGGACGCTAGTCACGTTTCCGTAAGCCGCGAAAGCTGCTTTGAGTTCATCTGCTGACATTGCGTACGGCATGTTACCGACATAGATATTCATGTTGGATACCTTTTCCGGACATAAAAATGTCCTGCTGCTGACCCTTCAAATTTTCTTTTAACAAATCGCCCCTGTTGGAAAGAGCCGGGTCAGGAAGGGTGTGACTGAACTTGCCGGAATCAACGGGTGGAGTTATCTTATAGCCGACCACAGGCTTTAAGAACAGAAATGATGACCGCGAAGGAACAGCAGACGTGTCAGTAATACGAGATATGCGGATAGAAATCAAATAAGCCTCAGAAAAATGGGTTCCTTTTATTGTCTGAACATTAAGGTAATGCGTTTATTGTGGATTACAAATCAAAAAACGAAAAAATTTCACTTTTTTATTTGTAACGTAATGCGTCAGTGAAACTTTCAAATACGGCAAATGCAGTGCGCCTGCGCCGGAATAGTGTTATCCTTTCCTGGCGCAGTGTTTTTTCAACCTGCCGATTTGCCATCAATTTACGCTTTTACCGGCGATGAAGCGCTGTATGTCGTCAAAGACTTTACGCTGAACCGGACGCTCAAGCGAATAGAAAAAGCCGTGTTCCGCGTTCTTATAGACTTTCCACTGTGATGGAATACCGAGACTGTTGTGCTCCCTGACGAGTTCAAGAGTCATGGACGAGGGGAACATGTGCTCGTTTTCCGCTTCCAGAAACAGCAGCGGCGGATTGTCCCTGCGAATATATCTGCGCAGAGAAAGCGCCTGAAAACGTTTGGGATCCGTCTCATACATGCATCCTGCGGCAAAAAACTGCATGGCGTGCCAGATATGAGGGAAGATATCCTGCCAGGGTTCGAAAACAACCGGCGTGGACTGCAGGAACCCGCACGAGGGTTTGACCCATTCATTCCGGAGTTCGCAGTGTTCGCCGCATTCCCCGGGAGCGGCGCAGAGAAGCAGTGAGGCGAGATGCGCGCCTGCCGAGGTGCCGAATACCGCGATCTTCAGCGGACGGCCCATTGTCTTCAGGAGGGACACGAAACGGTCGTAGGATTCGCGGATGTCCTGAAGCTGGTCGAAAGCCGTGACGCCGGGGCTGTCGCTGAATCTGACGGGACCGGGCAGCCGGTAGTCGGTGGAAGCGCAGATATAGCCGAGTTCATTGTACTTTTCCATGATCTGGTGGAATCCGGTTCTGCTTCCGGCATTCCAGCCGCCCCCGTGAACAAAAAACAACGCGGTATCCTGTGTGGCGGTTTCCGGCAGGAAAAGATCGAAAACCCTGCCGCAGATCAGAGGCGAGTCGAGATAATAAGATTGGAACTCATGTTTCATGGTATTCTCCTTTTAGAGAGTGGTTTCAGCACAGTTTTCCCCGTTTGTTTCACGCAGACGGAATGAATTGTAAACGACGATGCATGAGAGCAGGAAAAGGAAGGCGAAAACGACAAGATAGGAATTCCTGCCGTAAATGTGAACACTGTCCTTGAGCACAGGCGGGAAGAGATCCATCAGGATTCCGGTGAGACTGCCCAGGATTGCGACTGTAATATACGCATAGAAATTCATGAAGCTGACGGAGACTCCTACCACATTCGGGAGATTCGTCTCCCGGAGCAGGGAAATCGTGACAGGCGCGACATTCGCCGTAATGGTCAAGGTGCAGAAGAACAGGGCGATCCATTGAGTGCGGCAGTCAAACCCGATTGCCAGCAGCAGAGCGAGAAAGGACAGAATACAGCCCAGTCCTGCGGTCCGGACGAAGACCCTGCGCCGGTTGCCGAGGAGACGGCTCAGAGAGGCGGCGAAGAAACTGGACACCGCAGAGAGCACTCCCATGAGGGAGAGAATCCATGCCGCGCGGACTTCTCCCATGAAGCAGAAATCCTCCAGAAATTTCTTGCCGATGACCGTCTGGAGTACATAGTACAGCCCGAAATTGATCCCGGAAAACAGAAACAGACTGCGGTTGTGGCGGCGTTTGAGCAATTCCAGAAACGGGGTGAAACTGAAAGGAACATTCTGAATCGCCGGCATTTTCAATGTGAATTTGATTCCGACAAAGATCAGGTAAGCCAGAAAGGTTGCCGCGGCTATGATCTTCAGCATCATGCGCCAGCCGACAATCTGCACTCCGGCAATGAAAGGAGCATTCGCCATAATTCCGCCTGTGTAGCCGATCAGAACCAGAAGTCCGAGCATTACCGTGAAATTTCTGGTAAAAGTCCGGGCGGTTTCCTTGACCAGGCTCAGGTAGACGGCGCTGGCTCCGAGTCCGACAATCGCTCTGCTGAAATAGAGCATGAAGAGAGAGTCCGAAAAAGGAAATACTGCGGAACCGATACAGAACAGGAGCGCCCCCGTTGCAATGACTCTGCATCCTCCGAAGCGGTCCACCAAAAGCCCGATGACCAGTTGGTTCAGTGCGTAAACATACATGAATGCCGAGCCGAGATTCGTGATGCAGGCAGCGGAAACATTCAGGCTTTTCTGAAGTTCATCAAAGATGGAGCCGGGAATGGCGACTCTCTGAACGTTGGCGAAGAAGTAAAGAATGGAACCGCAGAGGAGAAGAATCCATAAGCG
>ENA-UOJE01002201-UOJE01002201.1-human-gut-metagenome-genome-assembly--contig:-C23-NODE-2201-length-15323-cov-14.080495_pt1 | contig 15323 bp, 12 predicted proteins | sample MGYA00242341_ERZ723888 | MGnify/ENA metagenome assembly ERZ723888 | reverse complement strand
CTGCGCAGCCGTTGGCGGCTTTGCCGCCTTACGGATGCGGCGTCCCCTTTACGGGCGGTGACCGCCATTGGCAGTCGCAGGTTTTGCAGCAGTAATTCGGCGGCGCAAAGCTATCAGATTTGTCATTCCGAGGAGCGAAGCGACGTGGGAATCTCGGGAAGGCAGTTGCGTTTTCGCCGATAGCTTTCCCACGATGCGGCCGAGTACTGCGAGATTGCCACGTCGCTTCGCTCCTCGCAATGACACGTCAGGGGAGCGCGAGGTGCACCAGTGCCCTCCTGCGGTTTAATTCCCCTGTACAAGGCGCTCACTCCCCGTAAAGGGGACGCCGCATCCGTAAGGCGGCAAAGCCGCCAACGGCTGCGCAGTGAGCGCCGCTACAGACGCAATCGGTGTGTACCACTTTATCGATACTCAATGCGAGCTGCAAGCGTTGCGCCGGGCGAGGCATGCCTCGCCCCTACAACGCACGACTGGCAGCCCTGCAGCACTTTCCACTCTCCATTTTCCACGAAAAAAATCCCGGACCTGCGTCCGGGATTTTTAGGCAGCACCGCACAATTCAGCGAGAGCATTCGGCGAAAAATGACCGGCGAAGGCCGAAGCTGCAATTGTGCGGTGTTGCCTTATTAAACCTCTAATTTCGCCGTCAGGGTCTCCTTTGCGCCCCAGCGGTCCACGACGGGCTGCACCGTGTCCTTCAGGAAGTGCGTCACCTGCGACGGGCAGCAGCCGATGAAGGCCCGCGGGTCGAGCATCTCCTCCAGCTCCTCCCGGCTCAGCGGGAACAGCGGGTCGGCCGCAATGCGGTCGAGCAGGTCGTTCTGCCCGCCCTCGAGCTTTACGCGGGCGGCGGCCGCATGGGAATGCACGCGCAGGGCCTCGTGCAGCTCCTGCCGGTCGCCTCCGCGCTTCACAGACTCCATGAGGATGTTCTCGGTGGCCATGAACGGCAGCTTCTCCATCACGCGGCGGGCGATGACGCGCTCATAGACCACGATGCCCTCCGTGATGTTCATATAGATGTTCAAAATGGCGTCCGTCGCCAGGAAGGCCTCCGCCACGGAAAGACGCTTGTTCGCCGAGTCGTCGAGCGTGCGCTCGAACCACTGCGTGCCCGCCGTGAACGCGGGGTTCAGGCTGTCCGTCATCACATAGCGCGCCAACGCGCACATGCGCTCCGAGCGCATGGGGTTGCGCTTGTACGGCATGGCGGACGAGCCGATCTGGTGCTTTTCAAACGGCTCCTCCAGCTCCTCGAACGACTGGGCGATGCGCAGGTCGTTCGCGAACTTCATCGCGCTCTGGGCAATGCCGGACAGGGCGGAGAGGAAGTAGCTGTCCACCTTGCGGGAATACGTCTGGCCGGACACCGGCACGACGCCCGCAAAGCCCATCTCGTCCGCGATCAGGCGCTCCATCTCCTGAATTTTTCCCTCGTCGCCGCCGAACAGCTCGAGGAACGAGGCCTGCGTGCCCGTTGTGCCCTTCGAGCCGAGCAGCTGCAGGCGCGACAGGCGGAACTCCAGCTCGTCGATATCCATGAGCAGCTCGTTGATCCACAGCGCCGCGCGCTTGCCCACGGTCGTGAGCTGGGCGGGCTGCAGATGGGTGTAGCCGAGGCAGGGCGTGTCCTTCCAGCGGTCGGCAAAGGCCGAGAGGTTCCGCACGACCTGCACGGCCTTCTTCACCACGAGCTGCGCGGCCTCGCGCAGGATGATGATGTCCGTGTTGTCGCCGACGTAGCACGACGTCGCGCCGAGGTGGATGATGCCCGCCGCCTTCGGGCACTGCAGGCCGTAGGCATAGACGTGGCTCATCACGTCGTGGCGCACCTCGCGCTCGCGGGCCTCGGCCTCGGCGTAGTTGATGTCGTCGCGGTGGGCCTCCAGCTCGGCGATCTGCTCATCCGTGATGGCAAGGCCGAGCGTCTTCTCCGCGCGGGCCAGGGCGATCCACAGCCGCCGCCAGGTGCGGAATTTGAAGTCCTGCGAGAAAAGATACTGCATCTCCGCACTGGCATAGCGCGTGGAGAGCGGGGAAATATAACGGTCCGTCTGCATGATGTTCTCCTCTTTTTACAACTGAGTCCGATCGATCGAACGGGGAGCCTCTGATGGAATTCACAAGCGTGGATGGCGAGAGATTTTTCGTCGAGTCGAGGTTTGGAAAGCGCAGGCGTACTTTGTGTACTCCAAGCTTTCTGAACCGATGGATCGGCGGAAAAGATTCGGCATCCGCCGAAGGGAATTCCATCAGAGGTTCCCCATTAAACTCCGATGTTCTGGTTTCTGTTTACGATCCGGGTCGTGACCTCGCCGCTCCGGCGGTCGATGAAGGCCGTGAAGAGCGACACGCGGTTTTCCGCGTGCAGGCCGTACCACACCGCCGCGGTGAAGTCCTCCTGACTGCCGCAGATGGTCACGGCGCGCGGCTCTCCGCAGAAGGACGGCAGCGGCGTGCCGTCGCCCTCGTAGGTGTAGATGATGTGTCCCATCCCGGCGCGCGGCACGTCATAGTCGAAGACGCTGCGCTGGCAGCAGCGCGGGCTGCCCTCCATCGCCTTGAGGATGGACAGGGCATAGTGCCCGTCCGGATACAGCAGGCCCGAGATGCGCGGCGTGAAGTCCGGCGCGTCCTGCTTGAACGTGCTGGCGCGCAGCGCCTCCTCCCACGGGCGGCCGACGGCGAAGCAGTCGCGGATGGCGTCGGTCTGGTCGCCGTTCGAAACGACCCACGCCTCGCCGATGCGCCGCACCGGGTTATAGAGGATGCCCTTGGGATCCGTCATGGCCGCAGGGTCGAAGGCCTGCGCGCGGATGCCGTCGTCCGTCCGGACAAACACGCGGTTGCGGCTGTTGGCGCTGCGGCCCATGATGAAATAGGCCAGCACGCTGCACCGGTCGTCGCCGGAGCGGCCGAGCACGATGCCGCGGCCCGGATAGGGATTGTCCCGCAGCAGACGCGAAATGTCATACATTCTGATTCTCCTCCCTGCCCCGTCTGAAAAAAAACGGCGCACCTGCCGCAAACGCAGGTGTGCCCAGACGGTCGGCAACGAACCGATCCTGCCGCGCGATCCCGAAAACCGGGTCTGTATTTTTGAACGCGCCGCTTTCTCTTTGTGCCTTTATTTTATCACATTTGCCCGCGTTCGTCAAATCCCGCCGTGACGGAATAATCAACGAACGTTTCGGGTTCCCCCGCGGATTTTTGTGCTTTTTCCATAGAACGAAAATATTTATAACGTTATGTGTAGAGGAAGAGCGGGATGGAAGTGGAAAGACGAGAATGGAACGTGGAGAGCTGCACGAGGCTTTCTGCTGTGCATTGTAGGGGAGGGGCGCATGGAAATGAATCCTGAAGACTGAAAAATGAAGAATGAAAAATACACAGACCTCCGGCCGTGCATTGTAGGGGAGCGGCATGCCGCTCCTGGCGCTGCACCGGCGGGAAGTGCGGGCCAATGTTAAAAAGGCAATGGCCCCCAAGTTTGTCATTGCGAGGGCGCTCTGCGCCCGTGGCAATCTCGGGAAGGCACTTCCAGTTCGTACAAGGTGCCGATAAAAACGCACCGACCGATTGCGTCTGTAGCGGCGCTCACTGAGCGCCTTGTACAGGGGAATTAAACCGCAGGAGGGCACTGGTGCACCTCGCGTTCCCCTGACGTGTCATTGCGAGGAGCGAAGCGACGTGGCAATCTCGCAGTACACAGTCGGATCGTGGGGAAGCCTTCGGCGAAATCGCAATGCCTTCCCGAGATTGCACCCCAAGGGCACTTCCTCGCGCTTCGCGCTCAGGGCGCCACGTCGGCCTTTGGCCTCCTCGCAATGACAAATCGGGGGCGTTTGCCATTTTGACGGCGGTTTGTACGGGCTGCAAGTGCATCGCCGGGCCCGGCTGTCCCCTCCCCTACAACGCGCAAACAGCTGCCTTGCATAACTCCGGATTTTCGTCAAAATGTATTTGACATTTCGAGAGCAGGCGGATATAATAAAGATGTGGAAACCCAGACGGTTGCCACAAACATAACGTATCTCTTTCCGATTTGTGAATTAGATCATTCACAAATCAGTGAGTCGTCTGGTTGCGACAGACGGCTCACTTTTTTTCTTTCCGAAGCCAATCGGCGATCTGGCAGAGATGCCAGATGATCGAAAGAACCCAGAACAGGTCTTGAAGTGTTATGTATATCACCTCCTTTGGGATATTTCCCGCAGGAGCTATATACCTGCCTCCATTCCGCACCCGCGGGATGACAGGCAACCGTCTCTGAACCGTACACCGTCAATCGGAATCAACCATGGACGGTGGGTTTCCACGTTTCTATCGTAACATATGCAGAGAAAAAGTCAAGTATCAATTTGCGCGTTTATGAGAAAATGATACGGATTTTAGTAAGCCCCGGCGAAACGATTTGCGTTCTCGCCGGGGCTTTTTTGTGATTTGGAAGTGCCTTCCCGAGATTGCACCCCAAGGGCACTTCCTCGCGCTTCGCGCTCAGGGCGCCACGGCCCCGTTGGGGCCTCCTCGCAATGACAAATCTGAGAGCTTCACGCCACAGAATGCGTACCGCAAAAGTTGCCAGTCTGCATGGCGCTCAGCGAGCGCCTTGTACAGGGGAATTAAACCGCAGGAGGGCACCGGTGCACCTCGCGTTCCCCTGACGTGTCATTGCGAGGAGCAAAGCGACGTGGCAATCTCGCAGTACCCGGCCGCATCGTGGGAAAGCTATCGGCGAAAACGCAGCTGCCTTCCCGAGATTGCACCCCAAGGGCACTTCCTCGCGCTTCGCGCTCAGGGCGCCACGTCGGCCTTTGGCCTCCTCGCAATGACAAATCGGGGGCGTTTGCCATTTTGACGGCGGTTTGTACGGGCTGCAAGTGCATCGCCGGGAGGGGCATGCCCCTCCCCTACAGCGCACGGCCGGAGGTCTGTGTATTTTTCATTCTTCATTTTTCAGTCTTCAGTATTCATTTTTTACACATGCCCCTCCCCTACAGCGCATTGCGGGAAGCTATGGGAAAAACTCCACTCTCCACTCTCAATTCTCGCTGTCCGGCGGGAGGTTATCCCCGAACAGGTATCTCCAATAATCCTGGTCGAGCACCCATTCCGAGGCGCGGAAGCGATTGCTCACGTCCTGATTGCGCTCCTCGATCTCCTCGGGCGTCAGCTCGTCGCCCTGCAGCAGGATCAGCTCGTCCAACGGAGCGTAATACATCGCGTTTTCCGTGATCCAGCTGTGATCCCGCAGGAGAACGAACGGCTCCGCGTCCGAGAACACGTCCCGGCCCATATACAGCCGCGAGTCAAAGTCCAGCCCGAACAGGTTCGACAGCGTCGGCAGAATGTCGAGCGTGCAGCACAGGCTGTCCACCCGCTCCGGCTTCATGCCCTTTTTATAAAGGATAAAGGCGTTGCGGTAGCGCTCGAACCGCGTGTCGATCTCGTGCCCGGCAAGCTCGCTCTGCTCCTCGTCCGTCAGACCATAGGGATAGTGGTCGCCCGTCAGGGCGATGACGGTGTTCTCCGCCACGCCAGCCTCGTCCAGCCGCTGCAGCAGCAGCTCCAGCGCACGGTCCAGCTCGATCTGGCAGGCGAGATAGGCCCGGACGGAGCCGCTGTAGGGCAGGTCCTTCACAAGGTCCTGATTCTTTTTCGCCATGGCGTTGCCGTTGAAATTATACTCCAGATGACCGGAGACGGTCATGTAATACGCATGGAACGGCTCGCTCCCCATATAGTCTGCCGTCGTCTTGTCGATCATCTCGATGTCGGATTCCGGCCACGTCGCCTCGACGTCCAGCCCGTTTCCGAGCGCACGGTAGACATAGCCGAGGTTCGGATGCGACAGATTGCGGTCATAATAGGTATAGGTGTGGTCGTGATAGGCATAGGCGCTGTAGCCGAGGCGCTTGAGCTGCTGAGCCATCGTCAGCGGCATGGCGTTCTCCGCGCTGTCACGGAACGACCACGTTCCCGGCTTCGGGATCGTGCCGGTCAAGGCGGCATACTCGCCGTCCGAGGTCGAAACGTCCCAGTACGGCGTGTAGAAGTTCGTGAAGTTAAAGCCCTCCGTCTGCAGCTTATAGAGCGTCGGCGTCAGCTCCGGGTCGATGGCGAGGTACGAAAAGCTCTCCGCCGTAATGAGGATGAGGTTGCAGCCCTTGAACATGCCGGTCTTTTCGTTCTTGTTCGTCGGCGTGCGCGAGGAGAAGTAGGCGTTCAGCTCCGAAAGCACGTCGTTTCCCTCCGTGGGTACGGCGTCAAAATTCAGCTCCAGCACGTTCGGACTGGTGTCGACCACCGGCTCCGGGAGGACGGTCGGCTCCGTGGCGTCCGGGAGCGCCGGCTCCGTTGGGGCCTCCGTCGGGGCCTCCATCGGTGCTTTCGTCTCCGTCGCCAGCTCGATCTCGCCGCCCTCAAAGCCGAACAGCAGCCGGTGTACGTCCAGCCGGAACGCGGGCATCAGGCCGAGGTGGGCCGTCGTCTGCTTCATGTCGTTCGTGCTGTGATAGAGGTCATAGGCCGAAAGCGGCTGCGTACCGAAGACCGGCAGCAGGGCCATCAGGCCGAAATGCACGGCGACGGCCAGCGCCGCAAACGCCGGGAGATACGGAAGGCGCAGCCGCGCCGCCGAAAAGCGCTTTCCGAGCACGGCGTGGCCCGCGGGCGGCAGGAGCATCAGGCTCAGCGGCAGCCAGTTTTTGCGGATGGCGTGCAGCGTGACCTTCCAGAACTGCATGACCTGCCCGCCGTTTCCCATGGAATAGGCGGAGTAGAAGCAGTGGAAGATCGAGTAATACACGAGCTGCGAGGCAAAGAAGATGTAGCAAAGCCCGCTGCACACCGGCCCGAGCACGCGGTTCGCGCGCGGCGGGAACAGGCGGCACAGCGCAAACAGCAGCACCGCCGGAACGAGCGGATAGAGCATCAGCAGCACGAGCTCCGGCTGCCAGAACTGCGGGGCCGTGGCCGCATGGACGACCAGCTCCATAAAGCACAGCTCCGCCCAGAAAAACAGCAGGAGCCACCACGGCCCGAATTTACGTTTGTTCATGTTTCTTTTCCCTCCGGGATCAAATAAATTGTATGGGAACTTCCTTGCGCTGCGGGACTTGGCTCTCCCTTTGGGAGAGCTGGCGGCGCAGCCGCCTGAGAGGGAAAATCAGCCCTCCCCTTGATTGCTATTGCCATTCAAAAGTGCCTGCAAGGCCCTCTCAGTCACCTTCGGTGACAGCTCTCCCAGTGGGAGAGCCAAGGACGCTTCGCTCCTCGCAATGGCGCAAATGGAAGCCTCCCCGGCGAAAGGGGCGCGGAAATCCGTCCCTTACTTATGATATTTCGTCCCTGCCAGGATGCTCTCCGCGCGGTAGAGCTGCTCGAGCGCCATGACGCGCATGAGGTGGTGCGGGAACGTCATTTTGCTGAACGACAGGCGGAAATCCGCCATGCGCTTGATGCGCGCGTCGATGCCGAACGACGAGCCGATCAGAAAGCACGCCGCGCTGCGGCCGTTGAGCTTTTCCGCCTGCAGACGCTCGGCCAGACCCTCGGACGAAAGCTCCGTTCCCTCCGGCGTGAGCACGCAGAACCACGCGCCGCGCGGGAGCTTTGCCTCGATCTGCTCCGCCTCGCGCGCAAGGCCCGCTGCGATCTGCGTCCCGTTCGGATCGTCCGGCAGGCGGCACTCCGGCAGCTCGATCAGCTCGAATTTGCAGTAGGCCCCGAGCCTGCGGATATACTCGTCCGCCGCTGCCGCATAATAGCGCTCCTTGAGCTTGCCGACCGTGATGAGCGTGATGTGGAACATCGCGTTGTCCTCCGTCATTCCGATTTTCCGGGCAGCACCGCACAATTACAGCGAAAACCTTCCGCTGCGCGGGCTGCCTTTGATTTTGCTGACCCATTATAGCACCTTCGAGCCGATTTGACAACCTTCGACCGGTACCTTCCAAAAGAACGTTAAGAATCTCCGCCATTGGATGTCCTTTTTATATAATGTGTCTACTTGCATAACGACCGCTTTTGTGGTAAAATTAGAAGGAATAACTATGCAGGAAAGGAGCCCTCTATGTATTCCAACGCCTATGTATGGTCACGCGTTCTTTCCTATCTGGAGCAGCATTCCCCGGCCATTGCGATCGCCTCGTATTTTGACGATGCCGAGGTCATCGAGCTGACGGAAAGCAAGCTCGTCATCTACTCGCCGTCGCCGTTCCGCAAGGACGTGATCGTCAAGCGCTATATCGATCAGATCCGCGAGGCCATGCGCGACCAGTTCCAGACGGAGGTCGAGGTCGTCGTCCTCGACGAGACCGAGCTGCCGCAGTACTCCAAAAACAAGAAAAACCGCAATTTCGTCGAGTTTAACTCGCAGTATACGTTCGATAAATTCGTCGTCGGTTCTTCGAACCAGCACGCGTTTTCCGCCGCCCGCGCCGTCGCGGATAACCCCGCCGACGCCTATAACCCCCTGTTCATCTACGGCGAGTCCGGCCTCGGCAAGACGCACCTGCTCTATGCCATCGCCAACCAGATCCAGCGCGAGCACCCGGACTATAACATCGTCTACATCAAGGGCGACCAGTTCACAAACGAGCTGATCGACGCCGTCCGCAGCGGCAAGAACTTCGAGTTCCGCGACAAATACCGCAACGCCGACCTCTTCCTCATGGACGATATTCAGTTCATCGCGGGCAAGGACGCCACGCAGGAGGAATTTTTCCATACGTTCAACTCGCTCTACGAGAACAAGCGCCAGATCGTCCTGACGTCCGACCGCGTTCCCGGCGACATGGTCCGTCTGGAGGACCGGCTGCGCACCCGCTTCGAGTGGGGCCTCATTGTGGACGTCCAGCCGCCCGATTACGAGACGCGCTTCATCATCACGCGCGAAAAGGCGCTGGAGCTGGGCATCGAGCTGCCGCAGGACGTCGTGGACTACATTGCCGAAAACATCACGAACAACGTCCGTCAGATCGAGGGCACCGTCAAGAAGATCAAGGCCTATCACGACCTGACCGGCATGCCGCTGGACATCACGAACGTCTCGCGCGCCATCAAGGATATGTATAAGGGCAAAACGCAGGCCATCCCCACGCCGGACCTCATCATCAGCGAGGTCTGCCGCTTCTATTCCATCGACGAGAGCACCCTGCGCAGCACCCTGAAGAACAAGGGCACGGCCGAGGCCCGTCAGGTCGCCATGTACCTCATCCGCAAGCTGACGAACCTGTCGCTGCCCGATATCGCCAAGGAATTCGGCAAGAACCATACCACCGTCCTCTATGCCCTGAAAAAGGTTGAGCAGGAGCTGCCGAATTCCTCCAATGGCCTGCAGGATAATATCCGCGATATCACGTCGAATATCAACTCCCGGCTGTAAACGCCCGGATGCGGCAGGTTCCCAGACCTGTCATTGCGCAGCTTGGCTCTCCCTTTGGGAGAGCTGGCGGCGCAGCCGCCTGAGAGGGAAAATCAGCCCTCCCCTTGATTGCTATTGCCATTCAAAAGTGCCTGCAAGGCCCTCTCAGTCACCTTCGGTGACAGCTCTCCCAGTGGGAGAGCCAAGGACGCTTCGCTCCTCGGAATGACACGAAAAGGCGGCGCTTGCCATTCTGGCGATGGCCTGAGCTTATCGGCAGCACCTTTCCTGCCCTTTTCTGCCCAAATTTTTCTGCACACCCCCTGTGCAATGTGCAGAAGTTTCCTGTTCACAGATTTTTGCCCGATTTTTCCGCACAAGCCCTGTTCAGAACGCTCTCTTTTTTCCACAGCCCCATGTGCATGGCCGCGCGTTGGGATTTCAGGGCTTGCGGGACTTTTGCACATAAGTTTTGCCTACGGACTACGAATACTAAAAATTATCCTACCTATCTTCTCAGATAGAGAAAGCGAGTGTTGTTATGAAGTTTACCTGTGAAAAAGCGCTGCTGGTCTCTGCCCTGTCCGTTGCGAGCCGCACCGTCGCACAGAAGAGCACCATTCCCTGTCTCGAGGGCGTGCTTCTCCGGGCGGGCGTCGCGCTGCAGCTCACGGGCTACAATCTGGAAACGGGCATCACCGTCCACGTCGGCGCTCAGATCCAGGAGGCAGGCTCGTGCGTCATGCCCGCTCGCCTGTTCTTTGATATCGTCCGGAAGCTGCCGGATGAGATGGTCTCCATCACCGTCGACCACAAGCAGCAGGTCTCCATCCGTGCGGGCGCGGCCTTTTTCCAGATCACGGCCATGGATTCCGAGGACTATCCCGAGCTGCCGGACGTCAACGGCAAGAGCGGCGTGACCATGCCGCAGTCCGCGCTGAAGGCCATGATTTCCGGCACGATCTTCTCCGTGTCCGAAAATCAGGCCCGCCCCATCCAGACCGGCTGCCTGATGGAGGTCACGGAGGATTCCGTCACCATGGTCGCCGTGGACAGCTTCCGGCTGGCCCGCCGCACCTGGCACACGGAAAACGCCGCGAACCATACCCTGAAATTCGTCGTCCCCGCCGCCGGCCTCAAGGAGATCGAGCGCATTCTCGAGGACTCCGACGAGCCCGTTACCTTCACGCTCGGCGATAAGCACATCCTTTTCTCCATCGGCGACGCCCTGCTCGTCAGCCGCGTGCTCGAGGGCGAATTCATCGACTGGCGCCGCGTTGTCCCCACAAACTGCGGCACCGTCCTCACTGCGAACGTCGCGGAGCTGACCTCCTCCATCGAGCGCGTCAGCCTCATCATCTCCGAAAAGGTCAAAAGTCCCGTCCGCTGCGTCTTCGGTGACAATATGGCCGACTTCCGCACGGCGAATACCATCGGCTCCGCGCACGACACCTGCTCCATCGCCGGGAACGGCGGCGAGCTGGAGATCGGCTTCAACAGCCGCTACCTTCTCGATGCGCTGCGCGTCATCCCGAGCGAGGAGGTCACGCTGGAGCTGCAGAACGGCCTGAGCCCCATCGTCTTCACCCCGTGCGACAAAAAATATGACTTTGCCTATATGGTCCTGCCGGTCCGCCTGCGCAGCAACAGCTAAGACCGGATGAACGTTCCTTTTCTCGTCAGCAATATCCTCTCCGGCGTGGGCATGTGCGCGATGCTGGCAAGCACCGCCCTGCGCAGCCGGAGAAAGATCCTCGCGGTCCAGTCCGTGAACCACGCCCTTTCCATGGCGGCCTGCTCGCTTTTGCGCGGCTGGAGCGGCGCGGTGCAGGAGGCCGTGAACCTCGTGCGTGACCTCGCCATTCTGCTGTTCGGCAAATTGAACCGCTTCTGGCAGATCTTTTTCGTGGCGGCGGCGCTGGGACTCGGCGCGGCGGTCACGTTTGCGGGCGGCTTTCAGTGGTACGGCCTGCTTCCCGTTCTGGCCACGGCCCTCTATTCCGCCGTCGTCGTCCACCCGCGGTGCAATGCCCGCTGGATCAAGGCCTCTACGGCCGTCTGCACGATGATGTGGGCGGTCTACAGCCTCTTTATCCGCAATTATGTCTACGTTCTGACGAACGTCATCACCTCGGCCTCCGCCGTCCTTTTCCTGCTGCGGAGCCGAAAGCAAGGAGAAACAACCGTATGAAAGTTCGTGTCCGGCGGGTGTCCGCCGAGGATGTCCCCGTGGCCATCACCACGGAATTTATCAAGCTGGAGAGCTTTTTGAAGCTGGCAAACGCCGTCCCGTCCGGCGGCATGGCGAAAAACTTCATCCAGAACGGCGAGGTGCTCGTCAACGGCGAGCCGTGCACCATGCGCGGCAAAAAGCTCCGTCCTGGCGACGACGTCCGGTTTGACGGCGTGACCTACTGCGTCCGCGCCGCGCATGCAGATTGACCGCCTGAGCCTGCGCGGCTTCCGGAATTATGAGGATGCGCAGGCGCAGTTCGTCCCCGGCGTGAATCTCCTCGTCGGCGGGAACGCCAACGGCAAGACGAACCTGCTCGAGGCCGTCAGCTATCTCTCCACGGGCCGCTCGTTCCGCACCCGCCGCGAGGCGGAGCTCATCCGCTTCGGCGCAGACTTTGCGGAGCTGCGCGCGCAGGTGCAGTCGCAGGAGCGCACGCGCGAGCTGCGCGCCGTGCTGTTTTCCGGCAGGCGGCCGCGCCAGCTGTGGCTCGCCGGGGTCAGGCAGCGCAGCCGCGCCGCCCTTTCCGGCGTGCTCACGAGCGTGCTGTTCTGCCCGGAGGACCTTATGATCCTCAAAAAGGGCGCGGCCGGCCGCCGCAGGCTCATGGACGGCGTCATCTGCCAGCTCCGCCCGAATTACGAGGCCGCGCTGGCCGAATACGGCCGCCTGCTCGACCAGAAGTCCGCCCTGCTGCGCGAGCGCTATGACAATCCCTCCCTCCTGCAGGTCCTGCCGGAGTATGACCTCCGCATGGCCCAGACGGGCGCGCTCGTCATTTCGTACCGCGCCCGCTATGTCAAGGCGCTGGCGCAGGAGGCCGCGCGCTATCACCGCGAATTTTCCGGCGACAGCGAGACGCTCGAGCTGACCTACCGCACGGTCTCGACCGTGACGGATCCCTTTGCCCCGCCCGAGACGCTCTGCGCCCAGCTGCAGGAGCATCAGCGCAGCCACGCCCGCGCCGAGCTCGAGAGCGCGCAGTGCCTGTCCGGCCCGCATAAGGACGACTTCGAGGCCGTCATCAACGGCCTGCCCGTGGCGCAGTTCGCCTCGCAGGGGCAGACGCGCACGGCCGTCATCTCCCTCAAGCTTGCCGAGCGCGCCCTGCTGCGGCAGGGAACGGGCGAAACGCCCGTGCTGCTGCTCGACGACGTGCTGTCCGAGCTGGATGCCGGGCGGCAGGACTTTGTTTTGAACCAGCTCCGCGAGGGGCAGGTCTTTATCACCTGCTGTGAAACGGACCGCCTGACCAGTCTCGGCCAGGTGCTGTCCATCCGCAGCGGCACCATCGGAGGGGCGCAGTAATGTATCTATCCATCGGCGGCGATATGGCCGTGCGGGACCGCACCCTCATCGGGATCTTTGATCTGGACAATACGACCTGTTCCCGCGACACGCGCGCGTTTTTAACGGCCGCGGAGCAGGGCGGTCAGGTGGTCGACGTCTCCGGCGCATTGCCGAAGAGCTTCCTCCTGACCGAGGAATTCGGCATGGACCGCGTGTATCTCACGCAGTTCAACGCGGGAATTCTGGAAAAGCGCATGGAACAAAAGGAGAACACAATTCATGTCTGAAGAACTGCTGAATACGACTGTGGAACAGGAATACGACGCCTCGCAGATCCAGGTCCTGGAGGGGCTGGAGGCCGTCCGGAAACGTCCGGGCATGTATATCGGCTCGACGTCCGCCAGCGGCCTGCACCATCTCGTCTATGAGATCGTGGACAACGCCATCGACGAGGCGCTCGCGGGCTACTGCACCCACATCACCGTGACGATCAATCCCGGCGACACCATCACTGTCACCGATAACGGCCGCGGTATCCCCGTGGACATCCAGGCCCAGACCGGCCGCCCCGCGCTCGAGGTCGTCTATACGGTCCTGCATGCGGGCGGCAAATTCGGCGGCGGCGGCTATAAGGTCTCCGGCGGCCTGCACGGCGTCGGCGCGTCCGTCGTCAACGCCCTGTCCGAGTGGCTCACGGTCGAGGTCCATAAGAATGGCAAAATCTATCAGATGAAGTTCGCCCGCGGCAATATCACGCAGGAGATGCGCATCATCGGCGATACGGACAGGCACGGCACCATTGTCACCTTCAAGCCAGACCCTGAGATGTTCGACACCCTCGTCTATGACTACGAGACGCTTCACACCCGCATGCGCGAGCAGGCCTTTCTGAACGCCGGCCTGCGCATCGAGATCGCCGACCGCCGCACGGAGGACGGCCCGTCCGATTCCATGTGCTACGAGGGCGGCATCCGCGAGTTCGTCCTCTGGCACAACCGCCACAAGACGCCCCTGCACGAGGAGGTCGTCTATATGGCGGGCGTTCGCCGCGACGCCGAGGCCGAGGTCGCCCTGCAGTACCACGACGGCTATAACGAGACCATCGTCTCGTTTGCCAATAACATCCATACGCCCGAGGGCGGTATGCACGAGATGGGCTTCAAAACGGCCCTGACCCGCGTGCTCAACGCCTACGGCACGAAGACCGGCGTCATCAAGACCGACGCCGACAAGGTCTCCGGCGAGGACTGCCGCGAGGGCCTGACCGCCGTCATCTCCGTCAAGCTGACGGACGCCCAGTTCGAGGGCCAGACGAAGGCCAAGCTCGGCAACGCCTATATCCGCACCCTCGTCGACTCCATCGTCAACGAGCAGCTGTCCACCTATTTTGAGGAGCATCCTGCTGTCGCCCGCATCATCCTTGAGAAGGCCATGACGGCCAACCGCGCCCGCGAGGCCGCCCGCAAGGCCCGCGAGTCCATCCGCCGCAAGACGGCGCTCGGCGGGGCGGCCATGCCGGACAAGCTGCGCGACTGCAACGAGACGGACGCCAGCCTGACCGAAATTTATATCGTCGAGGGCGATTCCGCAGGCGGCTCGGCCACGCAGGGCCGCGACTCCCGCTTCCAGGCCATCCTGCCGCTGTGGGGCAAGATGCTCAATGTCGAGAAGGTCCGCGAGGACAAGGTCATCGGCAACGACAAGCTCCAGCCCGTCATCACGGCGCTCGGCGCGGGCATCGGCGAGGAATTCCACCTTGATAAGCTCCGCTATCACAAGATCATCATCATGGCCGATGCCGATGTCGACGGCAGCCATATCCGCACCCTGCTGCTGACCTTCTTCTTCCGCTATATGCGCCCGCTGATCGAGCACGGCTATGTCTATTCCGCCATGCCGCCCCTGTATAAGCTCACCCGCGGCAAGACGTCCCGCGTCGCCTTCTCCGACGACGAGCGCGACCGCATCTCCGCCGAGCTCCGCGCGGACAATCCCAATGCCAAGGTCGATATCTCCCGCTATAAGGGCCTCGGCGAGATGGACGCCCACGAGCTGTGGGAGACCACCATGGACCCCGAAAAGCGCACGCTCAAGCAGATCCGCCTTGAGGACGCCGTCAAGGCCGATGAGATCTTCACCCTCCTCATGGGCGAAAAGGTCGAGCCGCGCAAGGAATATATTGAGCAGAATGCAAAGTATGTCGTGAATCTGGATTATTGATTCTGTTTCCGGGCCTGTCCCTGCGCCCCGGCGAATGCGACAGGCTCCCAGACTTGTCATTGCGCAGCTTGGCTCTCCCTTTGGGAGAGCTGGCGGCGCAGCCGCCTGAGAGGGAAAATCAGCCCTCCCCTTGATTGCTATTGCCATTCAAAAGTGCCTGCAAGGCCCTCTCAGTCACCTTCGGTGACAGCTCTCCCAGTGGGAGAGCCA
>ENA-UOJE01002198-UOJE01002198.1-human-gut-metagenome-genome-assembly--contig:-C23-NODE-2198-length-15338-cov-6.163384_pt1 | contig 15338 bp, 13 predicted proteins | sample MGYA00242341_ERZ723888 | MGnify/ENA metagenome assembly ERZ723888 | reverse complement strand
ACGAAATTTAACATATTACCCCTTGCACGGGTCCTAGATTTCCGCGGGTAGCCCCAATGGGGGCACCCGTGGAGAGCGATGCCCCACAATAACGCAACCCTGAAACGGGTTGCATTAATGCATGCTAATCAGATGACTATTCAACCCATTCGGGGTTGAGTCAACAGGTGATGCACTTGAGCCACGGGTATGCCTTCGGCATTACCCGCGGTTAACAGGATGAATCCCCGCAAGGGGATTTATGGTTCCGGCACCAAAGTTAGTGACATTGCCTGGAAGGCCGCCTGCTCCCGGCGGGCGACAACACCCTCGCCAAGCGCGACCTTAAAGTCATTAGAGTCCTTAGTGATCTTAAAGTCGCTATCTGAAAACTGACAACACTTTCCCGACAGGGAATCATCAATCCCGCTCCAAGCCGACCCTTATTTTGCGACAACACTTTTGTACTTTTTCAAAATTTTATTAAATTTGCCCTTGATTCTAATATCTCGTGATTCTAAATTTAATTAACACAGTGATTTAACGAAATGAAAACTTTCAGAAATCTTGCGTTGGGCACATTATTGCTCCCGGCGGCGCTGTCGCTGCATGGCTCGACCTTTGTAGGCGACCGCACAGACTTCCGTGATGAAACCATCTATTTCGCCATGACGACACGTTTCTACGACGGCGATCCGGGCAACAACACCTATTGCTGGGACGGAGTGCTCAATGTCAACGACCCTGAGTGGCGAGGCGACTTCAAGGGGCTTATCGACAAACTCGATTACATCAAGGCACTCGGTTTCACAGCCGTATGGATAACCCCCGTCGTGGAAAACGCCTCCGGTCTCGACTACCACGGCTATCACGCCATAAATTTCAGCAAGGTCGACCCACGCTATGAGAGCGACGACTGCAAGTTCCAGGACCTCATTGACGCTGTGCATCAGCGCGGCATGAAACTCATACTCGACATCGTCCTGCAGCACACCGGAAATTTCGGCGAAGAATACCTATGCCCGATGTTCTCCCGCGACTACACTCAGCCGCTTGACAATATCAACAAGTCGATGAAGCTGCATGACAACACGCGTCTGCCCGCCAATTACAATTCACTTCCCGCCAATCAGCAGTATGGCACACGTCTCGCGCTGATGAAAAATACCGACGGCAAAAACCATGATGTCAACAACTACTGGCACCATTACGCGCATTTCGGTTGGGACGATCCCTCGCGCTGGTGGGGACAGATTGCAGGCGACTGCGTTGACCTCAACACAGAAAATCCCTACGTGACCAATTATCTGGTCGACTGCTATACTAAATTCATCGAAATGGGTGTCGACGGATTCCGCATTGACACCGCAGGTCACATCTCGCGACTTACCTTCAACAAGATGTTTATACCGCAGCTCGCCGAGGCGGCTGAGAAAAACAAGGACAAGCGCGGTGGCACACCGTTTTTCATGTATGGCGAGGTGTGCGCGCGTTCCGAAGAGGTCATCTACCGCGGAGAGAACTACAACTGCTCACCCTGCTACTACACATGGAAAGAAAACCGCGACTACGCGTGGGACATGGACGAGCACTCCTGGGACAATATCGTGGTGATGGAAGGAGAAAAAGGCAATCACACCAATGCCAACTCCGTCAACAAGCAGGGAGAAGATGACCTCGGTCACTCGCCGTCGATACTCCGAAAGTCTGACAACGCATGGCTCGACGGCAACGATTACCACGCGCCCGACCACTCACAGCACTCCGGTCTGAACGTGATTGACTTCCCTATGCACTGGCGCTTCAGCAATGCCAAGAATGCGTTCAACGCCCATAACGAAGATAATCTTTACAACGACGCCACCTACAATGTGGTGTATGTCGATTCTCACGACTACGCCCCCAACGGCGCCGACGGTCAGCGATTCATCGGCGACCGTGCCACATGGGCGGAAAACCTCTCGCTCATGTTCACCTTCCGAGGCATCCCGTGTATCTATTACGGCTCGGAAATCGAGTTCCGCAAGGGATGCCCCATCGACAAGGGCGCTGTGCTTGCCCTCAATGAATCGGGGCGCGCCTATTTCGGAGGTTATGTCGAGGGCGATGTGACCGTGAGCGATTTCGCCGAATATTCCGATGCGACAGGCAATCTTGCCGCCACTCTGAGCCACCCGCTCGCCATGCACATACAGCGCCTCAACAAGATACGCGCAGCCGTTCCCGCGCTCCGCAAAGGTCAGTACAGCACCGCCGGCTGCAGCGGGGGCATGTCGTTCAAACGCCGTTATACCGATGCCACTACCGACTCCTACGTGCTTGTCACCATCAGCGGCAACGCTACGTTCACCGGCATACCCAACGGCACTTACACCGATGTCGTGACCGGCGACACAAAGATCGTCACCGACGGCAAGCTGACTGCAACCTGTTCCGGCAAGGGTAATCTCCGCGCCTACGTGCTGTCGACCGACAAAACCAAGGCACCGGGAAAAATCGGCGATGACGGCGCATATCTCTACACCGGCAAGTCAGTGACTCCGGAGACAAAGCCTTACGATGGAAACCAGGAGCCTCTTGACACTACGACCAAGCGTGACGGCACCACCCCTGACCCCGAGCCTGAGAATCCCGTTGACCCCTCGATGGAAAAGGGCGAGCAGGGAGCGTTTTTTGAAAACACAGGACACTGGGGAGGCACGATAAACGCCTACGTGTGGACCTCCACCGGCACTGTCACCTCATCCTGGCCGGGCGAACCCTGTACCTACCTCGGCAACAATATCTGGAAATGGCACTACAGCGGCGACAAGCGCATTCCTGAAGGCGCCGGCATAATCTTCAACAACGGTTCGGCACAGACCTCCGATTTCTCGTGGGTCAACGGCGGATTCTACACCCTTGACGGCTATGACCATACGGTTGAGGGCGCGGGCGAAATTCCTGAAACACCTGTCACCCCCGATCCCGACGAGACGAAGTGGACCATATATTTCCGTGGCGACAACGGGTGGAATCCGGTATGTGCTTACGTATGGGATAGCGGCGACGGTGACCGCCAAATCCTTGGTGCATGGCCCGGCACGACGATGACCACTACCGATGTCAACGGTGTATCGATGTGGACAATCTCGTTCACGGCATCGTTGAAGAGCCCGATGGTGATATTCAACAACGGCAACGGTGGCGCAGGCAATCAGACTGCCGACCTCGTGCTTACAAACCATACAGTGTATAATGCCGACGGTACTTCATCGATTGCTGCGGTATCTTCAGAAAACCCGTTGAAGATTTACTCGGCTGCCGGCAATCTTATCATCGAGTCTGCTACGGAAATGCCGGTTGCGATATATTCCGCCGACGGTACAGTACGCCTCGTCAACGTACATTCCGGCGTGAATGTCATTGACACCCTCCCCCACGGATTCTACATCGTGGCAGGCACGAAGATAATCCTCTGACCCGTTAGGCACCTGTCTGTTGGTTATTAACCGCGAAATGATTAACTTTGCATTAGAAGGCGCGCAGGCATCCCCTGCGCGACCTGACAGTGCAAAGTTAATTTTTTATTTTATGATCAAACGATTCACCCTTTCTGTTGCCGCGTTGCTAAGTATGGCAGCCTCGGCTCTCGCATGTACAAGCCTCATCGCCACTCCCGGTGCGACTGCCGACAACAGCGTCATCATCACATACGCCGCCGACTCCCACAATCTCTACGGTGAGCTATATTCCTCCCCCGCGAAAGATTATCCGAAGGGAGCTATGCGAAAAATCCATGACTGGGACACCGGCAAATTACTCGGTGAAATCCCGCAGGTGCGCCACACTTACGCCACCATAGGCAACATGAACGAACACGGGCTTGCCATAAGTGAAAGCACGTGGGGCGGCAGGGAGGAACTTGTCGACACTACCGGCATCATTGACTACGGCTCCCTTATATACATCGCCCTTGAACGCGCAAAGACCGCCCGTGAGGCAATCGAAGTGATGACAAGCCTTGTCAATCAATTCGGCTACGCCAGTGAAGGCGAGTCATTTTCTATCGCCGACGGAAAAGAGGCGTGGATTATGGAACTCATCGGTAAGGGCGGCAAGGAAAAAGGTGCCGTGTGGGTGGCACGTCGCATCCCCGACGGCATGATTTCCGGTCACGCCAATCATCCGCGCATCCACACATTTCCCCTCAACGACCCGGAGACACTATATTCGCCCGATATCATCGACTTCGCCCGCAAGCAGGGATATTACGAGGGGAAAGACGAGGATTTCGATTTCTCACGCACCTACGCCATCACCGATTTTGGCGCACTCCGCGGATGTGACGCCCGCGTATGGTCGTTTTTCAACAATCATGCCTCAGGCATGGACAAGTATCTCCCCTGGATCATGAACGGGGAGGAAGAGGTGATGCCGCTATGGGTGAAACCCGACAGTGCGCTTACCGTGCGCGACATGCAGTGGGCTATGCGCGACCATTTCGAGGGCACTCCTTTCGACATGACAAAAGATGTCGGCGCCGGTCCGTTCAAGGTGCCTTATCGCTGGCGCCCCATGACATTCACTGTCGACAGCGTGGAGTACACCCATGAACGCGCCATCGCTACCCAGCAGACAGGCTTTACGTTTGTCGCCCAGCTCCGCGACAGTGTGCCGCAACCGATGAAGGGTGTGCTCTGGTTTGGTGTCGACGACACAAATACCTGCGTCTACGTGCCGGTCTATAGTTGCGTGACAAAGGTGCCTTACTGCTATGCCCACGGCAACGGCGACATGCTTACGCTATCGTGGGACGCAGCTTTCTGGGTGCATAATTATGTGGCAAACCAGGCTTACAACCGCTATTCGCAGATGATACCCGACATACGCCGTGTACAAAACGGACTCGAAGACTCCATAGCGGCGGCTGTCGCCACGACCGAGGCTGAGATTGCCTCCCTCCCCCGCAAGCAGCAGGTAAAAAGACTCCAGGCACTCACCGATTACTGGGCAAACCACTCCACCCGTGAGTTCAAGAAACTCGGCGACTATCTCTTTGTGAAATATCTTGACGGAAACATCAAGAAAGAGACTGAGCCGGGGGTATTTCTCCGCACTCCGGAAGGGATATGCGCCTATCCGGAATTTGGAGGATATTCCGACGAGTATTTCCGCGCTGTGGTAAACGATGCGGGCGACCGCCTCAAAGTAACCCAACCTACATTTTCCAAATAAAAGCAACGCGCCATGTCACGTACTAATGAAGAGATGCCCGGGGTGACGCTCCTCGGCAATCAGGCGACCAGATATCCCGACCGATATGCTCCCGAAGTGCTTGAGACATTTGTCAACAAGCATCCCGGCAATGAGTATCTCGTCACTTTCACCTGTCCGGAGTTTACATCTTTGTGTCCAAAGACGGGTCAACCCGACTTTGCAAAAATCATCATCAACTATATACCGCGTGAGAAGATGGTCGAGAGCAAGAGCCTCAAGCTGTACCTCTTCAGCTTCCGCAATCACGGCGATTTCCACGAAGACTGCATCAATATCATCATGAAAGATCTTGTGGCACTCATGGACCCCCGCTATCTTGAGGTGACAGGTATTTTCACCCCTCGCGGAGGCATATCCATATATCCGTTTGCCAACTATGGCGATGCCGACCATCAGGATATGGTGAAAGCGCGCCTGCTCGCTTCATTCCGCAACGACTTCTGATTGACCATGACCATGCAAAAAGATTCATTGATGGTACTCTCCGGAGGCATGGACTCCGTCACCATGCTTCATGAGTATGCCTCCTCGATAGCGCTTGCCGTCACCTTTCATTACGGCTCCAACCACAACGAGCGGGAAGCCGCATGCGCGCGGCTCCACTGCGCGCAACTCGGCATAGAGCTTATAGAGATTAACCTTGCCTTCATGGGGCAATATTTTGAAAGTTCGCTGCTGAGCGGTGCCGACGCGATACCGGAGGGGCACTATACTGACGACAATATGAAATCGACCGTGGTGCCGTTTCGTAACGGCATAATGCTTGCCATAGCCGCCGGACTTGCCGAAAGCCGCAACCTGAAAGCCGTGATGATTGCCAACCATGCCGGCGACCATGCGATATACCCCGACTGTCGCCCCGGATTTGTAAAAGCGTTTGCCTCGGCAATACATGAGGGCACCTATGAGCATATCGAGCTGCGCGCCCCTTATACAAATCTCACCAAAGGCGAGATTGCACTCCACGGCAAGCGGCTCGGCATCGACTACTCCACCACCTACTCATGCTACAAGGGCGGTGAGAAACATTGCGGAAAGTGCGGCACATGTGTCGAGCGTCGCGAGGCTCTCGCCGAGGCGGGAATCACCGACACCACCGCCTACGAAGACTGATCTCCGTAGGGACATCGCTTAATACTATTAACTTAAGGATGTTGCCCTGAAAGGGCAAGATAGAGTTAACCGCGGGTAGCCCCGAATGGGCACCCGTGGTATGTAAGCCCACCAAAATATACAACCCTGAAACGGGTTGCATAAATATATGCTAATCAGATGCCCATACAACCAGCTCTCGGGGTTGAGTCAAGGAGAGAGGTGCCTGAGCCACGGGTATGCCTTCGGCATTACCCGCGGTTACCGGGATAAATCCCCTTGCGGGGATTTTTGGCTCTTGCAACTTAAGTTAGCGACATTGAGTGAAAGCTCGCCAGAATACCGTGCGTCACAAGTATTTTACCCCGATTACAGCAGTGTCTCCGGGTTAAAATCCTTTTTTTTGACTATACCGTCGCGGCTGATGAGATAGAGCGTCGGCAAGCGTCGTATCGAATACAGTTCCTGCTCCTCAACAGGATTAGCCGGCGTGTAAGCCGACATCCACCATCCCGGTATCAGACGGCGCACCTCCGGGAGCATCGTCTCATCTCCCTCAAAATACACGGCGAGCACCTTCAGCTGCCCACTGTCGACACGCGATTTCAGTTCCGGCGAGGCGGAAAGCATTTCTATCACCTCGATACAATGGTCGCACTCCGCGTCATAAAACATCACAAGCGTTTCATCCGCGCCACTTGCTACATCATACAGAGTCGACTGTTCGCCTGACATCAATGTCAACGGAAAATCGGCGGCGGCACTTCCCTGACGATTCCGCTTCGCCTCGTCAAGCTGGTACTTATACCTGGTGAGCAACACAGGGTCAAGGCAATTGTCGGCAATCACTGCATCGAGCACACGCATATATGCCTCCTCGTCATGCATCGGCGATTCCGGCTCATAAAGATAGCGGTCGGCGAGACCAAGCAGCAGGCGGTATGCCTCCATGTCGGTCTGTGCGCGGTCAAAAAGCGTCGTGAACGCGCTGTCAAGCGCCGCTGCTGACGAAGCGTAAGGTATCAGACTCGCAAAATTCACAAACGTCTGCTCCATCCATGCGCCGTCACGTACTGTCGCACTGTCGCCCCACTCCATCGCATCCCAGAAATGCAGCAGAATGTAGTCGGCGCGCTCAGCGGGCGCGCGCAACGAATCGGGCACCGTCGGCAACTCAAGCTCTCCCCGCGAGGAAACCGCTGCTTCACCCGTCACGGTCATGACCGCAGTCAGGATGACCGCCAGCACAACCGTCTTTATTATATCAGCTATCCTTATCATCATTATCCAATATTTAAGCGTGGCAAAAAGCCCTATTTAAACGCAGAAAAAGCATTCTCTCCGTAAAAATAACAAACTACCGCCGCAAATGTAGAAAATTTTATCCACTTGCTTGCAAGTATTTCAAAAAAACACTATCTTTGCACTCACAATTCAGGTCCCATAGCTCAGTTGGTTAGAGCACCTGACTCATAATCAGGGAGTCCTAGGTTCAAGCCCTAGTGGGACCACCTCCTAAAAACCAAGCACTTACATTCATTTGTAGGTGCTTTTCTTTTTATAGCACGGAACTTATTCGGAACTTCGATAAATCCACAAAATCAAGCATTACAAACTCCGATAATTAGACATATTCGTGACATATGTACTACGATAAACAAGCACCTTGTTCGGTTAAATCTTGGTATAATCCGCCAAAAGTAGCTCAAGAGCCATAGAGTTTTTGCATCAAGAGGAGGGGCGTAATCCGGAGATTTTTGCCCTGATATGTCGCAACGCGCTTTTCAGTCCCGGCGACAGGGATTGCGACGACATCATGTCGAGATGCTGTTCCAGCTCGGCAATAAGTTCGGGGAAATGGCGACACATGCGGAATGCCGTATAGATGCAGAAACATCTTACGGCGTATGCCTCACACTCGGAGTTGATTTTCGACATGCAGAAATCAAGGAAATCGGTGCGAATATTGTCAGGGGCATAATCCTGCACCTTCAACAGCTGAAGCAACATGCGCTTCTTTCCGGTGTCGGTCTCCGCCAACAGCATGTCAATCAGCTCGTCCTGCAACGAATGAAGCCACTCAGCCTCCGATGCGGGCAGATGGGTCATCACCCAGAGGGCATTGGCGCTTGTACGCCGGTCGCCGCTGTGGGCGAGCGACCACAGAGTAGCCCGGTTCTCGGGTGCAGTCACCGCCCACGAAGCCGCCATCCTGATTTCGGGAATGTTGATTTTTCCCGACAACAAAGATTCCATATCCTCCGCCATCATAATCCGAGCATGTCGCGCATTATCGCCAAGTCGCTTTTCACCTCTCCCTGAAGGAGATAGTCGTTCTCCCGGCTTTTAAGATTTTCATATATGGAGAGAGCCTTCTCCCTGTCATTGTCAAGTTTTAAAGCCACGGCACATAATATCCTCTCCTTCGATGACATCACCTTACGGTATGCCTCGATGTATTTTCTCAGTTTGTCATCAAGCAAAGCGGCAGCCCCCGCCATGTCATCGTTCATCAACCGTAGAAAAACGAGTTCGCAGGCGATTTCCTTGACATAAAGCGGGATTATCTCATCTCTATGACCGTACAGCCCTTCATATTCTGTCAACGCTTCAGCATATCTCATCTCGTCAACAAGCCTTGACGCCACCATCATCGGCAGTGTGACCTCCAGAGGATTCCGGTAGTCAATCTTCTCAGAAATTACAAACAATGCATCGGGCATATCCTTCGGGCGTACACCTTCCTGAATCAAGACATTCGCCCTCAGCGACACAACCAATCCGCGCCGTGCAATCATGTTTTTTCGCATGACAATCATGTTGTAGCCGTCATTTCCCACGCCGCCAAGCTTCATCGGTATGCCATTCAACAATATAAGCAGGAAAGCTGCCAACATGAAAATCACGACACATTCAGTCACAAAAGGATGTCCCTTTACAAGCAATAGCGGCGCAACCGCCAGCATCGCAATTATATTGAAGAAAACGCCCCCGAAATTATACCATTCCACGGGAATCTTTTCAAGCGGAAGGTCGGGGGGAGTCAGCAGACACTGTCCTCCGGTCCCGTCAACTGAAAACCGCTTTACCCGCAGCTTTCCGTCACTCTTTATTATCGTGAAATTAAAAATCCGGAACGATACAAAACTGTAGCCAGACATGATACCGCACACAAGATGTCCCGTCTCGTGAATGATGACAAGGATAATCCCGGAAACGATGAAGGCAAGTGCCCCGACTACGGCGGCTATTACTGATTCGCTGAAACTTGTCGATTTGAGTTTATCGATAAATTCACTCATGGAAGTGTCGGTGAAACCGACTATGATTATTCCGGCTATCAGAAATCCGGCGACTATCCCTATCGCCAGCCCCAACACCATCTTCAAAACCGATTTCAATACGCCCATAGCACCTGACTACTTATTATTCATTACACAGCCTCACTATTCTAATACTAATGAATATACACCCTCATATAAACGAGAAATCTCAGTCTCTATTTGAGGAAGCGACACTATACCTTTCTCTAACATGTCTCTATTGACAAGTAAATATATTGAATTTTTAAGGTCGTAACCTTGCACAAAAGTTTTAGAGCCGAAAATAGAAAGCATCATTCTACGATAAAACCGGAATCGCCTGTTTGGCACATAGTTACCTTCTCCTTGGTTTAAATCATCGGCAGCAACAAATCCAAACGATGCGCAACCATTTCTCCTAAAATATTCCAACATGATGCTGACACATGACATTATTATTGTTCGTGGCTCATAGTCATTGGTCAATAGCGAATAACGATTCTTACTGTTGGCGACACCTTTCCAATAAAACTTCAGACCATGAAAATGATTAGAAAACATCTCAACTTCAACAATATATCGTTTGTGACTTTTTGCTGATTTGAATGTCCATAAATCAACAATGCGCGACGTAGAATAATCCGTGCCCCGCATTATGAACGACGCCTTGTAATATCGCGTCAATCCATTCACGGCAAAATGTATCCGTAGGACGGAATACGATACATTTCACGCTCACGCTCAGACACTAATGTAATCTGAATTTTATTGGGGCGCGACTTATTCACAGAAACACATTGCGGCTCCTGTAAACTCGTTGCAAATGGTTTCTTTATGGGTTTCATTTTCTTTTGACTTAACAAATCTTTTATCAATTAACGCGAAGTTAATCATTTTCGTTCGTTTAATCAACTTTCACTTAAATATTTAACATTTTATTTTAAGCTTCCGAATCTAAAGGGCAAAATTCTGAGAAATTTGCGCAGTCACCTCCGATGTTAAAAACCCCTCTGAGAAACACACCTGTGCAGCGGGCACCCTTCCGCCACCCTTACAGCTACGCGATATAGTCTTACGAAGTGAAAATCCTTTTCCCGCAGGGAAAAATCCGAATTTAGCCGGGCGGTTGAGCGTAGCGAAACCCCCGGACTGCATCGCATAGGTTGATGTTTCCGACAGGAATCATCAATCGTGCTCCAAGATGATTCCCTGACGGTAAACACCTCCAGCTGCGCCACTTTTCCGTAGGTTTCGCTTCGCTCAACGCTACGGCTAAATAGAGATGATGCCCTGAGGGCAACAATCGCGTTGCAACTGCATGCTGATTTGCAAGCCGATGTAGGGGCGCTTGGGAGGGCGCCCGCATACACGCACTACGCTGCAATCGTCATGCACCGGCTTTATCCCCGTTTAAGGGGATAATCCAAATTTAGCCGGGCGGTTGAGCGTAGCGAAACCCCCGGATAGCATCGCATAGGCTGATGTTTCCGACAGGAATCATCAATCGTGCTCCAAGATGATTCCCTGACGGGAAACGCCTCCGGCTTCGCCACTTTTCCGTAGATTTCGCTTCGCTCAACGCTACGGCTAAATAGAGATGATGCCCTGCGGGCAACAATCACATTGCAACTGCAGGCTGATTTGCAAGCCGATGTAGGGGCGAGCTTCCACCCTTGCAACGCGGGCTGCCTTCCGGCAGCCCCTACAGCTACGCGATACAATCTCACGAACTCAAAATCCTATTGTAGTTACATACTGACTGATTCATAAAACGAAAAGGATGGTGCATCAAGTTGATACACCATCCTTTTGTATTGTTAGTTTATTTCGATTAGAGGGCAGCCTTTACAGTCACAGCCTCGCCGTTGGCGGCAACAGCCTTGACGATGTAGAATCCGGATGCGAGAGTAGTCTCTACCTTTGCGCCGGGGTTAGCCACATTCATAACGAGGCGACCGTTAAGATCATATACCGCAACCGAAGCAGCGTCGCCGTTCAGCATGATAGCACCATCTACGATAGCGATTGCAAGATTTGCACCATCGACAGGAAGAGCAATTCCGGTAGGATTAAGACCTGGGGTTAGGAGATATGAATATGCAAACGGTTTTTCCCAGTTATCTATATCCCACAAATCAGAAGTAGTCCATGTCGCTATTACTGACATATCGGCATTTGCCGTAGGCATGCCGGTAATCATATAATTATCTTCCAAAATCAATGAACCTTCTTCATCATATTCACCCGTAGCTACCCCGTCATGCGACATATTTTTCTTCATCCAATCGACCGTAACAGGCGAATATGCAAGAAAATCGATCAAAGGAACAAATGTATCCTCACCGCTTTTAAGTGCGTATGCCTGCATAGGAGAAATCGAGAAATAGTCCATTACAGTGCCGGCAAGTGCGTTTCCATTGTCAGCAACAAAAGTAATAGATATGTCCTTGTCAGCAGAGTGCTTGGTAAAATCACCTGTTTCCAGATCAAAAATAATAGGCATGTACTTATACTCGCCATCGATTATAAACTGAGCAGTTGTACCATAATATTTACCATTGCCCGAAAGAGCCACATTGTTATACACAAACATAGCCGCACCTTCATCGGGAAGAGACCATACAATATCGCCAATGGCATTATCTTTCTCCAGCCATTCATTATATATTGCCGCCGCCTCCTCAAATGCAGCGATTTCTTCAGGAGTCATATATTCTGACGGATAAGGCATCAAATCAGGGTTATAGCCGTTTTGTATATATGTTTGGTATGCTTCTTCGTATGCTGCAAGATTTTCAGGAGTCATAAAATCTTCTGGTTCCGGACGATAAGGTTCAGGACTCCATTCGGGAAATTCCACATTGCCGACATTAATCATTTCAGGGTGAATCAGTTCATATTCCCACTCATTTTTATCGTTCATGCGATAAACAATCGGCTGGGGAAGCATACCGGAATAATCCTGAATCTGACCTGCTATAGTCTTGCCATCATTGCTTATACAAACAGCCGTGATAAACTGAGGATCACGACCGCTGAAATCTTTTGACGGATGAGGCAGAATCTTATAGTCGCTATAACTTCCATCATCGTTTCGAGTCCATATTGCCGGCAAAATTGTTGTTGCACCGGTTGAAGTTGACGGTACAATTCCGCATATAACGCCACCGTCGGGTGTTATGCCGTTAGGACCATATACTCCGCTAACCTCACTTACCGGCAACATCTTCCATTCCCCATTTTCCCAATAAGCCGGGTTTTCATCTCCTTTGCCACCCACAATAATTCCGGTAGATGAAATAGCATTGCCAAGACCTGTGGTATAAGAAACATAAGTTTCCTCATCCATTCCATACTCATAGGTCTTGTCATTGGCAAAATCAAAGATTGTGACTACACCATTCATGTCACTTACAGCAAGATTTCCATCAGGAGATAATTTGGTAATCATGACATCGTCGAGGACTTGCGGTTCAATCGCATTTACTGCAGCAGCTGACATGGCTGCCACAGCAGAAAGAAGTAAAACTTTTTTCATACGCAAAATTTACTTTTAGTTTTTTGATTAGTAAGTATTTAATAAGAAATTGATAATAGCCAATTAAAATTAGATGATATATTCAGCACTGCAAATATACAAATTTCAGATATTAATCACGCATTTTGTCAAGATTTTAATAAAAAATTCAACTTTAGCAAGCAAAAGTTGAAGGTTATGAGGTTATGGGGTTATGGGGTTAAAAGATTAACGTAATTGTCGGCATCATGATTCAAACCGCCCCGAGACAATTTGTATATTTTCCAATTTAATCGTAACTTCGTAGTATCTATAACCATCAATATTTGCAATGAATTTAAAATATATATTGACAGTATCGGCAATGACGCTTATGCCGTCAGCGATGATAGCCGACCAGCTTGTAATACTGCACACCAACGATACCCACAGCCAGCTTGACCCGACCGACAAGAACCTCGGGGGCATACTCCGCCGCAAAGCACTCGTTGACAGTGTAAGGAGTGCCGAGCCGGAAATGCTGCTTATCGACTGCGGTGATGCCGTGCAAGGCACCCTTTACTATACATTATATAAAGGCGAGGCGGAGCGCGTGATGATGAACAATCTCGGATACGACATCCAGATATTAGGCAACCATGAGTTTGACAACGGCATGGAAGAACTCGCCCGCGAATGGTCGCAGCTAAACGCCGAAAAGCTCACATCCAATTACGACTTACGCGGGACTGCTCTCGACAGCATCTTCAAGCCATATACCATACACACCTTCGGCAATCGCAAAATCGGCTTCATGGCAATAAACCTTGACCCTAAGGGGATGATTGCCGACACCAATGCCGAGGGAGTGCGCTATCTTGACGCGACAGATGCCGCCAATTCCCTCGCCTGGTATCTGAAGCACATAGAACATACCGATATGGTAGTGGCTCTCACCCATATTGGCTATGACACCGAAAATCCGCCGACACCGAGCGACATCGACATAGCACGCAACTCAAAAGATATTGATATCATAATCGGCGGACACTCCCACACTACGGTCGACCCGTCAGCTCCCGACGCGCTTGCCTGGAAAGTGGCAAATGCCGCCGGCGACACCGTGATAGTGGCTCAGACCGGAAGCCGTGGCGTAAATGTAGGGAAAATAGCCATAGACCTCCCCACCCTTACCTCAACATATTCGCTCATCCCCGTCGACAAGCGGCTCGACAACCGCATCGACCCGGAGGCTGCCGCATTGCTTGCCAAATACCGCGCGGGCGTGGACTCTCTTAAAAGCCAGAAAATCGGTCGTCTTGCTCAGGAATTTCCCTCCGGCAGCCAGATTATTTTAAACTGGGTAGCCGATGTGATGCATGAGATGGGACAGAAACTGGTCAATGATCCGGTGGATGTCGCCATAGTAAACAAGGGAGGTATAAGGCGTGGCATGCCCGCGGGACATATCACCAAGGAGACCGTCATGACCATGCTCCCCTTTGACAACAAACTCGTGGTGATGGAAATCAGCGGAAAGGATCTCAAGGAAGCATTTGATGTGATGGCTCGACGCGGCGGCGACGGTCTGAGCGCAGGTTTCGACGTGTCGGCAATCATTCCCGAAAAAACCTATATTATCGTGACCATTGACTATCTCGCCAACGGAGGAGACTACATGGAGCCACTCACTCGTGGCAAAGTCGTGACGCGCAGCAAGGCGCGCCTCGACGAGACAATGATAGATTACATTGAACGCCAACATAACAAACCTATCCGATACACCGACAGCGCGCCGCGCATGTAACCTCATTCATAACCTAAAACACATAATCCGCGATGAAAAAAACATTTTCACTCATATTCATGGCACTGTATCTCGGTGCCATGCTCATCTCGGCAAAAGCCGAGCCTTCAATAAAGCAGCTTGCCACGACTCCTCAGTGCAACCGGTGGGTCGACTCGGTATATTCTGGGATGACAATGAGGCAACGGGTCGCACAGCTGTTTGTCCCCAAAGTGAATCCCGCCAATGTCGCGGCAGCAAAACAGACTATCCATACTTATGTCAAGACCCTTGGCGTAGGCGGACTGCTGTTCAGCAAAGGCACAATCGACCAGTATGCCCAATTAACTGATTACGCACAATCGATAGCTGAAGCGGCGGCGCCGTAGCTCCGGCTAAGCCATGCGGTGCGTACGCCTCCCTT
>ENA-UOJE01002192-UOJE01002192.1-human-gut-metagenome-genome-assembly--contig:-C23-NODE-2192-length-15392-cov-9.048575_pt1 | contig 15392 bp, 11 predicted proteins | sample MGYA00242341_ERZ723888 | MGnify/ENA metagenome assembly ERZ723888 | reverse complement strand
CTGATGCCCTCGACTTGGCGGAAATATTGATAAAAACAGTGAATGGAGCGTATCGATGCCGGTACGCTCCAGTTTCGCTATAAGATAGCGCCCCGGTGGATCCGTTATCCGGCGGCGTGTGTCAGAAGCAGGCTCAGGCCGTAAATCACGACCAAATGGGCGGGGTAATACCAGTAAAACAGCGGGCCGATATTCCATGTGCCTTTTTTCCCGTTGTACAGCGCCAGAAGGGGAACGCTCAGAAGCCCCCACCACTGCGTCCCGCCGTAATGCAGACCCAGCAGACCGACACCGACGGCGAACAGCGCCAGTTTTCCCCATTTTCCCCTGCCAAAATACACCAAAACCGGCAGCATTACGCCCCAAAGGCCGTAATCCACGTCGAAATCCGTGTGAATCAGAATCCGGGGCAAGCCCTCGGTGACGAAAACCACGGCGGCAACAGCGGCAGCAGCCGACAGCACCGACACGGGAGTCCGGCGGCGGACGGCGTTATCCAGTGCGTATATCAGACAGACGGAGAGGGAAAGGGTCACGAAAATGCACTGGTAGAGCGAGCGCATGGCGGCAAAATAGGCGATCTGGCACAGCGCGGCCATGCCCAGAAGTCTCCCCAGATACCGTCCCCGGTCATGGGTATAGCGGCAGCCCTCGGCGATCATGTAAGCAAAAAGGGGTGCGGCCAGCCGTCCGATGATCCGCAGAATGATGAATTGGGGCAGCAGCTGCAATCCCACATGGTCGCAGGTCATGGCGATCAGGGCCAGAAGCTTCAGCTGATTCCCGGTCAGCCCGGCAAATTTTTTCGTTTGTATCTGCATAGGCACTCCTGTGTGACATTCCGGATAAAAATATGATACCACGTTTTCGCCGGAATTGTCAATCCGGGCGGCAAAAAAGCGCCCCGGCCGGGCGCGGAAAGAAATGAAATGACCCTTGACTGCCATGCCTTGTGATCAGCACGTTTTTTTGCAGCCAAGGGTCATTTCTGTTCGCTCTTATTATCTAACATCTGTTGGTTAACCTCTCTTTCTGCGGATTGACGGGCGTATGCGATCCGTTTTTCTGTTCCGATACCTTATCCATTCTCTGTCTGTCTCTTCCGCGAGACGCGCTTATAAGTCGGAATCGCCGGGGACCTCCCTGCCCGCCTGCATTGGCTCCGTTCTGATTCAGAGCCTTCAAGGATTTACCTGTACATCGGTATCACCTCTTTGTATTTATAAGATAGCATAAATATATCTGCTGTTCAAGACGGAAAATTAGACAATATTACCAACTCGCAGCTGTGGAAAACACAGAATTCCCTTCGACACGGGCGGCCGCGGATTGACAAAGGGAGGGAAGGCTGTTATAATAATTCTGTTCGGCGGCTGTGCGGCCGCTGTTTTTCGTGGTATTTTTGCAGCCGGTATTCCCGGCTGAGCAAGCGCATACAAAGGAGAAATACAATGAAATACGACTTTACTTCCATTCTGGATCGCCGGGGAAAGGACGCCGTCGCCATTGACGCCGTGGGCGCGCCCGGTTCTCCCTATCCCGCGCCCCGGGAGGGATTCGACGTGATCCCCATGTGGGTGGCAGATATGAATTTTCCCGTGGTGCCCACCATTCAGCAGGCCATGATCGAACGGGTGGAGCATCCGGCCTTCGGCTATTTTGACCCCCCTGCGGAATATTACGATTCCATCATCCGCTGGCAGGAAAGCCGCAACGGCGTCACCGGCCTGAAGCCGGAACACATCGGCTACGAAAACGGCGTACTGGGCGGCGTGATCTCCGCGCTGAACGTTCTGTGCTCCAAAGGGGACAACGTGCTGCTCCACAGCCCGACCTACATCGGCTTTACCCACAGCCTGACGGACAATGGCTATCACATTGTCCACTCCCCGCTGACAAAGGACGAGCAGGGTGTCTGGCGGATGGACTTTGCCGACATGGAAAAGAAGATCGTGGAAAATCACATCCACGCCGCCATTTTCTGTTCCCCCCACAACCCCTGTGGCCGGGTCTGGGAGCGCTGGGAGATCGAGCAGGCCATGGCGCTGTACAAAAAGTACGACGTCATGGTGGTTTCCGACGAGATCTGGAGCGACATTCTGCTGACCGGATATCGCCACACCCCCACCCAGTCCGTCAGCGAGGACGCGAAGATGCGCACCGTGGCGCTGTACGCTCCCTCCAAAACCTTCAATCTGGCGGGACTGGTGGGCAGCTACCATATTATCTACAATTCCTGGCTCCGGGATCGCTGCGATAAGGAAGGGTCTCTCAGCCACTACAACGCCATGAACGTCATGAGTATGCACGCCCTGCTGGGCGCTTACAGGCCCGAGGGCTACGAGTGGGTGGAAGAGCTGCGGCAGGTCATCACCGGGAATGTGGATTTTGCCTGTGATTACATCGCGAAGCACTTTAACGGCGTGGATGTCAGCCGCCCTCAGGGAACGTACATGCTGTTCCTTGACTGCGGAGAATGGCTGACGGCTCATGGCAAGACCATGGACGAGCTGCTTGCCGCCGGATGGGACGTGGGCGTGATCTGGCAGGACGGACGGGCGTTCCACGGTCAGACCCACATCCGCATGAACCTCGCGCTGCCCCTGAGCCGGGTGCAGGAGGCTTTCCGGCGGTTGGATACCTACGTTTTTAACGCTTGACACGATACTCCGGGGCGGATTTCCGCCCCGGAACCTTTGTTTTATGGGACAAAATTCGCCACTTTACATAGATTTTACAAAGTGCCTGTTGTAATTCTTACGGTTTTATCGTACCATCAACAGTGAGATAGAATAAGTATTGGGGGAATCCGAGTGATTTATTGCGTAGAGGACGACGACAGCATCCGGGAGCTGATGCTGTATGCCCTGCGGGCGTCCGGCTTCGAGGCGGAGGGCTTCCGGGACAGTGTGGGACTGTTCGACGCGCTGAGCCACGCCCAGCCCCAGCTCATTATGCTGGATATCATGCTGCCCGGAATGGACGGCATTGAAATTCTCAAAGCCCTCCGGGGCAATCCCACCACCGCCCGCATCCCGGTCATCATTGCTTCCGCCCGTGGGACGGAGTATGACAAGGTGGTGGGGCTGGATCTGGGGGCTGACGATTACCTCGCCAAGCCCTTCGGCATGATGGAGATGGTGTCCCGCATCCGGGCGGTTCTGCGCCGGGCCGCCCCTGCGGCTGCTCCCGGACTGCTGCAAATGGGGAATCTGCGGATGGACTCCGCGTCCCATACAGTCTACGCCGGGGATACCCGGGTGGAGCTGACGCTGAAGGAATTTGAGTTACTGAAGCTCTTTCTGGAGCATCCCGGCCGTGTCTTTACCCGGGATCAGCTGCTGGAACGGATCTGGAGCACGGACTACGTGGGGGAGACCCGGACGGTGGACGTACACATCGGCACCCTGCGCACGAAGCTGGGGCAGTGCGGCGAATACATCCGCACCGTCCGGGGCGTTGGCTACCGGATGGAGGCGTAGGCCATGACGAAGCGGGTTTTTCGCTCGATTTTTCTGGCGTCCCTGGCGGTGCTGCTGGCAGCGGTGGTGCTGATTCTGGGGGCGCTGTACACCTACTTTTCCGACGTTCAGGCGGAGCAGCTGCGATTGCAGACGGCGCTGGTCGCCCACGCGCTGGAAACGGAAGGGGTTTCCTATTTTGACGATCTCGATACCTCCGACCGGCGCATCACATGGATCGCCGCCGACGGCACGGTGCTTTATGACAGCCGCTCCGATTCCGGCGTGATGGAGAATCATCTGGAGCGGGAAGAGGTAAAGGCCGCGCTGGCCACCGGTTCCGGCACCAGCTTCCGCTATTCCGACACGCTGATGGAGCGGTATATTTACACGGCGCAGCGCCTGAGCGACGGCACGGTGCTTCGCCTTTCCGCGGCGCAGAACACGGTGCCCCATCTGGTGCTGGGGGTGGTGAAGCCGATCATTCTGGTCATCGGTATTGCCGTCGCCCTGTCGGCGCTTCTTGCCGGGCAGCTGACGAAAAACATTGTCGCCCCTCTGAACGAGCTGAATCTGGACGACCCCATGTCCAACCGGGAGTACGTCGAAATTCAGCCCCTTCTGCGGCGGCTGGACTCCCAGCAGGTTCAGCTTCGGGCGCAGTCGCAGGAACTGCGGCAGAAGCAGAAGGAATTCAACACCGTCACCCGTTCCTTAAGCGAGGGACTGGTGCTGATGAACAGCAGCGGCACGGTGCTGAGCATCAACCCCGCCGCCACGCGGCTGCTGGAAATCACCCCCAACTGCTTAGGGGCAGACTTTGGCGTTGCCAACCGGAACGCGGCCATTTCCGCACTGGTGGAGAAAGCCCTCACCGGGGAAAAGGCGGAGGAAAACGTGGCTCTGACCGGCGGAGAATATCTCGCCGCCGCAAGTCCGGTCAGATCCGACGGGACGGTTTTCGGCGTGGTGCTGCTGCTGTTTGACGTGACCCAGAAGCAGAAGGCGGAAGCCCTTCGCCGGGAATTCACCGCCAACGTTTCCCATGAGCTGAAAACCCCGCTCCATGCCATTTCCGGCTACGCCGAGCTGATGAAGGACGGGCTGGTTCCTCCGGAGGACACCCGGCACTTTGGGGAGAAAATCTACAGCGAAGCCCAGCGCATGATCGATCTGGTGGAGGATACCCTGCGCCTGTCCCGGCTGGACGAGGGTGCGGCGGATATGCAGTGGGCGCCCATTGACTTGTATGAAACGGCAAAGTCCGCCATGCAGGAGCTGACCGCCCCGGCGGAGCTGAAAAACGTCAGCATCCAGCTGGAAGGGACGAAAACCGTGATTCAGGGGATTCCCCAGCTGGTTTCCGGGATCGTGTTCAACCTCATGGACAACGCCGTCAAGTACAATAAGGACGGCGGGCTGGTCATCGTGCGGCTTGGGGAAGAAAAGGGGCAGGCCGTCCTGACGGTGACAGACACCGGCATCGGCATCAGCCCGGAGCATCAGGAGCGGGTATTCGAGCGGTTTTACCGGGTGGACAAGAGCCACTCCAAGGAGATTGGCGGCACCGGTCTGGGACTGTCCATCGTCAAGCACGCGGCGCTGATTCTGGGCGCGGCCATCGAGCTGGACAGCACCGTCGGCAAGGGGACGATCGTCACGGTGCGGTTCCCCATGGAGAAAAAGTAGAATGAATGGGAGGGGCGGCGCCCCTCCCATATTTTCTGCCGGATTTACGCAGATTTTACATTTTTCTGATAATGGATTTGACCTTGCGCTGATAAAATTGAAATATCAAAAGATACGAGAGGCTGGATTCTATGGATATTTTCAACGTTCTGACCATGATCGGCGGGTTGTGCCTGTTTCTGTTCGGCATGAACCTGATGGGAGACGCGCTGGAACGGCGGGCGGGTTCCTCCCTGCGGGTGCTTCTGGGGAAGCTCACCACCAACCGGATGCTGGGCTTCCTGACGGGTCTGGCCGTCACGGGCGTCATTCAGTCCTCCTCTGCTACCACGGTCATGGTGGTCGGCTTTGTCAACTCCGGGCTTCTGACGCTGGGACAGGCCATCAACGTCATTATGGGCGCGAACGTTGGCACCACCGTCACCGCCTGGATTCTGAGCCTCAGCGGCATTGAAAGCGGGAACGTCTTCGTCCGGCTGCTGAAGCCCAGCTCTTTTACCCCCATTCTTGCGCTGGTGGGCATTGTGTACTACATGTTCATGAAGGACGGCAAGAAGAAGGACACCGGCATGATCTTTCTGGGGTTTGCGACCCTGATGTTCGGCATGGAGACCATGTCCGGCGCGGTCAGCAGCCTGAAAAATGTGCCGGAATTCCAGCAGATGTTTCTGATGTTCACGAACCCCATTCTGGGTGTTCTCGTGGGCGCGGTGCTCACCGGAATCATCCAGTCCTCGTCGGCCTCCGTGGGCATTTTGCAGGCGCTGTCCTCCACCGGCTCTGTGACCTACGCCGCCGCCATCCCCATTATCATGGGTCAGAACATCGGCACCTGCGTCACCGCGCTGCTGTCCAGCGTGGGCACCACTAAAAACGCCCGACGGGCGGCAGTGGTGCATCTGATGTTCAACATCATCGGCACCATTGTGTGCCTGACCCTCTTTGTGCTGGCGGACGCCCTGTTCTCCCCGGCCATTCTGGGAGAAAGCGCTTCCTATCTGGGCATCGCCATCTGCCACACGGTCTTCAACGTCATCTGCACAACCCTGATGCTGCCCGCGGCAGGTCTGCTGGAAAAGCTGGTGTGCAGGATCGTCCCCGACGGGAAGCAGCCGGAAGCGGTCTGTGAGCTGGACGAACGCCTGCTGACCACCCCCTCCATCGCGCTGGAGCGCTGCCGTGTGGTCACCAATGAAATGGCGGATGTGGCCGCCGCGACCCTGCGGGATGCCGCCGCAGCCCTCCAGAACTACACGCCGGAGCTTGCCCAGGCTGTGCGGGAGGGGGAGAGCAAAACCGACCATTATGAGGATATCCTTGGCACCTATCTTGTCAAGCTCAGCGCCCTGAAGATCAGCGAAAACGACAGCAGCGAAGCCGCCATGCTTCTGAAAGCCCTCAGCGATTTTGAGCGCATCGGCGACCACGCCCTGAATCTGGTAGAGTCCGCCGAAGAACTGAAAAGCAAGAATCTGGCGCTGTCCGACGCCGCCCGTCACGAGCTGACCGTTCTGCTGCGGGCTGTGGATGAGATCGTGAACATGACCTTTCAGGCGTTCCGGGACGACGATCTGGAAAAAGCCTACCGGGTGGAGCCGCTGGAGCAGGTCATTGACGATCTGAAGGAGAAAATGCGCATCCACCACATTCTGCGGATGCAGCAGGGCAGCTGCAGCATTGAGTCTGGGTTCGTCTGGTCGGATCTGCTGACCGCGCTGGAACGGGTGGGCGACCACTGCTCCAACATCGCCGGATGCATCATCGACCTGCACCACCACAACATGAACACCCACGAGGCCATCCGCTCCGCCCGGATGGAAAACGAGAATTTTGACGATGAATACAAGGCGTATGTCGTGAAATACAGTCTGAAATAAGCGTGAACAGCAGAAAGTGTCTGGAACAATTCTTAGTCCATATGGGCAGTGAAGTAATCAGCAAGAAGATCACGGTGCTGCGGAACGGTGGCATAAGTGATACTATTTCCTGATTAAAATCTTTGATTTTAATCAGGAAGGCATCGCCTAATGGCGCTGCCAGTTTTGTGATTTATAAGGAAAGAAATCACAAAACAAGTCTCATATGAACTCCTTGCCCTTCGGGCAATTAAAATCTTTTTTAAAGATTTTAATTGGAGTTTAGTATGAGTTCGCTGAACTTGGGGACATCGCCTTCGCAAGTTGGTGCCTTGCCATTTTTCTGTTCCCATCCAATATAGTAATGCTCCCTCCATGGTTAACAGTGCTTTAATCCACTGCTTGTCACGGGGGGAGCATATAATGATGTTAAGTGTTTCAAAAGCTGGTTTTATGGTGCCGGCAAAACCAATGCAATTTTAAGTGGGACAATCTCTCAGGGGCGTACTTTACTGCATTACAGAGTGTTACAGCGATATCGCGTAGTTGTGCAACATTGGGAAGAAAATGACGCGCGGATGCGCTTTCCCGCTGAGCTTATATGCCTGATGCAGCAGATCTTCGTAGCTGTCGGCTCCGTGGCAGTGCATCTTTTCAAAGGCTGCGCGCTCCACGCCGGGAGAGTAGCAGACAAACTTCGCATTTGTCTTCAGCGTTTTGATATGAAAGAGCGTATCATCCATTCTGGGATCCCAGTGGCTCCACATCCATTTTTCCGCTTCCTCCACGCTGTGGCTATGATCAAACGGCATCATCATCTGGTCTGCCATAATTCCTTCAGGGCAGCCCGCGTAAAACGCAACGACTGTATTTTCATCGATACAGCGATCAATCATACGCATTGCCCTTGAAGCCTGATAGAAGTTGACATTGAATGGCGCACCTGTCGTCACGAAATAGATATCCGCTTTTTCGGGCAGCTTAATATCTGCATACTTTTTGATAAAATTGCATGCAGCCTGGTGCGACTCATTCAGCTCACCGGCAAATACACCGGCAATCTTATTTTCATCGTTCATAACAAATGTGACGCAGAAATCGATCCTGTACATTCTGGCAGCTTCCAGCATCTCCTCGTGAAAAGGATTGCCCTCCAGCACACCGCGGCATGTCCCCCGATCGGTTATCATCTGCGGCGTGTGATTACCACAGATCGTACGATAGGAACAGATGCCGGGCAAAACCGATTTACGCCCGCCGGAGAACCCCGCCATCCCGTGAAAGGCCGCTTTCCCAATCGAAATATGAAGGTCGCATGCATATGCCTGCCGGTTCACATCGATTGGTGTGCCTCTTGCCGAGGTGCCGATATTGACGTTGGCTGTCTCATCAAAAGCGTCGCTGCTGATCATCCTGACCCGGCCATAGTACTTTTCGTCCACAAGCGCACGGTATTCTGCCTCGTTTGCCGCGCGGTGCAGCCCGGTTGCGACGATGAAGAGAATATCCTCAAGTTTGACGCCCGCCGCGAGAAGCTCTTCGATAATAAGTCCGGATACTGCGTTTGTAGGAACGCCGCGCGTACCGTCAGAGACAATAATGCTCACCGTTTTGGCGTGTTTCTCACGAACAAGCTGGCTTATGGTATGAGATGAAATCGGATTTCTCAGAGCGTCCAAACAGCCGTTGGCTCCCTCAAAAGAGGGCATCTTCTGGCCAAGCATCAAGCCGGCGAAGTCCTCTTCCGGGATCTCAAACTGAACGTTTTCCACTTTGTCGTGATAGGTCACTTTGCCATCGTGACATCTCGTGTAGTAAAGACCATTTTCCTGGCTCATATTTCGCTCCTTTCATATACAAAGCTGACTGCGACTTCATCAGAATCTGACGTACGGCGTAAAATCAAATGGCGTGCTTCCCGGATTTTCGTCCTCGCAGCGTGTGAGTGTATTATAACAATGGATGCTCTGACCGTTTCTCGGAGGGCCGGATTTGATGCAGGGACTGCCAAGCGCAATGGCCATGTCGACGATCGGATCGTCGTTTACACCGCCCGCTCTGATGGAAGGAATGCTGAGAATGCCATGTTCCGCAGCGTACTTCGCCGCATCCATACTTTCCGTTACGGTGCCTACCTGATTTGGCTTGAAAATAAACGCCTTGCAGGCCTGCTTTTCGACCGCAATTTTCAGCCGCTCGATATTGGTGACCGTCAGATCGTCGCCGACGAGCATTGTGCGTTTTAGGCGCTTGGATGCCTTCGCCCAGCTGTCCCAGTCATTCTCATCAATCGGGTCCTCGATATAGAGAAAATTGTACTTTTCGGTCAGCGCCTCAAGCGTGTCGATCAACTGATCCGTATCCATAATAACATCGCAAAGATCGTATTTTCCGGTGGCTGCATCGTAGATCTCGCTGAATGCGCAGTCGGCCGCAAATGCGATTTTATCCGGCATGCCAGCCATTTCAGCTGCCATGCTGACGATTGCATAGGCATCATCAGGAGATGCGCTTGGGCATTTGAAGGAAGATAGGGACCCGGGAATCGCGGCTTTTCCGCTGAACTTTTCAATGGCCGCCGGCATTTTCCCGTAAACAGAGGTAACGATATGGACCGCTTCCTGAAGAGTCTTTGCTTTGTACGGAACGATCGTTACCTCCTGGAACGGCATGGAATGCTTTTGGTAGCTGCCGCCTGAGAAACAGTTCGCCGTGGGAAGGGGGATTGTCTTTACAGGTTCTGCATTAAGCATTTTGTAAAGCGGCTTCCGCTCAGTTGCTGCCGCTGCTCTGAGGACGGCGAGGGATGCGCTGTATGTGCTGTTGCCGCCCAGTTTGGACTTGTTGGATGTTCCGTCAAGCTCTGCGAGAAAGCGGTCATACGCCCGTTGATCCATGACGTCCATACCGACACTGGCTGGCCCGATCACATCATTGATCATGCTTACCGCTTTAAATACGCCGTTTCCGTCATGCCATGCCGGATCTCCGTCACGCAAAACAAACGCTTCATGCATACCGGCAGATATGCCGGAAGGAGATGACGCTCTGCCCAGGATACCGTCTTCCGTCATCACATCAACTTCGAGTATGGGCTTGCCCTTGCAGTCAATGCCGGCGCGCCCGTGCATGCTTTTGATTTTTGTACTCATTTTTTAACCCTCTATCCTTTAGTTTGCCGCATTGGGCCGTTTTTCCGGAACGTACATAACATTGAAATCGCAGAGATTCGTGCCCGTATTCCCGGTATATACGCAGTCATGCAGTGCAGACAGTGCTTCACAGCTTGCGTGGCCGCGCAGCGCGTCCTGTAAAATAATACCCGCCTCATTTGCTCTGGCGTACGTCGTGGAGTCTGTAATACCGCCGGCATATTTCGTGGTTCCATCAGAGCCTTCCGTATCGATGGAAAGCATACATGCCCCCGGTACCGCTCTTGCCACAATCGCAAAGCCGGATACCAACTCCTGGCCGGGTCCTCCGTGCCCCGTGATCGTGCTGTTGTCAAGAATGCTGGTTGTGGTTTCTCCCGCTGAGATTACAAAGCAGGGCGCTTTGAAAGGACGCGCGTTCTTTTGTATCTCCTGAGCAAGCGTTGCAAAAACCATGCCTGCATCTTTGCTTTCACCTTCCAGACTGGTGGAAAAAACATGGCATGCAACGCCCATTGCCTTTGCTTCCTCAAGCGCATAACGGAATGAGTCCGTAAGAATATAGAGCATAAAATAGGATGAGCGTTCAATGAGCTTGGTCGACTCCTGCTCGGCTGTGCCAGTCATGATGTGGTTATACACGCTTTCCGGAAGCCTTCCTGCAAGACTATTTTCCACGACGATCCGCCGTGCCTGTTCAAATGTGGAAGCATCCGGGCCGACCGGCGTTCCGTTCATTTTAACGGGTTCATTATAATCCTCGATTTCGGGCCAGCCAATGGCATCCCAGATATTCAAGCTGATGATTTCTCCGCCGCGCGCCATAATGCGTTTGCCGAGGTTGCCTCGATTGAGTTGCTCACAGTGCCCGGTAACCGTGTTGATATCCATAACGCGCATATTATTCTTGAGCATGACGTCACGCGCTTCCATCAGTTCGGCGAGTGTGATGCCGGCAACCGGACATCCCATCAGAGCAGTGCTTCCACCGCTCATAAGGAAGATAAACAAGTCATCCGGGCCGGAACCGTCGACAATTTCAAGCATACGGCGGCTACCCCGCTCACCTTCCGCATTCGGCAGAGGGTGTCCTCCGACATATACCTCCGTATTGACATACCGGTCAGTTTCTTCCACAAACTTGACGTTGATCACGCCTTTTGTTACGCGGTCTCCGAGAATCTCCGTAACGGCCATTGCCATCTGGTTACAGGCCTTTCCTGCACCAAGGACATAGACACTCTTCTTTTTGCTCAGATCCCAGCATCTGCTGCCCACATGTAAAATGTCCCCATCGAGATACATCATGCTTTTGATGCGGTCATACGAGTCCAGTCTTTTCAGAACTCTGTCTGTCAGCTCCAGGACGAGCTTTCTGGACGCAGCATCACCGCAGGAAATCAGTTCTTCGTAATTTCGTATTTTATTCATTCGTTTTTCCTTCTTCCAGTGAACGAATCCTTTCTTTAGACTTAAAAAGGAACAATAACGCGCCAAGGAGACTCCATGTCAGAATGATTATCCATTCCGGAGCGCCGATGGCTGCTGACATTCCCGGCAGATACAGGCAAAGAAGAATTGAGGTCGTTATGATCGCCATGACGCCCACAAACCTGCCGCTCTTTACCCTGTAAGGACGAACCAGCCCTGGCTCCGTTTTCCTCAGGCGCAGGAATGATATAGCCACCAACAGATAGGCAAATGTTATACCGAAGCTTCCTGCGTTTGTCAGCCAGGTGAGCATGGATTTTCCTAGAAATGGTGCCAGTGCAGACAGTATTCCAAGTAAAAGCACTGCGTTGGATGGGGTTTTATACCTGGGATGAATCTTGGCAAGAAAGGATGGCAGCATCCCCGAATCGGCCATGGCGTATAAGCAGCGGCTGCCGCCCATCAGGAACGCATTCCAGCTTGACAGGATTCCTGCCATGCCTCCAATGATAATGATGATACCGCCGATACGTTTGCCTCCCCATGCCTTTGTAAGTGCGTCGGCGGTGACAAGCGCCGCGGCATTTATCTCAGCGTCGGTCATAATCAGAGAAATGCCCAGTATGATCAACGCATAGAAAACCACGCTCATTGTAATCGAAATCACAATGATGCTGCCGATCTTCTTGACTGGAATATTGATCTCCTCCGCGGCCTGCGGTATGACATCAAATCCGGTCAGGAGGAACGGTGTCGCAACAAGTACGGAAATCAGCCCACCTGCGCCGTTTTTAAAAAGAGGTTTCGCGTTTTCGATATTCCCGGAGAAACCGGCTCCCGCGAGCAGCAATACCGCTATGAGCAGTATTGCTCCGGTCATAAGCCCCTGTACGAAACTTGAAAGCTTTACCCCGACATAATTCATAAAAGTTATCAGCAGCGCACAGCCACTGCCCACAAGAACCGACGTGAGATAAATATCGTTTCCGTCTATTGTGTAGAGATAGTTTTTCAGCATGCCCGGGAAAAGGTATTGCGCAACGCTTGGCAATGCGCATGCCTCAAACGCTGTCACACCGAAGTAGCCAAGGACAAGCGACCACGTACATACAAAAGACCAATTCCACCCGAGCGCGCGTTTGCTGAAAACATGCTCACCGCCGCATTCCGGCAGTGCCGGTGTAAGCTCAGCATAAGTCAAGCCCACAAAAAGCACCATTATTCCGCCAAGAACAAAAGCCAAAATCGCGCCAACCGTGCCCGCCGTCTCCAGCCAGGAGCCCGAAAGCACTACCCAGCTCCAGCCTATTGCCGCACCAAACGCGAGCGAGATGACGTCCCACGTGTTTAAAACACGGTCAAATCTTCCGTTGCTATCTTTCAAGTATTATCAGGCCACCTTTTTAACAGAAGTGCGTGATTTTGGTCACGCACTTCTGCTTATCCGTTGTGTATTAGTTAACCCTCCGCGCCGACAGCGGCTTCTTCGGCAAGCTCCTGTTCGTAGGTAGGATACATCTTGTCTTTTCCGACATAGCCGTAAATGATGCCGAGAATAATGGGAATATAGCAGGCCCAGACATAAGGGGCATAGGACATTGCAGGAATGCCAAATGCAGTGGACGCAAGGATGGCACCGTTGGACCAGGGAACGATTGCACCAAACATAGGCGCACAGTCGTTGACTGTACGGCAAAGGTTGATCCTGTGAAGGCCAAACTTCTCGCAGTAGAGCTTCTGGTAGAGCGTAAAATTGAGGATCATGGAGACATATACGGAGGATGTGCACCAGACCATCAGCACAGTGGTAAGGGAACTGATGAGGATAAGCGTTCCACGGCTCTTGATAACCTTGGACAGCTTCTCCATAATAGCATCCAGGACGCCTGCTCTGGTCAGGAATCCGGCAAAAACGAGTGCAATGAGAAGCAGGATAATAAGGCTTGCAAAGCTGGAGACACCGCCCTTCGTCAGGAGCTTATCAACAACCTCGGAGCCGGAACCACTGACGACCGCACCACTCCAGCATGCGCCGAGCATTTCGATGATGGACTTATGCTGGAAGATCGCGCCGGTAATGACGGCAAGGACAACACTGCCGAATACCACCGGCGTGGTGGGCAGCTTTGTGAAAATAGAAAGCGCAAGCATGACAAGCAACGGCAGCAGCACCAGGAAATTAAGGTTGAATGTGCCGGAAAGGCCATTGAGCATCTCAGCGGTCAGCGCAACGTCAACAGAATCTGCCGTAAAGAAGAAACCGATAATGAGATAAAGAACACCGGCAATGAGAGCGCCGAGACCGCTGGTGGGCATCATGTGCGAGAAAATTCTGAAAGTGCTGACGCCGCTGATGCCCGCATTCAGCGCGGGGACGTCAGAGATGGGGGACCACTTGTCCCCGAGGAACGCGCCGGATACAGCCGCACCGGCAGCCAGGGGAACAGGTACGCCAAGGCCGATTGCAACACCGCCCATGGCGACGCCGATAGAGGTAATGGTGGACCATGCCTGACCGGTTGCCATACTGACAATGGCCAGAACCAGATACGTGATAAACAGAAGCATTTTCGGATTGATGAGCTTCAGCCCCCAATACATGATAAACGGGACCGTGCCACACGCAATCCAGGAGCCTGCAACCGCGCCGACGATCATGATAAAGAGAATGGACGGAAACGCACGCTGAACATTTTTGACCGCTTCCTTGATCAGATCGTTAAATTGGATCTTGCAGACGAAGCAGGCATAGGCTGCAACGATCGCAGCACAAATACCGAGGTTTGCGCCGGTTGCCGTCTTCCAGGAGATTGCGCCGAGAAGCATTACCATGACGCAGACAAAGAATAGTATCAATGCCTCCCAAAAGTTTACTTTTCTGCTAGTTTTCATAGATACCTCCACTTATCTTTTTATATTTCAAACATGAAGACCACCGCCTTTCACGCTTGATCCGTGAGAAGCCCATTATTCCAATGGGTAAACATACCGCAGCGGCAGACTCAAGTGCAGCGTCTGGTAGGTATTAAGAAGGTGATTTACCATCGCCCGCCTGGCCAGATTCTCATCCCGGTTTCGCAGCGCTGCAATAATCTGGTTATGTTCCTTAAAGGACTCCATGTCCTCAAGCGGTACTTCGCGAAAATCGTCATATACCAGCAATGCCGCGCTTGTTGCCGTGAGCAGTTCATGAGAGATTTTTTCCAGATAGCAGTTATTGGCCGCGTGCGCAATGATCATGTGGAAGTCATAGTTGAGTTCCAGAAAGTAGGTAAACTCCCTGCGCTTGTGATATTCGACAGCCCTGTCCATTATCTGGCACAGCTGTAAAATCTCCGATTCTGTTATATGTACCGCGGCAAGTGCCGTAATCTCCGCCTCATGCATCATCTTGCATTCAAACAGATCACGAACCTCTTTGTGGGAAGGGTTGACAACGAATGCGCCCTTGTTTGGCTTAAGAACAACAAGACCGTCATTGGCAAGCCGCTTCAAAGCTGCCCGGACAGGTGTGCGGCTGAGACCGCTCTGCTCGACGATGTTTGTCTCGACAATCTGTTCGTTTGGCAAAAGCTTTCTGGAGATGATCGCCTGTCTGAGAAATGTGTAAACTTCCTGTTCTGCGCTGATTTTCATTTGTACCGTTCCTCTCTTTGCTAAAAATAGTATACAACATTGTATACAATTTTGTATACTGTAAATGATTCCAAAATTCTGGGAAAATTTTTGTGCGTTTTCCCTAAATTGCGAAATATTTTACAGAATTTATATCATACAGTATAACCTATTTTCTGATGTATTTC
>ENA-UOJE01002189-UOJE01002189.1-human-gut-metagenome-genome-assembly--contig:-C23-NODE-2189-length-15411-cov-8.331336_pt1 | contig 15411 bp, 17 predicted proteins | sample MGYA00242341_ERZ723888 | MGnify/ENA metagenome assembly ERZ723888 | reverse complement strand
CATAAAAAACTGGGAATGAGACATAAAATACCGCTCCAAATCACTCTGCATGTAGTGTATACTCATTTTATAAAATAGAGTCTACAAGAAAACAAATCTGGGAAATCGATCATTGATGTGGAGCCGCCAAGACTTGATCTTGAGGGATGATCTCACTCCGCGTAAAAGGATTTTTTTCGCAGAATGTGAAAGGAAGAACCTGCAGTGAAGAGATGGTTGGCGTGTATAATAATCCTTTGCCTGTGCCTGAGTGGTTGTTTCCAGAGGAGGGAATTGATTGCGTCCCCATCTGATGCCTTGGTAAAATATCCTCCTTTTTCCAGAACAGAATCTGACGAGAAAATGCTGGGATACGAGTCTATCCGCAACCGTACGGATTCGTGCTTTGTCCGGAATAAAATTCTGGCGGAAGACAGCTATTGGGGGCAGGAGGTTCACCTGTATTTCAGTTTCCCTGATTTTTGGCGGGCACAAGAATTGGAAAACAATCATTTTCGGATTTCAGCGGACGGACTTCCGGTTGGAGAATATGGCACCGCTATTCTCTCTTGGGGAGAAGATGCGGTATCGGCGGAATCTTTGGGATCCCAGGAAATCAGTGATCATGTGATGATGTACACACAGAAGGTGATCTATAAACAGGAAAGCAATCGCGCGCCCGAAACGAATTACCGATTGGTTTATTCTGATACCAGTTCCATGTTCGTGTTTACCATTTTGCTGTATGGGGAGGCTGTTAAGACGGAGACCGCGCAGCAAATCGCAGCCTCCATCGACCGTGTGCTGATTTTAGGCGGCAACGGGGCAGGGGAAAAGGCATACAGCGGCAGGGAATGCCGTATTCTGATACTAGGCAACAGCTTTCTCGGGTCTTCCCAGGTCGGAGAGATACTGCGGCAGATGGCAATGGAATGCGGAGAAAACCTTTATGTGGAAGATGTTGGTATCGGGATGGCAAATGTGCATACCTTTGCTTTTGAATGTCCGGAAATATGGGAGCAGATCCGTGCGAATTGGTATGATGTCATTTTTGTCTGCGGCTTTTATGGCGGACAAACCGTGCCCTTTCAGTATTTCGTGGACGAAGTGCCGGACAATACTAAATTGGTAATTTTTCCAGCGCATAATGAAAGCAGCGAGGAAGCGTTAACCCTCTTTACTGCCAATCCCAGGGTGGGAATCGCCGACTGGAAAGGGCTGTTGGACAGATTGGTCAGTTTGGGGATACCAAAGGACCGACTCGTGATCGATGATTATTACGGCCATACCGACTTGCTGGGAGGATATGCCGGTGCCTGCCTGCTGTTCAGCTACCTGTATAAGCGTCAGCCGGTTGATGCGGTATTGGAATCGATACTCTTTTATGATCAACAGCTGCGGTTCGGTGTGGATAAAGAGCAGTATTTGCAGCATCTGGCCTTGATTCGGCAGGCAGCGTTTGAGCAGTTATATGAGATGTCATGATGAAACGGGGTTGCTGCAAAATGTTTCATTTTGCAGCAACCCCGTTTAAAAAATGACAAAAGCACAGTTTTACAACGCTTTCATATAGTCGGCGTCAACCTTAACACTTTCCGCTGGTGGGATAGTATAGGCTTCCTGCTCCACGATCAGTTCCTGGACGCCCTGTTCCAAACCTACGCGGGCGATTTCCTTGAAATCCAGTACACCTTTTCCCAGCTCGACATTTTCCCGCTGGGGATTGATTTCCTTGAAATGCAGCAGCAGAAAGCGACCGGCATGCTTGCGGATAAAAGCAATAGGATCCACACCGGCATAGGAGGCCCAGAATACATCCAGCTCAAAGCCCAGCGTAGGCGCATTCTCCATCAGAATTTCCAGCAAGTATTTACCGTCTGCCATCGTGAATTCGTGGTGATGGTTATGATAAGCAAAGGGAATTCCTGCGGCTTTGAATTGAACGGCACAGTCTTCCAGAAAGGCAGCGGCTTTGACGGCGTCTTCCGCGGTCTGCATGACTATCCATGGGCAGGTGACAGAGGTTATGCCCAGCTGTTTCGCATAGGCAATACATCCGTGCAGATCGGCCTGCAAAGCCTCCTGACTGATGTGAGAACCGGTGGGACGAAGTCCCAGAGAGGCCAGAAGGCTTTTCATCTCATCGGCAGGAATATCTTCGTAGCCGCAGAACTCAACGCCGGTATAACCAGAGTCAGCGGCAATTTGCAAACGCTCCCGAAGAGTGGGAATATCCCGCAGGGAATAAAGCTGCAAACTGAAATCCTTCATCAAAATGCATCCTTTCTTTAAAAGAGCCGGCGGCGTTAAAGCACCGCCGGCCGCCTGTACTCGGTACAGTTAGAATTCCACCGCTTTGCCGGTTCTGGCCGAGGTATAGATCGCTTCCAGAATTTCGGTGACCACCAGCGCCTGCTCGGGCAGAACCAGCGGCTGCTTATCCTCCAAAATAGCGTTGATCCATTGTCCCATGTCCACTTCGGCCGGATCACCGCTGCCGGCGCCTTCATAGAAGGCGACACCGCCGGCATTTAGATCCGGAGTCTCTACAATCTGCCGTCCCCACTTTACCGAGTTGAACCGCAGGCCGTTCTCACCAAACATATCCGCGCCGCCTTTGGTACCGCAGAGGGTGGTTTGAGCTTCACGGGCGTCCAGAATATTCAACGCCCAGCTGGATTCCAGGATAATAGTGGCGCCGTTTTCCATGGTGATGAAGCCGAAAGCGGAATCTTCCACGGTGAACTGTTTGGGATCCCAATCGCCCCAGGCGTTGCCGGTTTCCTTCTGGTCACCCAGCTTTTTAAAGGTTTGTCCCATAACGGTTTTCGGTTTATAGTTGTTCATCATCCACAGGGTCAGATCCAGCGCATGGGTACCGATGTCGATCAGGGGACCGCCGCCTTGCTCAAATTCATTGAGGAAGACACCCCAGGTGGGAACGGCTCGACGGCGCAGGGCATGGGCTTTAGCAAAATAAATCTCGCCCAGTTCACCTTCGTCACAGGCTCTTTTCAGCAGCAGACAACGGGGATTGCAGCGGTTTTGATAGCCAATGGTAAGTTTTTTGCCGGTCCGCTTGGCGGCATCCAGCATCAGACGAGCATCGGCGGCAGTTTTCGCCATGGGCTTTTCACACATGACGTGTTTCCCAGCCTCCAGCGCAGCCACCGTGATTTCGGAATGGGAGCGGTTGGGGGTGCAGACGTGAATTACATCGATGCTCTTATCCTCCAGCAGTTTGTGGTAATCTGCGTATACTTTGGCTTCCGGCGTTCCGTAGTCCTTGGCGGCCTGTTCTGCTCTTTCCGGAATGATATCGCAGAAGGCCACCATCTCGGCCTTATCTGCGAATTTTTTCAGGGCGGGCATATGTTTGCCGTTGGCGATGCCGCCGCAGCCGATGATACCGATTCTCAGCTTTTCCATTACAATACCTCCATATGTTTGCAAAAATCTTTTTAAAAGGGGTAGCGTTGATACACCCTTTATGTTACCCGTCTTTTCGTTGGATTGCAACAACTTATTTTTGGTGTTGTTTCAACAATATTTCGTTCTGAAGCGAATGAAAAGATTGTGGTATTATTTTCGATATGATAAAATTTATTTTATCAAAATGCGGTTAAGAGGTTGTGATTATGTCTATTGAGGTAACCATTCGGCAAAAGCTCTTTGGCAGAAAGAGAATGCCGCTGGAAGTCATTTTGGGAGAGGATCTGCATTACGGAACTTTTATAAACGACCGGCTGAAAGTTGGGGAACTTGGTAAAGATGAATTTATCGCCTATAATCCGGAATCTATAGGCAGGGGGTTTAGCGTCGTTTGGAATCCAGATGAAAACAGAAAGATTGAACTTCGCTTGCCTCAACCGTCGACAGAGAGAGAAACCTCGGAGTTTTATGCGGCTGTAGAAAGAATGACAAAACATTGGAATGCAAAGCTGACGGTTGATGGCAGCCCTGTCCTTTTGGTGGATTTCCTTGCTGGATTAAAGGATATGGTTGCCTTTAACGATAGAATAATCCGACACTTTTCTCACCAGATACTTGAAGGGGAACATGAAATCCTGACGCTTTTTTCTGCGATGTGGCCGCTGGACATTGGCAGAGAAGAAGCAAGAGCCTTTATAGAAGATACAAAGGAATATGCGGTTTGGCTGCACACAAAACAATCGGTGGATGCGCACTACGCTGTTCCAAAATTCTATGCCGGTGAAAAAGGGATTTTCGCCGTATACGCGGTCAGAAATGATGAATCTTATCTATTTCCACGGGAGCCTGTCGTTCCTTTGGGAATGATCGATCCTTCTACCGGAAAGAATCTGCAATGCAGCAATTGGAAAGTTCTTCTGAAGATCAAAGGGGAGGAAGAGCCGGTAGGAGAAGTAGAATACGCCGAATTTCTGCGCCGTGTCCCGGAAAATAAGATCGTTAGATATGATGGAAACAAGGTTCAGATTCTGAAAATGAAGAAAGAGGAAATAAGGAAACTACTGGATTTTTGATAGGAAACAGTGGGTTGTCTGCTGCCAAAATTCCGTCAAAAGAACAGAAGAATGTAAAACGAGGCGTTTTGTTTTTCTTGAATTGTCAGCCCAGCAGCGATATGCTATAATAAATGAAGTGAATCACTTTCGCGGCTTACACGCGGTTATTTTTTATCTTGGACATACGATGTAATGCAGATAGCTGTTCATATAAAGGTGGGTATAAAATGACGCAGATGGTTATGGTAGGAATGAGCGGCGGAGTAGACAGTTCAGTAGCGGCGCTGCTGCTCAAACGCCAGGGATATCATGTGATAGGCGTTACCTTGAGGCTGCGGGGAGGCCGCCTGCTGGAGCAGGGAGGAGAGGGTGGAGAAAAAGATATTGCCGATGCCGCTCGTGTCTGCGCCGTGATGGGAATCCAGCACCAAGTGTTGGATTTATCTGAAACCTTCCGCCAATGTGTGGTGGAGCCCTTTGCCCGGGAATATCTGGCGGGCCGCACACCCAATCCCTGCGTCATTTGCAACCGTACCATTAAGTTCGGCGCACTGTTGGATTATGCTTTGGAACAGGGAGCAGATTATGTCGCTACCGGTCATTATGCCCACTCGGAATACGATGAAGCAACCGGCCGCTGGAAGCTCTATCGAGGCGCTTGCGCCAAAGATCAGAGTTATGTGCTCTACAGCCTGTCGCAGGAGCAGTTGGGACACACCCTTTTTCCTTTGTGGGGAATGGAAAAAGAACAGGTGCGGGCTATCGCTAAGGAAGAAGGCTTGCCGGTGGCGGACAAGGGAGACAGCATGGAAATCTGTTTTGTGCCCGGCAGCGGCCATGCCGCTTTTTTGGAGTGGTATACGGGCCAAAAAATGGAGCCGGGCGATTTTGTCAGTGAGGATGGAGTGGTTTTAGGTCGTCATCAGGGAATCGGCCGATACACCATCGGACAGCGCAAAGGGCTTGGGGTGGCTTTGGGAGAACCTATGTATGTGATAAACATCGACGCTTCCCACAATCAGGTGGTGCTTGGCCGTGAAGGAAGGCAGATGGCATCCGCCCTGGTGGCAGAGAAGATAAATTATCTCTCCATCCTGCCGCCGGAAGAACCACGGCGGATCACAGCCCGGATCCGCTACCAGGCGCCGGATGCGCCTGCGCTGTTGACCCCTCTGCCCGATGGAAAGGCACGAGTGGATTTCGATCTGCCTCAGCGTTCCATTACCCCCGGCCAGGCTGTGGTCTTTTACGACGGCGATCTGGTGCTGGGCGGCGGGACGATTGTGACGCGTGTATAGGGACGGCATGACAATGTATAAAAAGCTATGATGGACGATATTGGTCGAGCAGACAAAGGCTACATAAAAAGGAAGTTCCTCATTCTTGAGGGACTTCCTTTTTTAGCTATTGTTTCTTATAAAAAATGCTGTTGTTGGAGCGGGAGCGGCGGGAATAGTGGACGCTGAGTACCAGGCCAATGCCCAAATAAAGGGTTGCCACCGAACTGCCGCCAGCGCTGAAGAAGGGAAGGGTGATGCCGATAACAGGCAGCAACCGGACCACCATTCCCACATTAATTAAGGATTGGAAGCCAATCATAGCCATCATGCCGATACACAGGTACATCCCCAAGCGATCCCGTGCGCTCAGGGCGTCCTTGAGAATGACAATAATGATCAGTACCAGTATCAGAATCAGGAGTATGGAACCGATAAAACCGAATTCTTCCCCGGCTACGGAGAAAATAAGATCATTGTTTCGGGCGTACAGGGTGTATTGTCCTGTACCGCCGCCTTCCAGATAACCAGTGCCCCACAGCTGGCCGGAACCCATGGCCCGCAGGCTCAAATACTGCTGCCAGCCTTCCTCCATCAGGTATTCGTCTACCTTGAACAGACAGAGAAAGCGGGCTTTTTTGTCGTCTGTCAGCAGATTCCACACAATGGGGACCGCTGCAGTGCCGCCTGCTGCAGCAATGAGAAAATACAGCGGTTTGAGGCCCGCGGCGAAAAGCATCGCCACAAACATCAGCATAAACACCAGCGCGGTACCATCGTCTCCCTGTTTAATCACCATCAGCACCGGCAGCGCGCCATGGAGACAGAGCAGCAGAACCGTCAGCGGCCGGTTGATATGATCCCGAACTGTAACCAGGTGTTTGGAAAAGGTGATGATAAAGGCGATTTTCATCAGTTCGGAGGGCTGAAAGGTCCCGATCAGGGGCACGGCCAGCCAAGCGGTATCATCCGCTCCGCCAACGTTTAATCCCAACGGGGTATAGGTCAAAAATACCAGGATAAAGGCCACTGCCGCATAAACCGGCCAGATGCTGCAGATAGCCTCATAATCAAATTTTGAGATGATGATGGCGACAATGATTCCCAAAATGGAAGCGCCGGCTTGCATGATGACGGTTCTGGAACCGGTAGGATAGGTGTGTACAGCGGAATAAACCAGAATAATACCGTAAGCGGAGGCCAGTATACAAAGCAAGAGCAGGGCCCGGTTGGTGAAACGGAAATACTGCACCACCGCATTTTTGACCTTTTTTAGAAAACTCAACCGGCACCTCCCGTCCGCCTGATAATCAAGCTTTTTTGGTTGCCGTCAGCAGAAGGCGGCAATATAGTAGTATGGGTTGCAGCCGCCAAATTATTCCAGCAGAGAACCGCAACTATTATTATACTGTTTCCGGCAGCGCGAATCAAGATTTTGTCTTTAATCTTGCATAAAATTATGGTATACTTAAGAAACCGACGACGCAATCACGGAAATTCGATAAATTCCGATGAATAAATATGGAACTGTCCTTCAAAAGGAGGCAATAAGAATGCAGATCGTCACAAACAGTGCGGCAGAAACCGAAGCAGCAGGAGCAGCTTTGGCGGCACGGCTGAAGCCAGGCTGCGTGGTGGCGCTTTACGGCGGGCTGGGCATGGGCAAAACCGCGTTTGTCCGCGGTCTGGCGGCTGGATTGGACAATCGCGCGGAGGTTTCCAGTCCCACCTTTGCTCTGGTTCATGACTACGGCGGGCAGCCGCCGTTGATCCATTTTGATATGTACCGCATCGGCAGCTGGGAGGATCTGTATACCACCGGATTTTTTGATTATCTGGAGGCAGGAGGGATCCTGGCAGTGGAGTGGAGCGAGAATGTTGAGGCCGCGTTACCTGCCGACGCAATTCGGGTGGAGATGGAGCAGCTGGATGAAAACCGCCGCCGGATCACCATTTCAGAAACGGTTATCTAAAAATGAGACTTCCACGAAAAGGATGTTTGAGAACATGAAAATTTTAGCTATCGAATCCTCGGCCGGACCGGCTTCCTGCGCTGTGACGGAAGAGGAAAAGGTTCTCTCCTCTGCGGTAACCAATACAAGGCTGACTCACAGCCAGACCCTGCTGCCTATGGTGAATGCAATGCTGCATAATGCGGGGCTATCCTTGAAAGAGATAGATCTTCTGGCGGTTTCCGCGGGACCTGGCTCCTTTACCGGTCTGCGTATCGGCGTTGCTGCTATAAAGGGATTGGCCTTTCCGGATAATAAACCCTGTGCCGCTGTTTCCACTCTGGCGGCTATGGCCCGGAATCTGGAGGGAATCCCTTTTGACGCTCTGATCTGCGCGGCGATGGATGCCCGGTGTCAGCAGGTATATACGGCGCTGTTCGATTGTGTCAATGGAAAAATCAATCGGCGGACACCGGACGAAGCGATTTCGCTGGAGGATTTAAAAAATCGGTTGATTTCTGAAAAGAAATCCATCATAATGGTTGGAGATGGCGCAAAACTGTGTTATAATACCCTAAAAGATTCTGTTGCCGGTCTTTGCATGGCACCGCCGCATCTGCGTTATCAGCAGGCGGCTGGTGTGGCGGCGGAGGCGGCAGCTCTCTTCCGCGAAGGCCGAACAACGGAAGCCGCTCTGCTGCAGCCAGTTTATCTGCGGCTGCCTCAGGCGGAAAGAGAATTGCGCAGGCGGCAGTCTGTAGGCTGACCTGCCGGGAATTGTAAAAATTGTCGCAGAGCGGCATGGAAATTGGAGGCTTACAGATGTCAAATCAACCATTTATTGCCGATCATCCGCTGATCCAGCACAAGGTGACCCTTCTGCGGGACAAGAACACCGGTTCCAAAGAATTCCGGGAGTTGATTCAGGAGATCACCGAGCTGCTGTGCTATGAGGCGACCCGGGATCTGCCCTTGTGCGAGGTGGAGGTGGAAACTCCGATCACCATCACCAAATCTCAGGTGATAGCCGGCCGCAAGCTGGCGTTTGTCCCCATCCTCCGGGCTGGCCTGGGAATGGTGGACGGGGCTATTGAGCTGGTTCCCGCCGCACGGGTTGGGCATATCGGTCTTTACCGGGATCCCGAGACTCTCAAGCCGGTGGAATACTACTGCAAGCTGCCCGGCGATATTCAGGAGCGGGAGGTCATTGTCCTGGATCCCATGCTGGCTACCGGCGGTTCGGCAGTAGACGCGATTTCCCAAATCAAAACCCGTAACCCCAAAAGCATCAAGTTCATGTGCATCATCGCTGCACCGGAGGGGCTGAAGGCGCTGACGGAGGCCCATCCGGACGTGCAGGTGTACTGCGCTTCCCTGGATGAGCATCTCAATGATCACGGCTACATCGTTCCCGGCCTGGGAGACGCAGGCGACCGGATTTTCGGCACGAAATAAAAGAAAAAAGCGGAAATCCATCGGTAGGCGCCGGTGGATTTCTTCTTATGGATAGGGAGAAGCCAATGAAATCGGAATTGACGAAAGAGGAGCAGTTTCTGCTGCGGGAGATTGCGGAGTTCAGACGCTACCCGGTGGTTTGTTTTGAGCTGCGCAGTTCTCGGGAAGCGGCGCTGCGATCCACGGCATTGCGGAATGTACACATGGAAACCGGCCGGGAAACGATGGAAGAAGTCAAGTCCACAGCCGCGCTGCTGGAGCAGTTGGAGAAAAAAGGCTGTATCCGGCTGGAATATGATTTGTTCGTCACCGTGGCTGCGGATTACGACTGTTACCGGTCCAGCAGCCTATACGCTATGCTGCTGGAACTGGTGAAGGAAGGGCGGAACAGAGAAGGATTCCTGTTTGACAAAGCCGCCGTCAATCGCGGCATCGCGCAGGTGACGAGTAAGGGAAGAACGATTTTGAAGGAAATTCTGGCATAGAAAGGAAGAGTCCAATTACGGATTATCGGGAATTTGCCGAGCCGCTGCTGATGTGGTACAGGCATCATATGCGCCCGTTGCCATGGCGGGAAAATCCCACGCCCTACCGGGTATGGATTTCAGAAATAATGCTGCAGCAAACCCGGATTGAGGCTGTGCTGCCGTATTTCGACCGTTTTATGACGGCTTTCCCCACCATCCGCGACCTGGCGGAAGCATCGGAGGATACGGTGTTGAAGCTGTGGGAAGGGCTGGGATACTACAGCCGCGCCCGGAATCTGCAGAAAACAGCGCGCGAATTAATGAAAAGGGAAGGGGCTTTACCAGCCTCTTATGAGGAGCTTCTGAAGCTGCCGGGAATCGGAGAGTATACCGCTGGGGCAGTGGCTTCCATTGCTTTTGGAATTCCTGTGCCGGCGGTGGATGGCAACGTCATGCGGGTACTGGCCCGGCTGCTGACAATCCATACCGATGTTATGAGGCCGGCCGCTAAAAAGGAATTTTTCCATATTGCCCGGGAAATGATCCCGCCGGATCGGCCGGGCGCATTCAATCAGGCACTGATGGAATTAGGGGAGACCGTTTGTCTACCGAATACGCAGCCCCGATGCGAAGAATGTCCCTTGATGAATTTATGTAAAGCGCATTCCCTTGGCAGAGAGCAGGATTTCCCTGTGCGCTCTCCTAAGAAGGCGAGGGAGATCAAGGACAAAACGGTACTGGTGCTACTGACGATTCAAGAGGGTGAGCGGAAAGTTCTGCTCCGTAAACGTCCCCCTCATGGTCTGCTGGCAGGCCTTTGGGAACTGCCCAATACCGAATCTCACCTGTCGGCGGAGAAGACGGCTGCGTGGGCGGCGAAATGGGGATTCCATACCACGTCGATTCGGCAGCTGCCGGAAGGAAAACATATTTTTACCCATATCGAATGGCGGATGCGGGGATACTGTTTGGAGGGAGCAGCGAAACAAACGCCGTCTGATTGCCGGTGGGTGTCCGCTGCAGAGATGGCGGAAAATTATGCGCTGCCTAGCGCTTTCCGTACTTATACCCGCCTGCTTCCCGTATTGCTGCAAAAGGAGGAGACCATATGAAACGCGAAAATTACCTTTCCTGGGATGAGTATTTCATGGGCATTGCCTTACTGTCCGCGCAGAGAAGCAAGGATCCGGGTACTCAAGTTGGAGCCTGTATCGTAGGAGCGGATAATAAAATATTATCCGTTGGCTACAACGGCATGCCGGCCGGTTGCAATGACGATATCATGCCCTGGGACCGAGATGGAGAGCCGCTGAAGACAAAATATCTTTTTGTCTGTCATGCGGAGCTGAATGCCATTCTCAATCACGCCGGACCGACGCTGCGGGGCGCCAGTCTTTATTCCACTTTGTTTCCCTGCAATGAGTGTGCCAAGGCTATCATTCAGGCGGGTATCCGCAAGGTGGTATATCTTTCGGATAAATATGCCGAAACTGATGCGGTCACCGCTTCCAAAAGGATGTTTCAGATGGCTGGGGTGGCCTGTGTGCCTTATCAAATGGGCGATAAGCATGTTCAGCTGACACTGTAGGGAGGATGAATACATGTCGCGGCAGAAAACAGCCCTTATCACCGGTGCTTCCCAGGGCATCGGCCGGGCGACGGCGATGGAATTTGCCCGGCGAGGATATTTCTTGGCGCTGAATTATCTTCATTCGGAGCCAGAGGCCCAGCAGCTGGCGAAGGAGATCCGGACCAGGTATGGTGCAGAAATACTGCTTTGCAGGGCGGATGTAGCGCAGGACTGCCAGGTTGAGGCGATGGTTGGGGAAATTCAGCGGAAGCTGGGTCCGGTGGATACCTTGGTTTGCAATGCAGGCATAGCCGCCCAACGGCTGTTCACCGATATCACCCCGGCGGAATGGGAGCGGATGATGGCGGTGCATGTGGGCGGCGCTTACCATTGTATCCGGCACCTGCTGCCAGATATGATTCGGGCGAAAACGGGGAAGATTATCCTGGTTTCTTCCATGTGGGGGCAGGTTGGAGCTTCCTGCGAGGTCCATTATTCCACAGCTAAAGCGGCGCTGATCGGGATGACCAAGGCCTTGGCTAAGGAAGTGGGTCCCTCCGGCATACAGGTCAACTGTGTGGCGCCCGGGGTGATTGAAACCGGGATGAATGCCGGATTGGATGCAGAAGCCCGGCGGCAGCTGGCGGAGGAGACGCCTCTGGGACGGTTGGGCACCCCGGAAGAGGTTGCGGCGGCTGTTGCTTTTCTGGCGTCTTCGGAGGCGGATTTCATCACCGGTCAGATCTTGGGTGTGAACGGCGGGTTCGTGATATGACGACTTTATTGGAAGAACTGGAGCAATATATCCCGGTGTGCGAACAGGAAACAGAGGACAGGGCGGAGATGATCAGATGGCTCAGATCCTGTCCAGATACCGTGTTTACCCGGCAGAACCGGGCGGCGCATTTCACCGGTTCGGGACTGGTGGTGAACCCTTCCCTGGATCAGGCGCTGCTGATTTATCATCGGATTTACGATGCATGGACCTGGACTGGCGGTCATGCCGACGGGGATTCGGATCTGCTTCGGGTGGCGCTGCGGGAAGCGGAGGAGGAGACCGGGCTGGGAGATATGACCCCGCTGGACGGGAATATAGCGACCTTGGATATTCTGCCGGTGGCCGGCCATATAAAAAAAGGCCGTTATGTTTCGACCCATCTTCATCTGTCGGTGGGCTATCTGCTGATGACCCGGGACGACCGGCCCCCGGCGGGAAAGCGGGATGAAAATCGAGGAGCCATGTGGGTACCGGTTGAGGAAATTCCTTTGCGGGCTACGGAGAGACATATGCAGCCGCTTTATCGCAAATTGCTGGATCGTCTGGCCGCCTTACGGGTAAAGAACGAATAAGGGGGCTATACTACAGACAGTCTGACAGGAAGAAGGGGTTGCGTTGCGTCTGTGGCATGAGTCTCTGCTTCCGGTGCTGCCTCGGGCTCAGCTGCTGGGCCAGCACCGGGAGTGCTGCGCGCTGCGCGGCGGTTCCTGGGGCAGGAAGCACGCGGTGGTGGATTATGTGTTCGTCCATCCCCGGGAATACCTAACGGTTTATCACCGGCGGGTAATGGCGGAGATGGAGAGCCGGGGATATCAGATGAATCCCTTGTGGATGCAGCCTGGCTATCGGGGCCAGGTCTGTCATCCTTATGAGGCGGATGGGGAATTGCTCAGTCAATTGGAAGGGCGCAGGCCGGTATACCCCGAACACGATCCGCAATATCTGCAGGAATGCGTGGATAATCTGGCTGCCAAGGGAATACAATGCATGGTGGAAGAAAGGAGAGACGGAATATGAAATTGGAGTTTGACACTGCCGACCGCGCCGGGATTCCGGCGGCGTACAAATGGCGGATGGAGGACATCTTCAAGGATAAGGATGCTTATCAGCAGGCGCTGACCGGAGTGGAGGACAAGCTGGCGGAGGTGACGGCCTGCGCCGGGCGGCTGGAGGAACCAGGAATATTGGAAAGCAGCCTGCGGCTCTACGCCCAACTCAACGAGCAGCTGGAAAAGGTCTATATGTATGCCAAAATGATCTTGGATCTGGATAACGCTTCAGCCGCTGGGCAGGCGATGCATGACGGAGCGCTGAATCTACTTTTTCGTGTACAGGAGGAAACCGCTTTTCTGTTGCCTGAACTGACGGCGATGGAATCGGATACGCTGCGTCAAAGGGTGGGCGCCGCAGAGGATTTACAGGAATTTCAGCGCATGGTGGAAGAGGTGATCCGAAGCCGGGAGCATGTACTTTCCGCCAAGGAAGAGCAGCTGCTGGCGATGGCCTCTCCTGCGCTGGAATCCATGGATTCCGCTTTTTCCATGTTGGACAGCGTGGATCTCAAACGGGGAGAAATTACCGATGAGGAAGGCAACGCCGTAACCCTGACCAACGGCTTGTTCGGCCGGTTCCGGGAGAGCCATGACCGCCGGGTGAGGGAAGAAGCTTTCCGCAAGCTTCATGAAGCCTATGCCGGCATGGGGAATACCATTGCCGCGCTGTATGCCGGTCAGGTCCGGGCGGATGTTTTCGGTTCCCGAGTGCGCAACTATGTCGACAGCCTGGATGCGGCGCTCTTTTCCGATGCGCTGCCCCGGGAGATTTATACCAATCTTATCCGTACGGTGCGGGCTGCACTGCCCGCCTATTACCGCTATTTGGATCTGCGCCGCCGGGTAATGGGGTTGGAGGAGCTGCACATCTACGACTGCTTTGTACCCATCGTGGAGACTCCCCGGCGGGAATACAGCTATGAGGAAAGCTGCGAATTGGTAAAGCGGCATCTGTCGCCGCTGGGACAGAATTACCGGCAGGATCTGGACCGGCTGTTAGCCGGAGGCTGGGTGGATGTTTTCGAGACTCCGGGAAAAACCACCGGCGCCTACGCTACCGGCGTATATGGAGTGCATCCGTATATGCTGCTGAACTTCACCGGTGAACTGGGAGACGTTTTTACCTTGGCCCATGAAGCGGGACATTGCCTGCATACCTACTATTCAGACTCCCAGCCCTATATGCTCAAGGATTATCCAATTTTTCTGGCTGAGATCGCTTCCACCGTCAACGAGAACATCCTGCTGCGGGGAATGCTGGCTGACTGTGATGATTCCACCGAGAAGGGACGCCGGGAAAAGGCGATTCTGGTAAACCGATATTTGGAAGAATTCCGGGGAACGGTTTACCGTCAGACCATGTTCGCGGAGTTCGAACTGAAGGTTCATGAGATGGCGGAAAGGGGAGAGCCGCTGACAGCGGAAAGCCTGTGTCAGGTCTATCATGAACTGCTGCGGGATTATTTCGGCCCGGATGTAGTAATTGATCCTTATATGGATTGGGAATGGGCACGGATTCCTCATTTCTACAACGCTTTTTACGTCTTCAAATATGCCACCGGTTTTTCCGCGGCGGCGGCAATCACCCGCCGGATTTTGCATGGCGAAGGATTGGAAGACTACCTCCGGTTCCTCCATGCCGGCGGCAGCGATTATCCGGCGGAAACCCTGAAGCGGGCGGGTGTGGATATATCCACGCCGGAGCCGGTAGAGGCGGCACTGCAGGAATTTGCCGATATGGCGGCAGAACTGGAAAAGCTGTTGGGATAAGCTTCAAAAGAATACCAAACAAAAAGCAGACGGGAAACGGATTTAAATCCGGTTTCCCGTCTGCTTTTTGTTCCCATTTTTTCATGCGTCGGTCATGTTTGGTGTTTTTGCCGCTGGGTTTTCGGTTTTGCTGAATAGCTTGGCCTGCAAATCATCCATATCGCAGTTAAGCTTGTCATGGAAGAATTGTCTTAAAGGTTTGAACAGACAAGTTTCACAGATGTCCCCGAAATCGGTATGAATCAGATTTTTAGTGGTATGGCATTGGATACAGGATTGCGGCTTTACGACGGTTAAGGCTATTGTCGTATTGGAAATCACTTCGATTTTGAAATCGTCCCCATCCTGTGCGCCAACGGCCCTGCGCGCTTCAATCGACAGAACAATCCGGACTAAATCATCGGTTTTTCTGATCACATCTTTTTTCATTCGTCATCTTCCTTTCTTTACAGTGACTCCCACCCTCCAGACTTCCTCATTGAATGTTAGTCTCATTACAAGTCCTTATTTCAAACTTTTCAAGAGAAAAATTAAATAAAAAGTTTTTATATAAGACAATACGAAAAGGAAATGATAATAAATGCTATGATACAAAAATCGGAGGCGGTGAAGTTGACGCTGGGT
>ENA-UOJE01002178-UOJE01002178.1-human-gut-metagenome-genome-assembly--contig:-C23-NODE-2178-length-15451-cov-6.789296_pt1 | contig 15451 bp, 14 predicted proteins | sample MGYA00242341_ERZ723888 | MGnify/ENA metagenome assembly ERZ723888 | reverse complement strand
GAAAGCAGTTTCTGCAAGTCATATTGAGTCGCTTGCGAATCCGACATAATCTGATCCGCCTTTTTACACGAAGATCTGCAAAAGATATTCTGCATAAAGACATTTTTCCAACCGCCCCAATGTGAGTTAACAAGTAATGCCAAATCATGTACGGTGAGAAGTTTTTTTATATCGGGAGTGTTCAAAGGAAGCATGTGCTCTGTTCCCCAAAAAATATCGATCTTATCTTTTTTCAGCTGCTTTTTTAATCCATAACAAATCATTAATGTTCCTATTTTTCCTGGAACAACGACTTTGCGAAAGCGATCTAAAATCTTATCTTTGTTTTGTAAAGGTGCATTGCTATATAAAAAATAAATATTTCCGTCATCCACTTTAAAATTTCTTAAACATTCTAACAGGTAAACACCTATTCCAGACGGTGTTTCCGCAATCAAGGGTCTCGCATCTATTCCAACACGCATTTGTCGATTCCTCATTCATTATCTTCGTTACAGTGGAGCAGTCTGGATAATGCTTTCGCTGATTCACTCCAGGTGAATTTACCGGCCTGTTGGAGCAAAGTAGGCCGCATATTTTCCCTATCGTTTTTTATTCGCTTCAACATGCTAAGCATTTTACTCTGCAAATCCGCTTCGTCACCGCACTTAAAATATACAGCCGCATCCCCCAAAACCTCCGGCAGCGATGCCGCATTGGAAGAAAGAACAGGGGTGCCGCATGCCATTGCTTCCAACGGAGGAATACCGAACCCCTCATACATAGAGGGAAATACGAAAAACTCAGCATTTCCATAAATGACGGGCAAATCTTCATCCTCAATAAAGCCTGTAAAAAAGATTTTATCTTTCACGGATGGCTCTATTCCTTCCAGCAGTTCATCCATTTTCCAGCCTTTTCTGCCCGCAAGAACCAGGGGCATATCCATTTCCTTAAGTAACATCATCTGGTGGTAGGCCTTCACCAAAAGCTGGATATTTTTTCTCGGTTCTATGGTAGAAAGGGTCAGGATATACTGCTCCGGCAGTTTATATTTTGCGAGGATGGCCTCCTTCGAAGCCTCTTCCCCTGCTACTTTTTCAAAGCTGCCGTTAATACCGCAATAGATCAGCCAAATGCTTTTTTCCGGTAGCTTTAATTTCTCCATAATCCTTTTTTTTGAAAATTCCGATATGGTGATAATCGCCTTGCATTTTTTGGCCGCTACTCTATGTGAAATCCTAAAATACCATTTGCTCATCCCATTCATCGTCTCAGGACAATCCCAGCAGCATATATCATGAATGGTGGAAACCATATTTTTCTTAAAAAGAAGCACCGGCGCCGGAAAGGCCATAAATAAATACCAATCCGCCTGCACCTTGCGAAGAGCCAGCGGCAGACGAATTTGATTAAAAAGCAATTTATTGCAGCGCGGCAGAACCACGGTTTCAACTCTGCTGCCAGCGGAAAGCTCCCGAAACATAGGGTGGATACTTTCCTTAAAGGCCAAAATAAAAGTATCCTCGCTCTGTTCAATTAAATTTAAAGCAATACTCGCCGCGTATCGCTCGATTCCGGAGAAATTATCCGCCAGCGCGGTTAGGTCTATAAAAATCCTCATTATCATACTCCCGCCTTGCATCAGCGCTCTTTTTTATACTTTCGGATAATAGGAATTATGGCCCTTGCATCTTTCCAATATCTTTTTGCCAATCGTCCCGGTTCTTTCATTGTTCTGTAAAGCCATTCCAATCCGTGATCCGACATCCATTTCGGCGCTCTTTGAACATTTCCGGCAATAAAGTCAATGGTGGCCCCTATAGACATAGACATGGGCACATTCAGTTCATCAAAATACTTATAAATAAACTTTTCTCCCTTCGGAGAACCTAAGGAAACCGCTAATATATCGGGATGCGCATCACGGATACGTTGGATAACGCTATGTAATTCCTCCTGATCCTTCTCAAATCCATATGCAGGAGAAAATGTGCCAACAATTTTTAATCCAGTGTACGCCATTACCAATTCATCGGCAGCTTTGGCGGCCACGCCCTGAGCCGCTCCTAAAATGTAAATGGAATACCCTTTCTGTGCAGCCATTTCGCAAACCCGGGGAAACATATCCGACCCGGATACTTTTTCCACAATGGGTTTCCTTAGATATTTTGAGATCCAGATCAACGGTTTTCCATCGGCTAAAATCAAATCCGCATTGTCATAAACCCGTCTAAATTCCTCATCTTCCTCGAGGAAAACAATATGATCCAAATTTGGAGTTACCAAATAAGCATTTTTCGGATTTACTATAAGCCTATCGATTTCCTCTATAGCCTGATTCATCGTCAAATTATCAATTTTTGTGTTCAAGAAAGCGATTCTAGCCATTGGTGCCTCCGCTAATTTCCATACCCACATAATACTCAAACATTTCTTTTACAGAGTCAAACACAGTATAATTGGGTTCCCAGCCAAGCTCATCCCTAATGTAGCTATAATTACAACAAATCATCGGGTTATCTACCGGACGGTATTTTTGGGGATCTACCTCAAAGGAAACCGGTTGTGAACACAAAGAAACAATATAATCCAATATAGACCGCAGACTATATGCTTTGCCGGAACCAACATTAAACACCCTTGTACAGTCATCGCTCTCTATAATCATTCGATAAGCTCTGACGATATCACGGACATCGCTAAAATCCCGTTTAGCCGTCAGATTCCCCACCTTAATAATCCCTGGCTTTCCCGACTTCTCAATTTCAGCCGCTTGCTTGCAGAAACTTGGCAATACAAAAGTATCCTTCTGTCCGACTCCTGTATGATTGAAAGGTCTTACATAATATACCTTCATTCCATAGCGGTTTCGATACAGCTCTACAAATTTTTCCAACGCCATTTTGGAAATACCGTAAGGATTATTTGCATCCAGCGGAGTCTTTTCGTCAATAGGTGTTCCGAAAACCGCATACTCCTCGCTGGAACCGATAAACAGTACTTTGGGCTGCGGATCGCATTTCTTTGCCGCTTCCAAAATGTTCAATGCTCCAACTACATTTACCGAAATAGTAGTCTGTGGTACACTCCAAGACAATCCTACACTGCTTACAGCGGCAAGATTCACAATAACATTCGGCCGAAGAGCTTCTATCAGCGCCTCTACCTCTTTGCTGTTGAGCAGATCGGTCTGATAAAATTCCATCTTCTGCTGCAATTCACAGTCCCAATGAATATCACTGCCGAACACTTGATACCCATTTGCCAAAAATTCTCGCGCTAAATAAGGCCCCACAAAGCCTCCTATGCCGAATATTAGAACTTTTTTCATGATTGCACATCCATCTATCCTTCATAAAAAATCGAAGAAGGGCATAGCAATTCCTCCTTGCCGTTATAAATAGTCCCGGCATCCTTCTTTCAATCGCTATGCCTTCTTCAATTATTGTTAAATCAAACCGGCTTCTTTCTTAGCTCTTAATAGGTCATGCTCCGCCATAATAGCGCACAATTCCTCATAGCTGGTCTTCTGTGGATTCCATCCAAGAACCGTTTTGGCTTTAGTGGGATCTCCCCACAAATTTACAACATCTGTAGGACGGAACCATTGAGGATTGACACAAACTAACATTTTCCCGGTCTTTTTATCATATCCCTTTTCTTCCATTCCTGATCCACGCCATTCCAATTCCATCCCATCGTGGGCAAATGCCAGAGTAGTGAATTCCCGCACCGTATGCTGTACTCCCGTAGCGATAACAAAGTCGTCCGGTTTATCCTGTTGAAGAATCAGCCACATACATTCTACATAATCCTTCGCATAACCCCAGTCACGCAAAGAATCCAGATTTCCCAATTCAAGATGATCTTGAAGGCCGCATGCAATGCGTCCTGCGGCAAGCGTAATCTTACGAGTTACAAAGTTTTCACCACGTCGTTCCGATTCGTGGTTGAACAGTATTCCGTTGCAGGCAAACATGCCGTAAGCCTCACGATACTCTTTTATCATCCAAAAACCGTACTGCTTGGCCACAGCATAAGGACTATAGGGATGGAAAGGAGTGTTTTCGCTTTGGGGGCACTCCTCCACCTTGCCGTATAATTCGGAAGTAGATGCCTGATAAATGCGGCAGGTTTTATCCAAGCCCAGCATATGAACCGCTTCCAAAATACGAAGCACACCAAGCGCATCCACATCACCTGTATATTCAGCGGCATCAAAGCTGACACCGACATGGCTCTGCGCCGCCAAGTTATAAATCTCATGCGGTCTGACTTCATTAATAATGCGAATAATACTGGAAGAATCCGAAAGGTCACCATCATGGAGAACAATAGCATTTGCAGCAATTAGATGGTCAATGCGTCCTGTAGTTGACACAGAAGAACGGCGTATAATTCCATGAACTTCATACCCTTTCTCTCGCAGGAACTCGGCAAGGTAAGAACCATCTTGTCCCGTAATACCCGTAATCAACGCTTTTTTCATATTTCTTCTCCATTCCTCCGCTTTCACAGTCGACACATATGACCGATAAGCGGTAATCTTTTATTATATACTGATACTACGATATGGAAAAATGCTTGACAACCTCTTATAAATTCTTATGGAACTCCAAAGCATCAAACACCATTTTATCACTCTGACTGATTTCATTACCGACTTGAACTTCAATCACACTCATATCAGTATCAGCCATCAAAATATGTTTGCTGCCTGCAGGAATCCGCACCACATCGCTTGGACCGACAATCTGTTCCAGACCGTCCACGACTGCTTTCCCAGTACCGGATAAAATTGTCCAAATTTCGTCTCGGAGTTCATGACTGTGATATTTCATCTGATTACCTGCTTGTAGCCCTATCTTGACAGTCATAGAACCCGGCTGCGCATCGACAACAGTATAAGTGCCCCACGATTTTTCCGCATAGCGAACATCCCCGCTTATTTTTTCCACATATGGCTTCATGTAGCCGCTGCGTTCTTTATCGGAAACAAGAATACCATCTCCGCTGGCGGCTATAATCATATCCTTACACCCCATACACAATACCGGAATATCAAGTTCATTGATTACCTGTGTGTTTTCACAAGTATCATCCAGCGTGACATTGCCTTTGGCCGTATCCGCCATAACTTCCGCCATCATGTTCCAGGTCCCGACATCCTTCCACTCACCGGCATAGCGCATTACTTGGATGCTCGGTTCTTTTTCCACCAAGGCATAGTCAAAAGATATCTTCGGCAAAGTCTCATATTTCTCATACAAATCTTTATAATTTGTAAATTCAATCATATCATGAGCTTTCTTCACCAGATAACCCAGTTGAAAAGCAAATACGCCAGCATTCCAGAGAGCTCCCTGTGAAAGATAGACTTTAGCAGTTTTTGTATCTGGTTTTTCTTTAAACTCTTTTACTGTACTGACATCAGCCGCCCGCTCCGGGATAATGTATCCATATTTATCACTAGGATAAGTCGGTTCAATCCCTATCAAAGTCAAATTCGTACAATCCTGCTTTACCAAAGTTTCCAAGTTTCGGACACTCTCAAAATAGGTAGTGTCCACATAAGGGTCCACTGGGCAAACCGCTACGCATTCATCCTCGCCCACGCCCAGTATTTCGTATAGATATACGGCTGCTAAGGTAATCGCTGGGAAAGTATCTCTACGGCAGGGCTCAACACAAACTGATACCTTGCCTCCTAACTGATTGCGAATAACGCTAACCTGTGTTTTACTTGTTGCAATCGTTATCCTTGCATTCGGATCAACCGACCGTATCTGACGATAGACGCGCTGCACCATGGACTCATACTCATCTGTATTCCCCTTGAAAAGGCGAATGAACTGTTTGGATCGTATATCATTGGAAAGCGGCCATAGACGTTTTCCTGATCCTCCCGACAACAAAATTATGTTCAATTGCTACACTTCCCTTTAATCCCTCTGAAAAATATCACGTGTGTAAACCTTATCTTTTACATCATCCAGGCTTTTGTCATATCTGTTTGCAATAATGGCATCGCATTTTCTCTTGAATTCATCCAAGTCGTTAACTACCTTACTGGCAAAAAAAGTGCTTCCGTCTTCTAGGGTAGGCTCGTAAACAATCACCGTAGCTCCCTTGGCCTTGATACGCTTCATCACTCCCTGAATAGAACTCTGACGGAAATTATCAGAATTACTTTTCATCGTCAATCGATAAACGCCAATCACACAAGATTTTTCCTGGTCGGCGCTGTAGTCTCCGAAATTATAGCTGTAATAACCCGCCATCTGCAACACCCGGTCGGCGATAAAATCTTTCCTCGTCCGATTACTCTGCACAATAGCTTCTACCAGATTTTCCGGCACATCCGCATAGTTTGCTAACAGCTGTTTGGTGTCTTTAGGCAAACAATATCCGCCATAACCAAAAGACGGATTATTATAATGACTGCCGATCCGAGGATCCAAACACACTCCGTCAATAATCTGTCTGGTATCCAGATTTTTCATCTCTGCATAAGTATCCAGTTCGTTGAAAAAACTCACCCGCAAAGCCAGATAAGTGTTGGCGAAAAGCTTCACTGCCTCGGCTTCAGTATAACCCATGAACAGCGTATCAATATTGCTTTTTAAAGCTCCCTTCTGTAGCAGGCCGGCAAATATGCGCGCCGCTTCTACCAAGCGCGCATTCTCCATATCCGTGCCCACAATAATCCGACTTGGATACAGATTGTCATAAAGGGCCTTGCTCTCCCGCAAAAACTCCGGGCTGAAAAGGATATTTTTGCACCCTGTTGTTTCCCGAATGTTTTTGGTATATCCCACTGGAATCGTGGATTTTATCACCATCATTGCGCTTGGATTGCACTGCATTACCAAGTCAATGACCGACTTCACTGCAGAAGTGTCGAAATAATTTTTTTTGCTGTCATAGTTGGTAGGGGTTGCAATGATGACATAATCTGCATCGCTGTAAGCTTTTTCTGCGTCCAGCGTCGCCGTCAGATTCAGTTCTTTTTTTGCCAAATATTCTTGGATTTCTTCATCTTGAATCGGTGATTTCCTATTGTTGATCATCGATACCTTTTCAGGCAGGATGTCAACTGCCTGCACCACATTATGCTGTGCCAGCAGAACAGAGATACTCAATCCAACATATCCGGTTCCAGCTACTGCTATCTTCATTGTATATCCTTCTCCTTATATCTTTTGTCTAAGGCAAAGGCAGCGGGTCAGCGAGTTTATTAATTACCATTTAGCAAAGAAACACTCTCTTATGCACTGCGACGAAGTAGAGGGCTTTATGCCGTTAGACTGAATTTCCACTGAAAAAGGAAGTTAGAAGAAGTTAGACTCCTAATTTTCCTAGTACTTCTTAACTAAAAAGAAAATATTGTGAACATAGCATTTCTAATTCATCACTATTCAGCCAAGCCTATCACTTATGTTGACGATTCACAATTCTTAAAAACCGCCCATATTGCATAAAGCCGTTTCGCCAAGTAAAAATCGGCAAAATCATCCACACTAGTAATTTGCTCGGTCTTGTTTTTTAATTACATTCATCATCCTCAAAATTCCATTTGTATTAATCCATTAAATGATTAGATAATACTTGACAAGTATTGATATATTGCTTTTTAGTTTAGCATACACTTTATTTTTGCGCAAGCCAAAAATCTTTAATAAAATCAGCATATTTGCTTCTCTTCTTTGTTCAAAAAGATTGTTTTCCTACCAATTATCCCCAAATTGTCATTTAAAGACCAATCCAAGGGGCTCTTCCATTAAAATTTAGTAAATTGGCAGCCTCTCTCATAGCCTTGCCGATTGACAAAGGAAAACTCCCCAAGGGCCGTAACGCAAGCTGTAGATAAGAACGAATTGAGTTGCCCTTGCCTGCACCATCTGTCCTGTTGGCTCGTCAATCCGATATTTATTATCCTCGCTCTACCAGAAACTGTTAACAGAAATTTTCTCAGCTGTTCTATGAAAACATATTCTGATCTTTGGAAAAGTACCAAAGAAATTCTGTTGCTAAGAAAAACAGGTTGAACAGCATCTTTATTTAGCGTTTTACCGGTAACAGGAAATACCATCTTCTATTGACTAGGAACGGCAAAGATCCCGCTCTACTGTTCTGGCTCTGCATATCCATAAGTTATCCTGTTTTTCCTTGACACAATTGCGCTTTTTTCATTTATCATTTCCGGACTCTGAATGATCTTATTAAAAAGTTCGCAAGCGGCATCCGCACTGTAGGGGATGACCCATCCACTGCCATTCAGCTCAGTAAAGTCTCCGATAGCTGTATTGGTTGTTGCAATTGCAGGGACTTCATGTGCAAGGTACTCAAATGATTTAAAGGGTATAGCCATACTCATATAATCATTGTTCTCGTAAAGCAGCGGTCCAATATCTGCTTCCTCGTAATAAGGTTCCAATTCATCGCTGCACTTATGAATAACATGGATTTTTTTCGCTCATGAACAGCTCCATTTCCTCTCTTTTTTAGCCATTCCTGCTCGCGGCTGCACAATGTCATTACACAATGCTCAGTACGGGCCACAGCCTTGAAAAGCTCCTCAAGACGATAGTGTTCATAAATACTAGCAGCATAAAATATATGAAGCGGATTTTTGGTAAAGTCTCTAGTGGAATTATCTTTGCGTTTTATCGAAAGTTTTTCCGCTCCAGGCAAAAGAAGCCTGGAAATTTTTTTAGTTTTTCTGAACCTATATAATCCAGCATTATAAGATTTGGAACATAGAAATGATCAACAAACTTTTCATATTGTACAATGTCGAATTGATGGCATTTCAGCTTTATGAATTCTTTCTGCCACATTTTTGCTGCAAAAATGTGGAGTTTCCGATGAATTCCGCAGTAAAAAAGTCCGATTTTAGTTCCCTGCTTTTTAATATATCTAAAAAAAACGAAATCTATAAATAGATGTATTGGATAGTGGTTTGGTTCAGTCAAAAGCATCGGCAGAGTACTGCATTCAGTATACATAAATTCGTAACGGCAGCCGTTTTTTATATTGCTTTTCAACTCTTTAATCAGCCTTTTTCTTTGAACTGCCCTACCCCAAATAACGTATACATCGTATCCTATGTCTATAACATGAAAACCCGAAATCGTCGAGTGGCTTCTTTGCATACCATGATTCCACGTCTCTTAGACTTTCGGTGACTAAAAATCCACAATTTACGAGGATGGACTCTGTATAAATCGCCGAAATTAGCCAAATGGCAAAAATAATTTGGTGCACCCCCCTCGCTCAATGGTAAAGAGAGTGAGGGGGTTATTCCTGTTTGGCATCCGAAACCCTTTACCCTCATCGCAATTACCGGGACATTGACTACTAAATAGCTCAGTCATATGGATACGTTAACTCTTGCGGCTACAATGTGTGGCCAGCCAGTTAAGCGGATGCGCCATGACGGGAGACGCAGGTCAGAAAGACACCATTCCTGGTTTCTGATTCGCTGCAGTCATCTCAGAGCGATAAAATCTACAGCTTAGAGAACAGGGGGATTCCCTGGGGGCGATGAAAGCAAGAGGGATAATGATACTCCCGTCCAGCCACAGACGCAAACAATGGGGGCGGCTCCGAGCGATCCTCGGAGGGGTGAGATTCCCGTGACGCTGTTAATCGGCAGCGGTCCATATGATTCCTGCACCGGGCGTCGAGGACAAATAGGTGATATCAAAAAACAGATCGGACACGGCTGGGACTTTTTCCTGGCCGTGTTTTACATATTATGGATACAAGGGGTGTTTATGTTGCAGGAAGTAAAACGCGGCCAAATCTATTACGCAAATTTTGTTCGTTTGACTCCTGAAATCAGTTCGGAACAATTTGGGATGCGTCCTGTTCTTGTTCTGCAAAACGACGTTGGAAACTTATATAGTCCAACCACAATTGGTGCGGCTATGTCCACCCGCGTGAATAAAAAGCATCGCCTCCCTACTCATGTGATCTTTAAATGCGATGTCTTACCCAAGGAATCAGTCGTCCTATTGGAACAAGTACGGACGATTGATAAAAAAAGGCTTATTCTTTATGTGGGTGAGGTAAGCAGCGAGGTAATGTGGCATATAGATCAGGCCATCTTGGTTAGTTTCGGAATAAACTATAAACCGCAAGCCACCCTAATAAAGTCTCCTACACAATCCAACGTGCCATTTGAAAATGCCGATAGAGAATCCGATTATGATGAAAATACTTTCTGCGAGGATTTTGTATAATGATCGCCGCCCAAATTATGAACCAGGAAATTGACCGGGATCATATAGAACAACGGCAAATAAAGGACTGTTTGGTACGCCTCCATTTTCTTGTTCAAAAGAATAACCAGATCGAGGATATTATACTCGACAATCTGCTGGATTCTTTCGACAGACGGGTTACGGCATAAAAATGCGCTGCACTTTGTAAATATTTCTTGTCATCGTAGGGTTTCGCTGGCTGTGTTCATAAAATTTATCTATGATATCATAAGTAAAACCCTGCACCTTGAAAATTGAACACCGTATGTTTTACTATGTGCAGCCTTGCAGAAATGTGAGGTTGAATATCGTGAAAAGAGTCTATACCTTATATCGGGTATCCACTAAACGTCAGGTCGACAAAGACAGCAATGATGAAAATGACATTCCCATGCAGAAACAAGCCTGCCACCGGTTCACGGAGCAAAACGGCTGGGTGATCGTCAAGGAATTTTTTGAAAAAGGTGTTTCCGGCTTTAAGGTTTCGGCGGATGACCGGGATGCCATCAAGGACTTGAAAGCGACCGCCGAGAGGAAAAAATTCGATATCCTGCTGGTCTTTATGTTTGACCGGCTGGGCAGACGCCAGAATGAAACACCCTTTGTGGTGGAATGGTTTGCCGCGCAGGGTATCGAAATCTGGAGTACCCAAGAGGGTCAGCAGAGGTTCGAGAATGATGTCGATTACCTTCTGAATTATATGCGGTATTGGAAGTCCAACTCGGAAAGCAAAAGCACCTCCATCCGTGTTTCGACCCGAATGCGACAATTGACCGCCGAGGGTGTATATACCGGCGGCGTGACTCCCTATGGGTACACATTGGTACGCAGCGGTAAATACAACAAGCGCGGTAAGGAGCTCATGGATATCCGAATCGATGAAGCGGAGGCGGCGGTTGTGCGTTTGATCTTTAACAAGACTGTTAAAGAGGGGTACGATTCCTATCGTATGGCTGATTACCTCAACGAGCGTGGAATCAAGACGCACAACGGAAGCAAATTTCAGTGCAACACGATCAATCGGATACTTCGACATCGGATGTATTGTGGGTATTTCATTTCCGGCGACATTGTATCACCGCTCCTTGAACATCTCCGGATTATCGACGAAAATCTGTTCTTGCAAACTCAGTACATTCTGGATCAGCGTTCCTATAAGAAGCAGGAAAAGCAACAAATTGCCCGGAACACTAAGGGAAAAACACTGCTTTCCGGAAACCTTTATTGCGCTCACTGCGGCGCGAAATTAAACACCACCAGCTATGTGGACAAACACACCCGAACCGATGGATCGGTCTACCAAGTACGCAAGCAGCGATACATCTGCACCAATAAAGCCATGAAGCGTGGCGAATGCGATGGACAGGCGACTTATGTTGCCACTAAGATTGATGAGGCGGTTCTGGATGTTTTGCGGGAGTATACTATATCCCCCTCTCGGTATCGCAGTAATACTCTCTGGAGCAGAAGAGATTGATCCGGGCGACGTGGTTAGTGTCGATAACGGCGTTTACTGCGAAGTTCTGGTGGCGGCCTGCGACTATGCTGTCGGGGACAGCTGCAACGTAACAGCTGTCACAGTCGACGATCACGATCATGCACTGGTCCGCTGCGTCCCCCGGGGTGTTGTAGGAGAAATAGTATTTGCTGGTAGTGGAGGCATTCTGTAGATATCCCCATCAATAATCCAACAGTATCTTGACAGCGTTCCATCACCCCGGTAGAACCCCAGCAACATTACGTTGCTATAATAATACTATGTGGCGACGGAATTCGTAACGATGCTGTATGTCTTTTTCCACCGAATGCCATTGATATACAGGTTATCCCTGGGCATACCAAGAGCCAGCGGAAGAAAATTTCCGCTGGCTCCTGTGCGCAGAGAAACACCCAAAAAGTAATGAAGATCAACCCCTGATAAGCTTGGAAACTAATATTTACTCATATGAAAATTATCCAGATACAAATCGCTGGTCGATGTTTGAGTAAGCAAATATAGTGAAGCACCCTGCAGCGTTCCGTTCCATGTAATATGCATGGTTCCCTCCACTTTGGTAAAACTATCGCTGCTCAAAGTGGACGACGATACAATATACCGATGCCCTCCGCTGCTGTCCGTAACATAAACCTCTATGAAAGCATTATCGCTGCCGGAGGCCAGTTTTGCCCAGGCGCTTATGGAATAGCCGCCTTGTCCTCCCGCGAGAAGTTGGCTCCGTATGTCCTGATATGCTAAAGAGTTCAGCGCGGTGCGATTATAAACCCGGCAGCCATAGTTTCCTTCCACTTTATTCGCGGTATCCAGCTGAAGCGAGGCGTTGCTTCCGGCCCACGATGTCAGTCCTTCTTCAAATCCGGGATTGGAGAGGATATTATTCCCTACTTCCGGCGAACCGCTTTGCCCATCGAACCAGATAAGCGGAACGTCCGTTGACGTGCACAGATGCGCGAAGCTTCCCTGTGCTTTCGCGTAAACCGTTACCACATGATTACCGGGAGTAAGGGCGCCGGAGCCTGCGCTCAGATAGCTGGCACACGCCGTCCTCTGGCTGTTGCCCGCACCGTTGATAATTCCCTGTACGCCCACAGAGCCTACATCAACTCCGTCGATATTGAGCCATAAGAAGCCGTTGCCGCCGCTGTCTGAGATATCCCCTTGGAATCTTGTTTTGGCTTGAAACATTACAACGCCATTATGCCCGCTGGGAATATGGACAATAGATGAGGCGATGGCCACCGCCTCGCCGGTACCCGTGCCGATATTGCGCCAATTCCAGCAATCATTGACCGACGTACTTTGCGGCGCCGAACCGCTTACTGCCATCTCTCCGTTCAAAACAACCAGGGTAGTGCCTGCTCCCACCTGGAAGCGCGCCGGATTCTCCCCAAGGTTTTCACTGTTGACAGGCCACGGGATTTCGCTGGCATCCAGCGTAATTGTCTGGTTCCCGACTGCATTCATATAGGCGTGATTGTACATTGGTGCCTGTCTTTCACAGCCATCAAAGCCGTCGTTTACGCTCCAGACGCCTTGATCGGTGGGCAGTGCCATCCCATTCTTATAGATGCCCAGCATCATATCTCCGCCGCGGGTATAGTAGGCCCTGCCGGAACTTAAAGCAATAATGGGACCGGATGCGTTGTTCACATTCAGGCTCAAAAGCGGTGTATGCGGAATGGGTTCCGGCGGCGCGATGCCATATGTGGTAAAGTCAAAGACGGCGCTGTCACCGGTCATCTGGGCAGCCTGCATATTGACGGTGATATCAGTCATCACGGATAAGTTTGATTTGGCACCTACCGAAAAGGAACCGGCCAGCGGAATAGCCATTAATACGATCTTATGATTTCCCGCAGACAATGTGAGAGCGGCAATACAATTATAAGAATGCTGGGCGTCATTGCGGGAGCTACGCCAGTCAATAAGGGAATCGCTGCCAACAGGATTATCATCCACATAGAGTCGCATTCTCGCGCAATCTTCCGTTCCTCCAGGATAAACACGTCCGTCCGATTGCAAATAGATTTGTTGTGCGGAAGATAAATTGACAGTCGTTGTTAAAACCGCTGTTGCTGTTCGAATATACTGATCATTTGCCAGTTGACAGTAAACCGAGCCTGAACCGGCGGCCTTTACCACATTTTCCGGAGCGCTGAGAAGGAGAAAAGAGCTTGCCGTCAGCAGTGTAAGCATTTTGAAGCATCGCTTAAAAACTTTCTTCATGTGAACTCCTCCTTATTTTTTGAATAATCGCACTCTTTGGGTGGTTCAAAACGCGTTTAGCCAAACTCTTTGCACAGCACTCCTTCCGTTAATATTTAGTCCTCATCCACAATCCTGGCACGCAGCAGCAGACAGTCATTGGCCTCCAAAGTCGCTGTAAAGTGATAATCGCAAGTTTCATAGACATTCCCGGTCCACAAATCGGTCATAACCAGTTTCTTTCCACAGGAGCGGTTAAGCCCCAGTTCGGCCATGCAGAAATACATATTGCTGGAGCTATCAGAAAGATTGAACATACCGATAGCAAAGTCACCGTTATGCAGCAGTTTGGCCCATATAAAGCGTTCATCGTCTCCGCCGGAGATAAATGTCTGACATCCCCCGATAATGAAAGGCTGCCGACAGGCCGGATCCTGATTGATCGCCAGCACTTCCCTGTTTGTCAGAATCGACAAGGTCTTTGCATCTATTTCACGGATATCACAGCCAATCATCAGGGATGACCCCAAGAAAGACCACAACGAAAAATGGGTTCGATATTGAATATATGTACAGCCGTTTACGCCTACGTTTCCTTTACCGTCCATACCGGTAACCAACATATCCATGTCATTGAAGCATCCGATGGATTGATACGCCTGAATATCGCGCTGTTCCTTCGCCAGCCTCTTAATCGACTCCCAAACATCGAAAATATCGACTGTGGAACGCCAGCTATTGGCGCCGGTAGTCTTAATCCATTCTTTTGTGTTATCAACACCCCAGGAACACGCGCTGAAAAGAATATCCCGGCCGCAATTCAGCAGGGCAGCGCCCATTCTTCTATATAATAAATCTCCCTGATCGCCGGCGGGCTTGAAGCAATAATCGTATTTCAAATAGTCAATTTCCCATTCCGCAAAAGTTTTGGCATCCAGAAACTCATGTTCATAACTTCCCGGATATCGTCCACAGGTCATATTGCCGGCACAGGAATAAATCCCCAGTTTCAAACCGCGCGCATGCACGTAATCCGCCAAATATTTCATCCCATGAGGAAATTTCTCTTCATTCGGTACCAATCGATGACTCTTATCCCGCTGCCGTTTTGACCAGGAGTCATCGATAACCAGATAAGTATATCCGCAATCCCTCAATCCGTTTTCCACCATTGCATCCGCTGTTTCACAAACAATTTTCTCATCGATATCACTGCCGATGGTATTCCAACTGTTCCAGCCAAGAGGGGGGGTTAATTGCAGCATTGTTGATTCCTCCAAATTATCTCATATAAATTATGGGTTTATTTACGCATGGCTGTTCCATGTTTTTATGGCAAAATGTTGCATATATAAGGCAGTTTGTCCCTTTCAATCGGTGTTTTTTCTTCCTACGCTAACAAGATTTCTTTTCAAAAAGCAGAAGCATAAATCCAGTAAGAATCTTTATCCAACCTGAATTTGATATCAAATAATTGACAATTATTTTTTATTATGTT
>ENA-UOJE01002176-UOJE01002176.1-human-gut-metagenome-genome-assembly--contig:-C23-NODE-2176-length-15473-cov-78.190556_pt1 | contig 15473 bp, 10 predicted proteins | sample MGYA00242341_ERZ723888 | MGnify/ENA metagenome assembly ERZ723888 | reverse complement strand
CTTTTCTTCAAAATTTTTCTGCATCACCTACTTGACTTCATACCATTGGACTTTCATGGTATCAAAATATGTATGGATTCGGTCTGTCAGTGCAGACCGTACTCCTTCAGTCTTTCGTAAAACACGGATCGAGACAGATCCAGCTGCTTCATAGCTTTCTGCCGATCTCCTCCGCACTGAGCCAGTACCTGCTGGATAAAGCGCTTTTCCTCCTGTCGTAGGTGCTGCCGCAGAGTCAGTGGCGCAGACTCCGTTGGCAGGTGGATATGCTCCGGATAGATGATGTCCGAATCTGACAGCGCCGCCGCTCCCTCCAGCACGTTTTCCAGCTCTCGCAGATTGCCGGGCCAATCGTAGTTGATCAGCTTGCTGAAAGCCTCTCCGGACAGTGTTTTTTCAGATATATGATAGCGCTGGCAAATCTGCTCTGTCAGCTGGTTGGCCAGCAGATAGATGTCCTCTTTATGGTCACGCAGGGACGGCATCTCCACCGAAAAGGCTGAGAGCCGGTAATACAGGTCCTGGCGGAACCGACCGGAATCCACCTCGTCCCGCAGTTCCGACCCGGCAATAAAGAGCAGCCGCACATCCACAGGCACCGGAGTAGAGGCGCCCACCGGCATAATCTCCCGCCGACGAATGGCATACAGCAGCTTGGCCTGTACATTCATAGGCAAGCCGCCCACTTCGTCCAACAGCAGCGTACCGCCGTCGGCCTCCAGGAAGGAACCGGGTACGCCGCCTTCTCTGCCGAACAACTGCTCCTCCAGCAGACCCGGCGCCACGGCAGAGCAATCCGTTTGAAGAAAAGGGCCACCCCTGGGCTGCACTTGCTGAATGCTCTTGGCCAACTTCGTCCGTCCTGTGCCCGTCTCGCCGATGATGAAAATATTACAATCCATCTGACTGAGCTTATAGGCCCGCCGCCGGACGGCGCGCATGGCGGCAGAGCTGCCGTAGGTCTGCAGAGAGCCTTCTTCCTCCGGCAGGCTGCGCTCGGAGGACTCCCGGTATTTCCGCTCCGCCGCGGCAATGGCTGTGTTGCGCTCCATAATCGTGGTGCGTATGTCCTCAATGTTGCGGAACTTGACGATGATCCCCGCGATCTCCTCCCCATCCCGAATGGGCAGGATGGAGGCCAGCAAGGCAAATCCGTTGATTTCATAGGCAACATCCGAGAAGCCGGGAGCCTGCCCGTCCAGCACCTGCCGCAGGTGCTCCTCGAAAAGCTCGCCCTCAAAAAAATCCTTGAAGTGGTAACCCACCACGCAGATCTCCTGATCCGGGCCCTTTGCAATATAGGTGCTGCCCCGCAGCAGACTACCAAGGCCTTCTTTTCGGGCGGAGTAGCCTTTTTCTTCCCAAAACTTCACCTGCCGGGTCCGGTGATCCAAAATGACCGCCTGACAGATGGAAACAAAATAAGTAATGGAGTATACCTTCTCCCGCACCTCCACGGCAACCTGCTTGTCACCAATGTGTACGGAAATAGGAACGCCCTGAAAGGTTACATCCAGGTGCAGCCCCACGGATTCACCGCCCCGCAGATATTTGTACACAGGCTTGATGCCCGGCCCCTTGTATACGCCCACCGCCGCCAGAATGTCATTCGGCCGCAGGCGCGGATCCCGGATGCCAATCACCGCCAGATCCTCCGGCGTCAGATTGCCGTCATCGGCGCCCATGGCGGTGGTGGCCAGGATCACCAGATCACCCGGCTCCAGCCGACCGGCTGAATGGGCGTACAGGCTGTGGTTAAATAGGCCAAAGCGTTCCTTGGCCTGCTGATTGATATGAGTTACGATCCCCTGTCGATCCATGGTGAACATGGCGTGGGAGGATGAGTCCATGACATTTTGCAGTATATCCATCCTGCATACCTCTTTTCACCCATTTCTGCGGTGTTCGTTCCTCTCTGCCCTGCTGTATTCGCAGTTTACACAATAATTTTACACGATTACCGCAACGTTTTCAATGGGTATAAAATCAAAGCCCGCCTGGGCGGGCCTTGATTTTATTGCTTTTGCTTACAGGTCACAGGCGCACATATCCTCGAAGGTTTCCCGCCGAATGGCTACATAACTCTTGCCGCCGCTGAGCATTACGGTGGCGGGTCGCGGCAGGCGGTTATAGTTGGAGGCCATAGAGTAGTTGTACGCACCGGTGGTACACACTGCCACAGTGTCGCCGCGGCCCACGGAGGCAGGCAGCATCACATGCTCCTGGATAATATCGCCGCTCTCGCAGCAGCGACCCACCACAGAAGCCTCGAAGTCGCACTTCTCATTCATTTTATTAGCCAGCAGGCAGGTATAGTTGGCTTTATACAGCGCATAGCGGGGATTATCCGGCATGCCGCCGTCAATGGAGACATAGTTTTTATAGCCAGGGATCTTCTTCACCGTGCCGCAGGTATACAGAGTCATGCCTGCCGCGCCCACGATGCTGCGGCCGGGCTCCATATGGATCTCAGGCATTTCAATGTTCAGCCGCTTGCAAGCCGCCTGGATGGCTGCTGCCACCTGACTCACCTTGGTGTCCACATCCAGGAAGGGATCGCTCTCCACATAGCGGACGCCATAGCCGCCGCCCAGATCCAGCTGCTGCGCCATATAGCCGTGCTTTTCCTTCATAGCGGCAATGAACTCAAGCATAATGACGGCCGCACGCTCAAAAATATCCTCACCGAATACCTGGGAACCCACATGACAGTGGAAGCCCATCAACTCCACATGGGGCTGCGCCAGCGTGAAGACGGTGATCTCCTCAGCCTGTCCCGTCTCGATGGCGGAGCCGAACTTGCTGTCCACCTTGCCGGTGGCGATGGCCTCGTAGGTGTGGGGGTCGATGCCCGGCGTCAGGCGCAGCAGCACCTTCTGGCGTATGCCCCGGCGGCCGGCCTCGGCCTCAATGGCCTTGATTTCCTCCACGTTGTCGGCCACGAAGTAGCCGATGTGGTTGTCCATACCGTACACAATATCCCTATCGGTCTTATTGTTGCTGTGGAAGTAGGCGTGGGACAGATCGTAGCCCGCCTGCAGGGCGGTGTAGATCTCGCCGGAGGATACCACATCGATGCCCATGCCCTCCTCCCGCATGATCTCGTAGATGCGCTTGAAGGAGTTGGCCTTGCTGGCATACAGGGGACGGCTGGTGGAGCCGAAGTGCTTCTTGAAGGCATTCTGATACACGCGGCACTGATGGCGGATATAGTCTTCATCCAGCAGATACAGCGGTGTGCCGTACTGCTTAGCCAGAGCCACTGTGTCCTGGCCGGCAAAGTGGAGGTGGCCATTGGCTCCGATAGTAATATTCTCACAGATCATAGCGATATCCTTTCTTTCTCCCACTGATTCGATTCTAATGTATGTGTAAGGCTCACAGCGAGCCGGATATACAAATTTAAGGCTTTTGTTTGTATGTAAGGTGGATAATATCTTGTATGAATGTGTCAATGAAATTGGGCGCAGGGGCTGCGGCTCAACCACACCACAGCCCCCTGCCCATTCTTCCGAGAGCAGAGGAGGTACTGAAATAGATTACTCAGCCTTCTCGGCGACAGCAGCTTCCTTCTTCTTGGCCAGAGCCTTTTCCAGCCAATCCTTGCCGTCCGCAAAGCGGGAGACGATGTAGGTCACCACATAGTCGCCGGCAGAGTTGATCATGGTGGCGGGAGGATCGACCAGGTTGCCGATGGCCACCAGAATGGGGAATGCCAGTTCCATCTGATTGGGGAAGAAGATGGAGCAGATGATGTACTCGCCGATGTAGCCGCCGCCGGGCACGCCGGACATACCGACGGAGGACAGCACAGCCACCAGAACGATGGGAATCAGCTTGCCCCAGCTCATATCCTGACCGAATACGCCCCAAACAAAGGCGATCTTCAACACGCAGGAGAAGCAGGAGCCGTCCATGTGCATAGTAGCGCCCAGAGGCACGACCATCTCAGCCACGTCCTTGCTGACGCCGGTATCCTCAGCCTCTTCCAGGTTGGTGGGGATGGTAGCGACAGAGGAGCAGGTACCCAAGGAGACCACAGCGGGCTTCGTGATGTGCTTGAACATGGTCTTCACTCCGTGCTTGCCGCCGCCGAACCAGGCGAACAGTGGGAACGCAGTAAAGATGTAGACAAAGCACAGGGGATAGTACACAGCCATGGCACGCCCATAGGAGCCGGCGATCTGGGGGCCGTAGTCAGCGACCAAGCCGGCGAAGATGGCGAAGAAGGCCACGGGAGCGTAGTAGGTGATGATCTTGATGAACTTCATCATGACATCGGTCATGCTGCTGAGCCACTTGGCGACCAGGGTCTCAGAGCCGCCCGCCATGTTGGTGGCGAAGCCGAACAGCACGGAGAACACGATCAGGGGCAGCATGGCCTTGCGGGTCAGCAGACCCACGAAGTCGCTGGCGGTGAAGAAGTTGACGATCATGTCCGAGATGGAGGCGTACTCGCCCATTTCCTCAGAGGGGATGTCGTTCCAGGGAACCAGTACCGGGGGGAAGATCTTCATCAGTGCGAACATGATGACAGCAGCGATGGCACCGGTGATGACGAAGGTCGCCACGGTGGTGCCCATGATCTTACCGGCACGCTTCATGCTCTTCATGTTGGCGATGGAGCCCGCAATGGACACGAACACCAGGGGAACCACCACGCAGAACATCATGTTGATGAACACGGTGCCAAGGGGCTTTACGACAGGGGCCACACCGGGGGCCAGCCAGCCCACCAGCGCGCCGATGATCATTGCGCCCAGCATGATGCCAAGGAAAATATAATTCTTGACTACAGCTTTCTTTTCCATTAGTTTTTACTCCTCCTAACTGATTTTGGTTGATTTGATTTGCTCTCTATGTAAAGCATATTGCTTACATACTTAATAAAGAAGGATCCAGAGCCTCGTCGGTGATCTCGCCCTTGCAGACGATGTTGGTGGGGCCGGTGAGAAATAGATCGGTGACATGTCCGTTTCCGTCCCGCTCTACGTCAATATACAGGGTACCGCCGGTCATATCCACCCGGACGTTTTTTCCGGAGACCTTGCCCAGCAGCGTCAGCACAGTTACCACAGAGCCGGTACCGGTGCCGCAGGCATAGGTGAAGTCCTCCACCCCCCGCTCATAGGTGCGCTCATATACATGATCCGGGCCAATGATCTCGTAAAAGTTCACGTTAGCGCCCTTGGGGAAATCCTTATAGAACCGCAGCTTACGACCCAACCGGAACAGTGTCTGCGTGTCGAAATTCTTCAGGTCCTTCATGGGCACTGCCGCATGTGGGATGCCGGGGTCTCCCAGCTCCACATAGGCGCAATCATAGGTCGCGCCGTCCACCTCCGCCTTGCCATCCAGGCGCATGTTGCAGGGATCGTTGAGCCGCACACGGTACAGCCGGCGATCCACTCGCCAACCAGTGACCAGGCCCGCCGTGGTCTCCACCTTCTGCACCTCGCCGGCCAATCCGTTTTCATAGCCATATCGGCAGATGCAGCGGGCACCGTTGCCGCACATCTCCCCCATGGAGCCATCGGAATTGAAAAACAGCATCTTGTAGTCGCCGCCGTAGGTGGGCTTTTTCACCACCATGAATCCGTCGGCACCGATGGACATATGCCGCTCACAGACAGTGCGGATGATCTCCGGCCACTTCCCATCGGGTATAGCATCCTGTCGGTCATCCACCACAATAAAGTCGTTGCCGGCACCGTTCATTTTCCAAAACTCCATGGCGTAACGCCCTCCTTTTTGCTTGTAATTGCATTGTACATGTCCTCTATAAGCTTGTCAAATTTTTGTCATAGTCCTATTATTCGGATGTACCGTCCTAAAATCAGGATTATCGCGCATATTTTATGGCACTTTCCTACCAAGAGATAGTCCATAGGTAGGCAGCGAGAAGGCTCATTTTTTAACCCCCTGAGCGAAAAATTTCAAAATTTTTTGAGCACGAAAAAAGTCGCTGATTTCATATCGAAACTGGCGGCTTGATTTACGGTGTATTCAGCTGAAAATCGTCAAAAAAACTTCATGCCTGAGCACCGCGCCACGGAAATGCGCAAATGCCGGCGCATGAAGTTTTTGTGCATCATTTCCGGTTGCCCCACAGGGGCGAGGAAATGGCACATTTCTTATTTTTGCCATGCTTTTGCATGGCAAAAATAACGGTCACACAATCCAAAGGGACTGTGTGACCGTATTTATATCAGTTGTTTTGCCTACGCTGTTTGCGTCAACTTCTTATTGGCGCTGATCGCGGATGGCAGCCTGCGCGGCAGCCAAACGCGCAATGGGGACTCTAAACGGGCTGCAGGACACATAGTCCAGACCCACCTTGTGGCAGAACTCCACAGAGGAGGGATCGCCGCCGTGCTCGCCGCAGATGCCCAGATGCAGCTCCGGACGGGTGGCGCGGCCCAGCTTGCAGGCCATATCCACCAGCTTGCCCACGCCCACCTGATCCAGACGGGCGAAGGGATCGCTCTCGTAGATCTTGTTGTCGTAGTAGGCAGGCAGGAACTTGCCGGCATCGTCGCGGCTGAAGCCGAAGGTCATCTGGGTCAGGTCGTTGGTGCCGAAGGAGAAGAACTCGGCTTCGGTGGCGATCTGATCGGCGGTCAGCGCGGCGCGGGGGATCTCGATCATGGTGCCCACCAGATACTTCATGTTCATACCGGCGGCGGCCAGCTCCTCGTCAGCGGTCTTGACAACCACGTCCTTGACGAACTTCAGCTCCTTGACCTCGCCCACCAGCGGGATCATGATCTCGGGAACCATGTTCCAGTCGGGGTGCTTCTTCTGGACGTTGATGGCGGCGCGGATGACGGCACGGGTCTGCATGACGGCGATCTCCGGGAAGGTGACGGCCAGACGGCAGCCACGGTGACCCATCATGGGGTTGAACTCGTGCAGGGAGGCGATGATGGCCTTGATGTCGGCCACGGTCTTGCCCATATCCTTGGCCAGCAGCTCGATGTCCGCCTCCTCGGTGGGAACGAACTCGTGCAGAGGGGGATCCAGGAAGCGGATGGTAACGGGGCAGCCCTCCATGGCCTCGTAGATGCCCTCGAAGTCGCCCTGCTGCATGGGCAGCAGCTTGGCCAGAGCCTTCTCGCGCTGCTCCTTGGTGTCGGAGCAGATCATCTCGCGGATGGCGGCGATACGGTCGCCCTCGAAGAACATGTGCTCGGTACGGCACAGGCCGATGCCCTGAGCGCCCAGAGAACGGGCACGGGCAGCGTCGGCGGGGGTGTCGGCGTTGGTGCGCACCTTCAGGCGGCGGAACTTGTCCGCCCACGCCATGATGCGGCCGAAGTCGCCGCCCACGTTGGCGTCCACGGTGGGCATAGCGCCGTCGTAGATGCTGCCGGTGGAGCCGTCCAGGCTCAGCCAGTCGCCCTCGTGATAGGTCTTGCCGGCCAGCGTGAACTGCTTGTTGGCCTCGTCCATGTTGATGGCACCGCAGCCGGAGACGCAGCACTTGCCCATGCCGCGCGCCACCACAGCCGCGTGGGAGGTCATACCGCCGCGGACGGTCAGGATGCCCTGAGCGGCCTTCATGCCCTCGATGTCCTCGGGAGAGGTCTCCAGACGAACCAGAACCACCTTCTCGCCCCGGGCGGCCCACTCCTTGGCGTCCTCGGCGTTGAACACGATCTTGCCGCAGGCAGCGCCGGGGGAGGCGGGCAGCGCCTTGCCCACCGGCTCGGTGGCCTTCAGCGCCTTGGGGTCGAACTGGGGATGCAGCAGGGTATCCAGGTTGCGGGGGTCGATCATGGCCACGGCCTGCTGCTCGGAGATCATGCCCTCGTCCACCAGGTCGCAGGCGATCTTCAGAGCGGCGGGAGCGGTACGCTTACCGTTGCGGCACTGCAGCATGTACAGCTTGCCGTGCTCCACGGTGAACTCCATGTCCTGCATGTCGCGGTAGTGATCCTCCAGAATGTTGCAGACCTTGACGAACTCGTCATAGGCCTCGGGGAACTTCTCGGCCATCTCTGCGATGGGCATGGGGGTACGCACGCCGGCCACCACGTCCTCGCCCTGGGCATTGGTCAGGAACTCGCCCATGAGCTTCTTCTCGCCGGTGGCGGGGTCACGGGTGAAGGCCACGCCGGTGCCGCAGTCGTCGCCCATGTTGCCGAAGGCCATGGACTGGACGTTGACGGCGGTGCCCCAGGAGTAGGGGATGTCGTTGTCGCGGCGATAGACGTTGGCGCGGGGGTTATCCCAGCTGCGGAACACGGCCTTGATCGCGCCGATGAGCTGCTCCTTGGGATCGGTGGGGAAGTCGGAGCCGATCTTGGCCTTGTACTCGGCCTTGAACTGCATGGCCAGCTCCTTCAGATCCTCGGCGGACAGCTCCACGTCCTGGGTCACGCCCTTCTTCTCCTTCATGGCGTCGATCAGCTGCTCGAAATACTTCTTGCCGACCTCCATGACCACGTCGGAATACATCTGGATAAAGCGGCGGTAGCAGTCCCACGCCCAGCGGGGGTTGTTGGACTTCTTGGCGATGACGTCCACCACGTCCTCGTTCAGACCCAGGTTCAGGATGGTGTCCATCATGCCGGGCATGGAGGCGCGGGCGCCGGAACGCACGGACACCAGCAGGGGATTCTCCAGATCGCCGAACTTCTTGCCGGTGATCTTCTCCATCTTCTCGATATACTCCATGATCTCCGCCATGATCTCGTCATTGATCTGGCGGCCATCCTCGTAATACTGGGTGCAGGCCTCGGTGGTGATGGTAAAGCCCTGGGGCACAGGCAGACCGATGTTGGTCATCTCCGCCAGGTTTGCGCCCTTGCCGCCCAGCAGCTCACGCATCTTGGCGTTGCCCTCGGTGAACAGGTAACAATACTTCTTGCTCATGTCAGTTCCTCCGTATATAAATATAAATGTACCAAACGATGAGAACAATTTATTATAGTCATAAAACCGCGGAAAAGCAACCCCGGTTCCACATTTTTTTGCAAAAATTGTTTGGCGTCATATTTTTCCCCTGTACGGAGGGAATCATACTTGCCTGCACCGGCAATCTTGTGATATACTACTACATTGAAATAGTAGGCAAGGGCGTGAGTAAATGGTGCAGCTTCCCGCGGAAAACAGCATACTGGCCGCGGCGGTGCGCCGCGCCGCTGACGAGCACCGGCTCAGTCACGCGGTGATCCTCACCGGACGGGGCGACCTGACCGCCGCCGCGCGGTTTCTGGCCGCCGCCCATGTGTGCGAGGGTGAGCATAAGCCCTGCCTGACCTGCCGCCACTGCCGCAAGGCGCTGGAGGGCGTACACCCGGACGTGATCTCCGTGCAGGACACGGAGCACAAGGAGCTGACGGTGGAGGCCGTCCGTGCACTGCGCAAGGACGTGTACATCCGTCCCAACGAGGCGGAGCGGAAGGTGTATATCATCGCCGACTGCCGCCAGCTGAACGAGCGGGATCAGAACGTGCTGCTGAAGATCGTGGAGGAGGGGCCGCCCTACGCCGCGTTCATCTTCTGCGCCGATTCCCCTGCCGCGCTGCTGGAGACGATCCGCTCCCGCTGCGTCATGCTGAAGTACGACGACGGGGCGGAAGCGCCCCTGCGTCCGGACGCGGTGGAGCTGTGCCGGGCGTTCGCCGCGGGGCGGCTGCTGCCGGTGACGGCGTTTCTGGTGGGGCTGGACGCCAAAAAGCCCGTGCCCAAGCGGGAGGAAGTGAGCGCCATGCTGCGGGATTGCTGGCGCACGGCGGCGGAGGCGCTGCTGCTGCGGCGGGGCAAGCCCCGGCCGGAGCCGTCCTGCGCGGAGGAAGCCCGGCGGCTGGCCGACAGGCTCACCGACCGGCAGCTGACGGGGCTGGAGAGCGTGCTGCGGCAGTACGCCGGAGAATGTGACTACAACGTGGGCGTAGGCCACGTACTGGGCGGCCTGGCCGCAAAATGGGAGGAACTCTTATGACCGAAGTCATCTCTGTCCGTTTTCGCAACGGATGCAAGGAATACTACTTTGACCCGAAGGGGCTGACCGTTCCCACGGACACGGACGTGATCGTGGAGACGGCGCAGGGGCCGGAATTCGCCCGCTGCTCCCAGGGGAACCACCAGGTGGAGGACAACGCGGTGGTGAAGCCGCTGCGCGGCCTTATCCGCATCGCCACCGACAACGACAGGCACACCGCCGCCTACAACCGGGGACGGGAGAAGGAGGCCTTTGAGGTCTGCAAGAAGAAGATCCAGCAGCACAAGCTGGAGATGAAGCTGGTGCGGGTGGAGTGCAGCTTTGACGGCAGCAAGATCCTGTTCTTCTTCACCGCCGACGGGCGGGTGGACTTCCGTGAGCTGGTGAAGGATCTGGCCGGCGTGTTCCGCGCCCGCATCGAGCTGCGGCAGATCGGCGTGCGGGACGAGGCCAAGATGATCGGCGGACTGGGCATCTGCGGACGACCCTTCTGCTGCTCCCAGTTCATGGACGAGTTCCTGCCGGTGTCCATCAAGATGGCCAAGACCCAGAGCCTGAGCCTGAACCCCACCAAGATCTCCGGCACCTGCGGGCGGCTGATGTGCTGCCTGAAATACGAGCAGGACGCCTATGAGGACGCCATCAAGCGCATGCCCAAGAACGACTCCTTCGTGCTGACGCCGGACGGCACCGGCAACGTCAGCGACATCAACGTGCTGAAGGAGACGGTGAACGTCCGGCTGGACGACCGGCCGGAGGGCGCCCGGTGCTACCACAACTGCGAGGTGTGCGTTCTGCGCAACGGCAAGGGCAGCCGGGAGGGGATCGCCGTCCCCGACAAGCGGCCGGAGCGGTATATCGAGCCGATCGCCGAGGAGGAGCTGCCCGCCATTACGCTGGTCAGCGACTTTGACCCGGACGCAGCCGCCGCCGAGGACGGCAAGCGCCGCCGCAGCCGGGGCGGACGCGGACGCCGCCGCGGAGAGAGCGCCGGAGAGCGCCCGGCGGAGAAGGCCGCCGTGGACAACAAGCCCGCCCGCAGCGAAAAGGCGGACAAGCCCGCCGGCGACAAGCCCAACCGGGAGGGCGGCAGCCGCCGCAGAAGAAGCGGCCGCCGGGGCGGCGGCGGACAGGCTGCGCCTGCCGCAGCGGAGGCCGCGCCCAAGAAGCAGGAGCGTCCCGCCGGAGAAGCACCTGCCGGCGAGAAGAAGCGGAACAACAACCGGCGCCGTCCCCGCCGCAGAAGCGGAGGCGGAGGCAAGCCCAACGGCGGAGCGGAGGCGTAAACAGTCATGGGAAAATTTAACGGTCTGCTGCTGGTCAGCGACTTTGACAATACACTGGTCTACACCGAGGAGGCGCTGCAGAAATGCGTGGACATGCCCCCGGTATCGGACAAAAACCGCGCCGCGCTGGAGTATTTCATGGCCAACGGCGGCCTGTTCGCCGTAGCCACCGGCCGAGCCAAGCCCGCCTTTGAGACGGTGGTGGACGGCATTCCCATGAATGCGCCCACTGTGCTGTTCAACGGCGCAGCCATCTACGATTTCTCCCGGAAGAAATATCTGGTGACGGCCTTTCTGCCGGACACCGTCCGGGCGCACATCACCCAGGTGGTGACAGCCATGCCCCGGGTGGCGGTGGAGCTGTATCACGATGACAACACCATCCACGCCCTGAACGCCAACGATGTGACCCGGCGGCACATGCACATCACCCACGCGCCGTCCATCGAGGTGGACACCATGGACGCGGTGCCGTCCCCCATCAGCAAGGCGCTGTTTTCCACGGAGGAGCAGCACCTGAACGACCTGCTGGACTATCTGCGCGCCCAGCCGTGGTACCACGACTATGAGGTGGTGCCCAGCGCCGTGACGCTGGTGGAGCTGACGGCCAAGGGCGCCAACAAGGGCGGCATGGTGCAGCGTCTGGCGCAGCTGCTGGACGTGAAGCGGGAGAACGTGCTCTGCGTGGGCGACCACGCCAACGACATCAGCATGCTCACATGGGCGGGGGAGGGCTATGCCCCGGCCAACGCCATCCCGCTGGTGCTGAACACCCCCGGCGTGCATCACCTGCCCGACTGCCGGGATGATGCCATCGCCGCGCTGGTAGCGGAGCTGGACAAGCGGTTCTGAATAGCGGAAGCAAGCCCCGCCGGGGCTTGCTTTTTTTGCTGCCGGAGACGCCGCCCCCTGCGCATCCTGTCATTGCGAGGAGTACCCCAAGGGCACTTGCTTCGCGGCGCGCAGCGACGCGGCGATCCGTTCCCAGCGCGGCACCGCCGCGCTGACGGGACGTCGAGGACGCCGTCCCCTACGGAGCGGTGTACCGCGCCTGTCTGTGGGGCACCCCGAAAAAACTTTTCTTCCAAAACAGCTGATTTTGCCCCTTTTAGGGGTGTTTTTCGGCGTTTTCCCCTGATAAGTCGGTTTGTTTACAATTTAATCCTTGACGTGGAGCGCATTTCAGGGTATTATACTCTTTGTTTGTAACTATTTGTAACTTTTACCATCGCTTAACAAGGGCAACCACGCCTGACAGCGTGTCTTTCCGGCGCTTTTTGCCCTTTTCGCCTTGGCTTGCGCCAGCCTCGCTCCAAAGGAACGTCGCTCGGCAGCATCGGCGAGAATATGCCGACTCAGCAAGCCTGCGGCTCAAAAACCAAAAATCACTCGAAAATCCATCGCTGGCAGGTGCGGAGCAGTTTTGCCGGAGCAGAAATGTGTCCAGACAAGAAAAGACCCGCAGAGAATACTTGCCGTATTGTCAAGGGGCTTGACGCAGTATGGGCGCATTTCTGCCCGTCAAAACCGTGTCTGCCCTTGTCAATCGATGGTAGGGGCACACCATGACGCAGGATCAACAGCAAAAAAACACCGCCCCGCGCGACCCCAACAGGGAGCACATGACCCTGTCGGAGCTGTGGCAGCTGTGGCGCGACAATTTAATGAGCTGGCGGAGCTTCTGCGACGAGCACCACGACCTGTTCACGCTGAACATTCAGGCAGGCGTCCGCCGTTTGGGACAGTGGCTGTCCAACCTGCGCGGCAGCGCGCGGACGTTGGCGGCCGCTAACCGCGACCGGCGCTTCCCGGAGTCGGAATACGGCACGGCGCAGCTTTTCCTGTTTTTCCGCAGCAGTCTGGAGCGCTTCGCCGCCGCGGTGCGGGAGCACTTCTCCGACCGGCGCAAGATCTTCATCCGGCTGGGCGACAAGCGCCGCCGCTTCTTTGAGGAGATAAAGCTGCATCCGGCCATCTTCCTGAGCAGTGCGGTGATCATCGCCGCCGCCGCCACGGTGCTGTCGCTATACACGCTGGGCGCCGAGGTCAGCTATGACGGGCAGTCGCTGGGCGTGGTATCCTCCCGCCATGCAGCGGAGAAGGTGGTGGCAGAGCTGGAGGACATCACCCGCCAGACCACCGGCGACAGCGCCTACGCCGTGGACACGGCGGAGCTGGCGGTGGAGACGGGCGTCTATCCCCGCAGGGAGCTGCTGTCCCACGATGAGTTCCAGGAGGAGCTGGGCGACGCGCTGGGTCAGGTGGAATACGCCTATGTGCTGTATGTGGACGGGGAGAAGATCGTGGCTACCACCCGTTCCGGCGCGCTGGAGGATCTGCTGGAGCAGCTGAAGCTGAGCTATGAGACGGCGGATACCGTCAACGCCTATTTCGTGGAGGACGTGGAGATCCGGCAGGAGTATGTGGAGTCCTCCTATGTGATGAACCTGGGCTACATCGCTGAAAAGCTCAACGAGACGAAGGAGGGCGAGGTGACGTACACCGTCACCGCCGGCGACAGCTATTACAGCATCGCCGCCGACTATGACATGTCCATGGAGGATCTGATGAAGCTGAACGAGGGCTATGACCCCAAGATCCTTCGGGTGGGCGACGTGCTGACCATCAGCAACGCCGTGCCCTATCTGACGGTGGTAAACGTGGAGCGCCAGCGGTACGTGCAGGACGTGGCCTATCAGGTGGAGTACACCGACGACGCGTCCATGTATCAGGGCGAGTACAAGACCACTTCCCCCGGCGTATACGGCAAGGCGGACATCACCGCCAACGTCACGTACATCAACGGCGAGGAGACGGAGCGGGAGGTGGTGGCCAGCGTCACCCTGTCCCAGCCCGTAACGGAGCAGCAGCTGCGGGGCACCAAGGAGCGCCCCACATGGTATCCCACCGGCAGCTTCAGCTGGCCGTGCAACGGCGTGCTGACCAGCCGGTTCGGCTACCGCAGTCTGCTGGGCAGCACCTACCACAGCGGCATCGATATCGGCAACAGCTACGGCACGTCCATCTACGCCTCCGACGGCGGCACGGTGACGTACTCCGGCTGGATGGGCGGCTACGGATACCTGATCATCATCGACCACGGCAACGGCTATCAGTCCTACTACGGCCATAACAGCAGCCTTGTGGCGGCGAAGGGCGAGAAGGTCCACAAGGGCCAGCTCATCGCCCGGATGGGCTCCACCGGACGCTCTACCGGCAACCACTGCCACTTCGGTATCAAGCTCAACGGCACGTTCGTCAACCCGCTGAACTATCTGTAAGCGCTTCGCACCCCCGCCGCAGGGCGGGGGTGTCGTTTTGGGGTTGCAAAACGCAAAATCTATGGTACAATAAGCTCACCGAGCCATACAGAAGGAATGAGGTGAAGATGATGAAGAAAGTACTGTGCCTGCTGTGCGCGGTGTGCGCTGCCGTCATGAGCCTGTGCATCGCCTGCGCCAGTCCCCTTACCGGCGACACCAGCAACATGGGTCTGTGGATCGCCATGGTGGTGGTAGCCGTCATCGCCGTAGTGGTGCTGCTGATCGTGGGCGCCAAAAAGAAGAAAAAGTAAACCGATACGACAAAAGCCCTGTGCCGCATGGCGGCACAGGGCTCAGCTTGTCAAAAAAGTCCATCCGGACTTTTTCGACAAGCTGCCTACAAAATCGCAAAATAAAAAACTGCAGTTTATTTTGCGATTTTGGTCGCTGCGGCGGGTGACTGAACGCGAAAGGGAACCCTGACGGTTCCCTTTCACACTACCATCGATTGACAAGGGCAGACACGGTTTTGACGGGCAGAAATGCGCCCATACTGCGTCAAGCCCCTTGACAATACGGCAAGTATTCTCTGCGGGTCTTTTCTTGTCTGGACACATTTCTGCTCCGGCAAAACTGCTCCGCACCTGCCAGCGATGTATTTTCGAGTGATTTTTGGTTTTTGAGCCGCAGGCTTGCTGGCGCAAGCCAAGGCGAAAAGAGCAAAAAGCGCCGGAAAGACACGCTGTCAGGCGTGTTTGCCCTTGCCAATCGATGGTATCCTTCCCTCCGATACTTGTAACCAGGCAGGTTTTTTGACAGGCTGAGCCCTGTGCCGCATGGCGGCACAGGGCTTTGCTTATTCAGGGGGGCGGCGTTCCTGCGCGGCAAGGGCGGACAGAGTCGCCCGCCTCTACGCGCCTTGTCATTGCGAGGAGTACCCCAAGGGCACTTGCTTCGCGGCGCGCAGCGACGCGG
>ENA-UOJE01002160-UOJE01002160.1-human-gut-metagenome-genome-assembly--contig:-C23-NODE-2160-length-15545-cov-8.654939_pt1 | contig 15545 bp, 11 predicted proteins | sample MGYA00242341_ERZ723888 | MGnify/ENA metagenome assembly ERZ723888 | reverse complement strand
AGATTTCTTCATTATTGGCTTATAGTACTAAAATCAGTCGGATATATAGATCTTATATGTAACAAATCTACAATCGCGCATTTCACAAAAGAAAAATTTGCTCAATCCTTAATATTGTCAGCTCCATTACAAACCCAACAAAGAATAGCTGATTATTTGGATGAGAAATGCGGGGAGATAGACGCGACGATAGCCAAGCAGAAGGAGAGCATAGAAAAACTCAAAGCCTATAAGCAGTCATTGATATCCGAAACCGTCACCAAAGGCCTTGATAAGTCCGCCCCCCTCAAACCCAGCGGCATAGATTATCTCGGCGATATTCCAGCACATTGGGAAGTAAAAAGAATAAAGGAATTATTTTCATTTGGGAAAGGATTACCAATCTCAAAAGAAGATTTAATTGAAAATGGTGTACCAGTTATTAACTATGGGCAGATTCATTCAAAAGACAATAATGGCACATCTATAAAGGATTCCTTAATTCGTTATGTAGATTTGAATTATAAAAATACAAATATGACTTCTCTCGTAGAATCAGGAGATTTCATATTTGCAGATACTTCAGAAGATTTAGACGGATGTGGAAATTGTATTTATGTAGATTCGAAATATCCAATTTTTGCCGGATATCATTGTATAATTCTAAGATCTATAAAACGAAATTCATCCAAATATCTAGCTTACTTATTCCAGATGGATGCATGGCGTACTCAAATACGAAGAGATGTAACGGGAGTAAAAGTTTTCAGTATTTCTAAAAAGATACTCGGAAAATCTTATATCCTTTTCCCGCCAAGATATGAACAAGAATGTATTGTTAATTATCTACAAGAAAAATGTAATGAAATTGATGTAATTATTAACAAAAAGCAAAATATAATACAAAAACTTGACGCATACAAAAAATCCCTTATCTTCGAATGCGTAACTGGAAAACAAAAAATTTAACCAAATGGATTTTAATATAGAGTTTATTTTAGGCGTATTTGGAGCTATTATAGCTGCATTAACTGTATATTTAACATATAGACAATATAAAATATCCTCGGAAGATAGACGAGATAAAGAAATACAAGATTTTAAGGATATATATGAAGTATTTGATAGAAAAGTGGCAGAAGCAATTTTTTCGGAAAAAATAAATCCGTGTGAGTTGTTCGGAAATGGAAGTGAAATTTTTAGTTCTGTTTGGGCAACAAAACCAAAGCATATAAGAGAAAAAATTGTAAAGGTTTATAATGATCTTTATAATATAATATCTACCAAAGATTCCTCTGACGGAGAATACGTTAAGAAGCTATGTGAACTACGAGAAAAATTTGCAGAAGATGTTCGAACCATATTAAAAATTGAAGAATATGAAAAACGTGGTAAGAATTTCTTTTTAGATATTTGGATGACTACAAAATATTTGTTTCTTTATTTGTTTTATAAAACTAAATAACGTGTCTATATGGATATAAAGGAAGAATTTATATTGCGTTTCGATGTTAAATCTGGGGAAATCCCTTTAGATTTATTTATAACCTCTGCAAATTGTGTTAAGCAAATTGCATCTGATATAAGCAAATGCATATTTGAGCCACCCCCGAAGATTAACATCAATGTTAAGGTGCCTAAAAATGGATCGTTTGTAGACGTGTTAAGTATGATTCTGGATTCTGAAATATTAAAAGCTGGAATCGCTTTAAAAATTTTAGATACTGCTGAAGTTAGAGCTTTCATAAGGGGTCTAACGGATCACGAATATCCATATTTTACAAATAAAGCTGGAGAATTATTAAGAAATTTAATAAGATCTTTTTTAAAGAAAAAACCAAAAGAACTAGATAGGATATTTAAATCTGATGAAGCTGCGAATTTAAGACAAAAATTTGAAGTTTCTTTAAGAGAAAAGAATAAGTTATATAAGAAATTAAAGGAAAACAAACAGGTAGAAAATATTGGATTTTCTTATTCAGGTGATTATGATATAAATAGAGAAGATTTCGGCCTATATGCCGATTATCCTGAAGAATATCAAACAATGGTTGAATCGAAAATATACGAAAATGGCGTAAAATATGTAAGACGTATATTAAAAATTGTAAAGCCTGTGACAGACAAAGAATCAAATGCAGTCTGGAACTTTAAAGATATTCAAACAAATGAATCTGTATCGGCAACGATGGAAGATAATAGCTTCAGAGCTAAATTTTATTATGAAGGTATGTTCCCATTAAAGAGTACTGGTGCGGATGACATTCTTGATGTCCAAATTGAGTACGAAGAATTGGGGGGAAGAACAAAATCAAAAAAGATTATAACTGTATTTAAATTTAATGACATTGTGTTAGAAAAACCTCCGGAAAATTTAAAAGTGTACCAGGTTACCCTAGATAGGGATATCAGGCAATCAATGTTAGACTTTGATAACAACAATTAAAAATGATATTTAACCACAGGGAAATCAAGTTGGAGGAGGCCATTGAGGCGTATTTGTGCTCGCCCGAGGGCGGATTCATCAAAGGTAGCGACAAGAATTTTGACGCCCGCTTGGCATTGGACACCCAAACTTTGCTTTCATTTGTAAAATCTACCCAGCCCAAGGCTTGGGAGCGCTATCAGGTAATTTATGGTTCCGACTGCGAGCGCAGATTCATAAAGCGCTTTTGCGAAGAGGTTGAAGCCGACGGCCTAATTCAGATTTTGCGCCACGGCATAAAAGATAGGGGCGTAAATTTTATGGTAGCGTATTTTGCGCCTGAAACCTCCATAAATCCGGACCTTGCGGTGCGTTATAAGAGCAACATTTTGCACTGCGTGCGCCAATTCCATTATTCGCCCAGCGATACGCAAAATACGATAGATATAGTTTTGCTACTAAACGGAATACCCATTGCCGCTCTTGAGCTGAAAGACGAATTTTCAGGCCAAAACGTCGATGACGCCATATACCAGTACAAAAAAGACCGCGACCCGCGCGACCCCATTTTTGCCTTCAATCAGCGCCTACTCGTATATTTTGCGCTCGATTTAGCGCAGGTATTTATGACAACCCAACTTGCCGGCGCCGCAACATACTTTCTGCCATTTAACCAAGGCTCAAACGGCGCGGGGGAAGTTGGCGGCAAGGGCAACCCGCCAAATCCCGACAACTTTATGACTGCCTATCTCTGGGAAAATGTACTCCGCAAAGATAGGCTAATGGAAATTCTCCAAAAATACATTCACCTTGACGTAAAAAAAGACGGCAGAAAATCCATAATATTCCCGCGCTACCACCAGCTTGACGTGGTCACTAAACTTTTGGCCGACGTAAAGGCAAATGGAACCGGCAAAAACTACCTCATTCAGCACAGCGCGGGCAGCGGGAAGTCTAATTCCATAGCCTGGCTTGCGCACCGCCTTTCGGGGCTTCACGACGCAAGCGACAAAAAAATATTCAACTCTGTAATTGTCGTCACGGACCGCAAGGTATTGGACTCGCAGTTGCAGGATACTGTTTATCAGTTTGACCATGTCCGCGGGGTCGTTAAAAAAGTCGAAAAAAATTCCAAGGAGCTGCTGCAAGCTATAAACGATAGAATCCCGATAATTATAACAACCCTTCAAAAGTTCCCTGTGATATTCGAGCAAATTAAGGCGGGCGGGCGGCGATTTGCAATAATCTGCGACGAAGCGCATTCCTCCCAAACGGGCGAGGCCGCAAAAAAGCTCAAATTCGCCCTCGCCGATATGGAAAAGGAGCTTGAAGAAGCGGCAAAAATTGCAAATCAAGACGAGAACGCAAAGCCGGATTATCAGGATAAAATAGTTCAGGAGTTGGCCTCGCATGGAACCCATAAAAATATGTCGTTTTTTGCCTTCACCGCCACTCCAAAGGGCAAAACTTTGCAAATGTTTGGCACTAAAATGCCCGACGGCACCTACCGCGCGTTCCACATTTACTCTATGCGCCAGGCCATAGAGGAAGGCTTTATATTGGACGTATTAAAAAACTATACGACATACAAAACCTACTATAAAATTGCCAAAAGCGAAGAAAACGACCCCGAATTCAACAAGCGCAAGGCCTCGCGTGCAGTCCGCCAATTTGAGTCGCTGCACCCGCACAATATATCGCAAAAGACGGCAATTATGTTGGAGCATGTCCGCGATATAACCTCGAAAAAAATAGGCGGGCACGCAAAGGCAATGGTAGTTACCGCCTCGCGCCTGCATGCGATACGCTATTTCAAAGAGTTCAAAAATTTTATAAAGGACAATGGCTATAAGAATTTAGACGTGCTTGTTGCATTTTCCGGAGAGCTTGTCGACGGCGAAGTCTCTTACACTGAGGAAAAATGCAACAAGACAAAAAGCGGCGAAACCATAAAAGAAAACCAATTAAAAGAGTATTTTAAGAGTGACGACTTCAATATTCTAATTGTTGCGGAAAAATACCAGACGGGCTTTGATGAGCCCTTGCTGCATACAATGTTTGTCGATAAGCGCCTAACGGGCGTCAAGGCCGTGCAAACGCTCTCGCGCCTAAACCGGACATGCAAAGGCAAAACCGATACCTTTGTACTGGACTTTGTAAATAGCCCCGAAGACATAAAAGAGGCCTTTCAGCCCTTTTATCAAGCTACCGTTTTGCAAGAGGAAACTGACCCCAACCGCATATATGACCTAAAAAAGTATCTTGATAAATCGGCGGTATATACGCAAGAACAGATAGACAATGTCGCGGACATCTACTTTAAAAGCGGAGAACAGGACAAAAATGCCATCGGCAAAATACGGTCAATTCTCGATAGTTCCGTCAAAATCTATTCGGATTTAAAGAGAGAAGATCAGGACAAATTTTTGTCCGCATTGGAATCCTTCGTAAGTTTCTATGGTTTCATAACTCAAATATGCAGGATGTACGACAAGGACTTGCTTAAATTTGCCATATTTGCCAAGTTCCTATTGAAAGTAATCCCGCGAGACAAAAGTGAAAAAGTCCATTTGGACGACATGATACTTTTAGAGTACTACAAGAACGAAAAGAAGTATGACGGAAGCATAGCGCTCGATGAGTCCGACGGGAAAGTCGCGCCAATGACGGGTAAAGGTAAAAAATCCGAACCCAAACGAGACAAGCTGTCCGTGATTGTCGACGACATAAACAAGCAATTCGGAACAAACTTTACCGAAATGGATAAGGTCTTAAAACAGATAGAAAACGACCTTATAAATGATCCGGAACTTCAAAAATTTGCAAAGAGCGACAGAGAGACTATCCGCATCGTTTACGATAAATTATTCCCGTCGATACTCGCAAATCGCTACGCCACAAATGAGGACTTCTTCTCGAAAATGTGCAGCGACAAGAAGTTTATGAGCGATGTAATGGCAAGACTATTCCCCATAGTATTGCAAAGATTGGTCAAATAATTGCCTATCGCCTATACTGTTGTGAGTTCGCAAAGTTATATCGGCAAAAATATCGGCATATTTTTTGGGTTTCATACTTCACTTATGTAAATTACTTGCGATAATACAATAAGTTAAACTTTATGACAATCGGCAAAAACATCGGCAAAGTTATTCCAATGAAGGTTTCAAGTATGGAACCCATGATGCCGCGCGTCACACCTGAACTTATCTCGCTTTCAGGCGCTATTAGAGAGAGAATCGGCGGATTAAAGGAAAAACTTCATCCGATTACGGCAAAAGCTGTCTCGGCAGTCGTCGCCGACATGAACAGCTACTATTCAAATTTAATCGAAGGACATCATACATACCCGAAAGACATAGAACGCGCCTTGCAAAACGATTTTTCCTCGAATCTGCAAGAGCGGGACAAGCAACTTTTAGGTCTTGCCCATGTAAAGACCGAAAACGCCATATTAAGCAGCGCAACGGAAGAAAATATATTTACTCCCGGAACATTGCTCAAAATTCATGAGACTTTTTATGCAAATTTGCCGGAATCGATGCGACTCTCAGAATCGCAAAGCGGCAAAGAATATCAAATCATTCCCGGAAAATTCCGAAATTTTGAAGTTGCCATGGGCGCTCATCAACCCCCAGCCTCAAAGAGTTTAGAGAAGTTCATCTCAAGGTTCTGCGAGGCTTATAAAAATATCCCAATAGGCGAAATTCTGATTGCCGCCGCGGCATCTCATCACAGGTTGGCGTGGATTCATCCTTTTGGAGACGGTAACGGTAGGGTTGTGCGCATATTTACAAGCTCTCTACTCAAGGCTTACGGACTAAACGGAGGCGGAATATGGTCTATTTCTCGCGGGCTTGCAAGAAACCGCAGTCAGTATTACGCAAAGCTTGCAATCGCCGATCAGGGTAGACAAGGCGATCTTGACGGACGAGGTACTCTTAGCGAGCGAAGCCTGATTGAATTTTGCGAATTTTTTCTTTCTACAATGCTTGATCAAATGGACTTCATGCTTGGCATCCTGAAATTGGATTCCGTAATAAGCCGATATGCCCGCTTAATGCATGAGGTATTCCCAAAGAAATCGGAACTTTGCCTTCGCATTATAAAAGAGCTTTGGACTTTTGGCGAAACACCCCGCGGGAAGATATGCGAAATAACTGGTATGTCCGAAAGGGCTTCGCGCGCAATTTTATCCGAACTTGAATCCAAGGGTTTTGTAAAAAGCGATTCTCTTAAAACGCCCGTTCATATAAATATTTCCGCTGATATATCCGAACAAATCTTCCCAAATCTTTTCATAGGTTAAAATTTGGATTTTAGTCTTATGCATGCAGATGCATTGACTAATTTTTTATGAATGGATTTTCTGAAGGATTCTCCAAAAAATAGATTATAACTAAATACTAAGCAAATAGCGACAGCATTTTTAAATTACTGATATAAAAATATTAGGGCTTATTGTTTCCCTTGTAATAGTACGGTTACACTATCCCTTTAAGAATAATATCCCTGTTATCGACATCGCTTGTAAGGTTTTCTCATTCCCGCTAAGATATTGATAACTTCAGAACGTAAAACAGCTACGCTCATGTTACTAAATCTCTCTCATGACAAGCTATTTTCTGAGCAGTAAACAAAATTTATTGCTAAATTATAAAATAAAACAACCACTTTTACGAAGATAAGTGGTTGTGCGCCTATTAAATAACGACTCAGATTAAGAATTTATTTAACGTATCTTTCTTTAATAGATTCGGGAATTATATATTCAAATATTTTCCAGTCAGCAGGTGAAAATTCATCATAAATAGTATCTGGACAATTATTCACAAACTGTGGTTGCGCTAATAGCAAGGCCTTCCAATTTGAAACAGAAAATTCCTCCCATTTGTCACACTTGTCCGCAAATTGTGGTTGTTCACTTAAAAGACGGCTCCAATCCCAACTATTAAATTTCTCCCACTTATCGCATTCAGATGCAAGCCCTGGATTCCTCTTCAATAGAGCAAGCCAGCCTGCTGCATACTCCTTTGATTTTTCTACAAACTGCGGTTGTTGTTCTATGAGCGATTCCCAGTCCGGAACGAGAAATTCATCCCACTTATCTAACTTGTCTGCAAATTGTGGCTGTTTACTTAAGAGCCAGCTCCAATCCTCAGTATTAAATTCTTTCCACTTGTCGCATTCTGATGCAAGCCCTGGATTCTTCTTCAATAGAGTTACCCAACCTGCCGCATACTCTTTTGCTTTTTCTACAAACTGCGGTTGTTGTTCTATGAGCCGTCGCCAATCTATAACATCAAATTCCTCCCGTTTGTCACACTTGTCCGCAAATTGTGGTTGTTTACTTAGGAGATCTCTCCAACCCCTAGTATAAAATTCTTTCCACTTGCCACATTCTGATGCAAGCTCTGGATTCTTCATCAATAGAGCTATCCAATTGTATTTCTCTCATTCCATTACCTCCAATATACCTAAGTTTAAAGGTTCTTCCTTAAAGTAGCACCACGCCAAGAAAATCTCTCCTTGAGTTGTCTTTATGCGGATTGGATAGCGGCGGAAAAATTTTCTATTTGCGAAAATTCCGTCAAAGAAATCCAATTGCCTCATATTATCTAACTTGTAGACGAAGCCTTTTCCGTGGGTTAGTTCACTTGGGACATTTTTTAAAATGGTTTTCCCGTCGCTTTTTTCGATGTTGTACTTTTCGCAAGTTTGGCATCTGCCAATTTCTTTTATCTTCAACTTCTTGGTGATGTAATCGTTCTCGTATCCCATTAAAAGTTTAGAATAGATAAAAACATATTTGGCATAGAAGCGCTGTGTAAATTCCAAATAGGATTCCGGTAAATCAAAGTCCAGTGCTCCGTAAAATAGGTCCTGCAAACTCGCGTCTGAACATATCCCAAGTTTAGAAGATTCTCTAATGTGCGTAAAAATCTCCGCATATTTGGGGATTCCCCCGCTGCAAAAAGATTTTTCGATTTTTACGTTAGTTTGCAAAAGGCCTAAACTGTACGGAGATTCCAAGTTGTTGAAATCAGAATCTGATATTCTCCAAATTCCGCCATACACATGTTCATTTACAGATTTTTTTATATTTGGCTTACCCGATTCATCTACAAGAAATTCATAATCATCGAGTCTTGCCGATGCAATTTTTTCGGGACTCGTACATATCTTCTCGAATTCCTCTCCATTTAAATCCGCACCGTATGCAAAATAATATTTCATAAAATTTTTATTTTTTGCATAATACCACGTACTTTGCTTTTTATAATGACGAGAATTGGGGACAATTCTTGCACTTTAAAATATTTTATTCTCCGCATATAATATGGGCATATGAAATTGATTATACACAGGGGAGATAAAGAAGTCGGAGCAAGCTGCATTGAGATTAGAAGCAATTCGGGCGCGAGTATATTTATAGACGCCGGACTGGAACTCTACGGCGAAAAGGCGACGTTACCCAAGGAGATTGAAAATACCGATGCCGTATTCCTATCGCATGCGCATCCTGATCACTTCGGATTGCTTGGCGGAGTTCCCCCAAATATTCCAATGTATTGCGGCGAAATTACGGAAAGTATTTTGCAAATAATGATAGCCTTTAATGGAGACAAATTTGATAAAATCGATCGCAAATTTCTGCATTTTAAAAGCGGCGAGGAAGTAAAAATTAAAGACATTTCAATAACGCCGTTTTTGACCGACCACAGGTCTTTTTTGTGGTAGATTGCGCAACAAGGAAAGTGAAGATAGTGTAAAAAAGCAACGGTTCGGAGGCATATTAAACTTTTACTATAGGAAAGCCTCTTAAGGATTTTTTAGTTTTTTTCCTATCTTAAAACCGCCCAAACCCCATTGCTAAAAGACCGGCTGGAGGTCTATAAGAAATCCATTAACTTGCCCAATACAGCTGGGACGTTCGGCAGCCCCGTTTCTTCTTGCGAACGTTTTTTTAATTTTCCTCGCTAAGCCCGTTAGAATTACAATATTTCTTGGCTATGCAAAAAAACTCTTAAACAAATTCCTTTAAAATCCGTCTAAATATATAAAGCATTAAAAAAATTTCAATTATCTCGCAATACTGATATGAATAAGAAAGGCAGATCCCGGTGCACTATTGAAAAATGGCTTCTTTTCACCTATGTAGAGACTTGACTCCTTTATCGTCTATGTTGAGAATCTAAAAATCCGATTGCAGAATTTTATGGCTTTTCGCTTTTCTGCATATACCCCATCGGAAAACACAACCCCATGGATTGTAACAAATTGAAAACAGGCATATTATAAATCTAATGAAATTTTCTGATAATAATTTTTCGCTAAAAATCTACAAATTTATCCCTGCCCTTCTATTGTTGTTTGCAGTATCCTCATGTGTCTCGCACGATATTGATTCACGCTCAGACGGAGATATGCCTCTGGATGCTCCTAAACCAAAGAAATCTGAAGAATTTGTTAGAAAACAGTCTGAAATGGCGCATGAAATAGAAAAATATCCATTAGGAATAATAGGTGAAGTTGAAACTGTGCGTCTACCGGATTTTAAGTCGAGTTTTGAGGCGAGGGTGGATACAGGAGCAACAACTTGCTCAATAGATGCTTTCGACATAAAGAATTTTGAGCGCGATGGGCGCAAATGGGTCTCGTTTAAAATAAAATCGCGCACATCGGGCGAACAAAAAAGTTTTGAACTTCCGGTCGTAAGAATTGTTCCTATAAAGCGGCACGGCATGCCGGACCAACAGCGCTTTTCTGTGATGTTGAACATAAAAATAGGGCATCTGACGCTCGAGCGCGAATTTACTCTTACTGACAGAAGCTCGTTTGACTATCAAGTCTTATTGGGCAGAAATCTCCTAAGCGGAATAGCGGTTGTTGACGTAACACGTAAAAACTCAATATAGCATATGCAAGACAGCAAACATAGCCGCCGAACTGTATATTGGCTTGCGGCAATTCTTTGCGCCGTAGCCATAGCAATCACATTTGCCAAGGTAAAATATCTTGATTTCAGCTTTAACGATAAAGCATCTTTCTACTATCAGGCAGATGCCACACTCGCTTTTGAAGCAAAAAAAGGATCTAATGTTAAGCTTAGCATATCGCTCCCAGAAAGAACCTCTTTATATTATTTTGGGCGTGACCCGGCCGGAGATCCGAGGTTTCAGATAATACGGGAAAACGGCTTGGCAAGGGCTGCAGCAGAATTTGTCTGCACAAACAACGGATGGCAAAATATATCGTACAGATTTAAAATAATCCCGAAATCAGGTGTTGCGGAAAATGCGGACTTTAATCAACCTCCCCAAAACGAAAAATATCCGCAAGTATCCGACGAAACAAAGCTTGCTGCGGCAAAGCTCGTAAAAAAAATCGATCCTGAAGGAAATATGACATCGCGAAATTTTGCGCCGGCTCTTTTTAGGGAACTTGCCGCAATGCCTCCGGATCAAAAGAAAGTGTTTTCACCGCTAAGCGGTTCCTCAGGGACGCTTGAAGCCGCATATTTGATTCTATCGCTAAAAAAAATACCCTCAAGGATTGTAAGGGGAATATTTTTAAACGAACAATCGCGCAATTCCCAAGCAGCGCAATTCTTGGAGGTTTGGTGCGGTGACTCTTGGGTAATGTTTAAACCCAGCTCAGGCGAAGAACAAAAGCCCAAGGACTTTCTGGTTTTACAGCGTTCCGGTAAATCTCTATACGAAATATCGGGGGCGTCAAATTCTTCCCTTAGATTTTCAGTCACAAAAGTTCCGCAGGGGGCAGCTTCTCTAAACAGAATTAGAGCCGACGTAATAGGCAAACAAAAGTTATCCGATTTCTCTTTATTTTCGCTTCCGGCATCAGAGCAAAATGTCTTCAAGCGCCTGACGCTTTTGCCGCTCGCAATTCTTTTTATAGTTATAGCCCGCAATATAATCGGAATTCAGACAATGGGAACTTTTATGCCTGTTTTGATTGCAATGGCTTTTTTGGAAATGAATCTTGTTTCGGGGCTACTTTGTTTTTGCATTATCCTTACTGTGGGGCTATCGATAAGATTTTGGCTTTCAAAGCTTAATTTATTGATGGTCCCACGAATATCTGCGGTTGTGGTGGTTGTTATACTTATCATGCAGGCAATAAGTATTGTCGGCAATCTTCTGAAGCTCCCGGATTTTATGAGCGTCACGTTTTTTCCGCTGATTATTATTGCGTGGACAATTGAAAGGGCCTCGACAATTTGGGAGGAGGACGGAGCCGGGCATACCTTTAAGCAGCTTACTGCAAGCCTTATTACTGCTGTATTTAGCTATCTTGTTCTGTCGAATTCATATTTGCAGTACTTACTATACACATTTGCAGAATTGAATCTTGCAATACTTGGAATAATCCTACTTTTGGGAACCTATACCGGATATAGGTTGACCGAATTGTTGAGGTTTAAATCTTTGGTAAACAAATGAGGTTTTCTTTCAAATTGCCGCAATTCGCCAGTCCCAAAAGCCTCCATGAAAATGGAGTTTTGGGAATGAATGAGCGCAACCATGCGTATATTATGCGCTATAACAACCGAAAAGACTATCCCGATGTCGACGATAAATTGCGCACAAAAAAACTTGCCGTAGAGCACGGTGTATCGACCGCAGAATATGTAGGGGCGATTGATTGCCAATTCCAAGTTAAAAACTTTTTTAATATAGTCAAAGACGTTCCCGATTTTGTCATAAAACCGGGGCACGGAAGCGGCGGCCGGGGAATACTCGTAATAACACGGCACGACGGCAAAACATTTTATAAGCCAAACGGCACTAGCTGCGACTTCAATTTTATATACGAGCACATATCAAACATTTTGAGCGGGCTTTACAGTTTGGGCGGCAATCCAGACTACGCTTTATTTGAAAGATGCATAGATTTTTCCGACGTATATAGCCGTTTTAGCTACCAGGGCGTTCCAGACGTCCGCTTAATAGTATTTAAGGGCTATCCGGTCATGTCGATGATACGGCTTGCCACAAAACTTTCCGACGGGCGAGCTAATTTGCATCAAGGGGCGATAGGAGTTGGTATTAGCATAAGAACCGGGCTTCCGTTGTTTGCAACGCAAAATAATAAGAGAATTGAAGTCCACCCGGATACAAACGCAAATCTTTCGGAATTGAGAATCCCGTTTTGGGAGGAGCACTTGCGGCTCGCGGCACTATGCGCAACAATGACTCCGTTGGGATATTTTGGAGCCGATATATCAACCGACAGCAAACGCGGGCCGCTGCTCTTAGAATTAAACGCCAGACCTGGCCTTGCGATACAAATAGCCAACGGGTGCGGTCTCTTAAAACGGCTGCGATTGATAGAGTCCTTGCCGGATAATGCACACGCTACAATCGAGGAAAAGATTGAGTTCTCTAAGCAAAATTTCAATTAAGCGCCTACGCGCATAAAAATTGCTCGCGAGCTTTTTTCCGCATTTTTAAGGTCCCAGTTGAACTTCTGAATGCCATGCAAACTGTCGGCAAACCGTTTGCAGTTTCAAGTTCGAGGCTAATCACAAACTTTGCCCGTTGCATGGAGTTGGCGTAGAGGCTTTTCTTTTATAAAGAAAGCGTCTATTTATTTAAGCCCAGTTTTTAATACGCCGCTTTAGCGGGCTCAAAATGCCGCCAAATTTGGCCGATTAAAATATTGCGCTTCCAGCTTTCAATTAAATACAAAAAATAAATATTTAGGAACACTAATTCTCCCCCTTCCCTTCTATCCTTTACAATATATTTCATAAGGATTTCCCACAAAAAAAACGGCCCGCTATTTACGCGGACCGTTCTCCCATAAAAAAGAAAAAAATTCCCTATTTTCTCCTTCGGCTAAAAGCAAAGCAAAGAGATATTGCGCCTATTATTGCCGCATAAATCGACGGCTCTGGGACTGCAGTATATCCGTAATCGGAAAAATGTGAAACAACAAACGACAGGTATTCACCATCGTAAGAGATCCCACTTACATCGTCCGTTTCGCTCCATTCGCCTTCTCCAGCAGCTTTATGCCATATAGTAAAGTCCAAGTCGCTCAATGTAGAATCGCCTATATAGAAACTAAAAACAACACTGTCAGTATCGGCCATAGTAACATCAAACGAGTATGCCGCAACTTTATAAAAATCCGACCCTAACTGTCCTGTAAGAGTATCTGTAGTTGTATTAACCGCATTTACAGTAGCGGAATCAGAATTAAATGCCATTTCTATAGTATTAACTCCATCTTTTGCCAGAATTACCCTGCCATTATCAGCCACGCTCACAGGCTCGCCGGCTGAGTCTATATCCATCGATTTACCTTCCGAAACTTTAAATACGTTTCCCGAAAGCGTACCGCCATAAAGCTTTGTGTTGCCATAGGTTGTTATATTTGCCGCCGAGACATTGTAGTCTCCCGTACCCAAACCCGCTTTTGCAAAAAGCGCAATTGTGCCGTTGTTTTTGAGTGTGAGGCTGGAGTTTGAAAGAGTATTGTTTCCGTCTATAGCAAGACCGAGTGTCGCACCGCTTTCAACATTTATGACTGAGGCTCCCAACTTGTTTTTTACGGTCATTGTTCCACCATTGACATTGAGCGTATCGGTAAAATATTCCATAGATGAATTTACAACAAGCTCGCCTGATCCGATTTTAGTGATTGTTGAATTCCCCAAACCTGCACTTGCGATGGAATCATATCCATTGATTCCGTTGCCTATTGTAATTTTTGCATTGCTTGATACGTTGAAGTTGAGATTCCCCGACTCTCCAACATAAGCAAAACCACCAAGCGAATCGTCTTTTACATTGGATGAATTTGTTGAGAAATTTCCTATATTGCTGATGTCTTCTGTAGAATTGATGTTTATTGTCGCATTTTCTACATATAAAGCGCCTCCAAGCCCGAATTTTACAGCCGAGTTATTTTTAAAAGTATCATTTGTTGAAGTGACGACTGCATTGCCGCGGGCGTTAATAGCGCCGCCATGAGCCTTGCTATCGCTCATGACGGAATTGCCGTCATAAACATTGTTTGTGGAATCAATATTGCGCCCATTTGCATAAAAAACGCCGCCTCTGGCGCAATAGGACATGCCCTCTGATGAATTGCCTATAAACTTTGAATTGCTTGCGGAAAACCCTGCCTACGTTCCGTTAGACGCCACTACAATACCGCCCTGCACTCCATAGCTGTTTATAAATTTATTATTTATGAACGTGGAACTTTCTATATTCAATTCCTGCTCCCCTGAAACTAAACCATAATTAAAGAAGTTCGATTCATTTGCATTGGAAATGATTTTGTTATTAGAAAAAGTACTGTTTGGAATGTTGAGATAGTTGCTCGATGCAATTGAACCGTATACTGAACCGCCAGTTGATAGTTCATTCTTTGAAAACTCGGTAGAATCAATAGTTGTTTTATAATTGTTTATAAATCCGACATTCACAAAGTTGGACAATGTATTTTCGCTTATTAGCGAGTTGTTAATGTAGGCAACAGATTTTTGTTCATTGTTGGTTCTTCCATTTATAAAAGCGCCGCTGCCAAGCCCATTGTAATCAATGTTGTTATTTATAAACTTAGTATTTGATACACTCAGAGATGTCTCAAACCCAATATTTATGACGCCGTCTAAGTTGCTGCAACCCGTATGCTCATAGATAGAACCTGTATGCGCCGTATATAGCGAATCCACGACATTTATAGTTGCCGTTCCATTGGGAGCTTTATAGCTGTGAGAATTTGCAACTTTCCAAAATTCGTCTTTGGAAGAATCTATAGTATATGTGACATTATCGCCTTCTTGTACATATATTTTATGATCCTCCCTTACTTCAGCGCGCAATGCAGATATGCTAATTAAAAATGATAAAAAAGATATTGATATTCTCGTTCCTATTCTTAATTTTTCTTAAATTTGCTCATCAAAAGTCAAGAAATTTCTTTATATTATTAGGATAAGAGAAATACATTTATATATATTTTAAGCACCCTTACCAATAGTATTAATGGAATATGACTACATCTAAATATTACGAAGAATTACGCCTTTTAGAAATGGGAATAAGAAGAAAAAATCCTTTATAAATCTGCATTAGGAAGGTATCAAATCGCAAAGAATCAA
>ENA-UOJE01002156-UOJE01002156.1-human-gut-metagenome-genome-assembly--contig:-C23-NODE-2156-length-15575-cov-6.338853_pt1 | contig 15575 bp, 10 predicted proteins | sample MGYA00242341_ERZ723888 | MGnify/ENA metagenome assembly ERZ723888 | reverse complement strand
GTACTTCCAGTTCGGCAAACTTTAAGATAAATCTGCTCTCGATCGACTTGGGCATTGTTTTTTATCTATAAGGAAGTGGTATGAAACGAAAAAGCATATTTCTTACGTTCGGATTGCTGGTATTGTCTTGGATAGGATGTGTCGAAAACGATTTGCCGTATCCGACCATTGTTGGACAGATCACGGAGATGGAAGTTGCCGGTATGACTTCCTGCCGTATCCTCGGAGCTTCAAATACAGTGGAGATAAAAGTGGCCGATACGATCGACCTGAGGGATCTGCGTGTTGAAAAGCTAGTCGTGACAGAGGGTATGAAGGTTTATCCGGATTCGGCTGCCTGTCTCGATATCGCTCATTTTCCGGATACCGGTTTTGTCTCGGCTGACAGTTTGCCTGCCGGAATGGATACACGGATGAATTTTCTGAATCCGGTGAAGTTCCGCTTGAGCCTTTATCAGGATTATGAATGGACGGTCAATGTTTCGCGGGATATCGTACGTAAGATCAAAATCAAGAATCAGGTAGGTTCGGCCTTGGTCGACGATTATACGAAGAACGTTATTGTTTATGTCGACTCGACCGAGCAGCCCTCTTTACGAAACATTGAAATAGAAGAGCTGCAATTAGGGAGTTCGATCGCACAGACGACTCCCGACCCTTCGAAAGTTGTTGATTTTACCCGGCCGCGTGTTTTCTATGTGACGGCATTTGACGAGACGGAAGAGTGGACCTTGAGCGTCCAATATCCGAATGCGAATGTCCAACTGACACAGCTTTCCGCTTGGACACGCCGCGCATATGTCAGCGGATCGATATCGAAAGGAGAGGTAGAAGCCGAATACCGCAAGGTGGGCGAAACTACTTGGGAGTCTGTGCTGTCTAATGAAATAAGTTATGAGGAAGAAGACTTTTTGATCATGATGACTCACTTGACGCCGGGGACGGATTACGAATATCGGTTGACGATGAACGGGACGGTTGGCGAAATACTCACATTTACGACCGATACGATCATGCAGGTCCCGAATCTCGGCTTTGACGATTGGGTGATGAAAAACGAAAAGACTTGGTATCCGAATGCGACATTGGACGATGCCGACCATTTCTGGGATTCCGGTAACGAGGGGGCCAGTATCGCTAGTCGTAACCCGACTGCACCGGAGACGGGTGATGTGGTGAAAGACCGTGCCGTTAGGATGGCTTCCGATTACATCAGCATTGCCAGTAAATTCGCTGCTGGTAATATTTATACGGGCGACTTTGTCGGTTTGGCAGGTATCGAAGGGGCTGAACTCGATTTCGGACAACCTTATACCGGACGCCCTTCGGCATTGAAAGGATATTACAAATATACGCCGGGCGTGATCGACCAAGCAAAGGCTCCGTACGATGCCTTGATGGGGCAGACGGATTCATGCCATATCTATATTGGTTTGTTCGATTGGAGTGCTCCGTTCCGAGTCAACACGACAACAGGTACGTTTGTCGACCTGACCTGGAACAACGAATCGATGATCGCATTCGGCGAATTGAAGTCGAACGAAACGACAGGCAGCGAATACAAACAGTTCAAAATCAACTTGACTTATCGCGACTATTTCACCCGCCCGAAATACATCCTGATCGTAGCCTCCGCCAGTAAATACGGTGACTACTTCACAGGTAGCACGAGCAGCGTGATGTATTTGGATGAGTGCGAGCTGGTGTTTGAGTAGATTGACAATTGAACGTTCTTTGAAAAGGTTGGATTTGAGGAGTTTGTTTGCAGAAACAAAAGATTTTACTTTACTTTGTGAAAAATGTTTGTTTATGCGATCAAAAGAAGAATATATGGAACTATTGCGTAGCTATTTCCAGAATAAGGCAAAGGCTTACGGGGTTGTCAAGATGGCGCTGTTTGGTTCTGTGGTGCGTGGTGAACAAACAGAGACCAGTGATGTAGATGTAGCCTATGAAGGTAAAGCTGATATATTGTTGCGTTGCCGGATGAAGCAGGAATTAGAGGACTTATTCGGCTGTAGAGTCGATATTATCCGCCTCCGCGAGCAACTTTCCGGCACTACATTCTTACAAAATATCTCTAAAGATTTACTCTATGTTTGATAAGGTTCGCATTGAAACACTGTTGAATCGGATAGAAAATGCGATTCTGTTGATTCAATGTAAAGCTGGTCAGTTGGAAACTCCAAATGATTTTTTGTTGGATCAAGAAGGTTCTTTCTTACTCAGTGGAGTATGCATGCAGTTGATCTTTATTGGGGAAAGTATAAAGACAATAGACAATAAGACTTCTCATGCTTATTTGACGAATTATCCCGATATCTGTTGGACTCAAATTATGGGATTGCGTGGTATTATTGCTCACGAATATCATCGAATAGATGAAGAAGAAATCTTTAATATTATAAAGGTGGATCAATCTCCTCTTCTGTTGACGATCCGGCAAATGAAAAAAGAATTGCCGAATTATTGACTTATCCCCAAATCCAATAATAGCCGTAGAGTATGGAGACAGAAACACTGTCTCTAAGACTTTGTGTTTGCTTAGAAGAAAATTGTTTTAGAGAATTTGTCTTAATAAAGTAGCAAAAGACATTGCCTATGTCGTGTTTTCTCTGAAGAAAGGATTTAAAAATGATATTATCGGTGTACCGGAGCAAAAATATAGAATAGAAGGATGGAAAGAAATAGTAGATTAATCGGTTGGCTGGTTTTGATCGTGGGATTGCTGTGTTCGATAAGAGGCGAGGCGGTGGATGTGAATTCAGCGCAGGCGTTGAAGGATGCGGTTAATAGTCGTACATCTTATGTAAGATTGATTGCAAATATAGAATTAAACAACTCGACTTTGACAGTCTCTTCCGGAACAATTACGCTTGATTTAAATGGAAAGACATTATCTGCAACAAGAACGAGTAATGGTGCTGCTACTTGTATTTCTGTAAATGGCGGAAATCTGACAATAACTGGAGGAGGCATTATTTCTGCGACAGCAAAAGGTACAACAGGGGGATCTTTGGGATCTTGGAAGAATGGTTATGATGGGATAGCGTTATCTTATAATGTGGGAAATGTTGTAATTAGAAATGCCACTTTTAAAGCTACGGCAACGAAAGGAGCAGGAATTGTTTCAGGATCAGATGGTACAGCTTATACAATTGATACTAATGGGACGGCTATTAAAATGTTGATACCAACAGGGGCATATATGGATAGTAATGAATATGAAAATACGACTGGGCTAAAATCAACTTCGACAACCGTCTCTCTTATCAACTACAACGTAACCTATAACCCTAATGGTGGGATGCCCCAACCGGCAAATGCAACTTATACTATTGAAAGTTCCAATCTCAGTTTGCCTAAAGTATCAAAAGAGGGCTATGATTTTGTTGGTTGGAAGTATGGTAGTAAGACATATGACAGTGATAAAATTGAAAAAGAAGACTTGCCAACCACTACAGAACGTGCCAGTCAGGTCAATATGGCTTTTGAAGCTGTATGGAAGGCTCTAAACTATAAAATCATATATAATACAAACGGAGGCGAGGCAATTCTGGAAGGATCCTATACGATCGAGTCTGAAACAATTACACTTCCGACACCGTCCTATGCAAAGCATTTGTTCAAAGGTTGGTATACAACAGAAGATTGTACAGGTGATCCCGTCACGACTATCCCAAAGGGGAGCATGGGAGAAAAAAAATTTTATGCCAAATGGGTTTCTTCTTATGATATATTATATGAATTGAACGGAGGCAATAATCCCGAAAATATACCGAATTTTTTTACAGAGGAGTCTGAAACGATTACTTTGCCAACTCCTATCCGTGAAGGTTATACTTTTGATGGATTGTATTTGAAAAACGACTTTTCCGGTTCGAAAGAGACTGAAATCAAAATGGGTTCTAAAGGAGACCGTACGTATTATGCGAAATGGGTAATCGAAAACTATGAATTGACCTACCATTTGAACGGAGGGGTAAATCCGCCCGACGTTCGAACTTCCTATACGATAGAGACAGCGTTCGAACTTCCTAAACCTTCAAGAGAACATTATACTTTTGGAGGATGGTTTGACAATGAGTCTTTGACGGGAACAGCGATCGCATCTATTGTGAAAGGATCAACAGGGGAAAAAGAGTTTTATGCCAAATGGACTCCTGTCGTTTACCGAATCACATTCGAAACTAACGGTGGTACCGATCAGACGGAACTTACTTACAATATTGAGTCAGAAACGTTCCAGCTTCCGATGAAAACGAAAAGGATTGGCTATTCTTTTGCCGGATGGTATAAAGATGGCGGACTGACGCAGACTTATGGCACATCGGTTGTAAAGGGAACTTACGGGGATTTCACGCTTTATGCCAAGTGGATATTGACGAAATATAAGATTGAATACGATTGCTATCATGGTACGAATCCTGCCGATGCACCAATGAAGTTTACCATTGAAGACAATGTTATTTTGCCTGTCCCACAACGTGATAACTTTACTTTTGTCGGATGGCATCTGGATGGACTACTGAAAGATGAAGTACAGACCGCTATCCCCGTCGGGACAATCGGTGACCGGAAGTTCTTTGCCGAATGGACAATGGGTAACTCTGTGCAGATATCACGTCCGGCGAACGGAACAATCACGGTGAAGAGTGGATCGACGGAAGTGAAATCCGGTGATAAGGTCGGAGCGAATACCTCGTTGACAATTACGGCAACACCTGCTTCGGCCGATTATAAATTGTCGAAACTGGTTGTCAATAATACTGAATATACGACCAGCCCTCAAACGGTAAAGATGCCTGCCGAAGGCGGTTTGACCATCTCGGCTGCCTTTGCTGATCCGCGACCGGCAGCCTCGGCTCCCAAAATAACGACCGATCCTGTCAATACGGACTATATCCCAAGCGGAGAATCCGTGACGGTCACGATGGACAAAGGCGGGGAATGCGACTCCTTGCTGTACAGCATCGACGGTTCTACCCCGAAACTCTATACCGGAGCTTTTCAGGTAAGCACTATTACGACTGCCACCAAAACGGTTACCGTACAGGCTATAGCCCGCAAGTTTGGCTGCAAGGATGGTGTTACGACTCGCAACATCACGTTCCGTTCCGGAAAGATCACTATCACATTCAACCTGCCGAAAGGAATCACTGCCAGCAATCCCGAAGGGGGGGAAGTCGTGGAAGCCGTAGCAAGTGGTGGGGCTTTTGAATTCAAGCTGATTGTAGATAAGAACTATTTCCAGACATTGGATTCTATAGAGGTGATTGCAAACGGAACTGTTATCACGCCTGATATTTATGGCATTTATACATTAAGCAATCAGACCTCTGACGTGACCGTCAATGTGAGCGGTATTTCCGGTGTAACCCATCTGATTACTTTGGTACAGTCGGCTAATGGTGTGATTGTTTTTACCGGTGATGAGGATGCAGAGAATTCCAGGACTGTCAATCATGGAGATCCCGTTTCGGTGACGGCCATGGCTGATGAAAATTATAAATTCCAGTCGTGGACGGATGGTGAGACAGTTAATCCTCGTACGTTTATGGCTGAGTCGGATGTGACGTTGCAAGCTCGTTTCGTGAAGGACAGTGCCGGATTTTCTGTTATTCTTCCCGAATTGGAAGGGGTGACAGTCAAACCGCTTACCGGATATTCGACTGAAGTCAAGCCGGGGGGCAAATTCAAATTCTATTTGCGTCTGGAGGAGGATTACAATGAATCTGTCCCTGTCGTATATGCCAATGATGAAGAATTGAGCGTGAACCAGGAGGTGTATAGCATATATGATATTTCGGAGAATATCCGTATTTCTGTAGATGGGATCGTCCGTAATAAGGTAAAACCGGTATTGCAGGAGCATGTGTCGGCTATCGATGTGGAAACCGGTTCAGATGTATCCGGCCTCTCTCTGTTAACGGATGCTTTGATCGTATTGCAGGCTGACGCGCCTGAAGGACAAGTATTTTCGAAATGGAATGATGGAAAAGCTGATAATCCTCGTATTGTAACGGCTGCCGATGCATCACAACTGTTTCCGTTATTCCTGCCTAAAACAGGACAAGGTGTCGTATGCGTCAAACTACCTGTCCTTGCTGGTGCGGGTATAGGGGCTGTCAATGCGAATGCGGCGGTCGTGGCCAAAGGGGAATCTGTTCAGTTGAAACTGGTCGTTTTGCCGTCATACAGTCAAAGTAACGTCAAAGTTTTCGCCAATGGAAAAGAACAGGATGCAGCCTTGTCTTTGAGAGCTTCTTCTGAAACGAAAACTTTATTCTATACGCTTTCCGGTCTGTCGGAAGATGTGGATGTGGAGGTTTCCGGGTTGAAACTGAATGAATATGTCGTTTCTCTCGAACAGCAGGATGGTGGAACCGTCAGAGCCAGCCAGGTCGGTATGGTAAAACATGGAACGGTTGTCACATTAGAGGCTGCGCCGAACAGAGGGAATATGTTTGTGAAATGGGAGGATGGCAACACTTTGAATCCTTATCGATATGTGGTGACGGACAATTGTACGTTGAAAGGCTCTTTTGCTGCTTCAAATATGCCGGTAGGCAATGAAAACGTATCGGTTTCGGCTGTGCGTATCTATGCAGCCGGAGGTTGTTTACACGTTCAGTCTCCTGAAGTTTCCGAACTGTCTGTCTGGAGTCTGGAAGGAAAGTTGATAAAGAGGGCAGGTATCCCGACCGGTTATTCGTCTTATCTGCTGCCGGCTGGTATGTATATGGTGAAGGTCGGAAAAGGTGAATCGGTAAAGATTGTAATCCGATGAACTATCTTTTCCATCTAACCAAATTATTCCTTACCTTTGTGCCTCAAAAAGAGAACACAAGGTATGGAAAAACAGTTTAAGAGAACGCTGATAACTACGGCGTTGCCGTATGCGAACGGGCCGGTGCATATCGGACATTTGGCCGGGGTGTATGTGCCTGCTGATATTTATGCACGCTATCTTCGCCTGAAGGGGGAAGAGGTTTTGATGATTGGTGGATCGGATGAGCATGGAGTGCCTATCACGCTGAGGGCGAAGAAAGAAGGAATTACGCCGCAGGATGTGGTGGACCGTTATCATGGTATTATCAAGAAGTCTTTTGAGGATTTCGGTATCTCGTTCGATATCTATTCCCGTACGACTTCGGCAACGCATCGCCAGGTGGCGTCGAACTTCTTCCGTACTTTATACGATAAAGGAGAGTTTATCGAGAAAACAAGCGAACAGTATTATGACGAGGAAGCGAAACAGTTCCTTGCCGACCGATATATAACCGGGACTTGCCCGCATTGTGGCAATGAAAAGGCTTATGGCGACCAGTGCGAAGCCTGCGGTACATCTTTGAGCCCGACGGACCTGATCAACCCGAAATCCGCTATCAGTGGTAGCCAGCCGGTGATGAAGGAAACAAAACACTGGTATCTGCCTTTAGATAAATGGGAACCCTTCCTACGCCAGTGGATCTTAGAAGGACATAAGGAATGGAAACCGAACGTGTACGGGCAGTGTAAGAGCTGGCTGGATATGGGGTTGCAGCCCCGTGCCGTAAGCCGCGACCTCGACTGGGGTATCCCTGTGCCGGTGGCAGGTGCGGAAGGAAAGGTGCTGTATGTCTGGTTTGATGCGCCTATCGGATATATCTCCAATACAAAAGAACTACTTCCCGAAAGTTGGGAAACCTGGTGGAAAGATCCTGAAACCAAGATGGTGCATTTCATCGGTAAGGATAATATCGTGTTCCACTGTATCGTGTTCCCGGCCATGCTGAAAGCCGAAGGTTCTTATAACCTGCCGGAGAATGTGCCGGCCAATGAGTTTTTGAACCTGGAAGGTGACAAAATCTCCACTTCCCGCAACTGGGCTGTCTGGTTGAACGAATATCTGGTAGATATGCCGGGTAAGCAGGATGTGCTGCGCTATGTTTTGACGGCCAATGCTCCGGAAACAAAAGACAACGATTTCACCTGGAAAGATTTTCAGGCACGCAATAACAATGAGCTAGTAGCTATCTTAGGAAACTTCGTCAACCGTGCTTTGGTGCTTACCGAAAAGTATTTCGAAGGCAAGGTGCCGGCTGCTGGCGAGCTGACCGATTATGATCGTCAGACATTGACCGATTTCGCGAATGTAAAGGCCGACGTGGAACGTCTGTTAGATACGTACCATTTCCGTGACGCCCAGAAAGAAGCGATGAACCTGGCGCGCATCGGTAACAAATATCTGGCTGACACCGAACCCTGGAAGTTGGCAAAGACCGATATGGCGCGTGTCGCCACGATCATGAACATCGCTTTGCAGATCACGGCAAATTTGGCAATCGCTTTCGAACCATTCCTGCCGTTCAGCATGGAGAAATTGAACAAGATGCTGAATGTGGAACCGTTAGGTTGGAACCGTCTGGGATCGACCGATCTGTTGGAAGCCGGCCATCAGTTGGGTAAATCGGAACTGCTGTTCGAGAAGATCGAAGACAGCGTGATCGAAGCACAGGTGCAAAAGCTGTTGGACACGAAGAAAGCAAACGAGGAAGCAAACTACAGGGCGAAACCCATCCGCGAGAATATCGAGTTTGATGATTTCATGAAGCTGGATATCCGTGTCGGGACCGTGTTGGAATGTACGAAAGTGCTTAAGGCGGACAAGCTGTTGCAGTTCCGTATTGATGACGGTCTGGAAAAACGTACGATCGTTTCCGGTATCGCTCAACATTACAAGCCGGAAGACCTTGTGGGCAAGCAGGTTTGCTTCATCGCTAATCTGGCTCCGCGCAAGCTGAAAGGTATCGTTTCCGAAGGGATGATACTTCGACGGCAAGCTGGCTGTCATTACTCCTGAAAAAGAGGTGAAACCGGGCAGCGAGGTAAAATAATCTGGTTAATCCTTCGTTGTAGTGACGAAGGATTAATTAATCGGAAAACAGATAATATAATGTTGGAAGAACAGATACAGATGGTCGACTTGCATGGACAATATCTCCGGTTCAAAGAGGAGATTGATGAGGCTATGCAGGCGGTGATCGACAGTTGTGCTTTTATCAATGGTCCGCAGGTGAAATCCTTTGCCGGGCATTTGGCTGATTATCTTCAGGTTCCATACGTGATTCCTTGTGGTAACGGGACGGACGCTTTGCAGATTGCTCTGATGGCATTGGAGCTTCAGCCTGGCGATGAGGTGATTCTGCCGGCGTTTACTTATATAGCGGCAGCCGAGGTTGTCGCTTTGTTAGGGCTGACGCCCGTGCTGGTGGATGTCGATCCCCGGAGCTTCAATATCGATCCCCGGAAAATAGAAGCGGCTGTTTCGGGGCGGACAAAGGCGATCGTGGCCGTCCACCTGTTCGGACAAGCCTGCGATATGGAGCCGATCATGACTTTGGCAGATGCCTATCATCTGTATGTCGTGGAAGATAACGCCCAATCCATCGGTGCCGATTATACGTTTTCCGACGGGCGGGTACGAAAGGCCGGAACGATCGGACATATCGGGACGACTTCCTTTTTCCCGTCCAAGCCGTTGGCCTGCTATGGCGATGGAGGTGCGTTGATGACTTCCGACGAGGCGTTGGCTGCCCGTATCCGTATGATTGCCAATCATGGCCAGGAATGCAAATACCACCATAGGTGGATCGGATGCAATTCCCGTCTGGACACGTTGCAAGCTGCCGTACTGGATGTGAAGTTGAAGCATCTGGGGGAGTTCACGGAAACCCGTCGGCAAGTTGCCTCTCGGTACGATGATGCTTTGTCCTCCTGCGATTCGTTGGTTCTCCCTGCGAGATCGACGTTTTCGACTCATGTCTATCATCAATATACGGTCCAGGTAAAAGACGGCAGGCGGAATGTCCTTCAATGCCTGTTGAAAGAACGGGGAATCCCTTCCATGATCTATTATCCAGTACCAGTGCATCATCAGGAAGCTTATCGGCATATCTCCCGTGTATCCGGCAATTTGGACGTCTCCACCCGTTTGTGCGAATCCGTCCTTTCCCTGCCGATTCATACGGAAATGTCCCTCGGACAACAGCAATATATAACAGAAACTCTAAAAAAGGGGGTGTGTCGAAACTATCCTGTTCCCGCGCTTGACGTGGGATCGCATTAGAACCGACCCTATAAAAATCTGATTGATAAGGTCTGTCCTTTTGCGGCCCCGCATCAAGCACGGGGACAAGGAGATTTTGACACCCCCCCCATCGAATGCTTATGGATAAAAAGATAAAATTTGCAGTTATCGGTTGTGGCCATATCGGCAAACGTCATGCCGAGATGGTGACACGCGATCCGGGAGCCGAATTGGTGGCCCTTTGTGATATTCGTCCCTGTGAGGAATTGGGTATTGAGGCATACGATGTCCCGTTTTTTTCATCCCTGACGGAGCTATTGCAGAGCGGAATTTCCATAGATGTCGTAAATGTTTGTACCCCGAACGGCTTGCATGCAGCAATGGCCATTCAGGCTGTCGAAGCCGGTTGCAACGTCGTGATCGAGAAACCGATGGCACTGACGCTTGCTGATGCCGAGAAGGTGGTCTATGCTTCGCTGAAATACCGTAAACAAGTGTTCTGTGTCATGCAAAACCGTTATTCTCCTCCTTCCGTTTGGATCAAGGAGATGGTAGATTCCGGCAGGTTAGGTAAAATCTATATGGTCCAGTTGAATTGTTATTGGAACCGTGACGAGCGCTATTATAAACCCGGTGGTTGGCATGGTGATGCCGCTTTGGACGGGGGGACGCTTTTCACTCAGTTCTCCCATTTCATCGACATTATGTACTGGCTTTTCGGGGATATCTGCAATATCCAAGCTCGCTTTGCCGATTTCAACCATGCCGGACTTACGGCTTTTGAAGATTCGGGCTTTGTGAATTTCAACTTTGTGAACGGGGGAATGGGAAGCCTTAGCTATTCCACTTCTGTCTGGAACAGGAACATGGAAAGCAGTATGCTGATTGTGGCGGAGAACGGTAGCGTGAAAATCGGCGGACAGTATATGAACGAAGTCGAATACTGTCATATTAAAGATTATGAAATGCCGGAACTGGCGCCGACGAATCCGGGAAATGACTACGGCCCTTATAAAGGTTCCGCCCAGAACCATAATTTCGTGATCCGCAATGTGGTCCGTGTCCTTTCCGGTGCAAGTTCGGAATGCATTACGACCAACGTACTGGAAGGCATGAAGGTTGTGGACATCATCCAGCGGATTTATGCACTGAAGTAATAAATGTAAGATAGGGACGGGGTGGCGTTTAAATATGGATTCCGTATTCATGCTTTACCTCGTTCATCACAAAGGTGCTTTCGAGCGATCCGAGGCTGTCGATTGTGCCTAACACGTTCAAGATAAACTCCTGGTAATACTTCATATTCGGTGCATGGATCTTCAGCAGGTAGTCGTAACTTCCCGATATATTGTAGCATTCCGTGACTTGCGGAATCTCTTGTATGATTCTTGTGAACTCCGCCGCAATCTCTTTGTTTAGTCTCCTCAACTTGACACTGCAAAAGACCACGAAGCCCTGGTTTAGCTTTTCAGCGTCCAGCACGGCAATGTACTTCTTTATATATCCTCCGTTTTCGAGGCGTTTCAGGCGTTCGAATACGGGTGTCGACGAGAGGTTGACACTCGCGGCGAGCTCTTTTGTGGTGAGCCGGGCATTTGATTGCAGGGTACGGAGGATCTGCAAGTCTACTTTGTCTAATTTCTCAAGTGTGTTCATAAGAATAAAATTCTATCGGAATCCTTTTTTCGATCTTGATACAGTTTATATGTTCTGTTGATGGCCGTAAAAATAGCGTTATTTTCTGTATTTTCCATATATCTTGTCTGATATCTCTGTCTGCTATAGTTTTGCTGGAAAATAAGCAAGAAGAACAATTTAAAATAATACGACTATGGCAACAAAGAAATTACATTTTGAGACATTACAGGTTCATGTAGGGCAAGAACAGGCCGATCCCGCAACAGATGCTCGTGCCGTCCCTATTTATCAGACAACATCTTATGTATTTCATGATTCACAACATGCGGCAGACCGTTTCGGCCTTCGTGATGCTGGGAATATTTATGGTCGTCTGACCAATTCGACACAGGGAGTTTTCGAAGCGCGTGTCGCTGCTCTCGAAGGGGGAGTGGCTGGTCTGGCGGTGGCTTCCGGTGCGGCGGCCGTGACGTATGCCTTGCAGAATATACTTGGAGTGGGCGACCATATTGTGGCTGCCGATAATCTCTATGGCGGTTCCTTCAACCTGATTACGCATACGTTAGCGGCTCAGGGCATTACCCACACGATTGTAAATGTCAATGACTTGCAGGCGTTGGAGGCGGCTATTCGGGAGAATACGAAAGCGGTGTATGTCGAAACGTTCGGTAATCCCAATTCTGATGTTACCAATATCGATGCTGTGGCGGAGGTGGCCCATCGTCATAATATTCCGTTGATAGTGGATAATACGTTCGGTACACCGTACCTGATCCGTCCGATCGAGCACGGGGCCGATATTGTTGTTCATTCCGCCACCAAATTTATCGGCGGACATGGATCGAGCTTGGGAGGAGTGATTGTGGACAGTGGCAATTTCGATTGGAAAGCAAATTCCGATAAGTTCCCGACCTTGGGCAAACCGGACCCAAGTTATCATGGAGCGGTCTTTGCCGACGTGGCAGGTTCGGCAGCTTTCGTCACCCGCATCCGGGCTGTCATTCTGCGTGATACAGGAGCTACGATCTCGCCTTTCAATGCTTTTATCTTGCTGCAAGGTCTGGAAACATTGTCTCTCCGCGTGGAGCGTCATGTTGCCAATGCTCTGAAAGTCGTCGAGTATTTATCCAAACACCCGAAAGTAACCAAAGTGAACCATCCGGCTCTTCCAGACCATCCAGACCATGAACTTTATAAAAAGTATTTCCCGAAAGGTGCCGGAAGTATTTTCACTTTCGAGATTGAAGGCGGACAGGAAGCAGCCTGGAAGTTTATCGATTCGCTCGAAATATTCTCCCTTCTTGCCAATGTGGCTGATGTGAAGAGTCTGGTGATCCATCCGTATACGACTACCCATTCTCAAATGACTCCGGAAGAACTGGCCGGACAGCATATCACGCCTTCCATTGTGCGCCTGAGTATAGGTACTGAATATATCGATGATATCATTGATGACCTAGACCAAGCTCTGGCAAAGGTTTGATGTAAGATGGCAATGTGTTTTTGTTTTGATGCAAGTGTAAGTTGTTTTCGACGTTGTCGGGAATATATACGGCAATGTAGAAAACAACTTACGCTTGCATCTGAATGAAGAAGTATGGGGTCGAATTTTTATTTTATCCTGAATAGTTTGTTTTTGTAATCGATAATCACGGTGTTTTCAAAGAAATAAGCATTTCCGGTTATTCCCCAGACATCGAGGGAACTATAAATACTATCCCAAAGGCCGTCTTTGGCGTAGTAGACTTTCGAATTGTTCAAGGCTTTTCCGCCGAACTCGATCGGTTTGGTTACATTAAAGCCATAAAATGTTATTTCTTGTCCCCACCATAAAGGACCGCTTAGAGAGTCGACAATAGTAAGGTCTGATACGCTCCAAGCTCTTTCTTGTGTCGTTATTAACTGGAAAGGGCTTGAACCTGTATCGAACAATACTTTACATGTTTTTCCATTAATCCGTAAAGGCAATTTTATTACCCCATATTCTGATTCAAATTCTTCAGCCGGCAGATTTTCGTATTCAGCCGGTAAAAAGTCTGTGATTGCAAGCTTGTTTGATTTGTAATCAATGATTAAGACTTTATCTTGCACCATGTCGGATGCGATCGTTCCAATATGCTTGGGTGTATTTGAATGAAGTGAATCTTTAGGGATTTCATTTCCGAAATTCTGCATGAATCCGATATTGGCATTGCTAAACTCCACTGTCCCTATTTGCAGGTTGACATTCTTATACATCCCGGTTGAATCTTTTTTGTTCATTAAAGATGGGGCTTCTTTGAGATAAGGAGCAAAAGTATTCCCGTAAAAGACAGAATTATATGTTCCTAAATCAAACTGCATTGTGAATTCGTAGGGTAAATTCTCTATTTTTACCGGAACATTTAGAAAAGCTTTTTCAATGTATATCCCCGAAATTGTATCACCTTCCCAACTGAAGGGAATCCATTGCAGCGATGGTTTTCGTGAACAACTTGTGAAGACTAATAGAAGGAGAACAAAAGTAATCCCTTGTTTGTGTATTTTCATAAATGGTAATTTTTTGTTATTAGAAAATAGTTTATTTCGGTGTCTCGTTGTTCTTAGCCAATGAAACCAAGCCTCCCATAGCCCCTAAGTTCATGGTGTCGAGTGCCGAACTCGGTACGATAACCATTGATCCTTTTTCTTTTAAGCCTTCGAACAGCATATTCATCCCTCTGAGATGTAATGCCACAGGATTATCGGTATATTTTTTACTGGCTTGTTCGAACTTTTCTGCGATTTCCGTTTCTGCCGTTCCCAAGATGACACGAGCTCTTCTTTCACGTTCGGCTTGGGCCTCTTTGCTCATTGCTTCGGCCAGGTCTTGCGGAATAGCGATATCTTTGATACCGACAGTCTGGCATGTGATGCCCCACGGATTCGTATTTCTGTCTAAGACCTGTTGCAAATCCTCAGCTATCTTATCGCGTTCCTGCAAGAGATCCGACAGTTCGTGCTTACCGATGGTATCTCTTAGACCAGTCTGTGTGATATGTTCGATCGCTTTTTGGTACTCCTGTACTTCCAATGCAGCTTTTTCCACGTCCCAGACGGTCCAATATACGACTGCATCCACATTTACCGGAACCGTATCTTTGGTTAGAGTTTGTTCGGCCTTAAATGCACTTACCCGTACACGCTGGTCAATATAAGTCGGCACACTGTCTATAACCGGGATAATCATAAAGGGGCCGGGACCTTTCAAACCGTTGTATTTCCCCATACGAAGGACTACCGCCCGTTCCCATTGGTCGGCTATGCGGATTGCAGAAGCCACCAACCCGGAAAGAAGAAGCAAGAGGATGAATACCGGTATGTTTATAATCTTCGAAACATACAAAACGGCTGATACGATAACCAGTATCAGCAATACGGAAAGGGATATGGGATTGAACCAACCCTTGTTAATTACATTTGTTGTCATATTCATTGTTTTTTAGAAGTTTCGATATCCTTTAATTCTCGAATAACCTCATTTAGGCTGAAACCGTAACTCAGTACAACGGAAGAAAATTGTGTACAAATTTCTTTTAACTTGTCTTCCCGTTCTTTTTCCGGTACTACATGATCTGTTTTGCTAATAAACGTTCCGGTTCCTTGCTGAGTTTCCAAAATATTCTTGATCTCCAATTCTTTATAAGCTTTGGATACCGTGTTTAGGTTTACCTTTAACTCTACGGCAAGTGCTCTGACCGTAGGAAGTTGTTCTCCCAACTTAAGTTGCCCGGATGCTATGCCAAACCTGATTTGATCAATGATCTGGCGGTATATCGGCATACCGCTAGAGTAATCTAATAAAAACTTGATCATATGATTTTATATTATTCTATATTAATATTGT
>ENA-UOJE01002152-UOJE01002152.1-human-gut-metagenome-genome-assembly--contig:-C23-NODE-2152-length-15593-cov-13.764642_pt1 | contig 15593 bp, 14 predicted proteins | sample MGYA00242341_ERZ723888 | MGnify/ENA metagenome assembly ERZ723888 | reverse complement strand
TGGAACAGTTTAACGCCAGTGTCAAGAGCGAGTGGCTGACCGATGGCTTCGAGAGCGCCGCACCGACCGATAGCAAGTATGATCCCTATGACATGCAGGATGAATGGGCGGCGGCAAACGGCAGCTTTCCAGGTTATAACTGCCGTATCACGGCCTTTGGCCTGTTCAGCGAATTTATTACAGCAGGGGCCGACCAGCCGGAAACGCAGGGCGAGGACTCGCTCTTTACCGATTTAGAGACAATCGACGCCAATCCTGACGCACTCTGCGGGGACAGCACCGCCAAATTCTGCGCGTTGTTCGCGCCGGTGAATGCCGCGGACAGCACAGAGGTCGAAGCGCAGGTAAAAGCGCTTCAGGAGAGCTGGACAGCCCGCGGCATCGCGTTTGCCGACAGCAAAGCGAGCATGATCTCGGTTGTCTTCCATGATAAATTCTCGGACGAGGACAACACGCTGTTCGTTGGTCATGTCGGCGTGCTCCTGTCCGCGGAGGACGGTACACTGTATTTCATCGAAAAGGTGGCGTTCCAGGAGCCGTACCGTCTGGTGAAACTCCAGAACCGCACGGAGCTGAGTGACTACCTGATGGAGAAATACGATACCTCATGGGGCCAGGATACGACGCGCCCCTTCATCATGGAGAACGATACTCTGATGGACGGATACCGACCGAACCCTCTGGAGGAAACAAACCCTTAAAATTGAAACAGCAGCGGGATGGCATTGCCATTCCGCTGCTTCTACTTTACAGAACAGGCACACAACGCCAGAAAGGAGAAAGCCCATGAATATCCGCAAGCCTACAGATTACAGCATCCTATTTTCCGAACTGGACAGACTTATGGCTGAGCAGCTTTCACAGATGAATTTGTACTGCGAGATTGGTCGGCTGGTCAGCAGCAAAGCAGAGAAAGGCGCGGCTGTCGCGGCATCGGAATATCTGCAAGCGGCCTATCCCGCAGCCGAGGGCTTTTCTCCCCGCAATGTGCGCCGTATGCGGGCGTTTTACGCAGCCTACGAAGCATCCCCTGAGATCATGCGGCTGGCAATGAACCTCGGCTGGACGCAGAATGTGGCGATTTTAGAGTGGGGCAGCAGCAATGAGGAGCGGGCGTGGTACATCCAAGCCGTGCTGCGCTTCGGATGGAAGAAAGGCAAACTATTGGAAGCCATAGAATCTCAGGTATGGCTGCATTCTTCTCTCGACGAACAGATGGTTTCCTGCTATACTGAGGAAAAAGAAGTAACGCAGGAGAGCGAGAGCGATGAAAAAGATACTCTTTGTGTGTCATGGAAATATCTGCCGCAGCCCCATGGCCGAGTTTGTGATGAAGGACTTGGTGAAGAAGGCGGGGCTTGCCTCACAGTTCCATATCGAGTCTGCAGCAACCAGCCGGGAGGAGATCGGCAACCCGGTCTATCCTCCGGCACAGCGCAAGCTGGCGGAGCATGGGATCTCCTGCGACGGCCACGCGGCGCGGCAGCTCACCAATGCCGACTACGAGAACTACGATTTGCTGATCGGCATGGACAGCGCAAACCTGCGGAATATGCACCGCATCTGCGGTGGCGACCCAGACGGCAAACTGCACCTCCTGATGGACTACACCGACTGCTCCCACGATGTTGCCGACCCGTGGTACACGGGCGATTTCGAGGCAACGTGGCAGGATGCGCTGGCGGGGTGTCAAGGGTTGTTGAGAGAATTAACTGCGAGGAGGTGCGACGAAAATGGATAAGCTGGTCGTTCGTGGAACAGAAATCAATGTGCAGTGGGATCTCAAGCGAGATGATTTCCTCAGCTTGACAGACATTGCAAAAATCAAGGATAGTGATAATCCGCGGTATATCATCCAAAACTGGCTTCGCAACAGAAACACCATCGAGTTCCTCGGCGTGTGGGAAACGCTTTACAATCCGAATTTTAACCGTGTCGATTCGATGCGTTTAGAAGCCAAGCGGGTTTGAACAGTTTCGTGATGACACCACAGAAATGGGTGGATGCGACTGGCGCCATCGGCATTGTTTCCAAGGCTGGCCGCTATGGTGGGACCTACGCGCATAAGGAAATTGCATTTGAGTTTGCCTCTTGGATCTCTGTGGAGTTTAAACTCTACTTAGTCAAAGAGTTTGAGCGCCTCAAGACCGAGGAGATGAAACAGCTCGGTTGGGACATCAAGCGCAACCTTGCCAAGATCAATTATCGTATTCACACGGACGCTATCAAAGAAAATCTGATCCCGCCGGAGCTGTCCGCCCGTCAGATTTCCCTGGTCTATGCCAACGAAGCCGATGTTTTGAATATGGCGCTGTTTGGTATGACAGCCAAGCAGTGGCGTGACGCCCACCAAGATCTTAAGGGCAACATCCGTGACTATGCCAATGTATCACAGCTCGTGTGCCTGTCCAATCTGGAAAATCTGAATGCAGTGTTCATCAACGAGGGAATCCCACAGGCGGAGAGATTGGCAAAGCTCAACGCCATTGCCATCAGCCAGATGAAGGTGCTGACGGAGGATCACAGAATGCTGCAGTCCGATGAGGCGAAAGAAACAAAATCATAAAAACAAAAAATCCCGTGCAATAAATCGTCCTTTCCGTGCATTACACGGATGACAGGAGATGGGAGCCTATGCTCAGTATGCTGATGACAACCGAATATACTCCGGCAGAGGATCGGCACGAGCTGCAGCAGTTGCTGATTCACATTGCCGGCGGTGAGCGTGAAGCGCTGGCGGAGCTGTATCAACGCACGCGCTCAGCGGTGTACGGTCTTGCACTTTCCTACCTCAAAAACGCGCATGACGCGCAGGACCTTACGCAGGACGTCTATGTGCAGGCGTGGGACTGCGCGGAGCAGTACCGCCCAACCGGTTCGCCGATGGGCTGGCTGCTGGCGGTCTGCCGCAATCTCTGCCTGATGCGCCTGCGGCGCGAGGAACGTCATGCCGCGCTCAGCGAGGAGGAATGGGACGCCATTCCCGCGCAGGAGTGCGGACTGGACGCCGATGAGCGCACCCTTTTGCAGCAAGCGCTGGCAAGCCTTGCGGACGAGGAGCGTCGCATCGTGCTGCTCCATGCGGTCACGGGTATGAAGCACCGGGAGATCGCGGCGCTGCTGGAGCTGCCGCTTCCGACCGTCCTGTCGAAATATCACAGAGCATTGAAAAAAATGCGAGCTTATCTGGAAGGAGACAACGCCAAATGACCAACGAAAAAATGGAGCAGCGTCTGGCCGCGGCGGTCGAAAAGACCGCGCCGAACGATGTGAACGGCGTTCTCTCCCGCTGTGAAGAGCGGAAAGGAACGGTCATTCCCATGACGACAAAGAAAACGACGAAGAGAAAATGGACATCGCTCATTGCCGCCTGCCTTGCGGTGATGCTGCTCGGCGGCGGAGGGCTGTTCTACCAGCGGGCGAACGCGGTAGCCTCCGTGGTGTCGCTGGACGTGAACCCGAGCATCGAGCTGAAGGTGAATCGGAGCGAAAAGGTGCTTGTCTGCACGCCGCTCAATGAGGACGCGAAGGCCATCCTCTCGGATATGGGCAACGGCGCGGACCTCAAGGGTGCGAAGCTCGACGTGGCGGTGAACGCCATCGTGGGCAGCCTTGTGCGAAACGGCTACCTCAATAGCATTTCCTCCGCCATCATGATCTCGGTGGAGGACAGGGATACCGCCCGCGCGGAAAAACTCCAGCGCGAGCTGACGAGCACCGTGGACGGTGTTTTGCAGACAAGCGAATCGAGGGCGTCCGTCCTGACGCAGACGCTTACGCAGGACGCGGGACTTACGCAGCAGGCGCGGGAAAACAGCATTTCGACCGGAAAGGCGGCGCTGGTGAACCGTGTGCTTGCACTCAACGCCACGCTGAAGTTTGACGCGCTGGCAAAGCTCTCGGTCGAAGAGCTCAAGGACCTCGCCGAAGCGGGTGCACCTGCCATGCCCATCGGTATGGATGCAGCCCGCACCGCTGCGGAGGAGTATGCCGGAACGACGGCGGTGGATTCCGTTACAGCGGAGGTCGATCCCGAACTCGACGAATCCCCTGCACACTACGAAGTAGAGCTGCGAACGGCATGGGGCGAGTTCGAGTATCTAGTGGACGCCTACACAGGGAAGGTGCTCAGCGGGCAGAAAGATTTATTGGCTGCCGTTTCCGCATCGAATGAAACGACGAAGCCCTCTGGTCAAAAGCCCGCGCCGTCCGGAACGGTGCAGGATATCGGCTACGCCAAGGCAAAGTCCATCGCCCTGAACCATGCGGGCTTGAGTGAAAATCAGGCGTATGACATGGACATTGAGCTGGATGATGAGGACGGAAAGCTCGTCTACGAAATCGAGTTCAAATCCGGCAATATGGAATATGACTACGAGATCGACGCGGCCTCCGGTGCGATCCTCAAGCACGAGGCGGAGTTGGACGACTGATACGATTATCAAGGATTGATTTAGAAAAATATCCGAATTGAAGCCGACTGACAGAAAGAAAAGACACGCTTTGCGTGTCTTTTCTTTTTAGTATTCAAGGATACCACCTTGTGCTGCGCACCGAAGCGCATCTTTGACGCTGCCGTAGCCTTCAAACTACGCGGCCAACGCTTCCGCAAGGCGAAGGCCGTTGAGCCTGTGGGAGAAAGTGAAAGACATAGTTAAAGTGGCTGACAGCCAATGCTGTCAGCCACTTTATTTTTTGCAGTGCTGATACCCGGAAATATTTTCGAGCGGTGCAGCTCAATTACTTGGACATCACTTCTTCGATGGGGGTATAATCGAAATCAAGCTTAAAGTATCTGGGGCCAAGAATTGCGATACCCTTTTCCGTGCGGAATACGGGGTTCGCCTTCAGGCCAATCACGCTGACCTCATTGCCGACCGCCAGAATGGGGTTCGCATACGGTTCGCCGGTCTTGGCATCGACGACAGCAATGATGTCGGGGCTGGAAACATAGGGCTTGTCGTTTTTCCACATGGCATGGTTCTCGTTTTTGAAGAAGATCTTGAAGGTGTTGCCCTTATCGTCGCCAGAACCCTCAATGGTGTGATAACCGTAGTAATAGCCGTCATCCCAGGTTTCCTTGCCGGTGACAACACCGGTTGCCAAACGCCATCCGCCGAGTTCGGTTACAATGGTTTCGACGGGATCCTTGCCGCTTTCGCGCGCTTCACGAATCATCTTGCCAATATTATAGCAGGAAGACAGCGTGCCCTGATTGATGCACTTCTTCATATCCTTGCCGCTCATCAGGAAGCCCGCCTGACCGACAAGGCCATAGGCACTTTCGGCAATTTTCTTGCCGATTCGCTCCACGATGCGGTAGTTCTTTGCGTTTTCGATATAGGAAATATCGTTATAGGCATCAACAGACGCAACGGGCCAGAGGGTTTTGCCGTGCAGATACGGCGTGGTCTGCTGGATCTCAGGGATCGCGCGGCCGGTATAATCACCGTCGACACAAACAGCACCGCTGATAATGCCCGCAGTTACACCACCGGGCGTATTGGCGCCGCCCAGCTCGATGGGTACGACCGCGTCGATCTTCGTGTCGCAAAACTTTCCGAGATACTGAATAGCCTTGGCCAGCTGCTCCTTCTCAGGATATACAGGGTCAGTGAAACCAAAGTCTGCCATCTCCGCTTCGACCTCAGGCGTATGAGGGGCAATAGATCCCATCAGGAAGGGGCAGGCCGTCATCGCATCGTCGGGGATCTCGCTCATATCGACCCAACCGACCTTGGTCCCCTTGTTGATCTCACTCATCAGGGACTGCAGTCCGTTTGCAGGCAGGCCGCCGCCGCCTGTGCCCATAAACGTGCATCCGCGAACAAAGTCTTCAGCCATCTGCTGATTTTCCAGATACATAGTAGCCATTTTTCTTCTCCTTTTAGTTATTATATTGACACTGGTTACAGTTTTTCCAATTCACCGCGTGCGTTCTCGACATATTCGCCGCCAAAGTACAGGCGACTGGTGTCGTTTTTGAAAAGCATAAACAAAGCGATATAGATAATCGCGGTAACAACCATGCTGTTGATCGCCGCGATGCCCCAGGTAACGGTATATCCTACAAGGCAGCCGATGGCCCAGCTAACCAGTGCAGGGATGGAGCAGAAGCGGTGTTTAACACCAGCACCGAACCGATAGGATTGGTGCTTTACGCAGAAATAGTCGACAATGAGGATGCCGGCCACCGGAGGGATCGCAGTGCCGAGGATGCTCAGCCATGTGGTAAAATAGTTTACAATACCGAGCGCGCCGGCCACAGTCGCAATAATACCAAATGTAATTACGACATACTTCTTCTTCCATTTCGGAACAGCAACGACAGCTGCAAGGGAGGAATAATAGAGGTTGTTGTCATTGGTGGTCCACTGGGCAAGGATCAGCAGCAGCAGCGACCAAGAGCCGAGAATATTCAGCAAAGCAACTGCCACATCACTGGTATCAGCAACAGTACAGATAAAGAATCCGGCAATAATGACGAAAGAATTGGCGATGATGAATCCGAAAACGGCACCGATAACACTGTCGCTACATTTTTTACCATAGCGGGTCAGGTCAGGCTGCAAAACTGCACCCATGGCATATGCTCCGATAACGGAAACGATTCCGACCGCGGTGGACATACTGCCAGTGTGCGCCAGCGTGATCTGGTTGAACTGTTCCATGCCGCCGACACGGGTCGCAGCCAAACCGCACGCAACAACACACGTGAGAAGGATAAGCGGAGAAGCGATGTTGCTGAGCAGTTCAAGACCTTTGTAGCCGATGAAAGCCGTTGTCATCATCAGCAGGCCGCCCCAGATACCGGCGACCACAGGCTCGGTGATAAATCCGGCATTGGGAAACATGGCGTGGATCGTGGAGCCAAAAAAGCCGCACTGATAGCCAAACCAACCCAGTTCAACGATTGCTGTCAGCACAGCGATGATGTAATTACCAAGGACGCCAAAGGATTGGCGCATCAGCATTGCAATACCGACACCGGTTTTGGTGCCAATATAGCTCAACAGGCCGCCAAGCACAGACAGAACTGCATTACCGACCAGACAAGCGGTAACGACCTCAGACAACGAAAGCTGGCCGACGAAACTTGCTCCAACGTAAATCGAACTGAGGCAAATGATGCTGCCGACCAGAACCATTGCCAGTGAAAAGGATGATCTGCGTTGATCCAGGGGAACCGGTATGGTTGCATAGTCATTTACATAATTGGTTTCGCTTCCGGGATTACTCATAAATCTTCTCCTCCGTGTTCTCAGACTTTTCAATTGACCAACCGAAGATCATAGATGGCATCAATTGAAGGTGATATTATGGTAGCATGCTTGAAATAATAAAAAAATGTTTTGAAAACAAAAAACCGGGTCGCGTTTTGTTTTCAAAACATTTTTGCTTTATCATGGTAGCGTAATTACGAGAATATTTGTGGATCTTGCCGATAGAGGCAGATCGCGTGAAAAACTGCGCTCAAGGCTGCGGCCTGCTCAAAATTTCCGCCCAAAAGAGACACCGCTTTGCGAACGCGGTACTGCACCGTATTTTGATGCGTATAAGTCAGCGCCGCAGTTTGTTTGTAACTGCAATCGCAATCGATCAGATATATCTGCAGGGTTTCCAACAGTACCCCTTCACGCCGTCTGTCGTATTCGATCAGCGGGTCAAGTATTTGCCGTGCCCGGTCAATGGCTGCTTCATTTCTCAGATCCTGCTTGCAGGCGATCGCTTCGATCAATTCAAAGCGCCCCATGCAGTAACGGTTTTTATAAAGTGAACAGGTGAACGCCCATTCCTTGGCTGTCTCACTGACCAAGGAAAAAAGTTCACTCTCTCCGGATATATTGGTAGCACAGGCAAAGTGTCCGGCCGGATCTTGAGCCGCTTGAGCGGATAACACCAAGGCGTTCAGCGCTTCAGCATCCGGATCCGGCGCACGGTTGAATATCAGAATTTCGAGTTGCTCATATCCGCCGTTTATAAAGGCGATCCCTTCACTTTGAAGCAGAGACTTAACCTCATGCATCAGCGGCAGCGACGGAGCCCTGCTGCAAATCAGGAAGTTCCATTGTTCAGCATCGCCATGCCGATAATACCCCAAATCGCTGTGCGCCTGCTGCCAATCACCTCGTATAATGGCATTGATGATATTGCCGCCGCGCGTTGACACCAAGGCGTGTCTCCATAGATCCAGGCAAAGCTTGGTACACGTGAATAGAGAATCGATATCCACCCGCTTCCGTCTCTGGCTGAGAACAAACAGGACGGACAACTCAAGATAATCCGTATAATAATGTCGTCCGCAGTATTTTGTTTCGTCGATCAGCAGTTCAAAGCGCGAAGCATCGAACGGCAAGCGCGAGAGCTCGTTGTTCAGAAAGGTATTGAGACGATTGCCCGACATGGTGGAACACAGTGCGTTCTGAGCAAGCGTGTCAATGATGACAATATCCAGTTCCCCCTGATTTGCAATTTGGGAAAGCACCTCCTGTATGCTCCCGCCACTGTCCTTTGTTTTCCACATGGAACTGATGATCGAGCGAAAGAAGGAATCGTTCTCATAGCGATTCAATGAAAGCACATCATTGAGTACATCGGCATAAGAAATGTGCTTATTGTCATTATAGTTGAGGACAACAAGCGGAAAATTCAGCTCATCACACAAATCAAGCACTCTCTGATCGAATTTTTGCACCACGAGTCCGTAATAAAACACAATCAGCCCGGCCGCATTCAGTTTGTTGAGCGCGCGGATCACGTCACACTGACTTTCCACATCGTTTTTTACATTGTAGAGAGCTGTTATCATTATTTCCTGAGGTTTAAAGGAAAACGACAGTAATTCCGAGGCATTGTCCCTCCCCAACTCTGTCATTTCCAGAACCGTTCCGCCGCAAAGAGGCCGAAGAATTCCTTCTCTCCCAGCGATCAGGTGAGCCGTCTGTAAAGATTGAAGCCGAAAAATATCCCTTACCAATATCTGCATATTATTCCTCAAATAATTCTCAAAGCGTCTGCGGTTCGTTTATAAAAAGCATAGTCGTATTCCGAAGGAATCACAATAACAGTTTTTATAAACGTTTTTCTAAATAAAGATAGCAATCTTTAGCGGGAAAATCAATATATATCTCTTTCAAAGTGTCACAGCGCTTCGAGCGCGGCACACTGCAACGCGCAAGGGACGATACTGTTCGAAAGGTATATGAGGATGCTGTTTTGACCTATGGCCGTCACAAGCCGTTTGACCCGCGTAAAGTCGCGGCGTTCCGCCGCAAGCTGCCAGCAGGCGAACCGTGGGGATTCTTCGTCGGCGGCATGGACAGCCCGCAGGCGGTCAATGGCGAAAATGCACGGATGATCTCAGATGCTCTTGGGTGGTCGTTCTCGCCCTCTGTGCTTGCACAAGCGTACTTAATAGCATCCCACAAAGACGCCGGAGGAGGGCCGGACATGATGCAGGATTTTTGTATTCCATCCACGGCAATGCCTGAGTTCGTCATTGAAAATTGATGATTTAACAGCATAGAAAAAGCCTCCGGCGAACAGCCGGAGGCGTTCCCATCTCCATTGAAAGGGGCATATATGGCGAAACGGAAAAAGACGATCATTGCGGGGCGGCTCGTCAAAACGATCATATACACCGCGCCGGAGCCGCAGGACGGCCCGCGCGTGCGTGCAGTCAAGTCATGCATGACGACCGCAGCACAGAAGGCCATGAACGACAAGGCGGCGCGCGTGAAGCTGGAAATGCTGCTGGCCGCGAACTTCGGCCCGCGCGATCTCTTTGTGACGCTGACTTACCGTGACGAGAATCTACCGGCCAAGCGCGCCGGTGCGATCAAGAACGTACGCAGCTTTCTTAAGCACTTGCAGGAGCACAGGAAGGCGCGAGGTCAGGCACTCAAGTACATATACACTACCGAAGACAAGCACGGCGGAGGGCGGCTGCATCACCATATCGTGATAAACGCTGCCGGTGACGATATGGAGACGGTACGTAGTTTGTGGCCGTATGGCGACGTTGTAGACTTCGAGTATATCGGGACGTATGACTACGAGCAGCTTGCCCGCTACATCACCAAGGAGAGCGTAGAGCAGCGGCCTGTGGGTACGCAGATGTGGACAGCAAGCCGCAACCTCGAAAAGCCTATTGTGCGCAGCGAGTACGTTGACAACGATGCGTCGCTTACCGTGCCGCTCGGCTGCCACATTCTGGAGAAAGAGGAGCGCGTAAGCGAGTTTGGCAGCTATTGTTATATATCAAGTACCAATTCCGCGCCGCTATGATCACGCGCGATCTCGGCTGCTGAATCCAAAGCAACAGGGGAACTCTGAATCTCTGTTTCCCCACTTGTAGTAGAATATAACTTTAGAACAGGCAGTGGAGAAATTTGCACAGAGACCTTGCGCAACCGGCCGCGGCGGGCTATCATGACGGCAAGAGCCGCGCGAGCGTGAGAAATTATCCCCCCTCTGGCGGAGGGGGAGAGAAAGAAGGCAGGCAAACCGAGAGCGCCGCCATTTCCGACGACGAGCGAAAAAAGCCGAGGGGGTACGCGCACGGTACCACACGGGCGCGCGGGGTCGCGTTTCCCGCCCGCGATCAACGCGAGCGCAAAGGCTGCGAAAATTAAGCGAAAAAAGAGCTGAAAAAATGGCGAGCGACGCCCGTAAACCATCCAGCCTTGGGCGCACGGCTGCGCGCGCCGGTATCCTTGCCCCCTCCCCCACTTCGGAAAGTTTGACTCCCTCACGGCGAAAACCGCAGGCCCCCACACACAGGAAAATTTTTCCCCACGCAGCGAGCTGCAAAGGCTCTTTTGCGGCTGCAAAATTTCCTCCTATTTTTTCTCCAACACCGATGATTTGACGCCGCCAGCGCATACCACGCAATAACACAAAAGCCTTGAAAAACAAGGCGTGAGAGCAAGACCGCGCACCACAGGAAAGACGCCCGAGCAGTTCAAATCTGGGTGTCACCTCCATAAGTCAGGATTTCAAGCAGAAATGTTTGGAATCCTTTCTTTTTTATATTAAATTAGTCGCATTTTTGCGCTTTTCAAATCCCGGTTTTCTCTGAAAATCGTCCGAAATCTCCGTTTAGGGGAAAGGGTCTGCATTTTTGCTCTGTTTTCTCTTTACAGCAAATCGATCAAGGCCTGTGCTGCTTGGCACAGGCCTTGTTTGTTTTCTTCAGAATACCGCCGTCAGCAGCATGTAGTAGCCGCAGGCGATGAGGACGGTGAGCAGAAACAGCGGCAGGAGCTTTTTGACCGTGGCGAAAAATGTGACGCCGAAATAGTCCGAGATGATTGCCGTGCAGATGTGCGTGGGGCTCAGCTGACTCGAGGCGAAGCTGACGCTCATCAGCAGCGCCAGCAAAAACGCGCCGCCGTTCGGGATCATGGTGTAGGCCAGCGGGATAAAGGCCGCGGCCGCGGCGCTCGATCCCGCGACCAGCGTGCCGAACGCGTACAGGATCACGAGCACCAGAAACGCCGGAATGGGCAGATGCTCGAAATACGTCGGCAGCACGTCGATCACGCCGCCAAGGATCAAAAGGTCCTTGAAGACATACGTCATCGTAATACCGAGCAGCGACTTTAGGTCAAAGCCCTTGACGAGCGCATCGCGCACCTCCTGCGCGGAGAATTTTTCGACCAGCGCGTTGACGGCCGCGATGACCGCCACGACGGCCCACGTCGGCAGCGAGAACACGATGATCACCGCGATCGCCAGCAGCAGCGACCACAGGCTCCGCAAAAGCAGACGCACGCACTCTTTTTTGCTGCGTCCCGTCTCGCCGACTGTGCGCGGCACGCGGCGCAGATAGACAAGGTAAATTGCCAGAAGCGTCAGCAATGCCATCGGGATCATCCATACGAAAAAGGATGAAATGGAAATGCCGCTGATGCTGCACGCCACGATAACGCCCGTGAACGTCGGCACCATAGCCTCCGGAATGTGGCGGAGGTACGTGGCGACCGCCGCCTTTTCATCGTTTTTGAGGTGGTCGCCCGTCATCGTGTCCACCATGCCGCCGCAGATCGTCACGGTGGCGGGGCCCTGCATCAGGCCGATGAACATGCAGGCAAGCGACGTGTTGAGCCTCGGGTCGCGCATTAGTCCATTCATCGCCCGCTGTGCATCCTCGAACCGATGGCGCAGGTCAAGCTCGTAGACAAGCACCGAGATCACATACATCGCAAGGTTCACTGACCAGACGTCCCAGCCCGTGAGCGTATGCATTACTGTCTGCCCCGCCGTGGCGAGCGGCAGACGGAACATCACGATCATCAGGAGCGAACCAAAAATCATCGCAAGATAAAGGGGCAGGCGTTTGTTGAGCAGGGCGAGGATCACCACAAAGATGATCAGAACTTTGATAAGTGCCATGGTGCTGACTTCCTCTCTCCATTTCCCGCGCAAAGCAAGAAAAAGGCCGGGCGGCCACTTTTAGGGTACCGTCCGGCCAAAATGCTATTGCGTAGTGCCTTAGTGCTTCTCTCAGGCCTTCTGCTCTCTCGGCAGCAGGTGGATAGCGTGCTTCGGGCAGTTGGGCGCGCAGATGGTGCAGCCCCAGCACTTGTCCACATCGTAGTGCACCTTGCGGTTTTCATCCTTGTAAAACGCGCCGAAGTTGCAAATCTTCGTGCACTTGCCGCAGTTGACGCACTCGTCCTCGTGCCAGTCGATCTTCCAGTTGGATTCGGGATAGATCAGGCGGGAGCCGGCCTTATAGGCCATCTGCATCGGGAAGCAGCACAGACCGTCGCAGTTGCAGATGAAGCCGTCCTCGCCGTTCTGCATGAGTCCGCTGGCGTTGAACTCGCGCACCTTCTTTTTCATGTCCTCAGGGCTGATGGGCTCGCCCATGCCGCGGTCGACCGCGCTGTTCGGCCCGTCGTTCATGTTGACGCACACATTGAGCTTGCGGTCGTGGAAATACTTCTGGCTCTTGCAGTTGCAGGGCACAAGATGGATGCTGCCGTGATGCCCGTCGATGATCTTATCGAACTCCTCGAGCGTCAGATACGTCTGGTTGTGGACATAGACGCCCTCACCGGCGACCTTGGCCTTCACTTGCGGCAGATAGATCGACTGATAAATCTCTGTCTGCCAGTCGTAGAGCGCCTCGATGAGCTCTCTCGGCAGACAGCCGAACTCATAGTACTCAAACTGCGCATAGTAGGAATAGCGGCTGTAGAAGTCGCTGATCTTCCAGGTCGGCTCGTCCGCATCCGTGACCTTGTTGAGTACGTTGCGGGAGTACATGCGGTTGATGAGCACGTAGGGCGACGCGGCCAGGCGGTTCTTCTCCATGAGCTTACGCAGCTCCTTTTCCGTCATGGGCTCCTTGCCCATCAGAAGAATGACCTGCCATTCCTCCTCGTGCACCATCAGGTCGGCCACTTCGTCGAACTGCTCGGGCACTCCAAAAAGCTCGTGCGCTTTCTTGCGATCTTCGTCGCTCAGCTTGCTGGTCAGTAAAGACATATTGCTATCTCCTCTTTTTATTGCTTGCCTGATTTCTTATTTTATCTGCATTGCCTTTTCGGGGGCGCTATCCTCCGCCCTCCACAGCAATGATACAACGATGCTATGAAGCATTCTTATTTTATCATAATGCTTCGCCGACGAATTATCGTTGAATCCGCAGCGCATCGCCGCCCGCTTCGCCATGCGGGCCGCCCAACGGATTCAACGCTTTTTTCAACGGTAACTTAGTATAATCTTTTCACGCCAAACGGTCAATCGTTTCTGCGTTATGCACAAAAGTGGCATGAACCGGCAAGCGGCTGTTTCTTTCGCAAAAAAGCGGCTTGTCATTCCCCCAGCGTTGGCGTATGATGAAAAGGTAGGCTGATTCCCCCGCGGAATCTGTCCTTCTCGTATTTGCTTTTTTTACTCTCCCATTCCGTTTCAAGGAGGTTCCCGCACAGTGGACGTTTTAATCACCCAAAAGAAAATGACCGACTCCGAAGCCTTCGTCAAGGCCCGCGGCGGCGGCAACCTGATCGGCAAGGCCATGTACGGCGGCGGCAAGATCACGATGAAGCAGCTCTATTTGCAGAGCTTTGAAGTCGTGTTCGACGCCTATTTCAAGCCCGGCCTTGTGGAGCGCTTTTTCACCCGCAAGGGCCAGATGGGCGGCAACTCGCAGAAGATCTGCATGATCGTCGAGGGCACGCGCTGCACGGCGAGCTATCACGAGCAGCCGCTCCCGCTTTACGAAGCCGACCTCGATCCCGACATGTGCCAGGATTCCACCTTCGACAAAGAGAAGATCATCGCCCAGGCCAAGCGCGTCGCCATGCGCATCATGCGCCGCCACTCGGGCCACATCATCACCTCGATGGAGGTCGCGTCCTACCGCCCCTTCTACCGCCCGTACTACGTCGCGTTCTACGGCGAGATGGAGATGGGCAAAAAGGTGCGCTACATCGCCATCGAGGCCGACGGCTACAAGACCGACAGCTCCCTGTAAGAAAGCGAGCCCCACATTTTAAGAGGTACGATCCGATATGAACACTGTTACGCTTGGCGGCACCGCCACCATCAACGACCTCGTCAGTGTCGCGCGCTTTGGCGCAAAGGTCGCGTTTTCCAAAGAATATGAAGAGCGCGTCAACCACTGCCGCGCCCATGTCGACCGCTTCAGCCACGAGGGCAAGGCCATCTATGGTCTGACCACGGGCCTTGGTGACAACTGGAAGAAGTTCATCCCCGAAAAGGACCGCGAGACGATCCAGCGCAACAACATCTACGCCCACACCTGCGCCGTCGGCGAGTCCATCGCCGAGGAGTGCACGCGCGCAATGATGTTCGTCATGCTCTGCCACTTCGGCTCCGGCCATACGGGCATCCGTCTTGAAACGCTCGCGCTGATCCGTGACATGCTCAACGCGGGCATCAGCCCCGTCGTCCCCAGCCACGGCTCTGTCGGCTATCTGACGCTCGAGGGCCACATCGGCATGGTGATGATCGGCGAGGGCAGGGCCACCCATCAGGGCGAAACGCTTGACGGCGCAGAGGCGCTCAAGCGCGCGGGACTCAAGCCCGTCGTGCTTTCTTCCAAAGAAGGCCTTATCCTGCTCTCCGGCACCACGTCCGTCACCGCGTTCGCGTCGCTTGCGATCTATGACGCGCAGACGCTCAGCTTGACGGCAGACATTGCGGGCTCTTTCACGCTCGAGGTGCTCAAGGGTACGCTGATGGCTATGGACGAGCGCCTGATGGCCGTGCGTCCGCACCCCGACCAGATCAACACCGCGGCCAACATCCGTGCCATCTTGAAGGACAGCCCCATGCTTGAGCGCTACCGTGGCCACCGCGTGCAGGACGCGCTGTCCATCCGCTGCATGCCGCAGCTCCACGGCCCGGTCAAAAAGGCCATCAAGGACGCACAGACGACTCTCGCCATCGAGCTCAACTCGTCCGTCGACAACCCGCTCATCTTCGATGAAGAGGACGGCGGCGCAGTCGCGCTGATGGGCTGCAACGCCGACGGCACCTATGCCGGTATGGCATCCGACAACCTCTGCATCGCGATCACGGATCTGTGCAAAATGAGCAACAGCCGCATCGACCGC
>ENA-UOJE01002151-UOJE01002151.1-human-gut-metagenome-genome-assembly--contig:-C23-NODE-2151-length-15600-cov-7.792731_pt1 | contig 15600 bp, 15 predicted proteins | sample MGYA00242341_ERZ723888 | MGnify/ENA metagenome assembly ERZ723888 | reverse complement strand
AGATGGCAATATTGGAAGTTACAAGCCTGAAGAAAATTTATACCACCCGTTTCGGCGGAAATCAGGTGCAGGCGCTGAGCAATGTATCCTTTTCGGTGGAGCAGGGAGAGTACGTGGCGATCATGGGGGAGTCAGGCTCCGGAAAAACCACTCTGCTGAATATCCTGGCAGCGCTGGATAGACCCACCAGCGGCGAGGTAATTCTGGACGGTATTCGTCTCTCAAGCGTAAAGGAAAAGGAAATATCCGCTTTTAGACGGGAAAATTTGGGGTTTGTTTTTCAGGATTTCAACCTGCTGGATACCTTTACTCTCCAGGACAATATCTTTCTTCCTCTGGTACTCTCCGGCAAAAGCTATCCGGAGATGAATCAGCGGCTGCAGCCCCTGGCTGGGAAACTGGGCATTGGGGAAATCCTGCAGAAATATCCTTATGAGGTATCCGGAGGACAGAAACAGCGGGCCGCTGTCGCCCGGGCCTTAATCACCGAGCCCAAGCTGATACTGGCGGACGAACCCACCGGGGCGCTGGACTCCCGGGCCACCGACAGCCTGCTGTGGATGTTTAATGAGATTAACCGGGAGGGACAGACCATCCTGATGGTCACCCACTCCACCAAGGCCGCGAGTCATGCCGGACGGGTGCTGTTTATCAAGGACGGCGAGGTCTTCCATCAGCTTTACCGCGGCAACAGTTCCAACGACGAGATGTACCAGAAAATCGCGGATACGCTGACTCTGATCGCGACAGGCGGTGGACGGCATGAATAAGGCCTTCTATCCCAAGCTGGCGGCGGACAATATCCAGAAAAACGGGAAGACCTATATTCCCTATATGCTGACCTGCATGATCACCGTCGCCATGTTTTATATCATTCGCTCTCTTTCCCTCAATGAAGGCATCGGACAGATGCTTGGGGGCGATACCATCCGTTATTCCCTTGAATTGGGCAGTTGGGTCGTCGCCTTTTTCGCTGTAATCTTTCTTTTTTATACCAATAGCTTTTTGATAAAACGCCGGAAGAAGGAATTTGGCCTTTTCAATATCCTGGGCATGGAAAAGAAGCATCTGTCCCGGGTGATCGGTTTCGAAACTCTGTATATAGCCGTCATCAGTTTTATCTGCGGCATCGCTTTGGGAATCATGCTGGATAAGGTCATGTATCTGCTGATCGCCAAAATCATTGCCGCGGATATCACTCTGGGCTTTTATGTTTCCGGGGCCGCCGCGCTCCAGTCGCTGTTGCTGTTCGGCCTTATTTTCCTGCTGATCTTTCTTAATTCTCTGCGGCAAATTCATCTCTCCAAGCCCATTGAACTGCTCAAAGGCGGCAGCGTGGGGGAGAAGGAGCCGAAAACCAAATGGATTATGACCATCCTCGGTGTGGGCTGCCTGGGTTTCGGTTATTATCTTTCTGTTACCACCCGGAATCCCTTGGCTGCTCTTGCCAATTTTTTCATTGCGGTGATCCTGGTGATTATCGGCACTTATCTGGTCTTCACCGCCGGTAGCATTGCTTTGCTCAAGCTGCTGCGCCGGAATAAACGTTATTATTATCAAACCCAGCATTTCACTGCCGTCTCCGGTATGCTTTATCGGATGAAGCAAAATGCGGTGGGGCTGGCCAACATCTGCGTTTTATCAACCATGGTGCTGGTGATGGTGTCCTCCACCTCGTCCATGATGCTGGGGATGGAGGACACCATCAAAACGCGTTATCCTTATGATATCACCGTCTATTCCAATGAACAGACGGAGGAACGCAATGCGAGGCTGATGGAGACTGCTCATCAGGTGCTGAAGGAAAAAGGAGTGAAACCCTCCAAGGAAATCACCTATACCTATCTGAACTTTTCCGGGCTGCGGCAGGGAGATTTTTTCAGCACCGACCGACATGCCAACACCATTGTAGCAGACAGTATCAATAATCTGTTTTTCATTCCTTTGTTCGACTACAACCGGGTAACTGGTGAAAACAAGATTCTGGAGAAGGACCAGATCATGCTCTACTCCAATCGGGATCCATTTAATGAGCCGGTATTAAAGGTGTTCGACCGGCAATACACCATTGTGGAGCGCTTGGATAATTTCTTGGGAAACGGCGTATTAGCGGCTAATATCGCAAGCAGCCATTTTATTGTGGTACAGGATATGGAAGAAATCCGGGAGCTGTATGCTCTGCAAAAGGAGGCATACGGAAGCAACGCTTCCGAGATCAGGATGTGCTACGGTCTGGATATGACAGGGAGCGATGAAGAAAAAAGTCTGGTGTACGAGGGACTGGGCACGGCACTGAGAGACTGGGAATTTCAAGGTTCCCTGGAATGCAGAGCGGAGGCGAGGAGCAGCTTTTTATCCCTGTACGGTGGATTATTCTTCTTGGGGATTTTTCTGGGAAGTCTGTTTGTTATGGCTACTATTCTGATTATCTATTACAAGCAGATTTCAGAGGGCTACGACGATAAAGAACGGTTCGAGATTATGCAAAAGGTGGGTATGAGCCGGGCGGAAATCAAAAAGACCATCCATTCTCAGATTCTTATCGTGTTTTTCCTGCCTCTGATTACTGCGGGGATTCATGTCGTTTTTGCCTTGCCGATGATTTCTAAAATCCTAGCGGTTATGAACATGCTGAATACGCAATTGTTTATTCTCTGTGCTGTCGGCTGCTTCCTGGTGTTTGCGGCGCTGTATGCTGTTATTTATGCGCTGACAGCAAAGACCTATTACCGCATTGTCAGCCGATAGAAAGGGGATATTATGAAACGTTTTTTCATAATCGCCGCGTTGCTGGCAACCGGCGGGATAATTCTGATGACGCATATTTGGCGCGGGCGGAAAAACGCTGATAAAAGTTAAGAAAGGAACCGGTCAGTCACGACAAGGATGCTGACCGGTTCCTTTGCTGTTTGTGGGGGCTCGTAGGTCCATACGATATTTGGGGCAATAAGGAGAGCGAAAATCGAAGTTTATAAGAGAAATTTTCTGAAGATCAATGCAGTACCCCTGCCCAAGCCACCTTCGCTGATGTATTCGGTGGAAATGGCCCATCTTTAATCAAAAGGGGAGACTGGCGGCCCTTTTCGGAATATGATACAATAACTATTATATCTGAAGAGGAGGCTGCTCCATGACAGGAAGAAAGAGTGGGGTCCTGCTCCATATTTCCTCGCTGATGGGAAACTATGGAATTGGGACATTTGGCAAAGATGCCAGACGGTTTATCGATTTTTTGAAGAATGCCGGGTTTCATCAGTGGCAGGTGCTTCCCTTCACCCGAATCGATATCTGTCATTCTCCGTACAAAAGTGACAGCGCTTTTGCCGGTAATGATCTCTTTCTGGATCCGGAGGATCTGTGGGAACGAGGACTGCTGACGGAAGAAGAATGCCGGGAATGCCAATACCCCACGCCTTATACCACAGCATATGATTGGCTGCTGAAAACCCGTCCGCCGATATATCGGAAGGCTTTTGCCCGAATGAGTGAAACGCTGCGGGAGAGGGTGGAACGGTTTGCCGATGAGAACGCTTTCTGGCTGACAGATTACTGCGTTTATATGGCTGTCAAAGAAGCTACGGGTAAGGATTGGTGCGATTGGGAAGAGGGGCCGCTGAAGCGGCATGAAAAAGAGGCAGTGGCCCGGGCTGCGGAACAATATGCCCAGCAGATCGCTTATCATGCCTTTCTACAATATCTGTTTTATGAGCAATGGAGCAGCATCAAAACCTATGCCAACGCTCAAGAGGTAGAGATCATCGGCGATATGCCCATCTATGTATCGCTGGAAAGCGTAGATGTTTGGAGTCATCGTGGGTTGTTCGAGCTGGATGAAAGGGGAAACCCTGCCCGGGTGGCGGGAGTACCACCCGATTATTTCAGTGCCGACGGCCAGAAATGGGGCAATCCGCTGTACGATTGGAAAGCAATGGAGGCGGATGGCTATGCTTGGTGGAGGAAACGGCTGACCCATGCCGTCCGACTTTTTGACAGGGTCAGAATCGACCATTTCCGGGCTTTCAGCGCTTATTGGGCGGTGCCATTTGCCGCGGAAACCGCTAAGGAAGGCCGCTGGGAGACCGGCGTGGGTGTTCCGTTCTTTGATACAGTCTTTAAGGAGATCCCACCGGAACGGATCATTGCGGAGGATTTGGGGGCCGGGGATCAAGGGGTGGTGGATTTACTGGAACAGACCGGATTGCCGGGAATGCGGGTGATGCAGTTCGGCTTTCTGGATGAGGATGACAACCTGCATCTGCCCCACAATTATCCTTGCAATACAGTGGCCTACAGCGGTACCCATGACAACAATACCTTGTTGGCCTATTTATGGGAACTGACCCCATCTCAGCGAGAACGCTGTCTGCGTTATTGTGGTTTTGATAGCGGCAACTGGAAGGACGGCGGCGCCCGTAACCCGGCTCTGCGTGCGGTGCTGCGTACACTGTGGGCCTCCCATGCCGGTTTGGTAGTGGCCCCTATTCAGGATTTATGCGGATTCGGCGGCGATACGAAAATGAATCGGCCCGGTGTGGCGGAAGGAAATTGGGAATTCCGGCTGACCGAATCAGCATTTGAGGAGATAGATACCGCCTATCTGCGGGAGTTGAATGAATTATATAAGCGCATATAAAACAAACCCGGAGCAGCCTCTCAGCTGTCCGGGTTTGTTTTATATTGTCAGCAGTGACCGCTACAACCGCCGTCATGTCCATGACAGGCGTGCTCCTCGTGAGCGTGCTCATCGTGATGGTGAGCGCAGACCGTATCCGGATTATAGAGCAGGGTGCCTGTCAGCAGGGCGGCGACTTGTTCGTCCGCCTGGCCGGTTACTCCCGGATACAGGGTAATTCCCGCCTGTGCCAAAGCTGTACGGGCGCCGCCGCCGATACCGCCGCAGATCAGTGTATCCACGCCATGAGACTGAAGAAATCCAGCCAGAGCCCCGTGGCCGCTGCCTCCGGCATCCACAACCTGGGAAGATGCAACCTGTCCGTCGGATACCGTGTAGATTTTGAATTGAGCGGTATGTCCGAAATGCTGGAATACCTGTCCGTTCTCATAAGTGACTGCGATTTTCATAGAAACATCCCTTTCTTTAAACTGCTGATTTTAATTGGAATCGATATGATCTCCCGGCGATTCACATTTGTCGCAGACGCTGCAGCGTCCGGAACAGCGACGGCCGCAGGTTCTGCCGCGGCATTTCTCAATCAGGGGACAAAGCCGATAATCACCGCCGGAGATCCGCAGCTGCTTGCCTTCCGTCAGCATCCGGGCCAATTTATACCGAGCTCGGTTGTAGGAGGATTGTATGGTGGTACGGCCAACCCCCATTTGACGGGCACATTCCTCCTGGGTATACCCCAACAGATCTATCAAGCGAATGGTTTCATATTCATCAACCGTCATGACAATCGTTTCCGGCGATGTTCTGCCGGAAAGAGGACCGAACGCGCCGCCGGGAGGCATCATACAGATACGCCTGCATTTTTGCGGACGTGCCATACTGATCCCCCCATTCCAGCTTCATGTTTTATAGTTTACACCGGTTATTGACATATGTCAATAACCGGTGCGATTTTATTCGGCAGGGTTTTAAACTTCGATATATCGGCTGTTGGCATAACCGGTAACGCCGTTGTATTCTACCACGTACCAATCGTTCCATTGACCCAGTACCTGCAGAGTAGCACCCATGGGCGCGGATCCGATGACGGCAGCGTCGAGACTGGGTTTACTGCGTATGTTCAGATTTCCCCGGGAGGTCACCACGGTTCCTGTTCTAGGCGGCTGTGCCTCGATAAAGGGAATACCGAAATATTCCGTCAGGGATTGGGTGAGATTGCGGGCGATCTCCTGAATATGGGTGCGGATCCACTCCGCATCCTCCGGATTATCGTGGTAAGCGGTTTCTAATAGGACTGTAGGCGCCTTGGTTTGCCGGACCTCTGCTAAGGTGTTGGTAGAAATGGTTCGCACACGATCAGGCAATGGATATATCTTTTTGAAATTGGCAGCTATGATGCCCGCCAGCCGTTTGCCTCTGGCGCTATTGGGACTGTAATAAACATCCGTGCCCCGCAGCTGACCGGACAGATCGGGTGGGGCAGCGTTGGAGTGCAGCGCCAGATGGAGGTCGAAGTTGCCGGCGTTGGATTGTCGGATAGCGGCGCCGACGGACTGGTCCGGATCGTTGCGGACAAAACGGATGCCAGAGGAGCGAAGATAGGGCTCCATTGCATCCGCGATCTGGTTCATAACATCCTCTTCGTTGCCGCCGCCGGCGTAGGCATTGTATTCCTGTACGGATGGGCTGAGATAAATGATGGGCATGGCATTTCCTCCCTTATGGCAATTTTACTGTTTTGGTAAAATATGTCTTGGAATCAATCCCACTGGGACGGAGATAGCGGCCGAGTCCATAGAGGCAGTCCGGATCATCGGTGAGGGTATTGATACGGCTTTCACAAATCAGCGTTGCCTGAAAGCCCATTTCTTTCAGCACTGGCAGGGCTTCCTTACTGATAGCGCCGAAGGGATAGGTAAAAGTGTTGGGAACAGTGCCGGTCATCTCTTCCATGCGTGTCTGCATTTTTCCCACGTCCTCCCGCAGGATCTTCTGGTACTCCTCCACGGATTCCCCCTTTTTCTTCATGCAGCCCTTGCGCCCGCCGGAATTGGCGTGCATATTATACGTATGATTCTGCACTTCTACCAGACCGCTGGCGATCATCTCGTTGATATCGTCCCAGGTGGCATGGGTGTAGTTGGCGTTGCGTTCCTGTGATTCGCTGTACTGGTCCACATAGCGTCCGATTGGGGAGAAAACCATCTTGCTGTTGTATTTTTCCAGCAGAGGATAGGCATAAACATAATCGTTGAAATAGCCGTCGTCAAAGGTGAGCATAATAGGTTTTTCCGGAAGCGGGGTGCCGTTCATCACGTAATCAATCACATCCCGCATCACCACCGTATGGTAGCCCTGTTCCTGAAGATATAAAAGATCATCCTCAAACTGCTTAGGGGAGATCACAAATTTTCCTTGGCGTTTTTCTTCCTTTAAAATTCCATGGTACATGATGATCGGCAGCTTAACGGAATCTTCGGTTACAGCTGCATCCACGGGGAGCACAGCATGAAGCAAAATGCTTCCCACAACCGCCAACAGCATTACGGCCAATCCGCCCGCCAGCCATTTTCGGGCTCGAACAATCAGATACATACGGTCATCCCTTTTTGGTGTTATATATTGGCGGTAAGCCGGCAGACTTGCCGCGATTACTACAATATAAGCGTTAACGCCATGTCCGTATACCTTTTTTCTAAAAGTTTGCTTAAACTGATTGACAAGAGAAAACACATTTGGTATCATACATATGAACACATATTCATATAAACACTAGAATAAGGAGGTTGTCTCGTGAAAGAAATACAGGAACAAGAAAGCTGCAGTTGTCAGGAAAAACATGCAGGTACTATGAATAAGGCGCGGCGGGAGATGCCTGCTGTAGAAGAGTTATATGATCTCTCGGAATTGTTCAAGGTATTCGGCGATACCACACGTATTCGAATCCTGTGGGCCCTTTCTGAAGGGGAGATGTGCGTATGCGATATCGCGGAGTTGCTGGAGATGGGACAGTCGGCAATCTCTCATCAGCTGCGTCTCTTGCGGCAGGCGCGCTTAGTTCGCTGCCGTCGGGAAGGAAAATCTTCGGTATACGCATTGGATGATGATCATGTAAAAAAGATTTTTGATATGGGATTATCCCATATTGAGGAAAGCAGGGATGGAGCATGGCGGCCAAGAGACTGAAATATCGGTTGGAAGGGTTGGATTGCGCTAACTGTGCGGCTAAAATCGAAGAGAAGGCTTTGGCATTGCATGGAGTGCAGACGGCGGCAATGAATTTCGTGGAGAAAACCCTGACTTTGACGGCAGCAGAAGGAGATTATACCAATCTTCTTCAAGAGGTCTGCAATCGTACGGAGACAGGGATTAAGGTTGTAGATCTGCAGAAGACCCACGGCCAGGAACATGGACACGGCGGGGAAGAGCACGGCGGCGGCTCTGTCTGGCAGGTGATGGCGGCGTTGCTTTTGTTTGTGCTGGGTTTGATTCCCATGATACCGGAACCCGTACGGATTGCCTGTCTGGCGTTTTCTGCGATTGTTTCCGCATATCCGGTAGTGATCGGTGCGGTAGGGGAATTGAAAAATCGCTCCCTTGGGGAGCATATGCTGCTGGTGATTGCCTTGATTGCCGCCTTTGCCATCGGTGAATACAGCGAAGGAGCCTTGGTGGCTCTGCTGTTCACAGTGGGTGAATTGCTGGAAGACTTTGCGGTGGGACGTTCCCGCCGGCAGATTGAAAGGTTGGCGGAGATCCGGCCGGATCGTGCCAGACGATTTTTGCCAGACGGCAGTACGGAAGAGATCGATGCCGATGCAGTGGAGATTGGAGATCGGCTGCTGATCCCCGCCCATGAACGGATACCTGTGGACAGTGTCGTGATAGAAGGAGCTTCGGAAGTGGATACTTCGGCGCTGACGGGGGAGAGCCTGCCGGTGTATGTATCCGTGGGAGCCAATCTGATGTCTGGTACAATGAACGGTAATGGCACACTTACCGTGGAAGCCACTGCCCAGGCAGAAAGTTCGGCGGCAGCGCGGATACTGGATATGGTATCCGATTCCGCTGCCCGTAAAGGGCGCTCTGAGCGCTTTATCACCAGATTCGCCCGGATTTATACCCCCGTGGTGACACTAGCTGCCCTACTGCTGGCGGTGATGCCGCCGCTGTTGGGATTTGGCGAATGGCAGATTTGGATTTACCGGGCTTTGGTATTTTTGGTGGCGGCTTGTCCCTGTGCCTTGGTGATTTCCGTGCCGTTGGGCTTTTATGCTGGTATCGGCGCTGCCTCCCGGCAGGGGGTTCTGATCAAAGGAGGACGGTTTGTAGAGGCCTTAGCCAAAACGCAGGCCGTTGCCTTTGACAAAACTGGTACTCTTACCACCGGCGAACTGCAAGTAACAAATGTTAAGACGGTGCCCGGCATGCTGGAGAAGGAGGCGCTTCGCTTGGCCGCTGTGGCTGAGCGATATTCCGCTCATCCCACGGCGAAAGCGATTGTCCGCCTAGCTGGAGAGCTACCGGAGAACAGTGGCGCCGATGTGACCGAATTGCCGGCCTTGGGCGTGTCCGCCCACATCGACGGTCGTGAGATTCTCTGCGGGGGCCGCCGACTGATGGATAAGGAAGGGATCGATATCAGTAATCTCCCCGGGGATGCACCGGTTTATTTGGCGGTAGACGGTAAGGCAGCTGCATCTTTTGAAATGTCTTCCACGCTGCAGCAGGACACGATTTCCACCATTCGCCGACTGAAAGAAGCGGGAATCAGCCGCATTGCCATGCTGACGGGTGACCGGAAAGCGGAAGCGGACCGGATCGCGGCCGAAACGGGTATTCAGGAAGTCCATGCCGATCTTCTGCCCGGCGACAAGCTAGAGATTCTGCGGAAGATCCGCGCAGAGAGCGGCAGCACGGTTTTCGTGGGAGACGGTGTTAACGATGCGCCGGTATTAGCTGAGGCGGATGCCGGGGTAGCGATGGGGCTGGGATCTTCCGCCGCCATCGAATCGGGAGACGTGGTGCTGACAGCGGGCAGTCTTAGCAAGCTGCCGGACGCGATTCATTTGTCACGGCGGGTTATGGGTGTGGTGCGGTTTAACATTGTCTTCGCTCTAGCGGTTAAGGCGGCGGTGCTGATTCTGGCTGCTTGCGGTTATGCTCCTATGTGGGCGGCGGTTTTTGCGGATGTGGGAGTATCGGTGTTATCGGTGCTTAATGCGGCCCGTCTGCTGCTGAAATAGATAATTCTGTTTGCGATAAAGTCACCATTCGCTTGCCGGTAGGCCGACGAATGGTGATTTTTCTTGACAATCAGGCCGTTCAGGCCATACAATAGAACCGCCTATGAAAAAGGCGGGAGGAAAAAAGATGAGTCGGATGACGGTTACTATTCAGGACGGCGCGGCGCGGCGCGGAAGATTCGAAACCCCTCACGGCGTGGTTCAAACGCCGGCCTTCATGAACGTGGCAACCTGCGGCGCGATTAAGGGCGCGGTATCGGCCTATGATCTGGTGGAACTGAAATGTCAGGTACAGCTGTGCAATACCTACCATCTGCACGTGCGCCCGGGAGAGAAATTGGTACGGGAGCTGGGCGGACTGCATGCTTTTACCGGCTGGAAGGGTCCTATATTAACGGACAGCGGCGGCTTTCAGGTGTTTTCCCTGGCTAAGCTGCGCAAAATCAAGGAGGAAGGGGTGCATTTTGCTTCCCATGTAGACGGACGGAAGCTGTTTATCGGTCCAGAGGAAAGCATGCGCATCCAATCCAGTCTGGCATCCACCATCGCTATGGCCTTTGACGAGTGCGTGGAGAATCCGGCGGAATACGCGTATTCCAAGGCTTCCTGTGAGCGGACCACCCGCTGGCTGGAACGCTGTCAGCAGGAGATGGCCCGGCTCAATGCCCGGCCGGACACCCTGAATCGTCAGCAGTTGCTGTTCGGTATCAACCAAGGGTGCACATTTGATGATCTGCGCATCGCCCATATGCGCCAAATTGCTTCCATGAATTTGGATGGATATGCTATCGGCGGCTTGGCAGTTGGGGAACCCACAGCGGATATGTACCGGATTATTGAGGCAGTGGAGCCTTTTATGCCGGCGGACAAGCCTCGGTATTTGATGGGTGTGGGGACACCGGCGAATATTCTGGAAGGGGTACGCCGCGGTGTGGATCTGTTTGACTGCGTAATGCCCGCACGAAACGCCCGGCATGGGCATATTTTCACCTGGAGCGGTCACCGCAATCTGCTGAATCAGAAATACGAGAAGGATTTGGCGCCGCTGGACGAGGAATGCGACTGTCCCACCTGCCGCCGGCATTCCCGGGCGTATATCCGGCATTTGTTCAAGGCGGGGGAGATGCTGGCCATGCGGCTGTGCGTGATGCATAATCTGTTTTTTTACAATACTCTGCTGGCGCGTATTCGCGACAGTCTGGAAAAAGGGGAGTTTGCGCAGTTTTATGACCGTTATGTGGGTGTTTTGGACCGCCGTATCTAAGGAAAGAATAAATTTTCCGGGGATAGATGTAAATTTTTTATGTTTTGCTTGCTATCCCGGACAAAACCCGATATAATAAGAAAGATTTTTAGGAGGTGCTGAAACTTGATTGATTTATCCCCGATTTTACTGGAGACCACGGCTCCGGTGGATCCCAACGGTGCCGGAAGCTGGATGTATTATCTGGTGACCTTTGGACCGCTGGTTCTGATCGTTGTCCTGATGTACTTTATCATGATCCGTCCTCAGCGCAAGAAGCAGAAGGAAGAGCAGAAAATGCGCAACAGTCTGCGGGTCGGCGATGAGATCACCACCATCGGCGGTATCTGCGGCCGCGTAGTAAATGTGAAGGAAGACGGCCTGATCATTGAGACCGGTGCGGACCGCAATAAGATGTCCATTAAAAAGTGGGCGATCCAGTCTGTTGATACGGTGCACGATACCACCGATAACGATGACGACGATGATGACGACGACGATATCTGAGGATTGATTACTGCTGGGCGTACTAAATTTGTCCTTTCCGGAATATGCTTATGATAAAGTAAGTATTCTGCGGAGGGGAAACGGTATGAAATCACATAAAGAGGATAGTTCGGCCATGGTAAAGCGGTTCCTGCGTCCTGTTGTCATCGGAGCGGTTGTAGGCGCGCTGTGCTGTACATTGGTTTTGATAATCATGGCAGCCATTGTGGCGTCCCAGGATATTCCCAAGGCGGTTATCACGCCGATGGCGATTGTCGCTGGGGCTGTCGGCTCATTTTTCGGTGGTTTTACCGCGGCGCGGATTGCCAAGGAAAGAGGATTGCTGATAGGCGGTGCCTGCGGGTTGCTGCTGTTTATTCTGGTGGTGATTGCCGGATTCGCTTTTCTGAAGGAAATTCGCGGCGCTTATATTCTCGTCAAATTGGCGGTGATGCTGGTCTGTTCCGCTGTGGGCGGCGTGATCGGTGTTAATCTCCGCAAAAGAAGATAAGAATTTCAAAATTGGAGGATTTGACTTTTATGAAACACATTCAGACCATCAACAAGCAGAATTTGAAAGAGTCCGCTGTTAAAGGCGGCTGCGGCGAATGCCAGGCTTCCTGCCAGTCTGCCTGCAAGACTTCCTGCACGGTTGCCAATCAGAAGTGCGAGAAGTAATCGATCCTCCCAGTGGGGTGTGGACGAAGAGGGATGCTGCAAAATGAAGTATTTTGCAGCATCCCCTTTTGGCATACAAAGGAAAGGAACCGGCAACATGATACATACTTTTGAAAATAATGGCTACCGAATCATTTTGGATGTTCACAGCGGTGCCGTACATGTGGTGGATGACTGCGCTTATGAGCTGGTGCAGCTTTTGGACGAAAACATGGGGGAAAGCTGTCCAGAATCGGTGCTGACGGCACTGCGGGATCGTTACAAGCCCCAAGAGATTCAGGAGACATATGAAGAGCTGTTTGCCTTAAAAGAGGCGGGACAGCTCTTCAGCGAGGACGACTACCAGCAGTTTGCCGATCGGATGGTATCCTCGCCGCTGAAGGCCATGTGTCTGCATGTGTCCCATGACTGCAATCTGCGCTGCAAATACTGCTTTGCAGGTCAGGGCGTTTATGGGGGCGCTCCAAAAGTGATGAGCGCCCAGGTGGCCAAAGCCGCCATCGATTTCCTGATTGAAAAATCCGTTGGCCGCCGCAATCTGGAATTGGATTTCTTCGGCGGCGAACCGCTGATGAACTGGGGAGTGGTCAAGGAAACGGTGGATTATGCCCGTTCTCTGGAAAAGAAGCATGGCAAGTGCTTCCGCTTTACCACAACTACCAACGGCGTTTTGCTGAATCCGGAGATCAATGACTATCTTAACCGTGAGATGAACAACGTGGTGCTCTCCCTGGATGGCCGCCGGGAGATCAACGATGCCATGCGGCCGAATGCAGGCGGCAAGGGAAGCTACGATACCATCGTACCGAAGTATCAGCAGTTTGTGGCGATGCGCGGCGATAAGGATTATTATGTGCGCGGCACCTTTACCAAAAAGAATCTGGACTTTTCCCAGGATGTGCTCCATATGGTAGATCTCGGCTTTGATCAGGTTTCGGTGGAGCCGGTGATCAGCGATCCTCAGTTGCCTTTTGCCATCACGGAGGAGGATCTGCCGGCGATCCGGGAGGAATATGACCGCCTGGCACGAATCATCCTGGAGCGGAAGAAGGCGGGCAAGGGATTCAATTTCTTTCACTTTATGTTGGACTTGGATCAGGGGCCCTGTGCCATCAAGCGGCTGCGGGGCTGCGGCTGCGGCAATGAATACGCTGCGGTGGATCCCGACGGCGGCGTATTTCCCTGTCATCAATTTGTGGGAAAACCGGAATGGCAGATGGGCAATGTTCTTACCGGCGATTACGATCTGGAGCAAAAGGCCAGATTTGCCCGGGCCACGGTTTACAGCAAAGAGAAATGCCGGGAATGCTGGGCGAAATTTTATTGCTCCGGCGGCTGCAACGCCAACAATCAGCAATATGAAGGGGATATTCTTCAGGCCCACAGCCTCTCGTGTGAGCTGGAAAAGAAACGGCTGGAGTGCGCCATCATGATCAAGGCTGCGCTGGCAGATGCTGGAATGGAGCCCGCCAAATAAAACCGTCTTGTCGAATTGAAAAAAATAGGCTATACTGATAAGGCGTGGTCTATTTCCGATCCCTTTCACATAGTATAAAAGGACAAGGAATCCTTTGGTACTGGTGGGAGGCGTACATATGAGTCGGACAACCCGGGATTACAGTGTGACGGTGGCGGAATTTTTCATGGAAAATCGCCGTCTGCTGGTGTTTTTGGCTCTGTTTCTGGCAGGCGTGGTAGGCGGAAGCCTAGTGTTTTTAGCCGGTCATGATATGCTGACAGGCGATTTGGCCCTGATTTTGCAGGTACGGCCGGTGGATAAGGGCCTTCTTGGTGGGATAGCCGCTCTAGGTTCATCCTGCTTTTCCACCTTTTTGTTGTTGGCCTTGCTGTTTCTCTGCGGGCTTTCCGCCTGCGGCGCACCGGTGACGGCATTGGTACCGGTATTTTTTGGACTGGGCATTGGGCTGACGGAGGCTTATTATTATGGGATCGGCGGGGCAGGAATTCTTTTCACAGCACTGTTTGTGATTCCGCATAATCTTCTGGCGGCTGCCGCGCTGCTGATGGGATGCTCGGAATCTCTGCGGATGACGCTGCTGCTCAGCGGCCAGTTGCTGCCGTCGGTTCACTGCGGCGGCCTGTGGCAGGATTTCAAGCTTTATTGTGTGCGTTTTGCGATGTTTTTGGGGATTATGCTGGCCGCTGGTGTGGTGGATGTACTGATGCGTTCGCTTTTCCTGCAATGGTTTTTGTAGTATTTCGATAGGTGCAAACAGGATGTAAAAAGGAGTTTGATGACATTGGCGGGCTTTTTCGGGTTATTCGATTACAACAAACCAGGACCGGGAGTTGACAAAAACGGGCCGAAAAAAAAAGGTTTCGTAATCTTTTTCGAAATTTATTTCCGGAAATTCTGGAAGCTCTGCACGGCGAATTTGCTGTATGTCCTGGTGTCTCTGCCGCTGGTGACAGGTGGTCTGGCTGACGCTGGATTGACCTATATCACCCGGAATTTCGCCCGGGAAAAGCACGCCTTTATCGCTGGTGATTTCTTCGATACCATCAAGAAAAACTGGAAGCAGGCGCTGCCCATTGGTATCATCAATCTGGTGCTGACCGCCCTGCTGGTTTTTGACCTCTATTTCTTTGGCGCGCCGCTTTTCATTGCGCCGGAGGAGGGGGCGGAAGGCCCCGGTATCATGAATTATGTCATGTTTGCCCTTATCTGCTCCATCGGCATTGTTTTCACCTTTGCCAAGTACTACATGAGCATGATGATCATTACCTTCAAGCTGTCCGTCAAGCAGATTTACAAAAATGCTTTCATTTTTGCTTTTGTAGGTTTGAAACGTAACCTGCTCATTTCCTTGGTGCAGATCCTCTGCTTTGCTTTGGGATTCCTGCTGTTGTTTATTCATCTTTATATCGGCATTACAGTGCTGTTGCTGCTCTATATTTTCTGGTATCCTGCTTTCCGCTCTTATCTGATTCAGTATAATATTTTTCCGCTTATCAAAAAGAATATGATCGATCCCTATTACAAAGAGCATCCAGAAGAGGGAAAGCAGGAGCGCAAAGCCTTGAATATTGAGGAAGAGGAACCGGATCCGGAAGATGATGAGCCAGTGTTCCAGGATATGGGCCGTACTGATAAGGAAGAAGAGGAGGAGAAAAAGCCGCTCAACATTCCGCGGCAGTATTCGGAACAGGAAATGCGCCGGATAAACAAACGCATTCGCCAGACCCGACAGGGATCGGCTGACGATGACGACGATACCATATAAATCCACACATAACTCTGATTATCGAAAGCAAGAAAATGTCCCGGGGATTCCGAAGCCGGAATCCCCGGGACA
>ENA-UOJE01002149-UOJE01002149.1-human-gut-metagenome-genome-assembly--contig:-C23-NODE-2149-length-15613-cov-11.255110_pt1 | contig 15613 bp, 16 predicted proteins | sample MGYA00242341_ERZ723888 | MGnify/ENA metagenome assembly ERZ723888 | reverse complement strand
TTGGTATGACAGGGTTTTTCAAAAAGTCCTATAAGAACACCCGTACCAGAGAAGAATGATCCGAACCTGTTCTTGGTGAGAGACAGGTTCGGATTATTTCTGTTTTAGGACTCGAAAGGGCGGCGGCAGCAACGCTGCCGCAACAAGCAGTCCGGCGGACTGTTTTAAGATAAGTGGGAGAGTCCCTCCAATTTCAGGCGCATCCCGTAGGGATGTGGATGAAATTGGAATATGTCAACGGTCAGTCTTCTGCAAAGTCTCGCGAGCGCGCCAATATGGACTCTACTGGCAGATTTGCCGTTGACTGCAAAGCAGGAAAAGATTCGCCCCGCAGCAGCCCGAAGAGGGCAGCCGCGGGGTTCTTTTGCAATTCCAACTCCTTTTCGTGCGTCATCAAACAAGCTCGTCCATGCTGCACCCCAATACCTGCGCTATTTTCTTGACGGTCAGCACGCCGGGTTCTACGTGACCGTTTTCCCAGCGGCTGATATCCTTGACCCGGCCGGCAAGCTGTCCCTGGGTCATGCCTGCAGCCTGACGGGCAGCCTTTCATTTATCTCCCATTTCTATCCTTCCTTTTTGCAGTTCGACTTTTTGTTCCTTGCTGCGTAGGGTGTTGCTCCCACATTCTCCTGACATTCCTGACAATATGTCATACACCGCATATCTTCAAGAACTTTTTTATGGTACAACCTCCTCCTTCGGCATCAGCGGGGGCATATTACACGCCTGAGTTCTGGCCCCAATGAAGAAATTGCTGTTTTACAGTTCAGATGATTCTTTTTTCTTGAAATGCGTAGCTTTGTGGCATATAATGGAGACAACGCTTTGAAAGGACTGTGGTTCCATGAAAGTCACCCTGCAAAATCTGACAAAAAAGTTCCCCAGCCGCAACAAAAAGCAGCCCGCCGACGTGATCGCCGTGAACGACTTCACCTTTGAGATCCCCGACGGCGTGCTGCTGGGTCTGCTCGGCCCTTCGGGCTGCGGCAAGTCCACCACGCTGAACCTGCTCTCCGGACTGCAGAAGCCTACCTCCGGCCGTATCTTCTTCGGCGACGACGACGTCACCGACCTGCCTGCGGAGAACCGGGGCGTGGGGCTGGTGTTCCAGAATTACGCCCTGTATCCCCATCTGACGGTACGGCAGAATATTACTTTCCCTCTGGAAAACCGGACGGGCAAGGACAAGCTCACCCATCAGCAGATGGCCGACATGGCGCTGGAAGCGGCGAAGCTGGTGCAGATTGAAGAACTGATGGACCGCAAGCCCAAGGAGCTGTCCGGTGGCCAGCAGCAGCGCGTGGCCATTGCCCGGGCGCTGGTGAAAATGCCGAGAATTCTGCTGCTGGACGAACCCCTTTCCAATCTGGACGCCCGTCTGCGGCTCCAGACCCGGGAGGAGATCCGCCGCATCCAGAAGGCCACCGGCATCACCACCGTATTCGTCACCCACGATCAGGAGGAAGCCATGTCCATCTCCGACCTGATCGTGGTCATGAAGGACGGCGTGGTACAGCAAATCGGCAAGCCTCAGGCGGTTTACGATTCTCCCGTGAATCTTTTTGTGGCAAAATTTCTGGGGACGCCGCCCATCAACGTCTTTGACGGTGAGGTGAAGGACGGGCATCTGTACATCGGCGAGGAAGCCGTGCTGGCCGTCCCCGGTGTGGCCAACCAGAGCGTCACCGCCGCCATCCGTCCCGAGGGCTTTACCCTGTCGGAGACCGGCGCGTTGAGCTGCGATCTGTCCCGGGTGGAGGTCATGGGGCGGGATATCAGTGTCGTCTCCACCCATCCCAAGTCCCAGAACGTGACCATCCGCTCCATCATCAGTGCGGAAAACGCCGTCAACACAGCGTCCCAAAAGGTGCGCTTTGACCTGAAGCCCAATAAGGTATTCCTGTTCCAGAAAGAATCCGGCGCGCGGATCGATTTCGGCTAAAGCGGAGGAAAGCCTATGGAAAAGAACAACTGGAAAGGCTGGCTGTATCTGCTTCCCGCCTCCGTGTTTCTGGGGCTGTTTCTGGTGTATCCCCTTATTGACGTGCTGACCTATTCCTTTGAGGAAGGATATAATTTTGCGTCCCAGACCTACTTCGGCACCGGACTTTACAACTACCACTACGTCCTGCGCGACCCTTATTTTTTACAGGCGCTGAAAAATACGCTCCTGCTGGTGCTGATCACCGTTCCCCTTTCCACGGGACTGGCCATGCTGATCTCCGTGGGACTCAGCTCCATTCAGAAGCTGCGGGAGCTTTACCAGACCGTTTACTTTCTTCCCTACGTGACCAACACGCTGGCGGTGGGGCTGGTGTTCATGATCTTTTTCAAGCGGACGCCTTACTCTGACGGCCTTGTCAACCTGATCCTGAGCTGGTTCGGCGCGGGGCCGGTGGACTTCATCGACGGGCCTTACTGGGCGAAGATGTTTGTGCTGTGCTTCTACACCATCTGGGTCGTTCTGCCCTTCAAAATTCTGATCCTCACCGGGGCGCTGGCCTCCGTTGACCAGACCTATTACAACGCCGCCAAAGTGGACGGCACTCCCCGGTGGCGCATTTTCACCAAGATCACCCTGCCCATGATCTCCCCTACCGTGTTCTATCTGGTCATCACAGGCTTCATCGGCGCGTTCAAAGCCTACTCCGACGCCGTCGCCCTGTTCGGCACCAATCTGAACGCCGCCGGGATGAACACCATCGTGGGCTACATCTACGACATGCTCTACGGCGACTCCGGCGGCTACCCCTCCTACGCCTCTGCTGCGGCCATTGCGCTCTTCGCCATCGTGCTGACCATCACCTGCATCAACCTGCTGGTGAGCAAGAAGCACGTCCACTACTAAAAGGAGGCGGCGAACGTGGATTACGAAAAGATCGAAAAAAGCGCCCGTCTCCGCGACCGTGTCAGGAAAACCGTCACCTATTTCTTTCTGACCGTCTGGGGCATTCTGGTGCTGTTCCCCTTTTACTGGATGGTGCTTACCTCCGTCAAAAGCTACGGCGCTTACAATTCCGAGTGGATTCCCAAGCTGTACACCCTGTCCCCCACCCTGCAAAACTACGTTGACGCCTTCACGCAGGTGCCGCTGGGGGGATACTTTCTCAACACCATTGTCTTCACCGTCGTCACCACCGGCCTGATGCTCATTGTCACGGTGCTGGCGGCGTATGGCTTTGCCCGGCTGAATTTCAAGGGCAAAGACCTGGTATTTGCCCTGTTTCTGTCCCTGATGATGATTCCCACGGAGCTGGTGGTCATCACCAACTTCGTCACCATCACCGACCTGAATCTGCGCAACACCTTCACCGGCCTGATTCTGCCCTCCGTAACGTCGGTGTTTTACATCTACCTGCTGAAGGAAACCTTCTCTCAGGTTCCCGATGAGCTTTACTACGCCGCCAAGGTGGACGGCACCTCTGATCTCAAATATCTGTTCAAGGTGATGATCCCCATCTGCCGCCCCACCGTCGTCACTATCACCATCCTGAAGGTCATCGAGTGCTGGAACTCCTACGTCTGGCCGCGGCTGATTACCGACGATCCGTCCTATTTTCTGGTGTCCAACGGCATTCAGGAGATTCGGGAAAACGGCTTTGGCCGGGAGAACATCCCCGCCATGATGGCGGCTGTCGTTGCCATTTCCCTGCCGCTGATTGTTCTGTTCCTGATTTTCCGGAAGAAGATCATGGAGGGCGTTTCGAGAGGAGGCGTGAAGGGATGAAAAAGCTGCTTGCCTTGTTGCTTGCCCTTGCGCTGACCCTTTCCTTCACCGGCTGCCACGGTACGCTGGCCTCCGGGGAGAATCCCGCCGCTTCCAGTTCCTATCCGGTTCCCGACGAATTCGACACCTCCCGGCGGTATGAGATCACCTTCTGGGCAAAAAACGACACCAACATGGCTCAGGTGAACATCTACAAGCAGGCCATTGCGGACTTTGAAGCGCTATATCCCAACATCACCGTGAATCTCCGGCTGTATACGGACTACGGCAAAATCTACAACGACGTCATTACCAACATCGCCACGGACACCACCCCCAACGTCTGCATCACCTACCCCGACCACATCGCGACCTATCTCACCGGCGAAGACACGGTGGTTCCTCTGGACGACCTGTTCGCCGATGAAAAATACGGCCTTGGGGGCAGCGAGGTGCGCTTCGATTCCCCCACGCAGGCGGAAATTATCCATCAGTTTCTGTCGGAATGCGCTATCAACGGCCACTATTACGCCATCCCCTACATGCGCTCCACGGAAGCCTGCTACGTCAACAAGACCTACGTGGAAAAGCTGGGCTACACCCTCCCCGACGTCCTGACATGGGACTTTGTGTGGGAGGTCTCCGAAGCCGCCATGGCGAAGGACAGCGCCGGGAATTTCCTGCTCAACGGTCAGAAGGTGCTGATCCCCTTCATCGACAAATCCACGGACAACATGATGATCCAGATGCTGAAGCAGCAGGGTGCAGGCTACTCTACGAGCAGCGGCGAGGTGCAGCTGTTCAACGACACCACGGGCGAAATCCTCACAACAATTGCCGAGCACGCCGCCTCCGGGGCGTTCAACACCTTCAAGCTGGCAGGCTACCCCGCAAACTTCCTCAACGCCGGGCAGTGCATTTTCGCCATCGACTCCACTGCCGGCGCGACATGGATGGGCGCCGATGCCCCCCTCATCGACATTGCCGAGGAAAAGCTGATTCCCTTTGAGCTGGCAGTGCTGCCGGTTCCCCAGTTTGACCCGGAGCAGCCCCAGATGATCTCTCAGGGGCCGTCGGTGTGCGTGTTCAACAAGTCCGATCCGCAGGAAGTACTGGCGAGCTGGCTGTTCGCCCAGTATCTGCTGACCAATAACGTGCAGATCGCCTATTCCCAGACGGAGGGGTACATCCCCGTCACGTCCAAGGCGCAGGAAAGCCCCGCCTATCAGGACTATTTAAGCCGCTGCGGCGAGGATAACACCACCCACTACCGCGCCAAGATCGAGGCCGCCCAGCTGCTAATGCGCTACACGGACTGCACCTTCGTTACCCCCGTGTTTAACGGCTCTGCGTCTCTGCGCAACGCCGCAGGGCAGCTGATCGAGGACGTGAACAAGTCCGTGCGCCGCCGCCAGACGGTCAACGCCGAATATCTTTCGTCTCTTTACAGCGACGTTTCCTCCCTGTACCGCTTGGACCAGATTCAGGTGTCTGCCAGCGGCTTAGGGCCGCTGCCCGGCGTTTCCAGGGCGCTGCTGATCGGTCTTGCGGTCTGCTGGGTCGGGATGGGTACCTATGTTCTCAGTGAAAAGCTGAAAAAACGCCGTAAAAAAGATTGATTTCCATAAATCCTGTAGTATAATGGGGCCGTACCCCATGGTACGATATATGAAAAAGGAGTTTTGAAACATGAAAAAGCTGATTGCCATGCTTCTGGTTCTGACAATGGTTCTGTCCTTCGCCGCCTGTGCCAAGCAGGACACTGTCACTCCCACTGTCGCTGCCGTCACCACTGCGGCTGCTGACCCCACCCCCGCGGCTGAAACCGAGGCAAGCGACCCCGCTCCCGTTGTCACCGCAATGAGCCATGCCGACTATGTGGCCGCCGACAACGAAACCGAGGTTGTGGTCGAGACCTACGTCCAGGCCCATCAGTCCTGGTGGGACAACAAGGTCACCGTTTACTGCCAGAGCCCCGACGGCGCTTACTTCCTGTACGAGCTGGCCTGCTCCGAAGAGGACGCCGCCAAGCTGGTTCCCGGCACCAAGATCCGCGTTACCGGCTTCAAGGGCGAGTGGTCCGGCGAAGTGGAGATCATGGATGGCACCTTTGAGTTTGTCGAGGACGGCGATTCCTACATTGCCGAGCCTCTGGACGTTACCGACCTGCTTGGCACCGACGAACTGATCGACCATCAGAACGAGTTCGTTTCCTTCACCGGCCTGACCGTAGCTCCCAGCACCGACGCCAACGGCAACGAGGCTGCTTTCCTGTACAACTGGGACGGCTCCGGCGAGAAGGGCAACGACCTGTACTTCAACGTCACCGTGAACGGCCAGACCTACAACTTCTGCGTGGAGTCCTACCTGTGCGGTCAGGACACCGAGGTGTATCAGGCTGTTGAAGCACTGCAGATTGGCGACGTGATCAACGCCGAAGGGTTCCTCTACTGGTACGAGGGCGTCAACCCCCACATCACTTCCGTTTCCGCTGCGAACTGAGTTCTTAACCGAGCGGGGAAAGGCGAATGCCTTTCCCCGCATTTTCTTTGGAAAAGGAACGTTTTCCAGGTTCTGTCCGGCAGCACAGCCTGATGGTATGTGGGACTATGCGGCAGCTTTATGTCCCTTTCCGCAAAAATCCGCTGTTGACCAGCAGAATGGTCACGACCCAGGAGCGGGGGAACGCATGGTACAGCATGGGTAAGCTTGGGCTTGCCATGAAAAACCGGGAACATCTGACCCCGGCGGTTCAGATGTTTATGGAATATCTGCCCTTCCGGGAGATGGCGGGGCGAAGGATGCCGGTGAATGAACGCGGCAAGGCGGTCTTGTTTTTTGGTTTGTGATATGATAAGATTAGGATCAGAAATCAGAATTTGTGGAGGTAAGCAAAATGAGTGATAGCAGGTTAAAGGGTATATCAGTTATTCTATTTGGAATACTCTTAAGTGCAAGTAGCGCAGAAATGAATCGAACCGTGTTGGCAAGTTTTAGCGATTTCCCATTTGCTCTTGTCGGGATAATTGTTGGAGTTGTTGGACTTGTAATGGTTTTCAAAAGCAATAAAGAATAACAACTTCCAATTTGCAGAATAAGCCAGAACGGTATCGCATTCCCGCCATCCCAACAAACACCAACGGCGTGACCTTTGCGGTCACGCCGTTGGTGTATTCAACTTATCCTCTCAGCACAGCTTCGCGCCGGCGGGGATGGCGTCGCTGACCATTACCAGATTCAGCTTCTCCTCGCCCTTCTCCGTGTGGATGGCGGACAATAGCATACCGCTACTCTCCTTGCCCATCATCTTCCGGGGAGGCAGGTTGGTGATGGCCACCAGCGTCTTGCCCACCAGTTCTTCGGGCTTATAGTATTTCGCAATGCCGGAGAGGATCTGACGGTCGGTGCCGGTGCCGTCGTCCAGCGTGAAGCACAGCAGCTTGTCGCTCTTCTTCACCGGCTGGCAGTCCTTGACCTTCACTGCCCGCAGGTCGGACTTGCAGAAGGTGTCGAAGTCCACCTTTTCCTCGCTGTAAGGCTCGATCTGAAGCGCCGGGACGGGGGGCTTGTTCAGCTCCTCCAGTGCGGCCAGCTCCTTCTCCACGTCGATTCTGGGGAACAGGGCGGGGCCGGCCACGGTGGCGACGTCGGCGGGCAGAATGCCGAAGCCCGTCAGGCTGTCCCAGTCCGTCCGGGCATCGCCCAGACGGCGGGCGATCTCCGCCGCGGTGTCGGGCATAAAGGGCTTCAGCAGACCGCCGCAGACGCGGATGGTCTCCAGCAGGTTGTACAGCACCTTCGCCAGACGGGGCTTGCTGTCCTCGCTCTTGGCCAGCACCCATGGGGCGTTCTCGTCGATATACTTGTTGGCGCGGGAAATGACCTTGAACACCTCCGCCAGAGCATTCTGGAAGGCGTACTTCTCCATCTGTTCCTCGTACTTATCCCGGAGGGAGGACACCATGGCGATCAGCTCGGCATCCTTTTCCACGTCCGCCGTCTGTACCGCGGGCAGGCGCTCGCCGAAGTACTTCTGCGCCATGGCAATTGTCCGGGAGACCAGATTGCCAAGATCGTTGGCAAGGTCTACGTTGATGGTGTTGATCAGCGCCTCGTTGGAGAAATTGCCGTCGGAGCCGAAGGGGAAGGAACGCAGCAGGAAGAAGCGCAGGGCGTCCACGCCGAAGCGCTCCGCCAGCACGTAGGGATCGACAACGTTGCCCTTGGACTTGGACATCTTGCCGCCGTCCAGCAGCAGCCAGCCGTGGCCGTAGACCTTCTTCGGCAGGGGCAGGTTCAGGCTCATGAGCATGGCCGGCCAGATGATGGAGTGGAAGCGGACAATCTCCTTGCCCACGAAGTGGACATCGGCAGGCCAGAAATCTTCCAGATCGTGGTACTTGTCGTTCTCAAAGCCCAGCGCCGTCATGTAGTTGAACAGGGCGTCAATCCACACATAGACCACATGGCCGGGGTCAAAGTCCACCGGCACGCCCCAGGTAAAGCTGGTGCGGGAGACGCACAGGTCTTCCAGACCCGGCTTGATGAAGTTGTTGACCATTTCGTTGACACGGCTGCGGGGCTCCAGAAAATCGGTGTTTTCCAGCAAGTCTCGCACCCGGTCGGCATATTTGGACAGGCGGAAGAAATAGGCTTCCTCTTCCGCGTCCTGCACCTCGCGGCCGCAGTCGGGGCATTTGCCGTCCTTCAGCTGGCTCTCCGTCCAGAAGGATTCGCAGGGCTTGCAGTACTTGCCCTTGTAGACGCCCTTGTAGATGTCGCCGTTGTCGTGCATCTTCTTGAAAATTCTCTGGATGGCCGCTACGTGGTAATCGTCGGTGGTGCGGATGAACCGGTCGTAGGAAATGTTCATCAGCTTCCACAAATCCAGTACGCCCCGCTCACCGGTGACGATGTCGTCCACAAACTGCTGGGGGGTCACGCCTGCGGCCTTGGCCTTGTCCTCGATCTTCTGGCCATGCTCGTCGGTTCCGGTGAGGAACATGACGTTGTAGCCCTGAAGCCGCTTGAAGCGCGCCATGGTGTCCGTCGCCACTGTGCAGTAGGCGTGGCCGATGTGGAGCTTGGCGGACGGGTAATAGATGGGGGTGGTAATGTAATAATTACCTCTGCATTTTTCGCACATAAAGAATCCTCCTAAATAAAAAAGCGCCCCTGGAATCATCCAAGGGCGACAAAAACTGACGCGGTACCACCTTGATTCGCACAGACATCCTGTCCGTGCCTCAAACGCCTGTAACGGGGCGAACCGGAACCGTCTACCTGGGGAGAATCCCCGCTCGACGGCTCAGCTCCGAGACCATGTTCCGCTCCCCTCGCCGCACCCCCTCGCACCTTCCGGGGCTCTCTTTCGCGGGAGAAAAAGCGTACTCTTCTCTTCACAGCTTCTGAAATATACAGCGCCATTATATCCCGGTGCAGGGGGTTTTGTCAACACCCTGCACCGGGAATTTCCGATTTTTGTCGGGAAACGCTGATCGTTACGACTTTTCTTCCTTCCCTGTCAGCCACATGGCCACCGCGATGGCGCTGACGCCGCCCACCAGCTTTCCCACGATCATGGGGCCGATCATCTCCGGGGCGAAGCCCGCCGTAAAGCCCAGATGGTCGCCGAAGACGAAGGCCGCCGAAACCGCGAAGGCGATGTTGACCACCTTGCCCCGCCGGTTCATGTCTTTTACCATGCCGAAGGTGGCGATGGAATTGGCAAGGCTGGCAATCAGTCCCGCCGCCGCGGCGTCGTTGATGCCCAGCCATCGCCCCGCCGCCATCAGCGGCTTTCGCAGCAGCTTCGTGATCACGAACACCAGCGGGAACGCCCCCGCCAGGACGATGGCAATGGTGCCCACCGTTTCAAAGCCATCCGAAATGGGCGCCATGCCGGGGATGATGACGAAGCCCGTCAGGGCTTCCACGACGGCCGCCGCCAGTCCCACGGTCACAACGGCCACCACCAGCTTGCCGAACACCTCGAAGCCCCTGACCATGGCGTTTTCCGCCCGCCACAGTCCCAGAGCAATCAGCGCCGCGATGATGACAATGGGGATCAGGTTGCGCAGCACCATCCCGATGGGGAATCCCGCCGTCAGGCCGCCCGCGAGAACGCCCAGCGGAATGGTGACAATGCCGCAGAGGATTCCCTGCGCCATGACCGGCCTGTCCTTTTCCTCCAGAATTCCCATGGCGACGGGGATGGTGAACACCACGGTCGCCCCCAGCATGGAGCCGGTCAGCACGCCGCCCAGCATGGCCGCCGGATGGCTTGCCGCCAGCTCCACCGCCAACGCGCCGCCGCCCATGTCGCAGGCGAGGATGGTTCCGGCGAACATGGCGGGGTCAGCCCCCAGAAAGGCGAACACCGGCACGATCACCGGCTTGAGTAAGCCCGCAAGCACCGGCGCAAGGCAGACGATCCCCACCATGGCCAGCGCCAGAGAACCCATGGCCAGGATTCCCTCTTCAAATTCCTTCCCCAGCCCCCAGCGGTTTCCGAATATCCGGTCAATGGCGCCGGCCACCGCGAAAACTGCCATAACCGCTATGAGGATCTCATGAAATGACATTGTTCTCTCTCCCTTACAATGGATTATCACGAGAAAGGCGTATTGTATCAGGACGTTTGGACTACTGCTTTTCGTCCACGATGGCCACAACGGCGGCGTCCACCGGGGCGTCCATGCAGTATTTGCTGGCAACCGTCCCCGTTGCGAGCAGAACCTTGTCCCCCGTTCCCGCACCTACCTGATCGGCCGCTACGATTTTCTCTCCATTGCTCTCCACCACGAGGAAGGTTTGCCCCTGCAGGCACGCCGCCTTCCGCGTCGCCCAGATGGCGCCTACCACTTTTCCTACCTTCATTTCTTCCCCTCCATAATTTCCTTCGCCAGCGGCGTCAGCACCGCGCCGGGACTTGGCAGCTTCCCCGCCGCCCGAAGCGCCCGGGCTTCCTCCGCCGTGATGAGCTTTTTCCGCCCGCCGTCCGTAAACAGCACGCCCCAATTTTTCAGCTCCCGCTGGGCGGAGGCCAGACTTCCCGACAGCATCCGGTTTTTCGGCGCTTCCGGCAGCCCCGGTGTGTAGAGATAGACCGGCTTTCCCTCCGCCAGCGCGGACAGCACCCGTTCCTCCCGGAACCGAAGCAGCTGGGAAAGGGGCAGCGAGCCGATGACCACCGCGTCATAGGGCGGCTCCGTCACGAAATCATACCCCAGCTCCGCCGCCGGTTCCTTTCCGATCAGAAGCGCCCGGGTCATGGCAGTATCCTCCCCAGGTCGCCCTTTCGGAAGCCGCAGGCGTTGGCCTCGTCGTAGTCCAGATGGACGTAGGAAGCAAACTCCGGGCTGACCCGCACCGCCACGTCCTCAAAAATCACCGGTCGGCCGGTGTATGCCTTCAGCTTCACCGTCTGCTTGTCCCGGACGCCGAAGCGGGCGGCGTCCTCCGGGGTCAGGTGGATATGGCGCTTTGCTACGATGACCCCTTGCGGGAGCGTGACCCGGCCGCACTGCCCCACGATCACCGCGCCGGGGCTTCCGGCTACGTCCCCGGACAGCCGCACGGGGGCGTCAATGCCCAGCGTTCGGGCGTCGGTGAGGGAAATCTCCACCTGGGCTTCCTTCCGTTCCGGCCCCAGCACCGCCACATTCCCAAATTCTCCCTTGGGGCCGATAACCGTGACCCGCTCATTTGACAGATACTGCCCCGGCTGGGACAGCGGCCGCTTCGGCGTCAGGGGATGGCCGAACAGCACCAGCGCCTGCTGCGCCGTCACGTGCACATGCCGCCCGGAGGCTTCCAGCTCCACAAAAATCCGCCCCGCAATGGCCTCGGCCAGGGCGGAAGGTTCCCAATTTTCCATTCGTTTGCCTCCCTGTGGAAAAATCCGGCTTTACTCTCCCAGTCTCTGCAAAATCTTCTCCGTGAGCAGTTCCACCAGCTCGGCACTCACCGCCCCGGCAGCCGCACCGCCCTGCGAAGCCGTGGGACTTTCTCCCAAATCCCACGCCACCCGGCGGATATTGATCAAATCCAGCGGAGAGATGTTGTTGGAGGAGCTGCTGCCGCCCACCGCGCCGCAGCCCAGCGTCAACGCCGGAAACAGCCCCGTGGTTGCGCCGATGCCTCCCAGCGCCGCCGGTGTGTTGACCAGAAACCGGGACACGGGAATTTTGGACGCGAATCGGCGGATCACCGCTTCGTCCGTGGCGTGGATGGCGAAGGTGTGGCCGCTGCCCTCGTGGCGCAGAACCTCCATGCACTTGCTTAAGACGGCGTCCTCGCTGTCCATGACGAAGAACGCCAGCACGGGGCATAGCTTTTCCATGGAGTAGGGCCGGGTCGGCCCCGCCTCCTGCTCCCGGGCAACCAGCACCTTTGTGCCGCTGGGCACGGAAAATCCTGCCGCTTCCGCCAGCTTTGCCGCGGGTCTGCCCACGATGTCCGGATTCAGCGTTCCGTTGGGGCGGAAAAGCAGCTTCGCCAGAGCGCCCGCCTGGGCGGTATCCATGAAGTAAAAGCCCTGCCGCTCCCCCTCCGAACGCACGGCGCTTTCCATGCTCTTTTCCACAATGATGCTCTGCTCGGAAGCGCAGACGGTGCCATAATCAAAGGACTTTGACCTGGCAATACAGGCCAGCGCATGGGCGACATCCGCGCTGCGGTGGATATAGGCAGGCCCGTTTCCCGCGCCAACACCGATGGCGGGCTTGCCGGAAGAATACGCCGCCTTCACCATACCCGGGCCGCCGGTGGCGAGGATCAGCCGCACCGGCTCCGCCTTCATCAGCTCCTGACAGCCGTCCAGAGAGGGGATGCTCAAACACGCCACCGCGTCGGCAGGCGCGCCCGCCGCCTGCGCCGCTTCCGCTACGATCTGCGCCGCTTTCCGGGTGCAGGCAATGGCCTTGGGGTGAGGCGAAAACACGATGGCATTGCCAGATTTCAGTGCGATCATGGCCTTGTAGCACACAGTAGACGTCGGGTTGGTGCTGGGGACGATAGCGGCGATGACCCCCACCGGCACGCCGATCTCCCAGAGCTTTTTCTCCGGGACTTCCCGGAGAAGCCCCACGGTCTTCATGCCCCGAACCGCCTCCGCCACCCGCTGGGAGGCGAACAGATTCTTCGTTGTTTTGTCCTCCGCATTGCCGAAGCCCGTCTCCTGAACCGCCATTTTCGCCAGCGCGGACGCCTGTGCCGCAAAGGCTTTGGCCACCGCTTCCACGATGGCGTCCAGCTGGCTCTGGGACAGTTCGGCCAGCTTCCGCTGCGCCGTCTCCGCCCTGCGCGCCAGCTCCCGCGCTTCCTGCCGCGCGGTCAGATCCTTGTCAAATTCCATAGAAACCTCCTTACAGGGACATCCCCGGCAACACGATTGAGGATACCCGCTAAAACAGCAGACTTGACCCGTCGCCCGCTTTCTTTGTCAGCCGTCCGTTCTCCACGAAGCCCATCTTTTCCAGCCAGCGCTGAAATTCGGGGATGGCCGTCTTGCCCGTGATCTCCCGCAGCGCCGCCGTCTCCCGGAAGCCTGTGGTCTGGTAGTTGAGCATAATGTCGTCGCCGTGGGGAATGCCCATGAAATAGTTGCACCCGGCCATGGTCAGAAGGCTGGCCAGATTCTCAATGTCGTTCTGATCCGCCTTCATGTGGTTGGTATAGCAGCAGTCGCACCCCATGGAGATACCCGTGAGCTTGCCCATGAAGTGATCCTCCAGCCCCGCCCGGGTCACCTGTCGGGCGTCGTACAGGTACTCGGGGCCGATAAAGCCCACCACCGTGTTGACCAGAAACGGCGAAAACCGCTTGGCAAAGCCATAGCACCGCGCCTCCATGGTCACCTGGTCGGTGTCAAAATGGGCGTTGGAGCTGAGCTCCGAGCCCTGCCCCGTCTCGAAGTACATCACGTTGGGTCCCTCGGCGGTGCCCTGCTTCAGAAGCAGCTGCCGGGCTTCCTCCAGCGTCGCGGCGGAGAAGCCGAAGGCTTCGTTGCCCTTCTGGCTGCCCGCGATGGACTGGAAGATCAGGTCGCAGGGCGCACCAGCCTTGACGGCCTTGATCTGCGCCGTCACGTGGGCCAGCACGCAGATTTGGGTAGGAATCTGCCAATGCTCCTTGATCTCCTGAAACCGCCGCAGCACCTTGCCCACCTGCTCCGGGGAGTCCGTCACCGGGTTCAGGCCGATGACCGCGTCCCCCGCGCCGAAGCTCAGGCCTTCCAGGGTGGAGGCCGTGATGCCTTCGGGGTCGTCGGTGGTGTGGTTGGGCTGCAAGCGGCACGACAGCGTCCCCGGCAGGCCGATGGTGGTATTGCAGTGGGCGGTGACGGTGATCTTGCTTGCGGCATAGATGAGGTCGAGATTGCCCATCAACTTGCACACCGCCGCGATCATCTCCGCCGTCAGCCCCCGGCTGAGCTTGCGGATGTCGCTGCCCATGGTCGTTTCGTCCAGTATCCACTCCCGCAGGTCGGACACCGTCCAGCCCCGGATTTTCTCATAGACGGTCTCGTTCACATCGTCCTGAATGATCCGGGTGACCTCGTCGCTTTCATAGGGGACGGCAGGGTGTTCCCGCAGATCGGCCAGCGTCAGGGCGGAAAGCACCACCTTGGCCGCCACCCGCTCCTGGGCGGACTCCGCCGCCAGACCTGCCAGCTGGTCGCCGGTTTTTTCCTCGTTGGCCTTGGCCAGCACCTGTTTGATATCCCGGAATGTGTAGGTTTTTCCCAGCAATGTGGTTTTTAATTTCATGTCGTTCATCCTTTTTGTGGGGCAGCCTGCGGAGATCGTCCGTTTCCGCAGGTCACCGTTCTTTCCCCCGGCCGGCGTCCGCGCGCTTCCCAATCATCAGCAGATACAGCATACTGCTCATCCGGTTCATGGCCCGGAGGATATCCACCCGGGTCGGATTTCCCTCCCGGTCGCGGAAGGCCGTCACCGCCGCCAGCTCTGCCTCCCGGGCAGCGCACCGGGCGCGGTTGAGCCGGGCAATGGCCGCCCCGTCCGCCGCCGAGGGCATGAAGTGGGGCTGGCCGTAATAGTCCTGAGGAAAATGGCTGCGCTTGCGCTGCTCATCCTCCGTCAGGCCGCAGAGCCTGTCCCATTGCAGCGGCTCGTCCAGCACCTCACAGCGGATGATCCGCCGCGCCAGCTCCAGAATCTCCCCCACCGGTGCTTCCAGACCTTTGTCCGTCAGCTGGCAGAGGATCAGCTCCGATTCCAGCGTGTCCAGCTTTCCCCGGAAAATAATTCTGGGGTGATCCTTCACCACCAGAAAATCCCCGTTTAAGTGGGTCATATGCTCCGGCTTTTCCGTCAGAAAGCCGCCGGTGAGAAGGGGAAACTTATCCTGCTTCGCCTGCTCGCCGGGACGGATCTCGATCCGTTCCCGGCTGAGATAGTCCCGGGCGGCGCTGGTGAGCTGGTCGCCCTTTCCCAGATAGAAAATGCGCCTGCCCTCCCGGTTTCGGATATTCGCCCGGACGGCTTCTTCGTTATAGAGCATTCCTTACTTTCCGGCGTTCGGGGTCTGGGAAGGACGCCCCTTGGGGAGAATGGAGTCCACCTCCACGTGAGGTCTCGCAATGACGTGGACGGAGATCAGCTCCCCCACCTTCTCCGCTGCCGCCGCACCGGCGTCGGTGGCCGCCTTCACAGCGCCCACGTCGCCGCGCACCATCACGGTGACAAGGCCGCCGCCCACCTGCTCCTTGCCCACCAGCTGCACATTGGCGGACTTGACCATGGCATCCGCCGCCTCAATGGCGCCCACCAGTCCCTTTGTTTCAATCATGCCCAAAGAATTCGTATCCATAGTGTTCCATCCTTTCAAGTTGTGCGGGGACATGTCCCCTCGTGTTTCCGCTTACCGCTCCACCGGCGA
>ENA-UOJE01002145-UOJE01002145.1-human-gut-metagenome-genome-assembly--contig:-C23-NODE-2145-length-15625-cov-7.455684_pt1 | contig 15625 bp, 12 predicted proteins | sample MGYA00242341_ERZ723888 | MGnify/ENA metagenome assembly ERZ723888 | reverse complement strand
ATAATAATTCTTTTGTTGTGGGTTATTGCCTACAATCATATTTAATAAGGAAGCATCACTGCTTTGATGCTTTATAATGTCTTTTCTGATAATTGATTCGACAGAGAACACCTCAAAGAAACCACCAGCAGAAAGAAGAAATACAGAGGCAAATATCTTCCACATAAGAATTATAACTCCCGAGTTACAAACTATAAAACAATCTCTCTGTTTGAATTACTATATTTCATTAATCAGTGAAATCAACTGCTGAAAACAATAAAAGGCATTTTTTTATCGCATTAAATGTGTAACGATGTATTTTCTGATGCTTTCAATACCCAAAAGAACACCTATTGTAATAAAAGTTTTTTTTTAAAACTCAGAAGAATAACAGAAAAAAGTTATACAGGAGAAAGATGAAGTCAGGATTTATATTGTTTTTTGTAATCACTTCTATTTTTTGGGCGAATGCCTCTTTTCTTGCGGAATATCGCCGCACGGGCGTTATTGCTATTCTGCAATATGATCAAACTGAACAGAATTTACGATTAATCGGTTTTCTGCCTGGTTTTTCCAAAAAAGTAAACCTAGATATTCCCGATTGGGTTCTATATAGAACCCGAAGTAAAGGTAAATACTTTTTGCCATTACAGAAAACTGGTAGTAACTTTACTTCGACTGGAAAAAACTATGATCTGCCTTTGATTCAGGGAAATCTCATCCCATATCAGAATTTTCTAATTCGATATCAAACTGTAAATTCACTTCAGCAGGAGCAGAGCTTCCTCCTGAAAGAATTGAGTAATAATACGATCCCCGGAATGCGCAAACCAATTCTTCAGCGTCTAGTGGAATTAGGCGAGTTTTCCAAACCTTTTTCGCAATCCCAGATCATTTACTGGCGTAATCTTTATTTCAGTGGTATTCTTGATATTCCTGAGCGACGCCTTGTCTTGCAGGAACTCTCCCGTTGCAATCTACTAGGTACTGAAATGATCTTTGAACGCGCACTTCAGGATATCCGTCTCTGTAGTCTTGCCGGTCGTTTGTTCTTTGAAAAAGACAAGATCGGCTTTGAAACTTTAATGTTGAAATATCTTTCAAACAACTTGCAATGGAAAACAGCTCTTCGTCAATCGGAACTTTTATATCATAATAGAGATTGTATGTCTCAACTATATGGACGATTTGATAAGAAAAATCCATTTAATGAAGATTTAAAGTATTTTATTCCCGTCCTTTGTATTGAAGACTTTCGAGAAGGTTCTCCTGTTATCCGACAGATATTGGAAACTGATAAAGATCCGACTCATTTCGAACTTTTCCACCGCGTTGCTTTCTGGGTCAACAAAACAAATCCCCTTCCTTATGCCAAATCCATCCATATCTTTCTTCAAAATCATGCCCGAACAGAATATTTAAAGCAAACAATGATTTATCCTATATTGCATTGTGCCTTATGCAGAGCAAAAGATCATTCCGGCTATATCCTTGCTATTGATTATTTGTCATCGCTGAGGAAAAAATCCAATCCACCTCAGCTCAATGTAGCATTAGAACTTTTTCGGGCAGAAAATCCAAGTTGTTTTTCTTTGGAAGAGCTGATTGCCGATCTCAAGCAACGTATTTCACAGCCACAAAAGAAAAGATAGCAATCTTCTTCACAGTATTTCATTGATTGCCTATTTCATTCTTTTATTTACGAACAGGCTGCAAAAAACAGGAACAACTGATTTTCATGGCGCCCCGACATGACAACTCCAGTTAAAGATGACTGGTTATTGCAAATTCAGCTGTTCCACATTTTTTCTTCAAGTTCCTGAAGTTTTTTCCGCAAAACTTTCCTGCCCATGCCGCGATATTCCACGATTCGTGCCGCCGTTGCAGGGGAAGGAGCCACTTTACCATGTTCCCATTTGTAAAGACTCGCTCTGTCAACGTTCAGCAATCGGGCAAAAGCGGCTTGTGACAGCCGCAGCCGCTTACGGATGGCTATAATATTGGCTCCTTTCATTCTGATTTGACGAGATTGACAGCAAATGGTAGAAGAGCCTTCCCGACATGGAGGAGATTTTTCCAAAGCCTCCAGTCGATGTTTGATTTCTTCCTGTTGCGACATCACCTCCCTATGTATTCTCCGGATTTCGAGAATAATCAGCTCGTGTATCTTCTCACCGATAGCGATTGCTATATCCTGCATGATAAAACTCCTTTCAGAGCCATCATGCCGAGGCTCAAAGTCCCACGAACCGCTTGCATGACAGGTTTCAGCAACAAGAATAGTCAAATATTTAATAGTATCTTCAACCTCTTTTCATAAGTGATTATCCTTTTTATTGAACACTTTATTCTATAGGAAAAATTTTTCAATTGTTTGATTTCTGTATTGTCCGGGAAAGCTTCAAATCCAGACAAAAACAAGAAAATCGAATTTTTTTTGTGGTGCCGTATCTCTCTATTTCCACATACAAAAATTTCAGTCTGGATTTTTTACTCAAGAGACCACAGTTCCGTATTATTCCGAAATATCTGGGCAACCTCAATGAACCACGCTTTTTACGGTCTGATTTTTGATTGAACAAGCCACATATCCAGCAACACTTTGTGTATGCTTCTTGTTGTATATTTATGTTGCAATATATTTATAATCAAGTAGTTATAATATAGAAACTATTATTGAAAGGGCTTATTTTTCGGCGTATTTTAGATAATGTCTGCGATGGTCGCAGAACAATTCAAAATCAGAAAGGTCATTATCATGAAAATGCAACTTCTCAGAATGCAGGCAATCCTTGCCAACAAACTCTGCGGACTTGTGAACCTGCTGCAAATGCCATTTACTCAGGACGGTTTTGAACCGCTGTATCCGCTGTTGAAATCCAAAAAGCTGGCCGGTTTTCTGGCGACCTATGCCACCATGTGCCGGGCCTGGGCGGTCAACACCGGCATCGACGCTTCTTCGGGACTCGGCTATGTGCAGTGGATCATCATGGCCATCGGTCTGATCTTTACGCTGATCATGGGGATTTCGACCGGATTCGCATTTAAGAACGATGCGGCAAACGCGAAAGCGCAACTGATCGGGACGATCCTGATTCCGGTACTGTCCGCGATTGTGCTGTACATTTATAACAAAACGCTCGGCATTTCGCTGAATGCTTCCAGCGGACTGTGAGGCTGATATGACGGAAGAAGCACCTCTTGCCATTCCCCGGAATCCGGCGCAGATACCGGCATCGCAGTTCCGTCTGTCGCGGAATCTGAAAGTGCGCGGCGATGCGATCTACATCATTTTCGGCGGCATCATCGGAGCGGTTTTCCTGTTTTTCGCTTTGATGGACGCCTCGGCGATACTGGCCGTCGCCGTATCATGGATTCCGCTGGCGGCATCCGTCTGGTTCTATTTCCGATTCGTCCGGGAGAAGCCGCGCTACTATTTCGACTACTGGCTCAACAGCCTGTTCGGAACGGCTCTGCGGCTTGACACCCGAAAGACAATCCGCCTGAAAGCGAGGGTAAAATGATCCGTTATCCGAATGGCTATATCATTGAAACCGATCCGCCGGAAAATGCGTTCTTCGTCTACGGCGAACTGAACGCAGCCGGATATATCGCCAAAGGCTTCCGGCTGGATGTACCGAATCTCTCCAACGCCGGCTGGCCGCAGAAGAATGAGCTGTATACGCACCTGCAATCGTATCTGTCGCGGTTTGATGCTTCAAAGCGGCTTCAGTTCCGCTATACCAAGGACTCGAATTACCGGAAGATTCTGGAAAAATACGAATCCGATACGGAACGTTTGGCGAGTGTGCCGTTCTGTCGTGAGTTCAGAAAGCAGACCGCCGCCGAGCTTCGGCGTCAGATGGAGGCTCATGACCTCTGGCGGGAGCATCTGACCGTTTACATTTCGCGCCCGGCAAAGGATTTCATTTCCGGAGCTTTGGATGTGGAGTCGGAACAGGCGATGCAACTGTTCCGGGAACGGGTTTCCGCCTGTTTCGAGTCGGAATATCTGCTTTTGAAAAGCGCGTTCAGCTTTCCTGTTCATAAACTCACAGCACTTGAGCTGTTCGCCGAGTTCTTCGGAGCGATGAACAAGTCGCTTGCGGCGGAAGAGATTGATTACGGGAAGATTTTCAGTCCGAATTTCAGCGATATTTACCGGAATGAGTTCAGCGGTCAGGATCATGCGGAACATGACCGGGAACGGGAGACCGCTTCCGAACGGCATTACGGGATGTACGGAGACGGAATGTATCACAACATTCTGGTCATGCGGCAGCTTCCGGGCTTCGACCTGACGCCGTTTTACGGCAATGTCCTGCTGGAGACAAACATAACGAATTTTTCGGTCACGGTGAATCTGCGTCCGCTGAACAAGGCCAAGACCATCGAGAAGCTGGAATCGCGCCAGGCTTCGGCGCAGCGTGATCTGGAAGCCGATCCCTCGGCGATTGCCTACCGTTCCGAAGTCGATGCGTTCGGAAAAATGATTTACCGGATGGGAGCGGGAGAAGATGTGCCGTTTGAGGCGGAATATCTGATCCATGTCTGGAACCGGAATCTGGAGGAACTTCAGCAGGAGACGGAACAGCTCCGGCTGGTGGCGACCAATCTGCAATGCGGCATGATGATGCACGATCTGACGGTTCAGGTGGAAGCGCAGTTTCTGAAAACGCTTCCCGGCAATCTCTACTACAGAAAATGGGACCCGCTGTTTACACTGCACCGGTCCTTTGCGGCGATGATTCCGTTTAATTCGACGTTTATTGGCTGCGAGGACGATTTTCAGGCGATTTTTCAGGGCGATCATCATAATCTCGTTTGTGTCAACGGATTCTACGGCGGCTCTCCGCAGCACGCCGCCACGTTCGGACAGACAGGTTCCGGGAAATCGGTCAATACGCTCGGCGAACTGCTGCAAACATATCCGTTTTACAGCAAGGTTGTGATCATTGAGGAAGGAGCATCCTACCTGATGTTCACCCGGATCGTCGGCGGAGAGTATATCGAAATCGACCTCAACAGCAATCTGACGCTGAATTATTTCGACACCTGCGGTTCTCCGCTCACTGCCAATCAGACGGATTTTGCGACTAATTTCGCAACGGTGATGTGCGGCCAGTCACAAGATGACGAAATCATTCAGGACCGGGCGGCGATTTTGTCTCATTATGTGATCCGTCTTTATGATGCCTCGTGGCAGGAGTGGTGGAACCATCATACGGAACTGCGGAGCGAAATCGCCAGGACTGCCCTGACGATGGAGTGGATGCTTCCGCAGCAGCCTGCTGGAAGCAATACGCAGTTCGACTGTTATGCGGCGTTGAAGGAAGCTCTTGCCAAATCACCGGAGAGTCTTACTGTTCCCGAACAGCAGATTCAGAGCTATTATCATGCTATTCCGAGTGGAAAAATTACGGAATGTATCGTGGAAAACGGTTCTCTGCTCCGGGATATTTCCTACGCCTATATGGAACCGGAGGATATGCCGTATCACTCTCAGCTGGTAGAGATGATCCGCTCGACGCCCGATCCGACGCATCGCCGGGAGGATACCAACCGGATCGCCACACGCTTGGCGCAGTATGCGGTGGAGTCCGGACGCGGCGCTCTTTTCGACGGCGTGACCAACATCAATCTCGGAGCGCGGCTGCTGCATTTTGAAATCGGCAAGATGGCAAACGTGTCGCAGAATATCCGGGCGATGGTCGGCATGGTGATCAGCAACCTTGCACAGCAGCAGATCATCAATATGCCGCGCAAGCTGCTGAAGCTCTTTCTGTATGAGGAGATGCCGCGAATCATCGCCTCCGTTCCAGGAGCGAGCGGCTTTGTGAAACGTTCCTACGCCCAGCTTCGCAAGAGCAACTGCCGGAGCTGGACGATCACACAGGAAGCCGGTCAGCTCATGGTGCAGGACAAGGAAGGCTCCGATCTGGCGACCGTCATCATGGGACAGAGCAAGCAGTATTATCTTCTGAAGAACAAGGACAAGGGGAATATGGAGTTTTTCCGGCGCTTTATTGCATTGTCCGACGATGCGGTCAATGCCGTGATGAACTTTCCCGCGCCGGAGCATATTCCTGGTCGAAAGTATTCCTCGTATCTCTACTACATCGACAACGGGGAATATCCGCTGGTGGGCGTGGTCCGGCACTATGCCAATCCGTTGACGATTGCAGTTGCCTCGACCAGCGGAGAAGCGTTTTCCAAACGGGAAGAGGAGTTGCGGCGGCTCCGGATTCTTTATCCGGAACTGGATGAGGGACAGCTTCTCATTGAATATGAGAACCGGCAGAGAATCAGCAATCCAGCCTTGAAGCTATTGCGGGAGATGCTGAACAGCAGGGATTTTTCCCGTCTGGATGTTCTGCATGAGGAACTGATCCGGCTAAGTCTGCAAAATGCGGGATTCCGTCCACCGGAAATTCCCAAACGAACCCAACAGGAACTTGAAACCTTTAACTCAAACAAGGAGCAAAACACATGAAACGACACAACATGAAATTCACATTGAAAGGATTTCTAGCAGGATTCCTTCTCTCCGCCGGCGGGCTGGCATTCGCCGGAAGCGTCACGGTTTCCGGTACGGCGGGAACCAATCCTACCTACATCGTTATTCCGGAGGAGTATGCAGGGAAAGAGGGACAGTTTGTCGCGACGGCGACTTCAAGCAATTCCAGTCCGGTGACGATTGAAGAGCCTTATATCAATCAGGATTATGCGTATGTGAAGAAAAGCTGGCGAAGCTATGGAGCATTCAATTTTACGCTTGGAACTCCCTCCGGAACATCCTACGTCGGGGGAAGCAAGTCATTAAGTTCTCTGGAAAGGGGAAGTTATACCGTAAGTGTATCGCAGGATGTGACCGCGCACAGCGTCACCTACGCATTGTATCGAAGTAACTGGGCTGACACAGAAGCCCAGACTTTTTCCGATCTGAAATACTATGCTCAGAACGGTACTTTGCCCCCTTCTTCAGGTATTACCCGTGCTCCTACGTATGACGGAGGAGATAATAAAGCAAGTACAACGACAACAGGCGTGACGATCGCCTCCGCTTATATTGTCGTTTACGGAGTCGATGACGGTGGTTCCGGCGGAGAGGTTACGCCTCCCGTGACCGGCGGCGATTCTTCCGGCGGCAGCAACATCGACATCAACATTACAACCGGAACAGATGACGGCGTTTATACCCTGATCAACTCGCTCTTTTCCTACATTTCGGAGATGCAGTCGATTCTTTCGGCTTCCGACGATGCGATCCGCAGTGAGCTCGCGTCTTACATCACCGAACTCCAGACGGCATATCAGGCGGCGGATGCCCAGCTGGCGACAACGATTCAGAATCAGATCAATGCGCTGCAGGCGGCAATGTCAACCAGTGTTTCAGATCTGCGGACTTCGCTGGAAAATCAGATTGCCGCATTGCGGAATCAGATGGGATCATTGCAAACACAGCAGTCCAATCTGCTTTCCGAGTTCCAGACGTTGAAGGGAGAACTGCAGACGGCGGTTGCGCAGAATTCCGGCAATATCGCGGCATTGTCCAAAGAGCTGGCGGAGAAGTATGAAGCTCTGGTTGCGGCAAACTCGACTCTGAAAGCCGATCTGCTGGTGGAAATTGCCGAAGTCACCAGCGGTTACAAGGAAGCGGATTCCGCGTTGATCGCGGATTATTCCTCGAAACTTGCCTCGTTGCAGACGTTGCTTCAGCAGGCGGATTCCGCACTGGCCGACAATATCGCGGCATTGCAGAATGCCTATCAGAATGCGGATGCGACCCTGCGGGAGAATCTGGAGCAGCAGCTTGCCGCCTTGCGTAACGAAATGAGCGCGGAAGATCAGAAAACGCTGGACCGCATCACCGCTTTGCAACAGGAGATGAACAGTGCGGACAACGCCTTGCGCACCGACTATGAAAACAAGATTGCCATACTGGAAAAAGAACTCTCCACGGAAGCATCTGCAATCCGGACGGAGATGAACAATCTCCAGACCAGGTATGAGACCGAGCTTGCGAATGCGAAATCGTCATTGGAGGAACAGATGGCGACCATGCAGGCTCGCCTTGAGGCTGCGGATCAGCAGACTCTGAGTCAGATTTCCGCACTGGAACGGGAAATGAACAATGCCGACGAAGCTCTGCGCGCCGATTATGAAAACAAAATCTCCGCATTGGAAAAGGAACTCTCCACGGAAGCATCCGCGATCCGCAAGGAGATGTCCTCGCTTCAGACGCAGTATGACACGGCTTTGGCCAATGCGAAATCGTCATTGGAGGAGCAGATGGCGACCATGCAGGCGAATCTGAATGCGGCGGACCGGGAAACGCTGAACAAGCTTTCCTCGCTGGAAACATCCATGAACAACGCGCTTGATCTGCAGCGGCAGGATTATGAGAACCGGATCAATTCCCTGAATCAGACGCTGACTGCGGAAGCATCGGCTCTGCGAACCGAGATGGCGAATCTCTCCAATGCGTATCAGACGGAAATCTCCTACCTCAAGGAAAATCTGGAACAGCAGATTTCCAATCTCAAGGAAACGACACAGAAAACAACCGATGATCTGCAAAAGCAGATCGACGCCCTGACGGAAAACTACGACCGTCAGATTACAGAGTTGAAGGCCGACTACGATGCCTGGCTTGCCGCATTGGAGCAGAAATCCGATGATGCGGATGCGGAGTTGAAAGCCGCTATGGAGGCGTATGTGGAAGCGTTGCGCGAGCAGATGACTGTCGCAGACGAGGAAACGCGCGCCGAACTTCAGGCGCAGCTGAATAATCTCTCCGGGGCATTCAATAAGCGGCTGGAGGTGATTTTGCAGGAATACGAGCAGCGGATTGAGAAGGTCAAAGGTCAGATTGAAGATCTGGAAAGCGACACGAAAACGGATCTGATCACGCAGAAGGCGTTGCTGGAACAGGAATGCAGAAATGAGATTGCCAATCTCAACAGGAGTTATGCGGATAAAATCGCTGAACTTCAGAAGAAGCTGTCCGGCGATCCGGAAAATGCCGATCTCTACTATGCCCAAATTGCGGCATTGGAGAAGGAACTGACCTCCAAAATCTCCGAAACGAATCTTTCCTATCAGAAATTGATTCTGGAAATCGACCGTCAGCTTCGCCAACTTTCGGACAAGAGCGCGACCGAGCTTCTGGCGGAACTGATGGAACTGCAGAACAAGCGCGACATCGTGGAGGCTGCGATCAACAGTTCCGATTATTCGGACAAACTCGCCGCATTGGATGCGGGAAACCGGCAGAATGCCGACGATGCCCATGCGGAACTGGAGGCGAAACTCGCGGAATTGGAAAAACAGCTTGAGGCGCTGAAGGCAGTCGGCGAGCTGTCGATTGACGACATCATCGCAAAAATTCAGGCGGGAGACGCCGCCAATACTGCTGAGATCGAAAATCTCAAAGTGGTCCTGAAACTTTATTGCGACTCCTTGAAGGATGCGCTCGGCGACCGGATCGCGATTCTGGAGGAGACGATTTCCGCTTTGCAGACTGCGCTTCAGGAGCGGATGCAGACTTTGGAGAACCGTCTGACCTACTCCATGATGACGGATGAGGAACTGGCGAAGCTGGAAGAGGAAAAACAGGCAGCGGTCAATTCGCTTGCCAATCAGATTGCCGGAGTTCAGCTTGCCGTTGAACAGGCAAGGAAAGAGGGTAAAGACACCTCCGCATTGGAGGAACAGCTTTCCGCGCTGACCTCCGAATACTATGCGGCGCAGAACGATCTTGAAAACATCCGCTACGTGATGGAACTGCGCTCCACTTCGGAACTGGCTCTGCACCGCAAATGGATCAAGGAGCTGCAGGAACTGGTGGCGGCATTGCAGAACACCGTTGCCAAACAGGGCGAAAACATCGCGCAGCAGGGGGAAGCGATCAACGGTCTCAAGGAGACGGTTGCGAATCTGGAAAAGGCGTTGCGCGATGAACTTGCGAATCTGAAAGATGAACTCAAGGAGTATGTGGACGGCAATGTCGGCGAATTGAATGCGGAGATTGCCGATCTCCTCGGCCAGGTCGAAACGCTGCGCGACAATGTCGTTACGCTGGCGACCAGTTCCTATTCCGGCTATCACTCCTCGTCCACCGGGAACGGGTATCAGTACAACTATTCCGGAACGAACAAGGATGAAATCAAAGACGACCGTGATCTCCGCACCAGCGATACCACGGCTCTGGATTTTTAACTCAATATCGGGAGATTTACCATGAAACTGTACAGAAGAATCCTTTCCGCTGTTCTGGCAGCGGGAATCGTTGCCGGAGCGACCGGATGCAGCACGGTGGGCAATATGGCGACCTCGGAACTGGTGGCGCCGGGGCTTGCCATCGGCGGAGCCAGTCTCGGCGCGTTCGCGGCAAAAGACGAGTCCGACGGCACGCGCCTTGCCGCAACTGCCGGAGGCGGACTGATCGGCTGGCTGGCCGGGCTTTTCATCACAAAGGGCGTCGATCAGGAGAAGAAAGACGAGTTCCGCACCGGCTATGAGCTTGGGCAGTCCAATGCGACCAAATCGCTCTACTGGAACATCCAGGGACTTCATGAAGCGAAAAATCAGCCGGAGTCGCAGGTGATCTACTATCAGATCCCTGCCGACTATCCGGTGGATGGAGCAAACCGGACGCCCGGTTCCGTCATGCTTCCGGTCGTAATGGATCGGAGGTGAATATGAGCAGGAAAAAACGACCTCAAGTGCAACAGGAACAAACTAAACGGAATCAGGAATCCCATGAGCAAAAACAAGAAAAGGAAAACACTCAAGCTCAATCGCAAATTTCGCCGGATGCGCCGGCGACAACCCGGCAGCGGGAATTGCTCCGGCTTGCTGTACAGAGGGAATGGCTATATCCGAATCCCTTTGCCTGCGATCATGCGAAGTGGAAAAATCTTACAGCCGGTGAGGCGGATCAACTTCTTGCCTCGCTCCCGCGGGAACGGCTCGGCATCCTCGAACGGGAACTGAATGAAGAGCAGCGCAGGAGGGCCGAACACGGCATCGCCCGTGCAATAGGACGCGGGCTTGAAGATGTCACAAGACAAATCGGGCATTCGATTGACGGAGGTATTTCATGAAAAAGACAGCAACATTCATTTTAATCGGGCTGTTGGCATTTCCGCTCAGCAGTTTTGCCGCGTATCCGGTGTTCGACGCGACAAACAATCTGCTGGCGACACTGCAAAAGACGATGGACAGCGCCTTTCAGACGGTTCAGAAAGCGAATATGTCCACTCTGATTCAGCAGGGAAAAGAGGATTTTGCCGAACAGGTCAAAATTTACGAGGAATGCGTCAAGCAGTATGAGGAGTGCGTCAAAATCTACAAGCAGGCGGTCCGGATGTATGACTGGATCGACACGAATGTCGGCAATGCCCGGAATTTGAAAACGTTTCTCTCCTGCGGCTTTTCCGATGTCAAGAATTTGCAGCAGATGTTCCTGCTGCTGAATACGATTCTGCGGCAGACGGCGACCTCGACCAACCGGAATTACAATTCGACTTTGCTTCAGCAGGCCGAACGGATCATCGGCAATGATGTTCTGAAACAATCCGCCGACCGGGGGATTGAGATGCAGAACTATGCGCAGGCATCGGAAAAACTTGCCGATAAAAGCGACGAAATCTCGCAGACCATGCTGACGAAACTGCGCACCAAAGATCAGGTGCTGGAATCCAAAGTCAGCTCCGGCACTGCCGACCTGATGCAGATTGCCCATGCGAATGAACAGGTATCCGTATTCATCGCGGAAGAGTTGGCGCGCATGAATACGAACATCTCCTCCATCAACCGGACCGTTGCCAAGCAGTTGGAAATCCACGGCCAGGATGAGATGAATCAGGCGCAGGAAGCCGCCGCATACGATCTGCTGGAAAAAGAGGCGATTGAGCGCGGAAGCCGTTACACGAATCAGAAAAATTCGTGGGACCGTATCAACAGTGTTTTCGACAACTGCCGGGTGTTCTGATGATACTTGCAACAACAGTCAATACCAGTATCCGGATCGGGAATACGGCGGTCAATTTGACCTCATCCGCGAATGTTCAGCAGTTGATCGCAACGGCGATGTCGAGCATTCATTACTTTGCGCTGACCGTGTCGCTGTGCATTTTCCTGCTGGCGATTGTGCGGAATTACACGCAGTTCGGGGAGCATATCGGAGTCCGGTTCATCGGTTCGCTGCTGGTGGTGCTGGTCATGATTTTTTCCTTCCCGAAGATTTGTGATGCAGTGCAGAATGCCACGTATTCCTACTCGCAGGGAACGTCCACGACGATGGAAAATATGTTCTGCTGGCTGACGGAACAGATGCCGAATGCCGGCAAAGAACCATCCGAAAAACAAAGTCTGGCGCAGAAAATCGCCCATTTCCCGGAAAGCATGCTACACGCGGTTCAGGCGGCGATGTGCAACATTTTCTATGTCAACGGCATCTTTCTCGGCAAGACCATCCGGGACATCGTGTATTTCATCTTCAAGTGTCTCTATAATGGAGCACTCTGCCTGACGCCGATATTCTTTGCGGCGATGCTGATTCCGGAAACGAAACACATCGGCGTCAACTTCATTGTGACGACGGTCGGCATCGCCCTGATGCCGCTCTGTTTCCTGTTCGGGGATTTGTGCAATATCTGGCTGGCGGAACACATGTGGAATGTGCTCGGGCTCGGCAGCAACGGAACGTTCTGGACTCTTGCCAGAAGCGGTCAGGCATTGTCCGCTCCGGTCGGCACGGTTCTCGGCTACATCGGATTCGGCATCGCCTATGCGCTGATCGCCGGAGTCGTGTATGTGGTTCTGCCGTTTCTCTACATGAAGTTGTTCCGTACCGGCAGTCCCGGTTCACCGGTCGGCCTGATGGCAATGGCAGTTGGAAAAGCATTCAACGCAGCTGTTGTCGGCGGAAGCATGCTTGCCACGGCAGGGACTGCCGCGCCTGCCGCCGGAGCTGTGGCGGGGGGAAGTTCTGCCGCCACCGGAGCCGCCAATGCCGCCAAGAGCGCGGCAAAGGCGACACAGACCGGAAGTGACAGTGCGGCCAAAGGGATGAACAAAGCCGCACTGGAAATTGACGAGGCCGCCAACGCATCGCCGGGAAAGTGAGAAAGCTATGAGCAATCATGAACAATCTGAATTCAACTCCGGGCATGGGGTTCATCAACACACCCCCAATAACCCGAATTCCCATGTCCGGAGTTCTTTTTCATCTCCGCAGAAACAGGTCCTCCGGGAACAGCGCAGCGTGATTCGCTGGAGTCTGCTGCATATCGCGACGGCGGTCTGCCTGATCGTCGGCGTTTACTATGGTTGTGAATATATGCGGATGCCGGATCGCGTCATCGTGGTGGATGAGGCGGGAAGCATCTATCGCGGAAACAGTGAAAACGTGCTCTGCAAAGAGACGGCGGAGAATATCGCCCGGCGATGCGCGTTTGCGTTTCTCGACCGGAGTTTTGAACACGATCACCGGCAGCTTTGCGAAGCCCTGTTCGGACGTTCCGCGCAGAAATCGTTAAGCGACATCATCCGGAAAAGCAAAGACGAATTCACGGAACAGAAGATCCGGCAGCTTCCGGAAATCCGGAAAGTGGAACTGCTGCCGTTGAGCGATGCACCGGGACAGTGCCTCGCATTCGTTTACGGGACACTTCACCGGACGGGCGTCTACATGAAAATCCCGTATTCGCAGAAGTTGAAATTCACGCTCGGATTGCGGCTGGTCCGTTCGCCGGAGGAGAAGGCGTTTCCATTGCGGGTTCTGCGCATGACCTACGAGGAGAAATCTATTTTCGACAATAAAACAACCGGAGAGGATGGTGCGAAATGACTTACAGAGGCATCCATGAAATCTTGAAAAAAGCGTTTGTGATCTATGTGCCGCTCTCGCTTCTGACGCCGCTGCTGATGTATCAGTGGCGGGACAACAACCGTCTGATTCTGATGGATCGGGCGAACAGTTATCATATCACGGAGTATACCTCCGATCAGCAGCTCCGGCAACTCTATGAGTATCAGATCAAACAGGCGGTCTTCGCTTTTCTGATGCGCAATCCGAACGGCTTCGACAATCGGGAACTGCTGAATGCGATGTTCGTCGGAACAGCCGGACAGGAAGCGCAGAAGCAGTTCGCGGCGGAAGCGGCACAGTTCAAACAATATAAAATGCACCAGAAGCCGGAAGTGCTGAACATCCGGATTCTGCGGGCGGACCGCCGCAGATCGTTTGCGCGGGTGAGCGGACAGTTGATCCGCTACTATATCACATCGCACAACGAGCAGCGGACTTTTACATTGGAGTTTGAGCTGAATCTGGAGCTTCAGGTCAACTACGACATCGCCGGCGGAAGCCGCTATCCGTTCGTCATTACCAACATGAAATATTCACAACTGGAACATCAGGAGGCTCAGAAATGAAGCTGTTATCATCACTTTCTCTCGCATTTTTTACCCTCATTGCCGTGATGGCGAATGAACCGACGCCGGAAGAAGTCCGGTTGCAGAATCAATATATCGAATACCGGTTGATGCAGGGAGAAATTTACCGTATCTGCGTCAAGATGAACGATGGCGTGACCACAATTCAGTTTCCGTCCAGAATTTCGGAAATCGCCGGGAAGAATATCAGCGTCGACGGCAAGGGAACCGATTTTCAGATCGCGGCGCAGCCCGGTTCCTATTATTTCAATGTCTCTGCATTGAAACCGGGCGTTTCCACGACGCTGACTGTCACTTACAACCGTCAGCTTTACATTCTTTATCTGATCCAGTCGGACAAGGAGGCGTATGCTTCGGTGGTGTTCGGCAAAAGTTCCGGCAGGCGGAATTTTACAGACAACGTCGTTACCAGCACGCCGAAAGTGACTCCCGCAAGGCTGGTTTCCCTGATCGACATGGCGAAAAAGTATGACGTATTGAAAGAGACTTATCCGGATTCACTTGCAGGCGTGGAGCGGGCGCTTTTCAGGAACCGTTACCGTTGCGGCAAGTATGACATTCACCTTGATGAAGCGGTCCGGTTCGAGGAAGAGGACACGGTCATTTTCAAGCTGCGTCTGGCCAATCTGACGGAGAATGAGATCAAATATGACAAACACTCCTTTTCCGCTCATGCGGGGGACGGCGTCTATTACATGAGCGTTTCCGACGCGTCCGGGATCATGCCGCCGAAGTCGGAAACATACGCCTGGTTCGGCATTACCTCCACTCCGCGCGGCGGTCGCAACAACCTCAAGGCCGACAACGACTGGCTGATTGCCCTGACCACGCAGGAAATGCACCTTGAAAATATTCAATCCGTCAAAGATGAATTCAAGGAAAAAAAGCGCGTTGAAGCGGAAAAGGCGGCATTGCTGAAAGAACAGGCGGAAGAGGCCGGAAAAAAGATTCAGACAGCGGAACAGCTGATGAAGGAGCTGAAACGGCAGCAGGAGGAGTTCGCCCGCCTGAAAGCGGAAATGGAACACTCTTTTGCTGAAATTCAGAGAAGGTTGGAGGCGGAAAAAGAGGAGACGGCACAAAAACTCCAGAATGCCGTTCAGCTTGAAGAAGATGCCAGAGAAAAGGCAAAGCAGATGCTTGAGAATGCCGACCAGCGTCTGAAAGCGGAGATCAA
>ENA-UOJE01002144-UOJE01002144.1-human-gut-metagenome-genome-assembly--contig:-C23-NODE-2144-length-15633-cov-7.145975_pt1 | contig 15633 bp, 10 predicted proteins | sample MGYA00242341_ERZ723888 | MGnify/ENA metagenome assembly ERZ723888 | reverse complement strand
AAGTCCGGATGGAAGAAACGGAGCTCACCATGAGTGTATCTTCGCAACCCAATTCAGCAGATTCGTCGCACCCGGCCAAGCCGACGCGCCCGGATTTGGCGCATTCGACCGGCGTCGCCGATTCCGGCCGCTGGTCGACCCGCCGCATCGCCATGTACGCGCTGTTCGCGGCGCTGGCGATGGCGACCAGCTTCATCTCGTTCCCGATCCTGCCGAACCCGGCGTTCTCGTTCCTCAAATACGACCCGTCCGGCATCGTGTGCCTGATCGCCGGCTTCGCGTACGGCCCGGCCGCAGCCGCGATCGTCAGTGTGCTCGGCTTCGTACCGCACGTGTTCATGGACCCGTGGGGCACGCTGATGGCCGTGCTGGTGGCCTTGACGCTGTCGGTGCCGGCGGCGCTCATCTATCGCCACGCGCACACGCGCAAGGGCGCTGTCATCGGTTTGGTCGTCGGTGCCCTGCTGGCCTTGGTCGCGGCCATCGCCGGCAATCTGGTCATCACGCCGATCTACACCGGCTGGCCGGTCTCCGAGGTGGCGGCCATCATCGTTCCCGCACTGCTGCCGTTCAACCTGATCAAGTTCGTGATTCACGGCGTGGTCACGTTCCTGGTGTACAAGCCGATTTCGAACTTGCTGAATCGCTGACATGACGCGGCGCGAAGTCGCCGCCTAGGGCAGCCCGCCAAAAGGGTCATCGCACGAGGCTTTTTCCGACAGTCCGGGTGATGACCTCTCTGGCGGGCTGCATCCGTCAGCGGTGACAATGGCCGCTATGATATGGATTGACCACGATGTTTTGTGAATGGATGATATGAACGGCATGGTTCCCGCCGCACGACTTGAGCATGTGCGATTCAGCTATGACAACGGCGTCACATGGGTGCTTGACGGCATCGACCTGACCATCCGCAGCGGGGAGCGGCTGTGTCTGGTGGGCCCCAACGGCTCCGGCAAATCCACTCTGGCGCGTCTGATCGCCGGTCTCGCAGCCCCGGACGGCGGCGATATGACGCTGCTGGGCCATCATGTCTTCGACGGCGAGACCGCTTCAGCGAATCCGAGCGAATACCGCGATGCCCGGCATGGCATCGGCACGGTGTTCCAGAATCCGGAGGATCAGATCGTCACCACCATCGTCGAGGATGATGTGGCATTCGGCCCGGAAAACCTCGGCGTGGCTCGGGACGACATCGGCGGGCGCATCGACGAATCCCTGCAATCGGTGGATATGGCGGGGTTCCGCCACGCGGATCCGACGTGCATGAGCGGCGGCCAGCAGCAGCGTATCGCCATCGCCGGAATGCTGGCGATGAACCCGCGCATGCTGGTGCTCGACGAACCGACCGCGATGCTGGATCCCGACGCGCGGATCGAGGTGATGCGCATCCTCGACATGCTGCAACGGCGTGGCACGACGATCGTGCTGGTCACGCATCATCATGACGAGACCATGCACGCCGACCGCGTACTTCGCATAGACGGCGGACTGCTCACGCAGGTCGAAGCCGACAGGGACGCGATTGCGGCGAAGCAAATGATTGCGCGGAGCCACGCTGACGCGACTGACGCTGCGGGCTCCACGGAGTCGGCAGCTGAGGAGCCCGGAGGTTCCACCGCGGCCGCGTCGCCCGCGCAACCAGCGAAATCCGGACAACCCGTAAAACCGGCGTCTACCAAGTCGGACGCATCACCCATTCCACCTACAGGCTCAGCATCCGACGCCATCGCAGTAGCCGGCCTGTCATATCGTTATGACGATGGCGACGCCTCGGTTTTCGAGAATCTTTCTCTGCGCGTCGCCGAAGGAGAAATCGTGGCGCTGATGGGTGCCAACGGCGCCGGCAAGACCACGCTCGCACGTCTGCTGTGCGCCTTGGACCGCCCGTCCGCCGGATCGATCACCGTGGCCGGATTGCCGGTCGCGTCGTCGAAACACGGGAAACGGCCTCGCGCACTCACCCGAAAAGAACGCGCGGCCCTGCGGCGCAACGTCGGCTATGTCATGCAGCATCCGGAGCGTCAGCTGTTCGCTGACACCGTCGCCGAGGATGTGGCGTACGGCCCACGCAACCAGCATCTGAGCGAGTTGGAGGTGGCCACCCGCGTAGAGGAGGCGCTGCGGATGCTGCATATCGAGCATCTCGCCGACCGTTCTCCGTTCAACCTGTCGGGCGGGCAGCAGCGGCTCGTCGCCATCGCGGGCGTCATCGCATGCCGCCCTCGTGTGCTCATCATGGACGAGCCGACCGCCAGTCTGGACGAATCGGCGGTCTCTCGCATCCACGCGCTGCTGGGTTCCCTGAAAAGTCAGGGCGTGGCGGTGCTCATCATCACGCATTCCATCGACGAGGCCGAGCACTGCGCGGACCGCATCATCACCATGGGATCGCATAATGGCGACGGCGAAGGCGATGGTTGCGGCACCGGAGACGACGAAGACACCAGCGTCGGCGACGCCACCGAGTCTTCCACGAACGCCGGCAAAGCCGGCATCGAGTCCATTGAAGACGAATCCAGGAACCGTCCGTCATTCGTAGCGTCCCTGGATCCGCGCGCGAAGATGGTGACGTTCCTGACGTTGATGTTCACCGCATTCGTCATCACCAGGCCGGCGCAGCTGGCGATGGGCGCCGTCCTGACCGCATGCGTCGTGGCGGCCGCCCGGCTGCATCCGCTGCGTTTGCTGTCTTCCGTGCGCGTGTTCCTGATCGTATTCGCGGTGATGGGCCTGGTGAACATGTTCTTCGCCCGCTCCGGCGAGACGCTTGCGCATATCGGCCCGCTGCCGATCACCACCGGCGGGCTCATGGTCGCGGTGCTGTATTCGTGCCGTCTCGCGCTGGTGATCATCCTGGGTGCCGTGTTCCTTGCGACGACGACCCCCACCGCGATGACGGATGCGTTCGGCTCCCTGCTGTTGCCGTTCAGAAAGATCGGCTGGCACACGCAGGAAGTGGCTCTGGTGATGAGTCTTGCGCTGCGGTTCCTGCCAACGCTCAGCGACGAGACCAAGGCGATCATCGACGCGCAATCGGCCCGCGGCGGCACGATCGAGACCGGTTCGCCGGCCACTCGTGTCAAAGCGCTGTTCGCCATCATCGTGCCGATCCTTGTGGCGGCGCTGCGTCACGCGGATAATCTCAGTCTGGCGCTTGACGCGCGCTGCTACGAGGAAGGCATCCACCGCACCCATTGGAGAGTGATGCGCGCGCGCCGACGCGATCTAATGGTCGCAGCCGCGTGCGTCGCCTACGTCGTCGCGCTGCTGGCGGTGGGACGGCTCTGACCTGAACCATCCCCGGAGCGGGAGTCAGCGCTCGGCAGCCGTTCTCGACGCACGGATACGGAACGCGCAGGCAAGCGAGCAGATCGCGATCAGGCAGATCACCGTCATCGTCGCGAACATCCACGTGCCGCCCACGGCCGTGGCGTGACGGAACGCGGCACTCCCCTTTTCGACCGAGCCGGCGCCCGCCTGAGCCACGCCGAGAATCATCGAGAACAGTGCGGTGCCGACGGCACCGCCGAACTGCAATGCGGTATTGAACACGGCATTGCCATCCGGCATGAACGCGTGGTCGATGCCGCTCAGCGCACTGGTCATGATGTTGGAGAATCCCAGCGCATAGCACAACCCGAAAATGAAGTAGAAGCCGGCGAGCAGCGCAGGCGTCAACCGCATGGAGAATGCCAGCAGCAGGATCGGTCCGAACGTGGCCACCGAAATCGCCGAAAGAATCGGCTTCGTCGGGCCGAATTTGTCGTACAGCATGCCTCCGACGGGCGCGAAGAACGCACCGACCAGAGCGCCCGGCAGCACGAGGACGCCGGCGTGGAACGCGCTGGTGCCAAGCGACATCTGGGCCAGATTGGTGATGACGTATCCGAATCCGATGCCGACGATCGGCAGAATCAGGTACGCGAGTAGATGAAGCTGGACGACACGGTCTCGTAGCCACCCCAGACGAATCAGCGGCGAGAACGAGCGGCTGGATGACCAGCCGAAGAACACCAGGGAGCCCACACCGACGACCAGGCTCACGACGGTGATGATGACGGGACGTGTCGCCGAAGAGCCGTTGACCGCAGCGCTGACCGCGACGCCCATCTGGTTGAGCGCCAAGATCATGCCGCTCAGGGCGAGCACTATCGCCACGAACTGCACTGGGTTGAGCCGTGCGTCCTCGGTGGGGCGTTTCTGCTCGATGCAGTGCAGTCCGAGCGGCAGGGAGACCAACAGCACGATCGGAATGGCGATGACGAAGATGGCACGCCACGGCAAAACACTCGACACTGCGCCGCCAACGGTGGGGCCGATGGCCGGGGCGACCGTGATCACCAGCGAACCTACGCCCATGAGGCGACCGACCTTGCTGCGGGGCGACTGTTCGAGGATGATGTTCATCATCAGCGGCGTCGCCACGCCCGAGCCGATGCCTTGGATCACGCGGGCGAGCAGGATGACCGGGAAGGTGTGGCCGACGATCATGATCGCCGAACCGGTCACGGCGAGGACCACAGCCGCGATGAACAGGGACTTCAGCCGGAAACGGCGGTTCAGGAACGACGACAGCGGCATCGTGGCCGCGACCACCAGCAGATACACGGTGGTGATCCATTGCACGGTGGCGGTGTTCACGCCGAATTCGGTCATGAGTTCCGGGAACAGCACGGTCATCACCGTTTCGGTGAGGATGCCGATGAATGCCAGCGAGCCCACGGCGACGATGGCGCCGATCAGACGCTTGGGGATGCGCTCCTGCGAGGTTGAGGTCATGTGATGAAATCCATTCAGACCGACGCCAGTTGTTTCCGGACTGCCCTTACGATACCCACACTGCGTCAGGCCACATTACAGTGTAACGGATTGCCGGACGAGGGCGGAGTGGCAGTTGCGATGAACCACTTCCAGCCTCGCTACCGCTCAGCAACCCCGCCGGGCGGGGCGATTTATCCGTTCTGCTCTTTGGACTCGGTATAGCCGTCCGGCGCGGTTTCACTGTGCAGGATGGAGCGGACTTTGTCCAAGCGCTGGCTGACCTCGTGCTCGTATCCGCGGTCGTTGGGATGATAGTACTCGCGGCCGCGCAGCTCCTCGGGCAGGTATTCCTGCGGCGCGACGGCACCCGGCCAGTCGTGCGCGTACCGATAGCCGTCATGGTTGCCCCAGCTTTTCATCAACGCGGTCGGCGCGTTGCGCAGGTATAGCGGCACCTGGCCGATGAGCCCGGCGTCCACGTCGGCGAGCGCCTGGTTGATGGCGTTGTAGCTGGCGTTCGATTTGGGTGCGGTGGCGACGGCGATGGTCGCCTCGGCGAGGATGATGCGCGCTTCGGGCATGCCGATCATCGCGACGGCCTGTGCGGCGGCGACAGTGACCTGCAGTATCTGCGGCGCGGCCATGCCGACCTCCTCACTGGCGGCGATCATGATGCGACGGGCGATGAACCGCGGATCCTCGCCCGCTCGCAGCATGCGTGCGAGGTAGTGTATCGCGGCATCCGGGTCGGAGCCGCGCATCGATTTGATGAATGCGGAGATGACGTCGTAATGGTCGTCGCCGTCCTTGTCGTAGCGCACGGTGGCGGCGTCCATGACCTGCGAGACCACATCCGGCGTGATGGTCGGACGCCGCGCGCCTTTTTTGCGGGCCTTGTCTCCGGTGACGGCACCTGCAGCGGCTTCGAGGATCGTCAGCGTCTTGCGGGCGTCACCGCCGGCCATGCGGACGATCTCGTTGACCGCCGCATCGTCGATTTTGACTTCGCCGTTCAATCCGCGCTTGTCTTCCACCGCGCGTGCGATGAGCGTGGCGAGATCGGACGGTTCCAGCGATTCGAGTTTGACGACGACGGAACGTGACAGCAATGGTTTGATGACGGAGAAGCTCGGATTCTCGGTGGTCGCGCCGATGAAGGTGACGTCACGGTTCTCGACGGCGGGCAGCAACGCGTCCTGCTGCGATTTGGAGAAACGATGCACCTCGTCGATGAACAGGACGGTCTCCGTGCCGTCGCCGACGAGTCTGCGCCGCGCGCGGGCGAGCACGTCACGCACGTCCTTCACCCCCGATGTCACCGCCGACAGCTCCTCGAACGCGCGCCCCGACTGACGGGCGACGATGGTCGCCAGCGTGGTCTTGCCCACGCCGGGAGGTCCGAACATGATGATGGAGCTCGGCGCGGTCAGCGACCCCTTGGACGAGGGATTCGCCAGACGCCGCAATGGGGAGCCCTTCCCCAGCACATGGGACTGCCCCAACACCTCGTCGACCGTCCGAGGCCGCATGCGCACGGCCAACGGTCGCGTCATATCGTCGGGCACATCCGCCGCCCCGAACAGATCATTCTCAGTCATGCCTACACTCTACAACACAGCATCGAACATAGGTTCGATACCGGACGGACCACCCTCAGTCGCTTCGCGCCAGCCCCCGCTGGCGGGGGCCGGCGGCGTCAGTCGTTGGTGACGGCGTAGTCGAAGAAGACGACTTCGCCGCTGGATTGCGTCGCGTCCAGGTCGATGGTGCCGGTGATGGCCCAGTCGTGGTCGCCGTCGGAGTCGTCGATGATCTGGCGCACGTGCCAGCTGTGCTCATCGTTCTCGTGCTTCTCGTCGAGCATGAACAGCTCGGCCGAACGCGCCTTGGCGCCGGTGTTCACGTACTCGTGTTCGTCGTAGAAGTCGTCGAGCGCGTCCTCCCACTCATGCACGCCGTAGCCCCACTCCTTGTCGAGAGCGCCGAGCGTCTCGGGCTTGTCAAGGTCCATGAGCTGCACGCGGTGGAACAGCGCGTTGCGGATCAGCACGGTGAGCCCGCGCCGGTCCTCCACCACCGCGGCCTTCGCGCCCGGCGCGGCCAGACTGGCGGCCGCCTGCGAGGCATCATCGGACGCGCCGGCGTTCTCCCATTCGTCCACCAGACTGGAGTCGATCGAACGCACGACCACGCGCAGCCATGAGATCACGTCGCGCAGCTGATCGTCGAGCTTGTCGTCCGGTACGGTGCGGGCGAGCGCCCGGTAGGCGTCGGACAGGTAGCGCAACAGCGTGCCCTCCGAGCGGGCGATGTTGTACCGCGAGATGTATCCGGTGAAGTCGGAGGCGGTCTCGACCATGTCGCGTACCACGGATTTGGGGCTCAGCCAGTAGTCGTTCGCCCACGGCACGTCGTGCCGGTACTGATCGAACGCCGCGTCAAGCATGTCCTCCAGCGGCTTGGGATAGGTGATCTCCTGCAGCCTGTCCATGCGCTCGTCGTATTCGAGCCCGTCTTCCTTCATCCGGATCATCGCGGCGTCGCGCGCCTGCCGCTCCTGCGCGCGCAGCACCTGCTTGGGGTCTTCGAGTGTGGCCTCGACCATGGAAATCACGTCAAGCGCGTACATGTCGGATTCAGGGTCGAGCAGTTCCAGCGCGGCGAGCAGGAACGGGCTGAGCGGCTGGTCGAGCGCGAAATCGTCGGGCATGTCCACGTCGAGGAAGTAGTCGAGCCCACCGTCGTCGCGCTCTTCGGTCTCGATCACCTTCGTGTCGAACAGGGTCTGGAATATCTCGTCGGCACGTTCATGCAGATGCTCCTTCTGGTCCGGCGTCTGCGCGGAGTCGTCGATCAGCTCGTCGACGCGCCGGCGCGCGTCACCGCCCTGCGTGACCTCGTTGAGCACCATCGAATGAGTGATCTTCATGTGCGGGACGAGTGTTTCCGGCGCGGCGTCAATCAACTTGTCGAACGTGCTCTGGTTCCACGTGACGAACCCTTCCGGCGCCTTCTTGCGCTTGACTTTCTTGAGTTTCTTCGGATCGTTCCCGGCCTTGGCGACGGCCTTGGCGTTTTCGATCTCGTATTCGGGCGCCTCGGCGACGACCAGTCCCTCCGTGTCGAAGCCCATGCGGCCGGCGCGGCCGGCGATCTGATGGAACTCGCGGGCGCGCAGGCGACGCATCTTGGTGCCGTCGAACTTCGTCAGCGCGGTCAGCACGACCGAATGGATCGGCACGTTGATGCCGACTCCCAGCGTATCGGTGCCGCAGATGACCGGCAACAGCCCCTGCTGCGCAAGCTGCTCGACGAGACGACGATATCGCGGCAGCATGCCGGCATGGTGGATGCCGACGCCGGTACGCAACAGCCGTTGCAGTATCTTGCCGAACGCGGTCGTGAACTTCACACCCTTGATGGCCTCGGCGATGGCCTGTCGCTGCTCCTTGCTGGACACGCCGGTCGAGGCGAGCGACTGCGCGGTGTCGAGCGCCGCATCCTGCGAGAAATGCACGACGTAGATCGGCGTCTCGCCCTTGCGGAACGCCAGTTCGACGGTCTTCTCCAGCGGATCGAGCGTGTACTCGTAAGTGAGCGGCACCGGGCGCGGCGCGTCGGCGATCACGTCCACGTCAGTGTCGGTCATGTCCTCCAGCTTGTCGGCGATCGCGTCGACGTTGCCGAGTGTGGCGCTCATCAGCAGGAACTGCGTGTCCGGCAGCGTCAGCAGCGGCACCTGCCACGCCCAGCCGCGCTCCGAGTCGCCGTAATAGTGGAACTCGTCCATGGCCACGCAGCCGACGTCCGCGCGACGCCCCTCGCGCAGCGCCTGGTTGGCGAGGATCTCGGCCGTGCAGCAGATGATCGGCGCATCGGCGTTGATATGCGTGTCTCCGGTGAGCATGCCGACGTTGTCGCGGCCGAACACCTCGACCAGATCGAAGAACTTCTCCGAGACCAGCGCCTTGATCGGCGCGGTGTAATAGGAGCGCCGCCCGGTGCACAGCGCGGCGAAGTGCATGCCAAGCGCCACCAGCGACTTGCCGGAGCCGGTCGGCGTGTTGAGGATCACATGGTCGCCTGCCAGCAGGTCCATGATGGCCTCTTCCTGATGAGGCCACGGCTCGACGCCCTTGACGTCGGCCACCCAGCCGAAGAACCGCTCGTAGATCTCGTCCGTGTCGATGTTGCGCTCGCCCTCGTCCCACGCGGGCGCCAGCGCCCCCAGCGAACCATAATGTTCTGTATCTGCCATAGTGGTTCCCAGTCTACACGCCGGCGCAGCTCGCGGAATCGACCGGCGGGCGCAAGTTCACCCCAGCAGCCGCCGAACCTCGTCCGGATCGACGTCCGGGTCGAGTCCCGGCCATGTCATGTTCATGTTCTTCAATGTGGTGCGCAGCAGCTCGGAGACCACGGCCCTCGAGTACCAGCGGTTGTCGGCGGGCACCAGATACCACGGCGCGGTCTGCGTGCTGGTCTTCTCGAACACCTCCTGCCACGCGCCCATATAGTCGTCCCAGCGTTCGCGCGCGTCCAGGTCGGACATGTCGAACTTCCAGTATTTGGTCGGGTCGTTGAGACGCCCGAGAAAATGCCTCTTCTGCTCCTCCTGGCTCACGACGAGGAAGATCTTGAGAATCGCGCAGCCGTCGGCCGCCAGCGAACGCTCGAACTCATTGACCAGATCGTACCGGCCGCGCCATTCGGCCTCGGGATACGTGCCGTACACATGCGGCATGACGATGTCCTCGTAATGCGAGCGGTCGAACACCGCGATCCACCCGTTCTTTGGCAGCTCGCGTTCCACCCGCCACAGGAAGCCGTGCCGCGTCTCCTCGTCGGTCGGCTTGCCGAAACCGTGATAGTGGATGCCCATCGGGTCGCCCTGCCGGAACACGTGGCGCACGATGCCGCCCTTGCCGGAGGCGTCCATGCCCTGCAGCACGATGAGCAGCCGGCGGCGCGAGCCCTTGACGCCGTTCGCATACAGCAGCCGTTGATATCGGGCGATCTCCGATGAGCTGAGCGTGATGAACCGTTCAGCGTCATCCCTGCCACCTGGGAAGCCGGGTGTGGAGTCTCCGGCGACATCGTCGATATGCACGCCGTGATGGAACATGAGACGCTGCGCGGGTGGCAGCGACCATACAGCGCTGAGCAGCTCACTGGATTTGGCGGCGTTCGCGAGTCGTTCAGCCACCGTCGTGCTCGATTCGATGGTTTCGATGCGGTTCGTGGCGAGCCGCAGTACCTTGTCGATGCGTTTGTCCGTCTTCTCGGACTTCGCTCCTTTGCCCGACTTGTCCGGCTTATCTGTCTTGTCCGATTTTCCGTCGCCTTTGGCCATGCCCCGATTGTACGTCCCATGCGCCGCCTTGTGAAGCATTTCCGCGGCGGAATATCGAACGGCCGGACCGGCGCATCCCCTGTCGGGGAGTGCCGGCCCGGCCGTTATCGGGTCAGGCTGTGGGACGCTGTCCGCGTATTCCTGCGCGGACCGTAATCTACCGGGTCATTACGCGTCGTCTTCAGCGTTCTTCTGCTCGGCATCGCCCTCATCTCCGCCCTGCGGATCGGGATGGGCCTCGTCGAAGCCCTGCTCGTAGCGCGTGCGCTGCCAGTTGTGGATCGAGGCGTTGCTGCCGCGATGGTGCGCGTGGTATGTGAGCGGCGTGCCGCGCAGGGGGCGCTCCTCGACCTCCTTGGCGACGGCGATCTGGTTGACGTTGGACGGATCCATGATCGCGATCGGCGGAACTGGTTCCGGTTCGGCCGGCGCCGCGGTGCGCTGCTGCATGCGCGACGGCAGCCATTCGGCCAGACGCGACAGCAGCCAGCAGACGATGAAGTACACGACCGCGGCCACGACCAGCGTCTGCAGGATGTTGAAGTACATCGAGCCGAGACGGCGCGACTCCTGCAGCAGATCGGTGTACATGATGATCGATCCAAGCGCGGTATCCTTGAGCACCACGACCAGCTGCGTGACGGCGGCCGGCAACATCGCGTAGACGGCCTGCGGCACCTCGATCTGCATCAGCGACTGCGTCTCGGTCAGTCCCAGTGCGAGCGACGCCTCACGCTGCCCGTTCGGTAGGTTGCCGACGCCGGAACGCACCAGCTCGGCGACCACGGAGCCGTTATACAGCACCAGGGCCAGCACCACTGCCCAGTAGGACGGGCTGGACAGTCCCGCGAACGCGAACCAGCGCCAGAAGAAGATCATCAGCAGCAGTACCGGCACCGCGCGGCAGAACTCCACGACGACCGACGAGATCGCCCGCAGCACCACGTTCGGCAGCAGTCGGCCGACGCCGAACACCAGGCCGAACACCACGGAGCCGACAACGGCGACGATGGACGCCTTGACCGTCATCCACAGGCCGGGAAGATAGAAATCAGTCCACGCCTCACGCTCCAGCGCGGGCTTCCACAGCTCCCAGCTCAGCTGGTTCTCGCCGTCCGGCGGGTTGTGCAGGCGCATCAGGATCAGCACCAGCACGCCGACAAAGATCAGCGCGGCGACCCAGTTGACGATGCGGATGGTGCGACGTCCCTTGGGACCGGGCTGGTCGAACAATACGGAATTGGAAGTATCAGCCATGTCGTCACCTCCGCACGGCGAGCTTGTTGGACAGGTACGTGGTCAGCATGCCGATCGGGATGATGAGAATCACATAGCCGAACGCGAAGATCAGGAAGATCTGCACGATCACGTCCGGGTGGAATTCGATCATCGTGCTCATCAGCGACGACGTCTCCGTGGCCACCGACGCGGCCGCGGCCACCGTGGAGTTCTTCAGCAACGCGATCAGCGTATTGCCGAGAGGCGCGACCGAGCCGCGGAACGCCTGCGGCAGGATGATCTGCGTGGCCGACTGCATGAAGCCCAATCCGAGCGCACGAGCCGCCTCGGCCTGGCCGATCGGCACGGTGTTGATGCCTGAACGCAGCGACTCGCACACGAACGCCGCGGTGTACAGGCTCAGGCCCGTCACCGCCAGCCAGAAGAAGTTCGTGACGAACGTGTCGGAGAACGTGAGCTTGAGCTGCGCGTAGGCGCCCAGCACCATGAACACCATGATGATGGTCAGCGGCAGGTTCTTGAACAGTTCCACGTAAGCTCCGGCGACGGTGCGCAGCGAGGATATCGGCGAGATGCGCATCATGACCAGCACCACGCCGAGAATCAGCGAGAACAGCGCCGACCACAGCGTCAGTTCGATGTTGACCAGGAACGCGGCGGGAACGTCGTACTCGCTGAACAGTTGGATGAATCCGTCCATGCTACTTCTCCCCCTCGGTCGGTTTCGGCGGGTTGTACTCCGCGTTCGGCGTGTACGACGTGCCCTCAGTGTTGTCGGCGATGGCGCGCTCCCAGGAACCGTCCTTGATCATCTCGGCGATGGCGGCGTTGATCTTCTTGGCGAGCGCCGTGTCGCCCTTCTTGATGCCCACGCCGTAGTATTCCTGCGTGAACGGCTTGCCGACGACGCGCAGCTTGCCACGCGAGGCGGAGGCGAGGCCGGCGAGGATGATGTCGTCGGTGGTGACCGCGTCCACGATGCCGGAGAACAGCGCCGTGGCGCATTCCGCATAGCCGGGCTGCTCCATGAGCTGCACTTCGGAGGCGAACTTCTCCTTGACTGTGGCGGCCGAAGTGGAACCGGTGACCGAGCACAGGCGCTTGCCGTTGAGGTCTTCGGGGCCGTTGATGGAATAGTCGTCCTTGCGCACGAGCAGGTCCTGCCCGGCCACGAAGTACGGGCCGGCGAAGGATACCGCGTTCTTGCGCTCGTCGGTGATCGAGTAGGTGGCGAGGATCATGTCGACGTCGCCGTTCTGCAGCATGGCCTCACGCTGCTTGGAGGGGGCTTCCTTCCAGACGATCTCGTCTTCGGAATAGCCGAGCTTCTTGGCGACGTACTTGGCCACGTCCACGTCGAAGCCGACGTATGTTCCGGATTTCTTGAAGCCGAGGCCGGGCTGGTCGAACTTGATGCCGATGCGTATCTTGCCGCTTTCGTCGGCGCCGCACGCGGCCAGCGACATCGTGCATGCCACGGCGGCGAGCGCCGCGAGCGCGCGGCGGGCGATGCGCCTGATGCGAGTGTTGAATACCGTCATATGCGTCACGACCAATCAGTGCGTGAGGATCTTCGACAGGAAGTCCTTGGCGCGTTCGGTCTTCGGATGGCCGAAGAACTCGTCGGGCGTGTTCTCCTCAAGGATCTGCCCGTCGGCCATGAACACGATGCGGTCGGCCGCCTTGCGCGCGAAGCCCATCTCGTGGGTGACGCAGATCATCGTCATGCCTTCTCGCGCGAGCTCGACCATCACGTCCAGCACCTCGTTGACCATTTCGGGGTCGAGCGCGGAGGTCGGCTCGTCGAACAGCATGACCTTCGGGCGCATGGCGAGCGCGCGGGCGATGGCCACGCGCTGCTGCTGGCCGCCGGACAGCTGGGAGGGCATCTTGGACGCCTGCGAGTCGACGCCGACACGGGTCAGCAGATCCATGGCGAGATGCTCGGCTTCCTTCTTGTCCATGTGGCGCACCTTGATGGGCGCGAGGGTAACGTTTTCAAGGATCGTCTTGTTGGCGAACAGGTTGAACGACTGGAACACCATGCCGACTTCGGCGCGCAGCTGCGCGAGCTGTCTGCCCTCCTGTGGCAGCGCCTTGCCGTCGATGCGGATGTCGCCCGACTCGATGGTCTCCAGGCGGTTGATGGTGCGGCACATCGTCGACTTGCCGGAGCCGGACGGCCCCACGACGACGAGCACTTCGCCTTTGTTGACGGTCAGGTTGATGTCTTTCAATACGTGGAGGTCGCCGAAGTACTTTTCCACGTGAGTCAGTTCGACGAGAGGTCGTCCTGTGGGTTCATTGCCCGGTACCAGCGGCACCACGGGGAGTATTGCTTCTTGTTTTTCTGACATATTGAGCAGTATAAACTATTGAAGGCACAAGAAGTTCACATTCTCGTCCAATATGCGACTCGCCTGTGCGACTCGCCCGCGGCCGCGCGGCGTCTTACTGCCGGGGCTTGCCCAGACCGGGGACGAATCGGACGCCGGGAATATCAGCGAAGATCGAGCCGTCGACCACCAGTTTGGACGGGCGGATGCCGGAGCCGAGATACAGCTTGGGAATCGACAGCACATGCTGGTCGACGAGCAGCGACCAGTCATCGGGCAGTCCGATCGGCGACATGCCGCCCGACTCCATGCCGGTCGCCTCGACGGCCGCGTCAATCGGCGCGAAACTGACCTTGGACACCTCCAGCGTGTGCTTGACCACGCCGTTGAGGTCGGCGTGCGTGTCCGCGGTGACGAAAGCCGCGGCGAATTCGGGCGGCGCCTTGCGGGTCTTGTGCGTGTGCACGACCGAATCTCCAACGATCTCGCCTACGCGGTCATGCGTATCGATCATGACCTCGACGCAGGGCTGCTGGAGGAAGCGGAAGCACAATCGCTGCGCTCCATCGTCATGCGGGCGCTGCATGACACGCATGACGTCATCAACATGCCGGATCGACATGGCAGCGGCTTCGATCGGTACCGGCGGCTGGGGGTGGTCACCGTAAACAGACGCACGATGTTCAAACCGTATTCGACTCAGTACAATGCACGAAACACGCGCACGGCCTCCGACCGAGCGGCGACGTCGAGCTTGACCTTCGCGTGCCGCACCACCACGGACACCGTCGAATCCGCTATTCCCAGGCGCTCCGCAATCTCCGCCGTCGAATAGTTGTCGGCATACAGACCCAACACCTCACGCTCCCGCTTCGACAGTGTCCGGGGCCGTCGCGCCGCTGCCGATACTATCGACCCATGTGCCTGTTCCGTGGTCGGGACACCCGGGCACGGCCGGACCAGGACATTCCGCGTGGCTGCGGCGAGGTCCTTCGGCGTCACGCTTTTGGCAATCAACCCCTGGGAGCCCGCATCGATCGCCAGCTGACGGTAATGATCCAACGAATACGATGTGATGCCAAGTACCACGGTGTCGGCTGATGCAGCACGAACACGCCGGCAGATCTCGGGACCGGGAATGTCGGTCAGCGGCATATCCAGCATGGGCAATGCGAACCGGTCGTTATCCACGATTCCAATGGTGATCACGATCCCATTGTGCCCTGCCCGACCTCATCGCCCATCATCAAATGGTCGATATGGCATGCATCTGATGTGCTTTGGCCGTCATTGCGTTCCTAAGTGCGCGCCGAAACGACGACCGCGCGCACTTAAGAACGCAAACCGGGCCATTTGCGTCGCTATGTGCGCGCACTTGTCGTTTCGGCGCGCACATAGGAACGCAAAACAGCAGTTCGGCAATCCTCACGGGTAGCAGGGTGCGGACAACTGCGAAAAAACGGCCTGTGCACTGCGCAGACGGATATGCAAAGAGGGCCCCGACTGCATGGTCTGGGCCCTCCCGTCAAAGAAGACAGCGAGATGTTACTCAGTCTTCGGCATCCGGGTCGTAGTCGACGCCGGTCTCGGCACGCTGCTCGTCACTGATCGGAGCCGGGGCGCCGGTCAGCGGGTCACGACCGCCACCGGCCTTCGGGAAGGCGATGACGTCGCGAATGGTGTCGGCACCGGCGAGGATGGACACGGTGCGGTCCCAGCCCAGGGCGATGCCTGCGTGAGGCGGGGCGCCGAACTTGAAGGCGTCGAGGAGGAAGCCGAACTTCTCCTTGGCCTCTTCGGGAGCGATGCCGAGGACGTTGAGGACGCGGTCCTGAATGTCGTCGCGGTGGATACGCACGGAACCGCCGCCCATCTCCTCGCCGTTGCAGACGATGTCGTAGGAGTCAGACATGGCGTGCTCGGGATCCTGATCGAACTTGT
>ENA-UOJE01002140-UOJE01002140.1-human-gut-metagenome-genome-assembly--contig:-C23-NODE-2140-length-15656-cov-20.748093_pt1 | contig 15656 bp, 17 predicted proteins | sample MGYA00242341_ERZ723888 | MGnify/ENA metagenome assembly ERZ723888 | reverse complement strand
AATAAAAACAGCTACTATTTTAGTCGCTGCTTTTATTTCAGAGTTTTGAGAAATTGAACGATTAAGCACGAATATTATTATAGCTTATACATTATAATATCGAAAAAAGAAAGGAGTTTATTAAGAACACAAAGTATTTAGAAAAAGGCTATAACATAACTGCTCGTCGTAATATTTTTTGTCATTAAATATAAATTTAAAGACAAGTATATTATAATATAAAAAACAGGCATAGTCAAGAGACTACACCTGTTTTTTGTGTTTGTAGTCTTATAGTATTAGCTACAATACACCTCAACCTATTATATTATAACCAAAAAAAGCCTATAAGTCAAGAGACTTATAAGCTAATTTTGGATTGTTGAAATGAAATCGGTTATGAAAAACCATGTATATAATACCATAATAAATTATAAAAGTCAACAAAATGTTGACAGTTTAAAACAATTAGTATATTATATAAATATAATACAATAAGTAATAAAGGGGTGTTAATATGGCTGATGAAATTACAAGGGAACAAGTTCTTGAAATTGTAGATAAAGTAACGGAATTAATCGGTGGTGAGGACAGCGATATTGAATCAGCAATTTCAAATTTGATTGATGTAAAAACATGGGCGGCAAATCAATTAGCATATGTAGAACAGTTAGAACAAGAAATTGAGGAAAAAAATAGTAAAATTATCAATTTAAGACGTGGAAATAATGAATTAATGCGTAAAGTAGAAGCACAACAAGAAATTGCAAAAAAAATTACAGAAGATAGAGATGAAATAGCTGAGTTAAAAGCTTATTTTAATTAATACATTTTAAGAAAGGAAAGGCATTGCGCTATGGATATTAATATTGGAAGATTGAAACCTGATTTTAATAAACATAATTTATTTAGTTATGAACCACAACCTGAAAGTATGGAACGAATTGAAAGTACAGAAGTTCCAAGACCAGAAATCAATGAAGAAGAATTATCTATTACACCGCAAGAAGGTTATTCCGATACAAATGCGGTAGAGGATAAAGGAGTTGCAACAGATGAATAAAATTCTAAAACACCTTGAAAAAGTAACAGGAAGAAAACATACTAACGCTGATTTACTTAACTTAGTAAGAGAATATTGTGATGATAGCTATAAAAATGATATTCCTGAAATGAACAGAATGACACAGATTAATCATAATAATGTACCATATGTTCAATACGCAATTCATCAAAACCAATTTTTTAGTGTTTTAATTAATAGAATTGGAATTGTGGTTTTAAAAGCACTTGCTTTTGAAAATCCTCTTTCACCGTTTAAAACTGAAAACTTTGTATATGGTGAAACAATGCAGGAAATTTATGTCGGATTGGCAGAAGCACAGCAATACAATCCTAAAGACGGAATTTCACCATTTAAATACAGTGATACAGATATTAAAGTATTTTATCATGATATTAATGATGAAAGACTGTTTGAAAGAACAATTGAACAAGATTGGACCCAAAAAGCATTTACAAATGAACGTTCTTTTGATGAATTTATTGATAAAATGCTAACATCATTGATTTCCAGTGATACATTGGCAGAGTTTGAAAGAATTAAGCAAGTATTTTCTTTGGCAATGACTGAAATTAATATTGCACCAAGCGGTTCACCTGAACAAAAAGTTACAGTTCCAGCTATGCAGTTTGATTTTAGTGCGCCTGATTTTGTTCTAAATTTCAATAAAGAACTTATTAAACGTTCAAATTTATTTGCCGTTCCTTCTACTACACGTTTTGAAAATGCGGCAGGCGTTCCGAATGCTACACCTGTAGATGAACAATATCTGATTATGTCCGCCGAATTCAGTTCTGAACTTGATTCTATGCTGGCAAATGCTTTTAATATGGATAAAGCAACTGTATTGGCAAGAAAGATTATTATTGATGAATTCCCTAAATTTACAGGGGGTGGAAAATTAGACGGAGCAACACCATTTGCATTTTTAATTTCTAAAAAATCATTGATTTTAAAAGATAAGAAATTCTCAATGACTAACATTTATAATCCTCGTGGTGATTTTTATAATTACTTCTTACATCATCACCAATTAATTTCATTTAGTCTATTGGAAAATAGTAGGATTTATTATACAAAAGAGGCTTAATAAATTGGTGTAATACAACATTGTATTGCACCTTTTTTTATTGTATAATTTTATATAAACTAAAATATAAGGGGGAAAAATAAATTGTATCATAATATGGAAAGTTACCGAGAATTTAACAAACATAATTTATCAACGATAGATAATGAAAAAAATTATGCAATAGCAAATAAACAATTTTGGTTTAGCTTTTATTTTGACTACTTCATGGATATTTTAGCAAATTATTTTATTTGGAATGAAGTACCTGCTTCAATAGATAAATTATTTATTGAAAGAAGTTTACATTTTTATGGATATATAGGTTTTATAAATACTGAAAATTTTGGATTGGTTTGTGCTAACGGAGCAATGGGAAACAGACTTGATTTATATGATAATCCGACTTCATTTACACCAATTAATAAAACCAATACACCATTTGAAGGCTATAATGAACAAACAAATAAAATAGAAACAAAAACAACATGGGAAATCAATTGGTATGAAGATATGTTAAGCCCTAATAATGCAACCATGGTATATAATACGGTTTATCATAAACCCAGTGTTTATTATATTGACGGTTTTTGTTCAAAATTAGCATTAATTGAGCAAGCAATACAATTAAACAGAAATGCACAAAATAAGCCTTTTATGGTAGCGGTTGATGATAAAACAATGTTTTCCATGAAAAACTTGATTAATAACATTATGGCAGGTGACCCTGTTGTTTATGTAAATGCCAGAAAAAATAGAAATAAAGAAATTGAAAATGTGCAAATAAATGATTTAATTCAAGTATTGCGTTTAGACACACCTTTTATATTAGACAAATTACAAGATGAAAAACAAAGAGTAATTGGACAGATTTTAACTTTTATGGGTATTAATAATATTCCAATAGATAAGGCTGAAAGATTGGTTGTTGCAGAAGCAGAATCAAACAATCAATTATTAAATGCGACAACAGAAATGCGTTTGCGTCCAAGAAGAGCAGGAATTGAAAGAGTAAACAAAGCATATGGCACTAATATGAGTGTAGAAATTAATAATATGATACGAGAATATACATATGATAGAGTGATGAATGATTTAGATTCAGAAAGGATAGAGGTTATAAATGAGTAAATACAGTATTACAATTGGTGATTTTTTACTCAGTCATATGACAGATTCAAGAGGTTTTCCGAATGGATACGGAGTTATTAATGATAATCCATGGGGTGAATTTTATCATTATAATGAAGTAATAGATAAAACATATCAATATGTATTTCAGGATATGAAGATAAGTATAGAATTACCTGAACAATTTCAAAAAGATTTCTGTAAAAGGTTTTATAACAGAGAAATTGGATTTGAAGTATGGAGTCAATTTCAAATGCATTTAGAAACAGCTCTTAATTCCACATGTTATAACTTACTGAAATTTTATGATGAACTTCGTAATATGGAAATTAAAGAAGCATTAAAAACAATGGATATTACAACAGATACAGAAGCTAAATTAAACACAAAAGGTTTATCATTGGGAGAAACCACACCAGAAAAAGATTTAAGTATTTTATATCCTACAGGAGAAGGAGTAATAAAACATGCAGACCAATTAGCAGAAAATTATGGAAATAATGATTCGGAAGGTCACAATCATACTTATGGTTTTTCAGGTAGAACACCATTTGAAATGGCTAATTTTTTTGCAGGTTTAACTGATGTGGAAGAACAAATATTTAATATATTAGATGATATGTTATTTATGCAGGTTTATTAAAGGTAGGTGCTTATAATTTGGGATTTTTTGACAAACCTATTAAATTAGAAAATTTAAAGATAATTACTTATATAGATTATTTGAATAGATTGGTTTCAATTATAATTCCACCTGAACCACTACAATTTAATACAAAATATTATTTTTATTCTGAAACAAGCAGATTACCAGATGAACTTAATAAAAGATTTATTGAAGTTGAATTAATTAATGTATTTCCAAGTTCTGAAAGTGATTTAGGTAATCCATGGTATCCCGCAACAGGTGGAAATGTTACTAATTATACATGCATTTATTATTTCAGAATTACAAAAGTAAGAGACACAGAAAATGAAATTTTGGAAAATTCGTCATTGCATGGCTTTAGAGCAGTTATAGATGATAATAAGTATTTTGATAAAATACCTCAAATTAATGAATTATGGCATTTTGATAATGGGGTAATTTCTCATATGAAAGTAACTGTAGATTCAGATTATCCAAATAATATTTCGGGTTGGGATGATATACATATCAATCATAATACTGAAATATCTGAAAATACAGCAATTATAAAAATGTTAAAAGAAGGGCATGAACACCCAAATAGATAAAGAAGGTGATATATTTGGCTGATTACATAAATGATAATCCTAAAACTACCAGAATAGATAAACCTGTTGAAAGTTTAATCCAATATCAAGGCAGAAACACAGTATTAGATATTACGATTGATGAACAAACCCCATTAATGGAAGTTTACAGAGACCAAAAAAACCATGTAACATTAAAGCCATTAAATGATAATACCAAAGAAAATAAAATTGAAATTATTGGTGAAAATTCTGATTTATTGGAAATTACACATGGAGAAAATGGAACAGATGAAACAACGAAATTAGAACCTATCAGTGACATCAGAAAAGAAAACACAATTGAACCTGTTGCTTCTTCGGCAGGAAATATTTTATCATCAATTGAACATGGAACAAACCGAACAAATGAAACAAGTAAATTAAAAATAGAAAACGACAATACAAAAGAACAAGTATTGGAAGCAAAAGAAAGTGTTACAGGTAATAATTTAATAGGTTTGGAAAAAGGTGAAAATGGTACTTCTAATACAACTAAAATTTTTGGAATAAATGATAATACCAAAGAACAAGTTTTGGAAGTATCAGGCACAGAACAAGAAAAAAAATTAATTACTCTTGAAAAAGGAACAAATGGAACGAATGAAACCACAAAAATCACTGTTCATTCTGATGATAGTAAAGAAAATAAATTAACGTTTCAAACAGGTACACCAGATACTGTAGGAATTACAAGAGTTGGAAATACAATTAATATTAATGTAAATAATTCAGGTGGAGAACCAACACATTTAAATTTTTCAACAGATACACCTGATTTATTGGATGTATCAAGAGATAATGAAAATATAAAAATAAATGCTTTTCATGACAGTACAAAACAAAACATATTTACAGCTTCTACAGAAACATCAAATCTAATTGAAGTAAAACAAGAATCAGATAAATTAATAATTAATGGAAAATCAGACAGTACGAAGGAAAACATTTTAAATTTTAATACACAAACACCTAATAATATTAGTGTAACCAAACAAAATGATGAAGTTACCATAAATTTTTTAGGAGGAAGTACATCTGAAAAAACATTTGAAAGCACAGATACTAATTTATTAACAATATCCGATTCTGAAAATAAAGTGTCATTTACACCAAAGCATGACAGCACAAAAGAAGATAAATTAACCTTTACCACTGCTGATGAAACTATGCTGTCCATTGAAAGAATGGATAATGAAATCATGTTTATACCTGAACATGATACAACAAAACAAGATGTATTAAATTTTACAACAAACACGCCAAATACTGTAACGGTATCAAAAGCAAATAATACAGTTACAATAGATGTTACAGAATCAGAATCTACTAATATTTTATTTTCTGTAAAAGAATGTAATATTGAAACAAATCAAATTGTTTTATATATGAATAGTCATAACACAGACAATATATTTGTATCATATTATCATGATGATGAATCAACTGGAACCATTGTAAAACCAACATCTTTCAATATTGGAACAACATATGAAATAGCAAATCCATTTGATAATAAAAAAAATAAAGTAATTGTTACACAAAATTCAGCTGGTTCTAATCCTATCTTTTATTTTGACTTTACATATATGGACTATATTAAACCTAATATTGTTACATATAATAATTTCAATCCTGCTCCTTCTAAAAATATAATGAATCAACAAATTGTATTTACAGAAAAAGGTGATTATTCAAATATTAATGTAAGGGTAGTTAGTAATACTGCTTCTTTATTGGGAACTGTTAATTATAATGATACAACAAATACAACTATTTGGACCGTTCCTGATGAATTAACAGACATTTCACATGTTGAATTTATAATTACATCAACAAATGAAATAATAAAAAAAGTGCCAATTACCATAGAAAAACAATTATACGGTTTAGGCGGTCTAAATATGTATAATGTTGGTGATATATATATTAGCACTGTCATGATTAATCCAGCTGAATTATATGGAGGTGTTTGGGGTTTTGTAGGTCAAGGTAAAACATTAGTAGGTGTTGATTATAATGACGCCGATTTTTCATCCGCTGAAAAAACAGGTGGACAAAAAACACAAAAATTCAAATATGGTATTATTTATAGTCCTTATTTTGGAACAAATACGGGTTCTGATGAAGGTTTAATTAGAACTTCTGTTTATAATGGTACTACAGATACGGGTAACTTTAGAAATAGTACATTATTTAAAGAAGAACAAACAATTGCAAATGTAAGTATAGGTGATAGTAATAAATCAATAACCTCTTCTTCTCATAAAAACACTGGTGAAACCAGCGAAGAAAATATTATGAACCCTTATTACACAGTGTATATTTGGAAAAGAATATCTTAAAAAATTTAGAAAGGAAAAGGTAAATTGTAGGATAATGGCTTAAAATTAAGAAATTGACGGTTTTTGCTTGCAAAATTGAAACCGTTGGTTTCAAAGTCAATTTCCTATGAATTTACCAAAGGTAAATTCATGGTTAACGTTAAAATTTATAATAATATGATTTCAGCTTTAGGTCATGCCGACACACAGGCATGCGCCAGAGTAAGTACAGTATTGCAATTATGTATGAAGTTATTGTATAATAAAATTACAAAAAAAGAAGTAGATAATGGAATAACTGTTTTAACTTTTGACAGTAAAATGACAAAACAAGAAAATTTTATTTATGATACAATTTGCCAAAGTTTAATTGAATTATCTGAAATTTATATTGGAACGATGAAACTTGAAGATAACAGAATCATTGAAAAGGAGAATAAACATGGGAAAACCAATTAATACAAACCCTAAAAGCACACAATATAATAAACCTGTTGATTCTTTGATACAATACCAAGGTAGAGACTGTGTTCTTGATTTAACCGTTGATGAAGCAACTGAATTAATGGAAGTTTACAGAGACCAACAAAATCATGTAACAATTAAAATATTAAATGATAAAACCAAAGAACAAAAAATAACTGTGATTCCTGATGACGCTGGTCAAGATTTACTGCAAATATTACATGGAGATAATGGAACAGAAGAAGAAACTACTTTAAAAATTAACAATGACCCAACAAAAGAGCAATTGCTTGAAATAGCAGGTAATGAAACAGAAAAATCATTAATTTCATTGGTAAAAGGGACAAATGGCACAACCGAAACAACAAAAATTACAATTCATCAAGATAATACAAAAGAAAACATATTATCATTTGTTACAGATACACCAAATAATATATTAGTTGTAAAAAATAATAATGAAGTTACTATAAACGCATTACAACGTGTTTTTGGTGTTTATGAAGTAACGGACACAACTTCTATTTCTTTTTTCTGTGTAGGAAATGAAGCAAATAAAATTGTGATGATTAATGACGGTTTAACAATTGATAATAAAATAGAAGGTGTTTATAATAACGGTTTAAATATTACTGTTTATACTTTACCTATTGATACTATTGGAGAAAATAAAAAGATTGCTTATTTCTATACAAATGAAGATATAAATAAACCTGTATTTATTGTAAATTATACCCCTTATATTAGTTAAATTAGGAGGTGTCTGCGTTGGATAATAACAAAAATGAAAAATTTTGGAATCATTATGACGGAAGATATTCCCAGTATTGGAAATTTAGATTCGGAATGATTCCTGCTTTACCTGCTTCTTTTGATAATGCGCGTGATATTTACCAGTTAGTCGCATGGTTACAAAGAGCTTTTAAAATGTTATTGGATGATTTTTTAAATTTGGAAATAGAATTTGAAGAATTTAAAAATGCTTTGATAGAATTACTTCAAAATTTAATACCTCAAATTATAAGAGAATTTGTACATTCAGAAGAATTTAAAGAAATTATTTTTGATTTAGTTGATGAATGGTACGAAATTAATTTAAAACCTACTATAGAACAAATCTTAAACAGACTTGATAAAGTGGAACAAGATATTACAGAAATTAGACAAGAAATTTCCAATATAAAACAAGATATTACCAATATTAATAATAAAATTGAAAATATTGAAGGTGATATTACCAATATTGAAAACAAACTTGATTCTAATAATGAAGCACTTGAAAAAATATTAAATCATCTTGAATCAATCGGAGTTTGGCAAGGTGGCATTAATGGTGATTTCCAAAGCGGAAAAGGTATTGCTGGCGGTTCTATTAATATCTTTGGTGGCACTTTAGACGGTGATTATTATATCCGTACTTCTTCTCAAAATAAGGAAAATGACCTAGCAGGTGGTGTATAATGGCTTATTTGGATTTTTATGGCGGTTATCAAAGAATTGGACCGTATACAAACGTTGTTCTGGGTGGTTCACCAAACAATGTACTTTCTACTTTTGGAACCCCTCTTACTGCCGCACATGATAAAGGTTATGGTTATGGTATTGAGTTTACAGAAGTCAGTAGAGATACAGGAAATATTACAGTAAACGCTAAATTAAATTTAGTAGGTTTTTCAGTAAATGACAGTTCTCAATATGTGCCAAATGGTGGCTCCTATGTAGGTTCAGAAAATTATCGCTGGATTTTAAAAACAGCCTATTCTACAGACGGTGGTTCTAGCTATAATGAAATCAGTTCAAATGTAATTTTCGACCATAACCCAGCCTTTACAATGATTTATATATATGCAGGTATGCCGAGACCCTCTGGAGGTACTTATCAATATGGGTGGGAAACATTAGCTCAAAATTCTCAATATTCAGGAAATTTTACGATTCCCAACAATACAACACATGTTAAATTTACTTTTGGTGGTGCAGAAGAAATATATGTTGGTGAACAAATATTTACTATTGCTCAAATTATTCCTGATTTTAGACCAATGGCTATAAGAAAAAGTAATTCATTTAAATCTTTAAATGCTGATACAGGATTTTTAAAAAAACGTGTATCTGGTGTATGGCAATATATTCCTAAAATTAATTTTTCCAACGCTGGACAACCAAATCAAGGCTCTTGCCGAATCAGAAAAAGTGGTGTATGGAACGCTCAATCACAAATTGGAGAATAATTATGATGAAATCTTTATATAAGAAAACTACAAAGCCTAAACCATGTTATTATTGTGATTATTGTACTTGTAGAAAAGGACATAAATGTCATGTATATAAAGCAACAGTAAAAGATAAAGATTGCAATTCAAAAAATAGAAGTAGATTTTATAAGGAGTGTTTTATATGAAAGTTTATTTAAGCCCCAGCGACCAAATTCATAATTTATACGCTGATAATTTAGGAACAGAACAACAATACTGTACATTGATTGCCAAATCATGTGAAAAATATTTGAAAGAATATGGTTATGAAGTAAAAATTGGTGACAATTCTCTTGATGAAACGTATACAAATCGTGTTGCAGAATCCAATAACTGGCGTGCTGATTTACATATCCCAATTCATACAAATGCTGGTGGAAATGCTACTGGTGCGCTTGTTATGATATACGATAACAGAAGTGGAGCAGTAGCCGAAGATATTTATAATTCGTTAGTTTCAGTAACTTTAAATAAAAATGGTTTAGGTGTTAGAACAAATACTTCCTTATATGAAATCAATGCTACAAATGCTATTTGTATTTATTGTGAATGTGAATTTCATGATAAATCTGATACAGCTCATCATATTGTAAATAATATTGATTCCTTTGGAAAAGCGATTGCAGACGGAATTAAAAATTATTATGGAGAAAGTTCTGCACCTATTCCAGAACCTGTACCACAACCTGAAAATGTAAATGTAAATGTATATTATAAAGCAAGAACCTTAGCACATGGTTGGTTGCCAGAAGTAATGAATGAAAATGATTTTGCTGGTTTTGAAGGTTCACCAATTACTGATATTGCTATTAAAGTAGATAAAGGTTCTATTAAATATCGTGTTCATGTAAAAGGCGGTGGTTGGCTTCCTTATGTCACTGGTTATGATTTAGGAGATTATCAAAATGGTTATGCTGGAAATGGAACACCTATTGATTTAATTGAATGCTATTATTATACTCCTGATAATATCAGACCTTATAAAAAAGCAAAATATAAAGTAAATAATTATCCTTATCAATATGATAACGAAACAACAAATAATCAAGACGGTTATGCTGGTGTATTGGGTGTTAATGTAACAGAATTTAGAATTATAATTGAATAATATGGAAGAAAAATATTTATTAATTGAACAAAGATTAAATGATATAGAAATAAGAATAAATAAAATGGAAGAAGATTTTAAAAAAATACATGAAATTGATACAGAAATAGCAACGATAACGGCAAATATCAAAAATATTCATTATGATTTATCTGAAATTAAAAATTCATTAAATCAAGTTATTCAAAAACCTGCTAATCGCTGGGATAAAATATCTTTATCTGCTATCACCGCAATGTTATCAGCTATTATCAGTATTGCAATTACAATGATTTTTAAGGGGTGAAAAAATTGGAAGATTTTTTAACTTATATTAAACCTGAACTTTTAATTTTAATTCCTGCCTTATATTTTTTGGGAATGATAATTAAAAAAACAGAACTGATTAATGATAAAATGATACCTATTATATTAGGCATTGTATCAATTTTACTTTCTATTATATGGGTATTGGCAACTAGTCCGCTTGATAATGCTCAAAATATATTAATTGCTATATTTACTGGTTTAACACAAGGAATTTTATGCAGTGGTACAGCTACTTTTGCAAATCAAATTTATAAACAATTTAAAACAAATAAAAATGACATTGACAAAACAGAATAATTTTTATATAATATAAATATCATCATACTATATACTTACTTTGTTTGAGATGTGACATATTTGTGTCACAAAAAAGCTGTCACATTTATGTGCCAGCTTTTTATTTTTTATAAGAAAGGAAAGGTAAATTTTATATGAAAAAACCCAAAGTTGAAGAAAGACGAAGTAAAATTTGGATTTATGATAAATCTCCTTTTTCTTCCAGTTATGATAATGTAATATTTTTTGGTGGAACAGAATTTCAAAATGATTTTTTTGAAAATTCATCCTTATTAAATTTAATTTATTATAATGATACTTATGCTCAAATTAAAAAATCTGGAAATATTATTGTTGAAGGAAGAATAGAAAAATTTGAAAATGCTTCATATATGAGATTCCAAAACGAAGGTAGAATGTTTTATGCTTTTGTAATTGATTCTCGTTATATTAATGAAAATGCTACAGAATTAATGTTTGAAATTGATACATGGAATACATACAGTGAGGAAATTATAAATTCAAATGTAATAATGAATTCATATGTAGAACAAGCAACTTTAAAAAAAAGTTTCGGTATTTATAATTCAAGACAAGGTTTTAATACAGGAACAAAAATACCTGCACAAATTGATAATATAGATATTGGTTTGCAATGGTTAATTTTTGTTATGAAACCTTCTGTACAAATAAATGAAAATGATAATATAAAAAGGGTTGACTATGTCGGTACATTCAAATCATTTAGATATTTTGCTGTGCCAATGTATAAAGACGGTACTCAAACGTTTCCTTTTAAAAAAGGTAATGTTTTAGTGGAACCTATTAGAACTGAAGAATTAATGAACAAAGCTACAAATTTATTTTCAGATGGTGTAAATACTGTAAATCAAGGTATTAACGTATATAGTACAAAAGATTGCGGTATTGATTGGCGATTTACAAATGCAGGTGGTTTAACAAATGTTGTTGAAATATTGTCAGATATAATTGACCTAAAACCTATTGGGGGAACTGGTATAATTGACCCCAGTGGAAATATACCTGAAAATGGTACAGGTATAGGTGGTACGGGTACTCAATTAGCTGTATTTCCAATGCATTATATTAATTGCACGCAATCCCCATATACAAACCAATATTCTCATGCTGGTTCTCTTGCTGGTGACTTCGCAGGTAAAACAGAGCGTTATCCTTATTATGCTCCTTTTGATTGCCAATGTAGATATGTACGGGATGATAATATGGGGACTGTTGTATGGAGTTCCTTAAATCCTGTTATGTGTGCAGACGGAACTACCAGCTATGTTAGTTTTGTAGTCGGGCATGACTGGGATTGGGCTGAAAATACAGTTGGAACAATAAAACGAAAAGGTGAATTAATAGGTCATACTGGTTCTTATGGAATTTCAACTGGAGACCATTTACATATTGAATGTGGTAAATGGGATTTTAAAGAAGGTGATTCTCCATGGTATCGAAACCCTGCTGGTAACAATTCATATCCTAACCCTGCACAATTATATGACGTTTTTTCAGCTGCCGATAATACTACAAAAGAAATATTTGAAATTGTAAATAGTGGAAATATGCCATGGAGACAAATTATTGATTATGATGATAATACATTCAATGAGCCAGAAGGTTTAGATGATGTACAAAAAAGAGCTTTTTACGTTTTCTCTTATTTGAAAAATAAAACTAATTGGACTACTGAAAGCATTTTTGGAATATTAGGTAATATATCATATGAAAACAGTCAATTTTTACCTGATACATGGGCTGGAAATGGTGACGGTGGTTATGGTTTGGTGCAATGGACCCCCGGTACTGATAAAATAATAGCATGGGCTAATGCTAATGGAAAAGACCCTGCTTTAATGGATACACAATTAGAGTATTTAATATATGAAAGGGAAAATTATAAACAATTCGCCCCAAGTAGTGCGTATAATTGGACATGGGACGATTTTGTAAAAACAACAAGTATAGATGACGCCGCCGCCTCTTTTCTATATTGTTACGAAAGACCAGCAGACCAAAGTGATACTGTTAGAGCAAATAGAATTAAAGCGGCTAAAGATTGGGCAACATTATTTACAGGTTATGAAGATAATCCATATTTACCTGAAACACCTGTAACCAACACTTATGAATATCCTGTACTTTTAGAATTAAGAGATGTTACCCCTAAAAAACATTTCATAGAGATTTCTAATCCTCTAATTAAATTGGAATACCTAATTAGAGAACAATTAACTGATTCTAAAAATTTTGAACCTCAAATTATGAATTCAGAATTTTGTAATATTAAATTATTTGATATGTATGGAAATTCATATAATTATTTACCTGAATTATTTAATACAAATACAACAGATGAATATAAATTATTAATAATGGGAACTTCTGGGGATTCAAACCATGTTCATTTTACATTAAATAATTATATGGATAATTTTATGAAATTAAATACCTCAAATTATGATTATTTTGAACCTACTCACGGATTTATGGACAATAATCCAAGAGATATTACTATTATATCTGATGCTAGTGCAACTTTTATGCAAGCAAATAAAAATCAATATCGTGCCCAAATGCAAACATTTAATGAAAACAAAAATATCTTATCACAACAAATTGAATTAAATAATAGAGATACAGAGTTAACAAATGAACAGGCTTCATATAATGCTCAAATGGCTATTGTACAAAGTGGTTTTGATGTTGGTTTCGGTGCTATTGGTTTTTTAGGTGCTGGTGCTAGTTTTGCCGCTTCTGCATTTACACCAGCTGGAAGTATATCATCTGGTGCTGTATCATCTGGCGGTGGTGGCCTAAGTGATGTTTTTGGAAGTGCTCAAGGTTTAACTAACAGTATTATAAATTTAAGAAGAGCACAACAAGAGCAAGAATTTACTACCCAAAGAAATTCTATGAGAAGTCAACAAAATAGTCTTAATAATATGTCAGCTAAAGTTGCTTTAAATCAAACAATTAGAGCTTATAACGCAAGCTTAAAAGACCTAAATAACCAACCTTCTTCTATTTTAAATAATGGTTCTGAAATAGTTTTTCAAAATGGTTATAACTTAGATGATTTATACATAGCTTACGAAATACCAACATATGAAATTCTAAACAATATAAATAAATATTTATATATGTTTGGTACAATAATTAATCAATTTTCAAATAATATTCGTCAGTATTTATATTATAGATTCTATTTTAACTATATAAAAACAACTGATTTAAACATTGTAGGGGTAAATATTAATTTAAACCATTTAAATGCTTTTAAATCCATTTTTAATTCAGGTGTTAGAATATGGAAATATTACAATATGACTATTAATGATAAAAATTTTGACGATACATATTTGGATTTTACGGTGGAAAATTATGACATGTAATTGGTATTCATTAGACAAGGTATTAACCTATAATGCACTATTTAACTTAATAGTTGGTCCACGTTCTATTGGAAAAACTTTTGCGCTTAAATCATATCTTTTAAAAAAATTTCTTAAAAAGGGAACACAGTTTATATATTTAAGAAGAAAAGACAGTGAAGTAAAAGAATTGGATAAAGAAAGTTTTTTTAATATGGATTTATTTAATGATGTATTTGAAAATTATAATTTAATTTCACAAGAAACTACTAGTAGAGGTTATACATCTTTTATTTTCTCATGTACAAACTATTTACCACCTAAAGGTAAAAAATATCACGAAATGAAAATATTTTCAAATAAAGTTATATTAAATGGTAAAATTGTTTGTTATATGAAATCAATTTCTACCTATCTTAAAATGAAAGGTTCTGAATATGATAATGTTTACGATATTTTATATGATGAAGCTTTAATAGATTATAGTGAAGATAATAGAGCAACCAGACAAGATTATTTACATGATGAGCTTGAAAAATTATTTAAAATAATGTCATCTGTATTTAGAAATAGAAAAAATTGTCATGTATATTTATTGGGAAACCCCTCTACTCCTAATAACCCATATATGAATTATTTTGAATTATATGATATTCCCAAAAAAGAATATACTTTTTTAAAAGAATATTCTGCTTTAATTCAATTTGCAAAAACAAATCCACTAGATAATAATGAATCAAATCCATATTTTAAATTAATTAAAAAATCTAAAATTTATGATTCTACTGTTTCTAATACTTATATCGAAAACACTTTTTCTAATATTCAAAAATTAAAAGGTGATAAACTATTTTTATATAACTTATTCTGTGACGGTGTTAATTTAGGTGTATTTATCTGTAATAATTTGATATATATTTCAAATTCTTATAATAAATATTTAATCAGTTATACATTTAATAAAAATGATATAGAAAGTGGTTATGTTTATTTAACTTCTAGAGATAGTATATCAAAGCACTTGA
>ENA-UOJE01002138-UOJE01002138.1-human-gut-metagenome-genome-assembly--contig:-C23-NODE-2138-length-15673-cov-9.016071_pt1 | contig 15673 bp, 15 predicted proteins | sample MGYA00242341_ERZ723888 | MGnify/ENA metagenome assembly ERZ723888 | reverse complement strand
GACGAAGTAGCCCCCTAAAATTTCCAGCTAAAGCCAATCTCATACCCCGATCGGGTCCGCTCGAAGTCCCGCACATAGGATAGGTCTACTCCGAAATTTCTGTAATATATACCTCCCCCAGCTCCGATCTGTCCGAATGAGTTAGCCGAAGCTCTAAGAAATGGGGACCATCTCGGGGGCCTCGTTTCTTTGATTTGTACTGGCCTATATTTGTATGTAAGATGCTGGAGAGTGTTGTATTGGACTGTAGCTTCCCAGTCAAATTGACCAATTTTGGGGTCCTTGAAGAATGTTCCGGCGTATTTTCTGGTCGTGTTCCAGTCCAGTATTGTACCTCTTGCGCTCGCCAGAGTGTCCACTTCCCGAAAACCCTCTCTATTTGTGATTTCTGGGGGCGTTTGGGGGACCTTCCCCCCTTGGTCCTTATAGATGTATATCAATTTGATTGGATCCCTAAAACCCTCCCATTTTGGAACCAAATCCGGGACTTTGACTTCCCCCTGAATTGGAGGTAAATCTACGTACTTTATAACAGTCTTCTCCTCGACGGTTTTACGTCCTATTATGAAGCCTATACCTACAAGAACTATTATGCTGAGTACTCTTTTTAGTAAGTCCATACCGTGTCCTGCGGGAGGGTTTTAGAGGCATCTACGTGGATGAAACTCCCGTCGATGCCTATTCTACGAATGCGCAATGCAATGGCTGCCCGGAGGATCTTCATCCGATTGGGGCCAGAGGCACACCGGATGTCCACTGCCAAACCTTGAGTGTGAGCACTGTTGCCGGACCGTCCTTTGGACTTATCATGTTCTTTTGAACGATAAGCGCAATTGAGGACCAGGGGGATGCCCGCCTTTTCACGGAGGTTATCCAGGAGATCGAGAAAGTCCTGGTCCATATCTTCGATGGAGCAAGACGGATTGCATCGCTCGAATTCCTCGGGCTTAAAATACTTACTTGTCTTCATGGAAATCTATTTGAGTTTTTTTGCTGACCGATTTCTCCATGTATGACCGGAGAGCTCGGAATATGGGGTGGTTTGAGATTATGGCTGAATTCTCCAGAAAACTCCAAAACTCAGTCCCGACCACAAAAGCAGCGAAGAAGTTGGCAAGGTTGAGACCCCCCAAGTTCGGGAGGACATGCACGTCAAGCATGTAGGCCATGCCAATACCGATAATGCTGAGCCCCAACTTCCAACACGTGTCCCACATTTTCTCGCTTTTGAACACATATTTTTGATGGGCTCGTTTGTGGCGCTTGTAGTCAGCAATATTTCCAGTTATGAAGTCGACGATAATGGCAATACAGACACAAAGGATGAGGACCTGGACCGGAGCTAAAAATCCCCAAAACCCTACAATACCCCCGCATATCCATTTTCCTGCTCTCATTACTTCTTCCTCCATATCTGTTAAACTTATAATTTATTACGCCCTATAATCATTTTACGAGACGGGGACTCCTTGTATTCAGTACACGGAGTCAGCAACCGCAGAGCTTTAAGGTGATTTATAGCCTTCTCAAGATAGGCCTCCCCAATATTCCGTGCTTCGTTAGAGCTACGGATGAGGATGTTGTCCTCTACTCGAGTGCTGAATTCGCCATCTTTATACCTAACCCCAAAAGCAGTGGGACTGATTGGGTTGTTAACTACGAATCTGGAATATGCGATGTATGCAATGGCGATCTTGAGACCTTCGCTTCTGCCACCTTCATAATATCCGCCTTCCATGACGGCAGTGTATTGGTCTTTTGCAATGGTTACGTCCCCGTATTGGAAAGGTCCGGGGCCAGAAAAGTCTGTCTCATCGAGCCATCTGTAAAGGTTGGCCCCTATGGCATCCACCAATCGGAGGGCCTCAGCCTCCCGGATGTATGGCTCCAGTCTGGCCGGGTCGTTGATGTTCTCGGCTATCGGCCGAACATTCCGAATGTCGTTAGAGTTGAGTATCATCGGGCATAAGTTTTATAATCTCCTCGTCGTAAAGCCCATAAATGAGCTTGAGCATGTTCCTCTTCTGAACAGTGGAGAGCATCTGATCCCGGATAATCTCCAGGACCTGAGTCATGTTGTCCTTGCCGATTCGGTCTGCTATTGACTCACCGGCATTGTAGGTGAGAGACTGAATAGCAAAGTCGGGATTTTCCAAAGGAGCCCACCAGTACTCAAAGATCGATGCAAAAGTCTCCTCCAGCTGTTGACGCTCCCGGACTGTAACAGAGTTATAATACTTGTAGGCATTGGTCATGAGATCAGCCCCAAAGTTAGCCCCCACGTCAACAGCTCGGAGAATTGGGGGTTGCTTGAAGGATTGGCCAATGTTCTCCGGGATAACTCTCTGTGTTACCTCGAATGCTTTGTCGTAGTTCTCCCCGGAGAATCTTATGAACTGGGGCACCTCTTCTTTGGACTTACACTGAATGTACCACAGTTGAGAGGTGTTCTCGTCTCCCTGAAATTTGTTGAGCTCTTTCTGCGTCTCGTTGACTTGGGACTGGTCTTGGGTCTCGTCCTTGATGTCTACCAAGATTCCAGCTGACAAGAAGTTGGAGCATGCGTTTCGGCCGGCTACGTTGGCAAGTGCTTCCTCAGTTCGCATGTCGGTCATCTCAGCGATGAAGATAGGAACAGGGTAAGAGGGACTGCCTTCGGAGTCTCCTGAAAAGTATAGGATCTGGCCATTATAGTTGTCCCATCCGCCAGCTTCTTCTACCTGGTTCAGAATAACCTCCGGGTCCGGGTTGAAGAAATGAAACCACTCGATGTCAGACGGTGACCATCGGGACCTCGTCTTATCCCGGCGACCCCAGTCGGGGTGATATGCCGTCCGGCCAATGAATCCATCGTCGTCTGCCTTAGCAAGCCGTAGTGACTCGAACGGAATGTGGTGGATAGAGCTGACGCGGAAGTTCATATTGTAGTTAACATGGATGGCGAACCCATGCCATAGCGTAAAGTCTTTGCAGACCATGCGGAGGATCTTGTCGAGCTTCCCCCCTTCTTTGTTGACCCGCAATTTATAGATGCCAGGGTCTTTGAATCCATGACCGTATACGAAATCATTGTATATGCTCAAGCAGGCATTGCCTGTCTTTGAGGCCTGAACAATCTCGCTGACTGTCTGGGGAAAGTCGTTGGTATCTCCGTATGTTTGGATGCCATATTGTCTCCAGTCCCGGGATTCGAACTGAGGAGCTGATTTGATCTGTGCAACTTTCATACTGGCGTAATTTTAATAGTAGGAGGGACGGGAAGCGACCCCGCCCTATTACCAGTCCTATTTGGACCCTCCTTTTTTGGCTCCCTTCTTGGGAGTTTCCGAAACGGGATTGACTACACGATTGTAAGCCTCTTCCACCTCCTGTGCCGTTACGGTCGTATCGGCATACACTTCTCGGACGGCTTCCAGATCCATTCCGGCGTCGATGAACTCCTTCACTTCCGTGTCGATGTCGGCTGTCTTCTCCTCGGGTTTCTCCTCGGGCTTCTCCTCGGGCTTCTCCTCGGGCTTCTCCTCGGGCTTCTCCTCACTCGCCGAGTTGAGGATGGACTGAACTGCGTCCATGGCTTTGGAGTACTCCCCGAGCTTGGCGTTCAGATCGGTTTGTCTCTTGTTCAGCTCTTCGAGTTCGGCTTTGACGGACTCGATCTGCTTGCTCAGAACCTGAGCCTGACGCTTCTTGATTTCCACGTCCTTGTCCGGCATCTCCTTGCCATAACGAGACATGAATTTCTCCAGTCGGTCGTTCAGGTCTTCGGGAACTCGGGTGAAGTACGAGAGCGCGTCCTTGTTGAATGCGATGTGGTACAGGCAGAGATCCTCCGAGATGTTCCTCGGGGTGAGGATCTTGCTGAACTCTTTGTTGATCGGGTCGTGGAGCAGAGTACCTGCTCGGAGTTCGTAATCGGGGTGTGCTACGTTTTTCATTTGTTGTTCTGTTATTCGTCTTAATGCTAGGTCGGCTTCGATCAGGCAGAAGCCGCATCGGGAAACTGACTTATTCAAAAAGTATCGAGAAAGTTCATCTACTTCTCGATGGAGAGCGGGGTTCTTTCCCAATTCCAATGTATGGGCCCGATAGGCTTCGCCTCTCAGGGACCCATACTTGGATTGGTAAGCTCTCAGTCTTTCGAGCATGTCAGCCATAGCCGTTACGGTTTAGATGCTGCGGTCAGAAGACCGTCGACCATGAGGTCAGTGGTGGCTTCGTCCGTGCTAAAGAGACTCATCGGGAGCGAGCCTTCCTGAGCGATGGTGCCGTTGGCCAGGGTTACCTGGTATGCGACGCCGTCGGTCATCTCGGTTGTAACCGTGATTTCGGTGAGCTCCAGACCCGAGTCCCAACCATACACCTCATACTTGGTGTCTCCGCTGTCGCCGGTATCGTTGTTCTCGACGATAGCGATGACGCGGGCATTGGTCAGACCATTCACGAACTTCTTGGCTGCTTCCGACTTCTTGAAGATCCGGACAACCACGTTGTGCTGGTGGGTCTTGAGATACGTGCCAGCATTGATGGTGTCCGAGCCAACTGTTGCGTTGGGCAGCGAGTCGACTTCGTAACCAGTGGCACCTGCCTTGAGGATGAGCGAAGAGATAACGTTGTTAGTTACAGCGGACTTCGCCTTGTCGATGTCCGAGTAGCTGATGAGGATCACCCTGGCGGCGGTGCCGGCAATTGCCGGCTTACCACACACCTGGTTGATGAATCCCGTTTTGATTTTAGAACAATCAAGTCCTGCCATTTTCTTAGATTTTTGAGGATTAGATACCTACCGAGAACAGCTCCGGGTTGGTGAGCTTGGCATCCGCCCGACCCATCAGTTCTACGTAGACCATGCGGTCCTTGTACTCGTACCAGATCCGCATCTTCTCGAAGCTGTCGATTGCATCAACACCTACGCCGAGGACGCTCTTCGAAGTGAAGAGGATTCGATGGGGGTTGTTGAGCTTCGCGCTAGTGTCTTCCGACGTAGCGATGATCTTGTCCCAGATGGGCATTGCGATGACCGGAATGCCATTGAAGCTGAGAGCCTCCATGCCATTCAGCAGAGCCAAGCGAGCCGACTCGAGACAGCAAGCGTCCATGAGAGACTGCTGATAGGCATCGTAGACCGACTGGGTAACGAGAATAAACTTGTCAGACTGCTGACGGAGCAGAAGCGGGGCACTGAACACGACCGACTGAATGTATTCCTTGGCCTTGTCCGGAGTAAGCTTCTGAGCTGCGTAAGATGTCCCGGCATTTTCCGTAATTGTTGCTCCGTGCTGGGACGGATTGGCTGCGGCCTGTGTGATAATCTGTTTCCAGAAACCGTTGATGATAGTGAAGAATTTCAGGTCGAGGGCATTTGTAATGATGCCGTTGTCTGTAACGCTCTTGGCGTCCTTGTCGTTGAACCAGAACAGGCGGTACCAGAAGTCCATAATGGAGCGCTCCAGAACCTCAATGACGATGTTCATGTAGTCCGTATCCGTGAAGTCTGGAATGTCGACGCCGGTGCGGAGAGAGTAGATAGTTGCCGACTGCTGAAGGTCGGTGTAGCACTGGGCCAGGAGGATCTCCCAGGTGCCAGGTTCCCACTCCAGCTTGCGAGTGTTGGCTTGCCAAGACTGAGGAGTCGGGCTACACCCGGTGTTGACCACGCCGACCATGCCACCCTCACCGATGTAACCCACCTCGGTGTTAGTGACGATGTCGGGGAAGACTGTGTGAATGGAGTTGATGTCAGGACCCTGAATGGTGTCCTCCATAATCATCTCCGAGATTGCCTGAATGACACGTCCACAAAAAGTGAACTTGTCCATGTCGAGGAATCCGCCTTTTTTAACTGCCATAGTTCTTAAAGTTTTTGAGTTTGACTACTTGAGAATCTTTTTGGCAGCGTTGACCTTCTGGAGCTTTTCGCGAGCTTCGTTCTTGAGGTCAGCTGCCGAGGGTTCGGCCTTCTTGGACCCGGGCAGAACCGTCTTGCGGTTCTTCGGTCGGTAGTTGCTACCGCGGAGGTTGCGGAGTTCGTTCTCCTGCTCCTCGATGAGGTTCGTTGCCTCGTCGAGCATTGCCTCCAGTGCTGCAACGCGGTCCTCAAGAGACTCGGTGTCCCCCATCTCGATGCTGGTGACGATGTTGTCCTCGACAGTAACCACCCGGCCGTCTTCCAGAACGACAGTGCCCGACGTCTCGCCGTCGGTGAGAGTTGCCTCTACACCTTCGGCCAGATTGTCCTCTTCACCTACGGTCTGGAGAACGACCTGACCCTCAGCATCCAGATAGTCGAAGTTGGCGGGAGAGCCTTTCTTGCCATTCCGGAATGCCTTGACTTTGCTCATGAATTTTTCATAAGCGCTTTTTTCGTTTTTTGCCATAGCATTAAAAATTTGGTTTGTGTTATATGAATTGATTTTGGAAATGAATCCCAAGTCAAGAAGTGATTTGGCATCATGGATGCGTTCCTCATGCATGACATTGCGGAGCCGTTCCCGGTCCTGACCTGTCCTCTCGACGTACACGTCGAGAATAGCCTCCTCCTCCAGAGCAAGCTCCTCGGCAATACTACGAGCATCGTCGGAAGTGAGCCAATCCCCGACCGGCATGTACACCCGGTGGATGAGTGCCCTGCAATTCCTGTTTGCCGACCGGTTCTCTGCCGGAGCTGCCAACAAGATACATACTGCCATCGAGTGGCATCCCCCGACAATATTTGTATATACCGTCCTCCCACTCATGCGAAGGAGGTCGTAAATCTTGAAGCCCTCCTCAACAGAGCCCCCGTCACAGTCGATGTTGATGCACACCTCCTGTTCGTCGGGGTGGTCATCGAGTACCCGGCGGAAGGTCTCCACAGAACAGATCTCCGAGGCCCCACCCCAAAGCTCCATCATGACCCGATTTTCTTCGGTGTCAATTGCGCCTTTTAAGTTGATGAATATCATGTGCCAAATTATTTCGATACAAATATAAATATTTCTTATAGATATTAAAATACTATTCTTGCTTGCTTAATTAAAAATTAGCCCGGTCCCGAATCTGTACGTAGTTAGCATCTTCCCTCCGGATGTCTTCGATTGTAGCAATCACTCTCACCTGGCCGAATGCTTTCTGAATTGCTCTCTCCATGTCAAGCCGATTCATAGGTTCCGACGCCTCAGCGAATGATCGGAGAGCATACCCCCCATCCGATCCAACCTTAGTGAATGGTACTCCGCCACCGAGTTCGTTTATGGCTGACAGAAGAGGCAGAAACATGTGGCTTGACTTCTTGTTAATAATGGTCTCGCCCCCCTCTGCCTCAATGTGCACTCCTCCAGCGGCATGACTGGGTCCGTCGATGTATTTACCTCTTGCGGCTTTCGGCAGAGGAGCTGCCCAGAGGGCTGCCATCTGGACGGCCCCGAGAGCTGCGGCTGCTGCAATGAACGGGATAGCTAAAGGGAATCCCATTTTAGCCGATGCCATGATGGAGATGGCAGTATTGATGCCAATCTCGAAGGATCCCATTGCCCTCTCCCGGATAGCTTGTTCCCGTTTGATTTTGGCCAACTCCTTCTCCTTCTGTTTCTCCATCTTGATTTTCTTCTCGTTGTACTGGGCCTCCGTGATTTGGCCATTGGCGTACATATTTGCCAATGCCTGTTCCTCCCGGCTGTATTGGTCTTCTACCTCCTGGACCCGGCGCTCCCCGAGAGCACTGGCCAAGTCGTTGAAAGCATTAGCAAGGCCGGATGCCATTTCGGCATACTCCTGGAGTTTTGCAATTCGTTCCTCCCATATAGACTCTTCGTTCTCGGCCATCTCGAGCTGGATCTGGGCAATAGCGTCCTCGTTTCCTTGAGCTGCTGCCAATTCAGCCTCCAGGTATCTCTTCCGGATCTCGTACTTGGACTTGTGATTCAATTCAGCTTGAGCGAGTTCCTTATCGAGGTCCATTTGCTGGAGACGAAGATTGTTGGCTCGTAGCTGGGCCTCCTGCTCATAGGTTTTCTCCCCGGCGGCTTTCCTGGCTTCGATTTGTTTCCCGAGCATCTCATTCTCGAGCTCCAGCTTCTTCCTCTCGTTGTCTGCTGCCTTTGAGAGGTCCTCGGCATACTGTTCGTCGAGGGCTTGGTTGAATTGGTCAAGTTGCTGTTTGGTAGCGGTCTCTCGGATCTTTTTGATTTCATCCTGGAGGTTCTGCTGAATCTGTTTCTCGAGTTCGGCTCTATTGACCAGGAACTGCTCATAAGCCGCATACTCTTTCTGGTACTCCTCGTCACTCATACCTCTCACGAACTGGGGAGGCTGAATGTTGGCCAGTTCCTTCATGGCGTCCTGATACTTCTGAGTCACCTGGGCAATCTGCATGTCGACTGTGCCTCCGGAAGCTACAGCCAATATGTTGGCTCTCACCCCAGCAAGGTAGTCATTGAGCTGTTTGGCTTGGTTCTCATAGAACTGCTTGTCAGACCGAGCCATAGTATCCAGAGCCGTCTGATACTCCTTGTTAGTGATTTTGCCGTGAGCTTTCTGGAGAGCGAGACGCTCCCGGGCCCCGTCCTGAGCTGCCTTGTAGAGCTTCCGTTCATACTCCATCCGTATGGCGATGCTCGTGGACTGGAATGTTGTTTGGAACCTGAGGTCATCTTCCCGGATCTTCTGCATGGCTTCAGAGTTCCTCAAAGCAATTTCCAGAGCCTTATCGGCAATGGACTGCTGAGCCTCCCGATTGGCTATTGCAATCTCGAGAGCCAAGTTAGCAATTGCGGCTCCTTCATTCTCGATTGTCCGGAACAGGTCTTGGTATCGGCCCTTCAAGTCGTCGAGGTCCTTTTTGGCTTCCTTGTATTTATTCAAGCTTCCGGACCACGTGCTGAGTTCCTCCTCCTTGGCTGCAATTACCTTCTTCAAGGAGTCGAACTCGTCTATTGCAGCCATCTGTCTCTGACGAGCTGCGTTCATCTCAATCTCGCGGAGCTTGTTGGCCGTTTTGAGCTGAGCTTCGGCTATCTGTTCCGACGTGGCATGGTTGGCTATGAGGTTCTCTATTTCTCGTTTGCCCCGGATCTCCTCGGCTTTGGACAGGGTATTTCGTTTGGTCTCGATCTGGTCCAGTACGTATGTGGAGGCTTCGGCAGCTCGGTTGTATGCCTCCATTGCCCGTGTTGCTCTCTCCTGAGCTTCCGTATTACTGTTAAATGCGCTCGTAAGAGCAACCACTCCAGCCACCAATCCGCCCACTGCCGCTGCCACTAACACAACAGGATTGGCAGCCAAAGCCGCGTTCCAAAGCCAGGTAGCAGCAGCTGCTGCTTTGGTGAGGATGTTGCCAGCTCCCTGGACAGCGTTCTTAGCAGCTATCGCTTTCGTCTCGGCGAGAGTCTGATTTATGCCAACCAGCTGAACCAAGTTGGATGCAGCCCGATACGTGGCCTCGGTCTTGGAGAGAGCTGCTTGGAGTGAAGACAAGGAGGATAGAGCCGTGATGATGGTTACCATCTTCGTCATGGTAGCATTGAGCTCCTCGTTTTCGCTCCCCAACACCTGAGTGGCTGTAGTCCAGAGGCCCCATACAGAGGCCAATGCTGACGTTGCGCTGGTGACTGCCTGTATGGTCTCGGTCCCCTTACCAACGTTGGTGATAGCTGTGTTGACCAGATCCTCGGCCCCCTTGAGTTCGCCAGCTCTCTTAATCATCTCCTTGAACGCCTCGGAGCTTGTGTCTCCAGACTGAGCCATTCGGATGAGGGTGGCTGTCAAGTCGTTGAGCTCCTGCTTGAGGTTCTCTGTCGCCTTCTCGTAGTTACCAACTGATCGGCGGTAATCTCCGAGTGCCTCCTCCTGAGCTTTGAGCTCCTCGGTGGTTTCTGCAATGCGCTTGCCTAGCTCGGCTTTACGAGCCACGTCCTGCATTGAATTGCCCAACTCTGCAAACTCGGCATTGTCCAAAGACAACTGGGTTCGGAGTTTTGCTAAACTTGCCTCCTGTTGGTTCTGGAGCTTAATGTTGTTCTGGATTTGCTTCTGGTACTTGTTCGCCTCGCTGTTTATTGCCTTGATCTGGTTGTCGAGTGCGTAGTACTCTTGAGCATTCTCCCCCGTCACTTTGCCCAGAGCCTTCTGTTGATCCCTCAGCTCCTGGGACCGGAGTTTCAATTCGGCTAACGTTTTGAGGGCATCCTCAGCGGTTACCCGGACATTGTAGATTGTACTTTTCTGCTCTTCGGCCATATTACATTCGTATTAGATCCACTTTTGTTATCTTCCCAGCTTGGAAGTTGTTTATTTTCGAGACGTAGAACCAAAGCCCGTGCTCCTCCAGCCATATCGGGTTGAACAGGTCCAGGCTTTGGATGTCGAGTGAATCCAAAAGGATCTGGGTCTGTAGGATCTTCGGTCTTTTGAGGATATTGTTGATGAGCTTGTCGTAGTACTTCGGAACGTAGTAATTCAAATTTTTGAAGTATGCTGGGTATAGTCGTACTCGTGTAAGGGTGTAGCCTACACTTACCTGGGGCCACATATAGTCAGACTTATTGATATGGACGACCATCGGCTTACTGAGAGCATTGTACTCCCAAGTTGTCTCGGTCATTTCCCCGTTCTCCATCCGGCCTCTATTGATAGTCCAGATCGGGTAGTTAGCAAGTGTGTGGGTCTTCCTCGTACTGTCCCCGTCATAGAGAGTTTGGTTGAGTCCTGCCAAGAACCCAATTTGGAACAGGAGTTTAGTGGGCTGGAGGTTGACGTCCGGGATGCTGAACTTGTACGAGTCAGTAACATTGTTGTCCTTGTTATCCTCCAGCTTTATCTCGTTGGACTGGGCATAGCCGGACAACTGGAACGTAAGTTTGGTGTCCTTCCCTTTTATCAGCTTGTCAGACCAATTTTTCCCGGACGAGCTTCGTCTGTTGTAAAACTCCTGGACCGAGTATGCTCTTGCTACTTTGGTGGCGGGATTCACGTCTATAGTCAGACCGAGCAACTGGAAGAAAGCTTTGACTATGTCCCCCAAGCTCTTAAACCCAGTCGAAGCCAGGAGGTCATAGGTTAGTCCGGGCTGGGGCTTATCCCCCGGGGAAGTTTCCGGCGCGGGAGGGGCAGTAATGCTGACCGGAAATCTCATGTCATACTGATTGGCAGAGGGATTGACTGTGGCGAGAGATCCAGACACAAGGATGTGCTCTCCCGCCTCCATCGGGATGTCGACAGAAGCGCTGCCGGAAGATCCGGACGTCCAGGATCTGGTCAACACTATAGCATTGGTCCCGTCGTTCTTGTAGTGGGTAACTTGGACTGCCACCGAACCATTTCGGATGGCAGAAATATTGGACCATGAGAAACTAAACGTGATGGTCGTATCCCATAGAGTCATCCAGTTGAATGTTCCTGCTACTGTACCCATCAACAAACGCCCGGCGACCGGGTCACTGAGAGTTACCCCGGGATAACCTTGCCATATCACGCCGACCGTAGTGCCAATCGGGGGATCCTGGATCCAGCCAGTTCCGGATGCTTTCGGAGCATTGGGGTTGTCTGCCAAAACGGGGTAAGTGCAAGGCAAAAACATTTCGGCTCGGTCGACTGGGTCCACGTCGGTCTCAAGACTGTAACCTTCTCGGGCGAAGATCCACGTTACGAGATCATACCAGTTGAGGTGTGGGTAGAACTTGTCCAACTCTCGGACTTGCCGGATTGCCTCCATGGAGACCGGGGGGATGTTCGGGTTCTTTTGTAGAGTTGCATACAGCCAAAAGTACAGGACTTTAACCCCCTCAGGACCGACGAGGCGTCGCTCGATCTGCCCCATTGTGTCCGTGTACCACTTGAGGAGGAACATGCCATCTCCGGGGTCTTTCGCGTCAGTGTTGTTGAGGGTGTCGAACAAGTCAGCGGTCGCTCCAATGATCTGGACTCCTATTGACTCGTCGGACACGTCTACAATGTTCAATACTGCTCCCACGGGGGATATGAGTGCCCCTTCATAGAATAGCCGGCAAGGGAACCTCATGTATGGCACATACGAACCCGATCCAATTACAAAACTGAATTGGAATGCTTGCTCGTTATGGGTCGTCCTGGGAAGGCTGATCCGCTGGGAGTATGAGGCATTCCGGTCTTTCAGCTCCGCCAGGTTGTTGATCTGGTAATTCATAGCAGGAGCATCGAGAGGGAGATCCAGTGACCAGACCTCGCCGTCAATACCTCTCATGAGTAGTTCATAGTTCATATTACCACTGAGTTTGTTCATCAATAAGTTGGAACTCGTAACTAACGGTGTTCCGAGGAGCTTTGGTGTCCCAAGTCAGATCAGTATCATCTACAAGGACTCGTTGCCATGCCCCAAATTGATAGTTGTAAACCTGGACCAAAGGCGAGAGAGCAATTCCTTTGAGCAAGTTGAAGTCATTCTCATCAAGCTGTTCTGCTCCTGCTTGGACTATGTTCTTAAACTCCGGAGCTAACTCGCCTCTCGTCTGTGAGGTATAGGGGTCTCTGGAATTCGCTAATACGTATTGGTCTCCCCGGTCAACCTCCTGCGTATACTTCTTGTGTTGCTCAAACATGTACGTGTCCCACCCGCCTTTCTGGTTTATCCAGCGAATGTAGAATGGGTTGCAAGGTACCTCTGTATCGACGTAATGTATGTGCCATCTGTCAGAGTTCAAGGGCGAATCTCTATTCCGGACAATGACATAGTCAGCTCCATCTGACAATTCCTCATCGAACTCGAGGACAAACGGGATGTTGATCCTGGGGGGGATCTCCATTGTCTTGAAAACTGTAGTCCCCGTGTACATAACATTCACTTCCATGGCTGACCGCGAGTTGAGTGTTTGAGAACCTTTCGCAAAAACGGTTAAGAAGTTCGGGTACCCAAAATATTTCTTAACATATATTCGTCTCTCGCTGTCGGGAACTCGGTCAGTCAATACCAGTCCTATATTTGACATGGAGAAGTTGACGTTGTAGCCTCGGGGTCGTACTCCTCGGGAGGCATACCGCACATTGAAATCCTGTTCGTCACTGCCTCTGTAGGCGTATGCCGATATGAGGTTGTAGTCAATGCCAAAGTTTACGTATTGGTTAACGTACGGGTATGTTCTGGGACGATCCCGGAATCCAGCTTTAGCCAAGAAGCTGAGATCGTATTTCTTCGTCGTCCCGAATCCCGAGTCTCTGTTGATGTTGATGCTTTCGGTTAATGAGTTTGCTGCTTGCACTGAACTGGGGCTATACAAAATGTAGTTCCTCCCGTAGGTCAAAGCCATGTTGTTCAGTGTCATCTTCACCCCAACTGTCGCTCCTTCCTTCCCAGCATATATTCTCAGTACCGTGTTGGGGTGTATCACATTTTCAGTAGTAGGAATTTGGGCGAGCCATGTCATAGAAGGGCCAAAAGTTAAATCGGCTGTAACAACCTTGACCACCCCATGGCCTTCTGCGTCTCCTTGGTATAGTGCTACCGTCAGGACAGTTGCTATGTTCACTGCGCCAAAGCCAATCCGGAGGGCATACCATTCCCCAGGTACCATCCTCCGGGGTATTACGAACTCCCTGAACAAGTTCTGATCCGTGCCGCCACGGTTGTCAAGCACCTCGGATTGCTCGTTGTCAATGAGGTTAAGTGAGATCATGTTGGCCTCATCGAAGTTCTGAGTCTCGATCTCAAGTCCTGGTGTTGAGTTGTCGGTCTCAACGAGTATTTGCGAATATGCTGAGTACAGGGAGTTGTCAGCCGGTTGATTTGTGATTGCCATATCGCGTTATATTATATATCCGTGGTCCATATTGTTGTCAGGAGTGAATGACTCTTCAATGAGGACCTCCATTGTCTTGTCCAAATGCTGAGACAGGTACTCCTCGAAGTTGTCCGCAGGAGTGTCTACCAAGTCAACGTAAATGTGATTGCGGTAAAGCTCTGAGCCCTCTCGCTTTATCTTCCATGCAGTGGCATTTCCGAATCGGACCAGGTCCTTCGGGTCCGAGAAGGTGATTCCTTTGAGCTTTGCCCACTCCATGATGATCTGTCCCAAGTTGGCGGGGATCTTGCCAGGACCTCGTCCCCGGATGAGAGTGTAGAAGTAGTTCGGAGCTTCGATTGTTCCCCAAACTGTTTCGCCTTCCCGGCCCGTCTGGACTGTTATCTGAGCATAGGTTCTGCCGGAGGCTTCCTGCCCGGCGTCCTGTGATGCCCGGATGATCTCGTCCCTCATCTGGGTGAGCCCCTCAGCCAATATCTGTTCCAGTTCTACCGCCATTTGTTTCTGGGTTTGGCTTTCTGTTGAGCCTTACGCTCCAGTTCCTTGTTCAGTCTCTCCCGGAAGAGGTGGCTCTGCAAGTTGGTGAAAAGGAGGTTGTATACCTTGCCGTATTTCCATTCCAGGATCTCGTCCGGATCTTTTGAGTAGTCCTTGGCCAGTGCAGTGATGGTGGCCATCTCGCCAACCACCAGAGAGAGTTGGGCAATGCCAGCTGCCTTCTCCTCAGCACTGGGCTCGTACTTGAGCTCCGTCTGTTCTCGTTCGATCCAGTACTTAATGCCCATGAGAACCTCATACCAATACTCGACGATCTCTGAGGTATTCCTCAGACTCCACTTGATCCCAAGACATTGCATCCCTTCCTTCATCTTGTCGATGTCGGTCAGCTCCTTTTCAGTGATGATCCGACCAAGCTCTATGCGTTGGCCGAACGTCATTTGACCACCTTGTATGTCGATTCGCTGTATCATACCATTGTATAAATATCACGGAAGGTCCAGACGTCTGGGAACTCTCCATCAGGTTTTACATTGATTTTAGTTACAATTAAGTCTTCTGTGTCCGGGAATGTATACTCTTTGAGTGCCCATTTTCCCGATTTGCATACAGGGGTTATAGGTCTTCCACACGACATGGTCCCAGATGAGTAAAATGCCATGATCAGGTTAACCGGAACAGTGTCTGTGATTATGGATTCGGTGCCTACAGACTTGTCAACGGGTTTTGATTCAGTATTTTCAAAGGTTATCGTAATCCCCCTCATGTTAAATCCTTCGTGGATGATGTCTACCAGCCTGACAGGTTTAGGCTCGGGTGGAGCAGGAGGAATGGGCTTATACGCATCGAGACACCATTCTTGCGTTACAGTTAGCTCCAGTCCTACGCTTACCTCGTTGGCATCGAACCGAGGAGACGGATACATAATTCTAATGGTGTTGAATATTTCTGGATGTCTGAGACCTAATTCCGAAGTCTTCAAGAGATACAGGAATGGCCGAACCATCTGCTCTTCGATTTGATTCTTCAACTCCAGTCGTCCGATGGTGGGCGAGTTCTGGCTGAACTTCGTGTCGCCTTTGTAGGCATCGTTGGCCATCGGCTCGAATTTGCAGAAGTATATCTGCATGATGGTCCTTTGCTTCTGGTGCCCTCTGTAAGGAATATCATAGTAGCCAGTGGTGGGCTCCTCAACATAGACGAAGTCGGACGATGTCCGATTGCCGTCCGAGTCTGTAACAAACCTCTCCATCGTGTCCACTTTGACGTTCAGCATCCGAGCCTGGTCACACTCAAAGACGGCCAGAGGATTGACCATCTTTACCATTTTGCGGATAATAGTTATAATGTCCAGTATCATCGTTTTGCCGGGATTATGATTTTGGCGGACTTCATGCCGGACGCCTTCGGCTTTATCTCAAATATCATTC